>Ga0308176_10000453_pt1 | contig 26205 bp, 21 predicted proteins | sample PhyCR2_3_FD_203890 | JGI IMG/M metagenome (GOLD analysis project Ga0308176, IMG submission 203890) | Soil microbial communities from UC Gill Tract Community Farm, Albany, California, United States - DLSLS.C.R2 | ecosystem: Environmental > Terrestrial > Soil > Agricultural land | place: USA... | reverse complement strand
CGAGCGGCGCCGTCTCGGTCGTGCTGGACCTGACCCGGAAGTCGGAGGACTCGCTCAACACGATCAAGAGCAACGCGGTGGCCCAGATGCACGCCGACGACGAGAAGTTCAAGAACGAGGGCGAGTACAGCCTCGACATGCCCAAGGGCGCGAAGACGCACCCGGACGACGGCACCAGGTACCACGGCAGACAGGCCGCCACGAACACCGTCGGTTACACGACCGACGACTCCCAGAACCCGCGCCCGCGCGAGCTGCGGATCTTCTACTACCGCACCGGCTCCGGTGACCTGTACCGACTCACCATCGGCTACCCCCGCAAGGGCGACTTCACCGCCCGGGGGCGCGAGGTCGCCAGGACGGCGATCGCGAACCTGGAGATCAAGAAGCCCTGAGGGACAGCGGGTCGGGCCCATCGGCACCCGGCCCCGCTTCACAAGGGCGCGGTGCGCACGGTACTCATGTGACATGAGTGGAGACGGCGAACACCCGCCCGGCGCACGGCTGATCGGTGGACGCTACCGGCTTCTCGAGCGCCTGGGCGCCGGGCCGTCCGGGACCGTCTGGCGGGCCCGGGACGAGCAGGAGCGGCGGGACGTCGCCGTCAAGGAGCCCGTACTGCCCGGGCGTCCGGCCGACGACGAGGAGAGCCGCCGGATCGCGCACCGGCTCCACCGGGAGGCACGGACCGCCGCCCGGGTACGGCACCCCTCGGCCGTCGCCCTGCACGATGTCGTCCTGGACGGCGAACTGCCGTGGATAGTCATGGAGTTGGTGGAGGGCGAGTCGCTCCGGGAGGCCGTGCGGCGCGGGCCCCTGCCGCCCGCCGAGGCCGCGCGTGTCGGGCTCGCCGTTCTCGGGGCGCTCAGGGCCGCGCACGCCGTGGGGATCGTGCACCGGGACCTCAAGCCGGCCAACGTCCTCATCGAGTCCGATACCGGGCGGGTCGTCGTCACCGACTTCGGGATCGGGGACGGGCCCACCGCGAACGTCCCCGCCGGGTTCGCCGCCCCGGAGCGGGCCTCGGGGCGCGGCGCCGGGCCCGCCTCCGACCTGTGGTCCCTCGGCGCGCTGCTCGCCACCGCCGTGGAGGGCGGCGACGCCGGCCCGCTGCGACCGCTCCTGACCCGCCTGCACGCGCCGGACCCGGGCGCGAGGCCGACCGCGCAGGAGGTCGCGGCAGCCCTGGAGGCCTGCGCCACCGTGCCCCCCGTCCGCCCGGCGCCCCACGAGCCACCGCGAACCCTGGCCCCCGAACCACACCCCTGACCCGGCCTGCGCCGCCCTCTCGCCACTTCGGCCCTCCCCACGCCGGAAAAACCCGGCGCGCGGTGATCGTCACCCGACAACGCGCTGATCAGCGCATTCGCTGCCAGTGATCACTGGCGTCATGTGAGCACTCGGTGAATCCCCGTTACCGACGGGTACCCAAAGCCTCCGCCGCGGCATACCCTGCGCGTCATGACGGACTCGCAGGCCCCGGACATCACCGGTACCAACCCGCTCGCGCCCGCCCCCGAGGGCGTCCGCACCGCCGCCGACGTGGTCACCCCGACGCTGGTGGCCCAGCTCACCAAGGGTGTCGTCGGCTCCGGCCGTACCGCCAACCACACCCCCTTCACCGGCGAGAAGCTGGCCGACCTGCCCGAGTCCACGCCCGAGGACGTGCGAGAGGCCTTCGAGGCCGCCCGCGCCGCCCAGGCCGTGTGGGAGAGGACCCCGGTGCGGCAGCGTGCCGCCGTGCTGCTCCGCTTCCACGACCTGGTGCTCGAGCGCCAGGCCGAGGTGCTCGACCTCATCCAGCTGGAGACCGGCAAGGCCCGGCTGCACGCGCACGAGGAGGTGCAGGCCGTCGCCGTCGCGGCCCGCCACTACGGCCGCAAGGCCCCCGGCTACCTGCGTCCCAAGCGGCACACCGGCGCCGTGCCGACCCTGACGAAGGTCACCGAACTGCGCCACCCGCGCGGGGTCGTCGGCCAGATCGCTCCCTGGAACTACCCCCTGGAGCTGTCCGTCGGCGACGCGCTGCCCGCCTTCGCCGCCGGCAACGCGGTCGTCATGAAGCCGGACACCGAGACCTGCCTCACCGCGCTCTGGGCCCGTGACCTGCTCATCGAGGCCGGGCTGCCCGAGGGCGTCTTCCAGGTCGTGCTCGGCGAGGGCCCGGTCGTCGGACCCGAGCTGGTCAGGCACGCCGACTACGTCTCCTTCACCGGCTCCACCCGCACCGGCCGCGAGGTCGCGCAGGGCGCCGCCGCCCGCCTGGTCGGCGTCTCCCTCGAACTCGGCGGCAAGAACGCCATGCTGGTCCTGGAGGACGCCGACATCGAGAAGGCCGCCGCGGGCGCCGTCCGGGCCTGCTTCTCCTCGGCCGGCCAGCTGTGCATCTCCATCGAGCGGGTGTACGTCCACGAGTCCGTCGCCGACGCCTTCCTGGAGCGCTTCGCCGCCCGCACCCGGGCCATGCGGCTCGGCAACTCCCTCGCCTACGGCGCCGACATGGGCTCGTTGGTCGGGGAGCGGCAGCTCAAGACCGTCGAACGGCACGTCCAGGAGGCCGTCGCCAAGGGCGCCGAGGTGGTCACGGGCGGCGTGGCCCGTCCGGACATCGGCCCGTACTTCTTCGAGCCGACCATCCTCGACGGCGTCGAGGGCTCCATGGCCGTCTGCGAGGAGGAGACCTTCGGGCCCGTCGTCTCCCTGTACCGCTTCAAGACCGAGGACGAGGCGGTCGAGCGCGCCAACTCCACGCCGTACGGCCTGAACGCGTCCGTGTGGACGAAGTCCGCCCGGCGCGGCCTGGACGTCGCCTCCCGGCTGCGCACCGGCACGGTCAACGTCAACGAGGGCTACGCGCCCGCCTACGGCAGCGTCCAGTCCCCGATGGGCGGCATGAAGGACTCCGGCCTCGGCCGCCGCCACGGCTCCGAGGGCATCCTCAAGTACACCGAGGCCCAGACGGTGGCCCGGCAGCGGCTGCTGCCGATGGCGCCGTCGCTGGGGATGGACGACGCGCAGTACGCCGAGTTCATGAGCCGCAGCCTCCGCCTGATGAAGGCATTCCGTTTCCGCTAGTCCACCCCCGACCGAACAGCCACAAACCCCCGTTCTCGACGAGGAGAGCACGTGTCGCAGGAGAAGTCTGTCCAGACCCGGGACGAGGACGGGTACGACTACGACGTCATCGTGATCGGTTCGGGGTTCGGCGGCTCGGTCTCCGCCCTGCGCCTCACCGAGAAGGGCTACCGGGTGGGCGTGCTGGAGGCCGGCCGCCGCTTCACCCGCGACTCCCTGCCCAGGAACTCCTGGGACCTGAAGAACTACCTCTGGGCCCCGCGGCTCGGCATGTACGGCATCCAGCGCATCCATCTGCTGGGCAATGTGATGGTGCTGGCCGGCGCGGGCGTCGGCGGCGGTTCGCTGAACTACGCCAACACCCTCTACGTGCCGCCGAAGGCCTTCTTCGACGACCCTCAGTGGCGCGGCATCACCGACTGGCAGCAGGAGCTGAAGCCGTACTACGACCAGGCGCAGCGCATGCTCGGCGTGCGGCTCAACCCGACCATGACCCCGTCCGACGTGCACCTGAAGGCGGCGGCCGAGCGGATGGGCGTCGGCGACACCTTCCACCTGGCGCCGGTCGGCGTGTTCTTCGGTGACGGCAAGGACGCCGACGGCACGGCGCAGGGCAGGCCCGGCGAGCAGGTGGACGACCCGTACTTCGGTGGCGCCGGGCCCGCCCGCAACGCCTGCACCGAGTGCGGCGAGTGCATGACCGGCTGCCGGCACGGCGCGAAGAACACCCTCAACGAGAACTACCTGTACCTCGCCGAGAAGGCCGGCGCGGTGGTCCACCCGATGACGACGGTCGTGTCCGTCACGGACGACTCGCGCGGCGGGTACGCGATCGCGACGCTGCCGACGGACGAGAAGAAGAAGGGCGGGGGACGGCTGTTCACCGCGCGGAAGGTCGTCGTCGCGGCTGGTACGTACGGCACCCAGACCCTGCTGCACCGCATGAAGGCCGGCGGTCAGCTGCCCCGTCTCTCCGCCCGGCTCGGCGATCTGACCCGCACCAACTCCGAGGCCCTGGTCGGCGCGCAGACCGACAACCGCCGCTACCGCAAGGCGACCGGGGAGCAGAAGGCCGACTTCACGCGCGGGGTCGCCATCACGTCCTCGATCCACCCCGACGACAGCACCCACATCGAACCCGTCCGCTACGGCAAGGGCTCCAACTCGATGGGCGGTCTGTCCATCCTCCAGGTCCCCTACGCCGAGGGTTCCTCGCGCGTCCTGGCCTGGCTGGCCAACGCCGCCCGCCACCCCCTGCTCGTCGCCCGCTCGCTGTCCAACCGGCGCTGGTCGGAGCGGACCATCATCGGGCTGGTGATGCAGTCGCTGGACAACTCGCTGACGACCTATCTGAAGCCCGGCGGGGTCGGCAAGGGCCTGCTCACCGCCCGGCAGGGGCACGGCGCCCCGAACCCCAAGCAGATCAAGGCCGCGTCCGAGGCCGCCACCGTGCTCGCCGAGGAGATCAACGGCTTCCCGGGCAGCAACGTCGGCGAGCTGATGGGCACCCCGCTGACCGCGCACTTCCTCGGCGGCTGCCCCATCGGCGACTCCCCGGAGACGGGTGTGATCGACCCCTACCACCGGCTCTACGGCCACTCCGGCATCTCGGTGGTGGACGGCGCCGCCGTCTCGGCCAACCTGGGTGTCAACCCGTCGCTGACGATCACCGCGCAGGCCGAGCGGGCCATGTCGTTCTGGCCGAACAAGGGCGAGGAGGACCCGCGCCCGGCGCAGGGGGCGGCTTACGAGCGGCTGAAGCCGGTGGAGCCGCGCGAGCCGGCGGTCCCCGCGGACGCGTTCGGCGCGCTCAGGCTGCCGCTCCTGGGCATCCCGGCGGTGCCGCCGAAGAAGTAGCCGGACCCGAAGACGCCGAGGGACCTGCATCCCCCTCCGAACGCAGGTCCCTCGCCTCATACCGTCTTCTTGATCCGGCAGCAGGTTTGATCCGCGAGGCCGGTGAATGGTTGCTTCCGGATTCACCGGAATTTGTGTGGCGTGGGTCACGCTCGACATGGGCCGGGGATCGGACACGACGAAGGGCCCCGCGGGACTCGAGCCGCGGGGCCCTCTTTTCGCCGGCACCGGCGCAAGGGCGCGCCGGTGCCCGGGAGCGGCGCCGGGGGGTCGCGCCGCCTGCTCTGTGGTCCTGACCTCGTGTTTTCCGCCGGTCGGCCCCGGGCGTCCCCGGAGCCGGCCGTTCTCTTGGGTGACCGGGCTGCTGTCCCCTGCCGTCCGGTCACTTCTGCGGAGCGAGGTCCCACGGCGTACGGCACGACCCGTACGCCTCATCGCTCCGGCGAGCCACGCGTGGTTCTGTCGGGCCCGCCCCTGGCTGGCACGGACACCGATCTCAACGAAGCGGTGCGGGGGCCGGTCACGCGCCGTACGGGTGAGACCCGGGACCGAACTCAGATACGACCCCGGCACAGCTCCAGCATGGTCATCGCCAGTGCGGTGCCCGGCCTGCCGAGCGCCTCGCGGTAGCGGCCGAGGATCTCCATCTCGCGGGAGAGGTTCACCCGCCGGCCGCCGGAGGCGATCCGGGTCTCCTGGACGACGGTGGACACGGCCATCCGCTCCTGGATGAGCCCGATGATCCGGTCGTCGAGCGCGTCGATGCGGGTACGGGAGTCGGCGATGGTCTGTTCCGCGGTGAGGGTGGTCATGTCGGGGGCTCCTCGTGAAGGTGGCTGGTTGGAGGCCCCGGAACGGCAGAACCCGGAGAAACGACAGGCGCCCCGGGCCTTGTCGGCCCGGGGCGCCTGGTAAGTCGCTTGGCGGTTCGCTCAAGCAGCACGACCATGGCAGCCGGCGGGCCGGGTGCCATAGGTAAAGAGGAAGGTCGAGTGCGCGAGCATGCGGCCAGTATGCCACGGTCCCGTCCGGCGGAGGCGAGCCCGCCCGCACCGTTAGACTCGTTAGCACAGACCCCGCCCGACCACCAGAAGGCACCCCGTGTCATCAGCGACTTCAACTGCCGCCTCCCCCGACACCGTCCTGGTCGTCGACTTCGGCGCGCAGTACGCCCAGCTCATCGCCCGTCGCGTCCGCGAGGCGCGGGTCTACAGCGAGATCGTGCCGAGCACCATGCCGGTCCAGGAGATGCTCGCCAAGAACCCCGCGGCGATCATCCTCTCCGGCGGGCCCTCGTCCGTGTACGAGCAGGGCGCCCCCCGGCTCGACCGCGCGCTCTTCGAGGCCGGCGTCCCCGTCTTCGGCATGTGCTATGGCTTCCAGCTGATGGCGCAGGTTCTCGGCGGCACCGTCGACAACACCGGCGCCCGTGAGTACGGCCGCACCGACCTGCACGTCTCCAAGTCGGGCTCCACCCTCTTCGAGGGCACCCCGGACGAGCAGCACGTGTGGATGTCGCACGGCGACGCCTGCTCCGCCGCCCCCGAGGGCTTCGCCGTCACCGCGTCCACCGACGTCGTCCCGGTCGCCGCCTTCGAGGACGACGAGAAGAAGCTGTACGGCGTCCAGTACCACCCCGAGGTCATGCACTCCACGCACGGCCAGCAGGTGCTGGAGCACTTCCTGTACCGGGGCGCGGGCCTGACCCCGTCCTGGACCACCGGAAACGTGATCGAGGAGCAGGTCACCGCGATCCGCGAGCAGGTCGGCGACAGGCGCGCCATCTGCGGCCTGTCCGGCGGCGTGGACTCCGCCGTCGCCGCCGCGCTCGTCGCGCGGGCCATCGGTGATCAGCTGACCTGCGTCTACGTCGACCACGGCCTGATGCGCAAGGGTGAGACCGAGCAGGTCGAGAAGGACTTCGTGGCCGCGACCGGCGTCAAGCTGGTCGTCGTGGACGCCGAGGAGCGCTTCCTGACCGCCCTCAAGGGCGTCTCCGACCCGGAGGAGAAGCGCAAGATCATCGGCCGCGAGTTCATCCGCGTCTTCGAGCAGGCGCAGGCCGAGATCATCGCCGACGAGGGCCCGGCCGTGGAGTTCCTGGTCCAGGGCACCCTGTACCCGGACGTGGTCGAGTCCGGCGGCGGCACCGGCACCGCCAACATCAAGTCGCACCACAACGTCGGCGGCCTGCCCGAGGACCTCGAGTTCCAGCTGATCGAACCGCTGCGCAAGCTGTTCAAGGACGAGGTCCGGATGGTCGGCCAGGAGCTGGGCCTGCCGGAGGAGATCGTGCAGCGCCAGCCCTTCCCGGGCCCCGGCCTCGGCATCCGCATCGTCGGCGAGGTCACCAAGGAGCGTCTCGACCTGCTCCGGGACGCCGACGCCATCGCCCGCGAGGAGCTGACCGCGGCCGGACTGGACCGGGACATCTGGCAGTGCCCGGTGGTCCTGCTCGCGGACGTCCGCAGCGTGGGCGTCCAGGGCGACGGCCGCACCTACGGTCACCCGATCGTGCTGCGCCCGGTCTCCTCCGAGGACGCCATGACCGCCGACTGGTCGCGGCTGCCGTACGACGTCCTCGGCCGCATCTCGACCCGGATCACCAACGAGGTCCGGGACGTCAACCGCGTCGTCCTCGACGTGACCTCCAAGCCCCCGGGCACCATCGAGTGGGAGTGATCCTCTCCCGCTGAGGATCAGGTCCGCCTGAGCGTGCGCACCGGCGCGCCGGGCCGCCAGACCTGGACGACCAGATACGTGTCGTCCTCGACGAAGGTCCGCACGACCTCCGTCAACTCGGTGCGGAAGAGGTGGAACGGCTGCGGCGGTTCCACCTCTTCCACGTACGCGGCCTTGCTCTCACCCTCCTCGACCTCGTACGCCCGTCCGGCGATCCGCACGTCCCCGCCGGCCATCCCGGTGCCCTCGCCCGGGTTCGCCTGCAGCGCGAAGCGCGGATCGCGGCGCAGATCGAGGGCCTTCAGCGAGCCGGCCATCATGCCCAGCCACAGCTCGCCGCCCCGGAAATCGGCCTCCAGGCCCGAGGTGCGCGGGGAGCCGTCCCGGCGCAGGGTGGCGAGGACATGGTGACGGAAGGCGCCGAAGCGCTGCTCGGTGATCGCCGCCAGGTCGGGCGCGGCGGTGGAGAAGGCTGCCCAGTTCATGCCGGCCAGTCTCACCGGCAAACCGGACACCTGCTGTCGGATATCCGCCGCGCGCGTCATCTTTACCAACCAGCGCTGCCCTTTTGCGCCGACCGGCGGTAACTTCCCGCCCGTACCGCAAACCCCCACGCTGGAGGACCCATGCACGGGCCCACGCCGCCCCCTCCGCTGCCCACCGATCGGCTGAAGTTCGCCATGCCGCCGATGCACGACTCGGTGGAGGACGAACGCCGGTACCGCAAGGAGCGGCTCGCGGGCGCCCTGCGGATCTTCGGGCGCGCCGGACTCGAGGACGGGGTGTCCGGGCACATCACCGCGCGCGACCCGGAGTACAGCGAGTGCTTCTGGGTCAACCCGTTCGGGATGCCGTTCAAGCACGTCACCGTCGGCGACCTCGTGCTCGTCAACCAGGACGGTCAGGTCGTCGAGGGCCGCTACCACGTCAACCAGGCCGCGTTCACCGTGCACGCCCAGGTGCACGCCGCCCGGCCCGACGTCGTCGCCGTCGCGCACTGCCACTCGGTGCACGGCCGGGCCGTCGCCGCGCTCGGCGACCTCGTCGACCCCATCACCCAGGAGAGCTGCGCCTTCTACGAGGACCTGGCGCTGTACGACGCCTACACCGGCGTCAACGTCGACGCCGAGGAGGGCCGCCGCATCGCCGGGACGCTGGGATCCCGCAAGGCGCTGGTGCTGCGCAACCACGGGCTGCTGACCGTGGGGAACTCGGTGGACGCGGCGGCCTGGTGGTTCCTGTCCCTGGAACGGTCCTGTCAGGTGCAGCTGATGGCCAAGGCGGCCGGCCGGCCGGTGCTCATCGACCACAAGCTGGCCGTGGCCACCCGCGAACAGCTCGGCGGCGACCTGGTGGCCTGGATCAACTACCAGCCCCTGTGGCAGGACATCAGCCGCAGCGAACCCGACCTGCTCGGCTAGGGCCTCTCGTTCGGGTCAGGCCGGGCTCGCGGGCCCCGGTGCCTGATCGGGCCCGATCCTGATCCGGCCCGATCCAAACGAAAGACCCTGGCTCCCGGCCGTGCGGGGGCGCCGGGAACCGCGTCAACATGGCGGCCCGGAGTTCACCCGCCGTGACCCGGACCGGCAGGCCCGGACCGCCCGGGGTAGGGCACAATTCGCTTTCGTCGCAGGGGAGTTGCATGGCCGGAAATGCGCACTATGGGTGGCTTCGGGTCGTGTCGAGAGGTCGTTGCGGAAGGCGGGCGTCGGGCGTGGCGGTGCAGGAGGCCAGACAGAGCACGGGTGCCGACGGCGCCCATGAGGGCGGATGCGCGTGCGGGGACTGCCCGCACGGGGCCCGGCAGGGGCACCGGCGGGCCGTCGCGGCGTTCCTGCGCGTCCGCGACGGGTTCGCGGCCGGGCAGGGCCTGCCGCCGGCCGTGGCCCACTCGGCCTCCGCCTCCCGCCAGTGGGTCTCCGAGGAGCTGACCCAGCGGGCCGAGGAGGTCGCCGAGCGCGGCCGCGCCGAGGGCCACGCATGGCTCGCGCGACTGTGGCTGCGGACGGTGTGCGCGGTGTGCGGCGCCGTCCTCGCCCTGCTGCTCGCCGAGTCGCTCACCGCCATCGGCGCGGGCTGGAGCAGCGCCCGCACCGCCGCCCTGCTCGCCGCCTTCGCCGTCGGGGGCGTGCTGGCCGCCGCCTCCTGGTGGCACCGGGCGCGCGGCGGGGTGCTGGCCCCGCTCATCGGCGAGGACAACCGCATGTCCACCTCCCGCACCGTGGCCGCGAGCTGGATCCTCCTCGTGACCTACGCCGTCCTGCTGCTCGCGGGCCGGCTGGCCGCCGCCTCCGGTCACACCGAACGCGACGCGCTGCTCACCGGCCTGGACCTCGCGCGCGGCGCGGGCCTGGTGACCGTCCTCGGCGTGCTGTGCGGCATCGCCGTGCTGGTCCGCCGGGTGGTCGGCCTGCGCATCCTCGCCCAGCGGCTGCAGAAGGTACCGGCGCACCGGCCGCGCGCGGCCGACCTGCTGACCGACGACTCCGGCCGGGGCGCCTTCGCCGACATCCAGTACGTCGCCGTGAACGCCGTCGCCCTGCTGTTCGCCGCCGTCCGGCTGGCCCGGCGCCCCGACCAGCTCCCCGACCTGCCCTGGGGGCTCGCGGTCCTGGTGCTCGTCTCCGCCGCGACCTACCTGGCCGGCAAGTACGCGGAGGGCGGCCGCCCGGTGATCCTCTCCGTGGTCCGTGCCCGCGAGCCCGGCGACCTGGACGGCCCGATCCGCACCGGCGACGACATCGAGATCCGCGGCACCGGCTTCGTCCCGCCCGGCGCCCAGAGCGCCGACCGGCTCTCCCGCACGGTCGTCCGCATCGGTGCCGTCGACGTGCACGTCCCCCTGGTCCCCGTCACCGGCGGCTTCCGCAACCCCACCGACACTGTGCTGACCGTCCCGGTTCCGGTCGAGGTGGAACCCGGCGCGGTGGAGGTACAGGTGATCACCGCGGGCGGTGCGGCGACCAACCGGTGCGTCGTCCAGATCACGGAGTGAGGGACGGGCCGAGTGAGGAGTGGACCGGCGGGCCGGTGCCTCCGTCCGGTCCGGCCGTTCACTCACACCCGAAGGTCGGAAGTCGGTAAAAGCGGTGAAAGCATCCCGTAGAGGATTGAACGGTTCCCGCTTGTCATACGTATCGTCGATTGAGGGGTCCGGCACGGCGGGTGAGAGGCGGCTGGCAGCGATGACTCAGGGTATTCGGACGGACACGTACACCTCCGATCTGAACGGCGTGCGCGGCTGGCGGGACACGGCCACCCGGTACGCCCTCCTTCCGCTTCGCATCTTTCTCGGCGTGACCTTCGTCTACGCCGGTCTGAACAAGATCACCGACAGTGCCTTCCTCAAGTCCGGCGGTGCCGGGTCGATCGGCGACACCATGCGCGCGGCCCGCGGCTCCGCCGCCCTTCCCGCCCTGATCGACCTGGCGCTCAAGAACCCCGTCGGCTTCGGCTTCGCCGTCGCCCTCGGCGAGTTGGCCGTCGGCATCGGCACCCTGCTCGGACTGCTCGGCCGGCTGGCCGCCCTCGGCGGCGCGCTGATCTCGCTCAGCCTGTGGCTCACCGTGAGCTGGGCCTCGACGCCGTACTACTACGGCAACGACCTCGTCTACCTGATGGCCTGGCTGCCCCTCGTCCTCGCCGGTGCGCCCTACCTCTCCGTCGACGCGGCCCTCAGATCGCGCCGACGAGCCCGAGCGGGCGGCTACCGCTGACCGCTGCGCGCGGCGTGCCGTCTGCGTACGCCCCGCGCCGCCGCCGTGCTGACGCCGGCCAGGCAGAGGCCGCCCACCACCAGCGGGACGATCAGGAACCACGGGGCGTCCCACAGCCCGGCCGCGTCGCCGGCGTAGACCGCGCCGGCGGCGGTGAGGAAGAGACCGGCGACCAGCTTCCCCGGCTGGAACTCATGACGCAGCATGGCTGACCTCCACCTGTCCGACGCCCACCCGGAGATCCAGCCTGAGCGTCCCGGCCTTCTTTCCGGAGCCGACCGGTGAAAGGGTCACGTCCTGGTGCCTGCCCGGCTTCACGTCCACGTCCTTTCTGCTGTCACCGGGCAACCGGATGTCGCCCACGCCCACGTCGATGCTCATCCGCACGGTCGTGTCCCGCGGCACGATGACCTTCAGCTGCCCCGCGCCCACCTCCGCGTCGGTGGTCACCGTCCGCCCCCTGCCGGGGTGCACCCGGGTCAGGTCCAGGGTGCCGACACCGGTGCCCACGGAGTAGGCGGGCCGCACGTCCGCCGTCGCGGCCGGTCTCCAGGAGGTCCGGTTCCAGTGGGTCGCTATGTCCTTCGGCAGGGCCGTGGCGCCCGCCAGCAGCGCCGCGGTGACGATCGCCAGGGACACCGACCCGGCCCCCGTCCGGCCCAGGAACGCGCTGACCGCGATGCCGAGGCCGAAGACCACGAGCGCCCAGGCCAGGCCGGTCTGAAGGCTGGTGCCCAGCGGGTGCGTGTCCCAGGTCAGCCCGGTGCCCAGCCCGCCGGCCAGCAGGGCGAACAGGAACACCCAGCCGCCGATCCAGCGCGGGCCGCGCGGTCTCGGCGGCGCCGGCCGCGTCGGCTGTGAGGCGCCGGGGTGGGTCCAGGGAAGGTCGATCCCGAGGTCGACGGCCGGGGCGAGGTGCCGGTCACGGGCGTCGGGAGGGCCCCACAGATACCCGGTGCCGCCTACATGGGTGCCGTCCTTGACGATCGGATCCCGCCACCAGGAGGGGTGGTGGATGGTGATGACCGGCGGCGCCTTGGCCTCCGGCGGGGCGTCGGCGGCGGCCTGCGCGGCGAGCGGATCGGGGTCGGGGGCACCGCGGTGCCGTGACCAGTACCCGGCGCCGGCCAGCAGCAGGGAGAGCACCACGGCGAAGGCGAGCACCCCGCCGTTCTTCAGCATGGTCAGGAAGATCCCGCAGCCGACCAGCGCGAACAGCACGGCGGCCAGCGCCTGCCCGTCGACCCGCCCGGTCAGCAGCCTGCGGACCTCGTTCTCCTCTTCCTCCTCGTACGGCACGAGCAGCCAGGCGAAGCCGTAGAAGATGAGACCGATGCCGCCGGTCGCGGCCAGCACGGCCAGGGTGATCCGGAAGATCACCGGGTCCATGTCGGCCTGCCGTCCGAGCCCCGCGCACACGCCCGCGATCGCCTTGTGCCGGCGGTCGCGCCGGAAGCGGCCGGGGGCCTCGGCGGTGTCCTGCTCCTCCGTCCTCTGCTCCGTCTTCCGCTCCGCTGTCGTCGTCCGCCCCGCGGTGCCGGTGCCGGCGTCTCCCTCCGCTCCGGGCGTTCCTGCCCCTCCCGTCGCGGCGGGCGCGGCATCCGTCGGCCCGGCGCCCGGGGCCGGGCGCGGGCCGGGGCCGGGTCCCGGACCCGTCGCGGCGTGCTCGTGATCCGTCATGTGTCCATGGTGACGGCCCGTCCGCCGCGAGGGCAGTCGGGATGCCCCTGGGTGAACCCTGAGATCGGCCCGGAGAGACGGCGGGGAGGCGTTCGACACGGGCCGGCCGGCCACTGCGGACCGCCGGCCCGGAGATCAGCCCGGAGATCAGCCCGGAGATCAGGGGAGTCTAGGGGGCGGACCCTGATGCTCCGCCCCCGCGGCCGTGTGACCATCGATGGCATGCCGGAAGCCGCAGCACTGCCCCTCGACGATCCGCGGCCACCGCGCAAGCTCTACCGCAGCAGCGACGGCCGCTGGCTCGGCGGAGTGGCGCGGGGTCTCGCCGGGCACCTCGGCCTGCCCGTCATCTGGGTCCGGCTCGCCTTCGTCGGCCTGTTCATGGCCAACGGACTGGGCGCGCTGCTGTACGCCGCGTTCTGGTTCTTCGTCCCGCTCGGCGTCGGCGGCGTCGGCGGCCACAAGCCACCGCTGGTCGGCACCGAGACCTCGCCGGAGGGCCGCCGCAGACTGGTGGCCCGCAAGCCGGACAAGGGACAGATGGTCGCCCTGCTCCTCATGGTCATCGTGTCCATGGTCTTCGTGGGCAGCGTCAACCTGACCAACGGGGCCAAGGCGTATCTGCTGCCCGCCGTGCTGGTCGCGGCCGGTGTCGCCCTCGTCTGGCGCCAGGCGGACAACGCCCGCCGGGCCCGCTGGGTCGAGGTCGGCAGCCGCCGGCGCACGCTCACCCTGCTGCGCGCGGGCGTGGGGGTCCTGCTGGTCACCGCCGGCGTCTCCGCCATCTTCGTCATGCAGGGCTCGGCCGCCCACCTCGGCGCGGTCCTGCAGGCCGCGCTCGCCGTCCTCGTCGGCATCACCCTGCTCGCCGGCCCCTATCTGGTCCGGATGACCCAGGACCTGTCCGAGGAACGCCTGATGCGCATCCGCGCTCAGGAACGCGCCGAGGTCGCCGCCCACGTCCACGACTCCGTGCTGCACACCCTCACCCTGATCCAGCGCAACGCCGACAACGCCGGCGAGGTGCGCCGCCTGGCCCGGGCCCAGGAGCGGGACCTGCGCACCTGGCTGTACAAGCCCGAGGGCACGGGCAAGGACGAGGCGGACGAGCCCGACACGGTCGCCGAGGCGGTGCGGCGCAGTGCCGCCGAGGTGGAGGACAAGCACGGCGTGCCCATCGAGGTCGTCGTGGTCGGCGACTGCCCGCTCGACGAACGGACCGGCGCGCAGATGCAGGCCGCGCGCGAGGCGATGGTCAACGCCGCCAAGTACGGTGGCGAGGGCGGTGCCGTGCAGGTGTACGCCGAGGTCGAGGGGAGGACGGTGTTCGTGTCGGTCCGCGACCGCGGCCCGGGTTTCGACCTCGACTCGATACCCGCCGACCGCATGGGTGTCAGAGAATCGATCATCGGCCGCATGGAGCGCCATGGCGGCACGGCCCGGCTGCGGGCGGTGCCGGGCGGCGGCACGGAGGTCGAACTGGAGATGGAGAGGGCGGAGAAGACGTCATGAGCGACGCGACCGAGGCGAACGGTACGGCGGGAGCGGCGGAGCCGGCCGGGTCCGGCCCGGCCGGGAAGCGGCATGTGCGCGTGGTGCTCGTGGACGACCACCGTATGTTCCGCACCGGCGTCCAGGCCGAGATCGGTCAGACCGCCGAGACCGGGGTCGAGGTGGTCGGCGAGGCCGCGGACGTCGACCAGGCGGTCTCGGTCATCACCGCGACCCGGCCCGAGGTGGTCCTGCTCGACGTCCACCTGCCGGGCGGCGGCGGCGTCGAAGTGCTGCGCCGGTGCGCCGCGTTGATGGCGGACGCCGAGCGGCCCGTCCGCTTCCTCGCCCTGTCCGTCTCGGACGCCGCGGAGGACGTGATCGGCGTGATCCGCGGCGGCGCCCGCGGCTACGTCACCAAGACCATCACCGGCACCGATCTGGTCGACTCGGTCTTCCGGGTCCAGGAGGGCGACGCCGTCTTCTCGCCGCGCCTGGCCGGGTTCGTCCTGGACGCCTTCGCCTCCACCGACGCCCCGCCGGTCGACGAGGACATGGACCGCCTCACCCAGCGCGAACGGGAGGTGCTGCGCCTGATCGCCCGCGGCTACGCCTACAAGGAGATCGCCAAGCAGCTCTTCATCTCGGTCAAGACGGTCGAGTCCCATGTCTCGGCGGTCCTGCGCAAACTCCAGCTCTCCAACCGCCACGAGCTGACCCGCTGGGCCACGGCACGCCGGCTGGTCTGACCGCCGCCGCGCCCTCACGACACCCGTGTCGCCCCAGCGAACGGCATCTCGTCGACGGGGGCCACCCGGACCGGGGCCGACGGGTTCGGGGCGTGGATCATCCGGCCGTTGCCGATGTAGATGCCGACATGGCTGATGCCGGAGTAGAAGAAGACCAGGTCGCCGGGTTGGAGCTGGGAGCGGGGCACTCGTCGGCCCGCGTTGATCTGGGCGTAGGTGGTGCGGGGCAGGGAGATGCCCGCGGAGCGGTAGGCGGCCTGCACCAGTCCCGAGCAGTCGAAGGCGTTGGGCCCGGTCGCGCCCCACACATAGGGGCTGCCGAGCTTCTGGTAGGCGTAGGCGACGGCCGTGGCCGCACGGGAGCCGGAGGCGGCGACGGACCCCGCTTGCTCCAGGGCCGCCCGGGTGTCCGAGGCGGAGCGCGAGGCGTGCCCGGCGGAGGCGCCGTCGCCGGTGATCCGTGACCGCTCCGGGGGAGTGAGGCGTGCCATCAGCCTGCGCGCCTCCCCGAGCTTCGCGGTGACGGTCTGCTTGTGCCGTCGTACCTCCGCCTGCCGCGACCGCAGCGACTTCAGCTCGACGCGGGAGGCGCCGCGCAACTGCTCGATCTCGCGGAGCTGTTCCCGCACCCGCGCCACCGTCCCGGCCTGCCGGTCGCTCGCCCGCTCCGCGAACACGGCCCCGTCCAGGTACCGGTCCGGGTCGCTGGACAGCGCCAGCTGCCAGGAGGGGGCGATCGTGCCGTCGCGGTACTGCGCCGCCGCCAGCGAACCGAGCGCGTCACGTGCCGTGTTGAGCTTCTGCTGCCTGCGGGCGGCCTCGTCCCGCAGCGAGTTCAGCCGCCGCTGGGCCGCGTCCGCCTTCTCCTTCGACCCGTTGTACTTCTCGGTGGCGCTCTCCGCCTCCTGGTACAGCTTGTCGACCTTGGCCTTCACCTGGGCCGGCGTCAGCTGCGGCTCGGCGTTGCCCGTGCCCTCGAAGGCCGTCGCGGTGGCCGCGCCCGCCAGGGCGAGGGTGACGGCCGTGCGGGCCGTGTTGCCGCCGAGCGAGCGCTGTCGGGGCTTGCGGTGCGCTGCCACCTGGACCGTCACGTCCTTCCATGGGACCTCTGCGGCCGAGCGGTCGGGGTGTCCGGCGGCCGCCCGCACAGGGGATCGGGCCGCCGCCGGACCTTTCTCGGCGGAGGTGGCCGGCGGCCGCCCCTGGCCCGGGCGGCGGTGGGAAACCGGTCACCTGGGGGAGGACGCTAGGCCGGACTGTGACAGGTTGGTAACGCACTGTACGGAAGTGGCCGAGACGGACCGAGCTGTACCCGTCCGTGATCGCATTGCCGGGCCATGGCTGCCGCCTTCACGCTGCGTAGTGACCGAAGCGCGCATTGAGGGACCCACGGGGACCCTGTGGTGCTATGCGGCGCATATATGCAAGATTCCCCGCGCGGGATGGCGGCCGTGGGGCGGGCCCGGTGACCGGCCGCTTGGGACCGCCTCATAGGCTCCGGGGTCATGGACGTACTCATCCATCTCCTCGTCGGCCTGCACATCATCGGCATCGCCGCGCTGCTCGGCGGTTTCCTCACCCAGATGAAGGCGATGGGCCAGGGCACGGCCCGGTTCGTCCCCGGGATGCTGCACGGCGCGTTCACCATGCTGGTCACCGGCGTGGCCCTGGTCGGGCTCAACGAGGCCGACGGCCACCACGTCAACACCTTCAAGATCGGCGTGAAGCTGGCCCTGCTGATCGTGATCCTCGGGCTGGTCTACGTCCAGCGCGACGAGGAGAAGGTGGACAAGCGCGTCTTCGGGCTCGTCGGCCTGCTGACCATGGCGAACATCTTCATCGCCGTGCTGTGGACGTGAGGCTCAGCGCGCCCTGACGAGGCCGGCGCGGGCCGCGAGCACCGCGCCGGCCGCGACTACCAGCCACACCGCCACCGCCAGCCACACCAGCACCTGGCCCGGCCTCCGCAGCCACCCGATGCCCAGGGCCGCCGCGACCGACAGGGTCGACGCCGCCGTCATGCCCAGCGGGAACACCGTCGACCAGCGCCGCACGTCGAAGCGCAGCCGCGGCCGGGCCACCTCGGCGGCCAGCAGGACCACGCAGCAGGCCAGGTCCAGCACCAGCAGCGCGACCGTGACATTGCGCAGCACGCCCCGGTCGTCGTCGTTCCACAGGTACAGCCGCGCACTGTCGGCGGCCAGCAGCTTCGCCCCGGCCAGCGCCGAGATGGCGAGCGCCCCGCCCGCGATCCAGTGGTCCCCGGCCCCCTCCAGTACCTGCCGCGGATCGAAGCGCGCCAGCGCCAGGCCGTAGAGGACCAGGCCCAGCCAGAACAGCACCAGCGCGGCGCGCGCCGGCCACGCCGTCGTCTCCGCCGCGGCCAGGGTGGCCGCCAGCACCGCCAGCCCCTGTGTGGCCACACAACACAGGAACACCGCCCCCGGCATGCGCCGCCCCCAGTGCCGTACGACGAGAAGCAGCAGCACCGGCCACAGCAGAACCGCCAGCGCCAGGGCGGCCCCGGCCAGGGTCTGCCGGCCGAGCAGCGAGAGCCGGGTGCCGAGCACCGTCGTGGCGGCGACGGCGGAGAGCGCGCCGGGGCTCTTCGCCTCGGCCAGCCACCGCGGCCGCTGCGTCACCAGCCGTACGGCGAATTCGGCGGCGAGCGCCAACCAGGCGAGGCAGGCCAGCCACAGGAAGACCAGGGACACCACCTCGGACCGGTCAGATGCAGGCCCACCGACACGATGCCGCTCGCCATGACGGCGGCCCCCGCCGCCGGCGGACGCCCCGCCCACCATGTACGCAGACCAGAGAAGCCGGGCATGGGCATGCGCCCGATGCTAGGGAGCGGTGGCCCCCGCGCTCGCGGGGCACGCGCGCGGGGCCCGAAAAGAGCACCGTCAGGCAGGCCGCACCACCCGGTGGACGACCGACTCGCCCGCCAGGTGGACCGGTTCCTCGCGCACGTACGCACCGGGCCGCGGGGCGTGGATCATCGTCCCGTCGCCTGTGCACAGGCCCACATGGCGGCTGTCTTCGTGGAAGAAGACCAGGTCACCGGGGCGCGCGTCGGCGAGCGGGACCGCGGTGCCCATGGCGGCCTGGTCACGCGCGGCACGCGGCAGGGTGACACCCGCGGCCTTCCAGGCGGCCTGGGTGAGGCCGGAGCAGTCGTATGAACCGGGCCCGCTGGCACCTGAGACGTACGGCTTGCCGATCTGGGCGCGCGCGAAGGCGATGGCCTTCTCGGCCTTGGTGACGGGGGCCGGCGGGGCGACGGGCGGCACGCTCACCGGCCGCGCCGCGGACCGCGGCCGCTCCGGAGCCCGGGCCGGGACCGAAGGCGGAGCCAGGACCGAGGGCGGGGCCGGGACCGAAGGCAGAGCCGGAGCCGGATGCGGAGCCGGCACCGCAGCCATAGCCGGAGCCGGGGCCGCGACCGGAGCCGTCAGTCGGGACAGCAGCTCGCGCGCGGTGGCGAGCTTGTGCTGGACGGCCGCCTTGGCCGTCTTCACGTCGTACCGCGCGGCGGCCGGCGCCTCGGGGGCCCTGGGGGCCTTCCCGCGCTCGGCCGCGCCCTTCACCCGGGAGGCCAGCCGGTTCATCAGCCGGCTCTGGGCGAAGTGGTCCTCCGGGTACTCCGCGAGCAGCGAGCCGGCCGTCTCGGGAGCGGCGGCGAACGGAGCCAGCCCCTCGCGGGCCTTGGTGAACAGCCCCGGGCGCCGGACGGCCTCCGCGCGCGGGGCCTCCGCGCGAGCCCGCTGCACGGCCGCGGGCTCCTCCTCCGGGTCAGCCCTGCGGTACAGCTCATCGATCTTCTTCTCGACCTCCTCCACGCTCGGCCTGCCGTCGCCTGCGGAGGAGGCGGAGGCCGAAGCGGCCCCGGCCGTCTGGGACAGGACGGCCACGGAGGTGAGGGCGGCGGTGGCCAGGACGGGGGTGCGGATCCCCGTCCCACGGGTCCCCGGGGGACCCGGCTTGCGGTGCGACGCCAAGGGAGGCGACTCCTTCCAACATGCCGCCTACCGGGTTAGCTGTCGGGTTCGGGCGGGTGGTTCGGAAGGGTTGCCCTACGGCGTCGTCCCAGTCGGGAGTCGGCCGATTCACCCCAGGAACGGTGGGTCCCCGGCTCCGGCTGCCACGAAGGGGCGCACCGGACTCGGCGGAGGCCGCGCGGCCCGGCGAGGTTCGCCGGTAGGGGTCGTGCGGCCTGACGGCAACCTAGCCAACTCGTGTGACTCCTGTGAAGGTTGCTGTGCCATATGTCCGATACATTTCCGTGACCCGGGGCCGGTTTCATACGGGCGTGACAAGGCGCTTTCGCAGGGTGAGGGGTTCGGCCGCATTCCTGGCGCGATGGCCGACGCGCCGGTGCCGTGTGCTGTCGCGGACCTCACGGGCGCCGACTTCCCGGTGCCGGGACCGGTTGTCGGTGCGGCCCCCTAGACTCGTAGAGCGATGAGCAGCCTCTTTGACGACAGCTTCCTGGCGGACCTCCAGGCCCCTCGCGGGCACGCGGAGGAGCCCCCGCCGCCGCCCGAGGACGACCACGCTCCGGAGCCCCTTCCGGACGATCTGTTCGGCGGGAAGTTCGACGTGCCGCCGGACCGGGACGCCCACTACCGCGACGGCGCCCCGCGTCCCGTGATCGACCCGGACGCGCTGATGCGGGGGCTGAACGACAACCAGCGCGCCGCGGTCGCCCACGCCGGCTCGCCGCTGCTCATCGTGGCCGGCGCGGGTTCCGGCAAGACCCGCGTGCTCACCCACCGCGTCGCCCACCTGCTCGCCGCGCGGAACGTGCACCCGGGTCAGATCCTCGCGATCACCTTCACCAACAAGGCCGCGGGTGAGATGAAGGAGCGGGTCGAGCAGCTCGTCGGCCCGCGCGCCAACGCGATGTGGGTGATGACCTTCCACAGCGCGTGCGTGCGCATCCTGCGGCGCGAGTCCAAGAGGCTCGGCTTCACGTCGTCCTTCTCGATCTACGACGCCGCCGACTCCAAGCGCCTGATGGCCCTGGTCTGCCGCGACCTCGACCTCGACCCCAAGCGCTATCCGCCGAAGTCCTTCAGCGCCAAGATCAGCAACCTGAAGAACGAGCTGATCGACGAAGAGGACTTCGCCGCCCAGGCCACCGACGGATTCGAGAAGACCCTCGCCCAGGCCTACGCGCTCTACCAGTCACGGCTGCGCGAGGCCAACGCGCTGGACTTCGACGACCTGATCATGACGACGGTCAACCTGCTGCGCGCCTTCCCGGACGTCGCCGAGCACTACCGCCGCCGCTTCCGGCACGTCATGGTCGACGAGTACCAGGACACCAACCACGCCCAGTACGCCCTCGTACGGGAACTGGTGGGCACCGGGCAGCACGACGAGGACGTACCCCCCGGCGAGTTGGACCTGCCGCCCGCCGAACTCTGCGTGGTGGGCGACGCGGACCAGTCGATCTACGCCTTCCGGGGCGCGACGATCCGCAACATCCTCCAGTTCGAGGAGGACTACCCGAACGCGACGACGATCCTGCTGGAGCAGAACTACCGCTCCACGCAGACCATCCTGTCCGCCGCCAACGCGGTCATCGAGCGCAACGAGTCCCGCCGCCCGAAGAACCTGTGGACCAACGCCGGCCAGGGCGCGCGGATCACCGGCTACGTCGCCGATACCGAGCACGACGAGGCCCAGTTCGTCGCCGACGAGATAGACCGCCTCACCGACGCGGGCGAGGCGAAGGCGGGGGACGTCGCCGTCTTCTACCGCACCAACGCCCAGTCCCGTGTCTTCGAAGAGGTCTTCATCCGCGTCGGCCTGCCCTACAAGGTCGTCGGCGGCGTCCGCTTCTACGAGCGCAAGGAGGTCCGGGACGTCCTCGCCTACCTGCGTGTCCTCGCCAACCCCGAGGACTCGGTGCCGCTGCGCCGCATCCTCAACGTGCCCAAGCGCGGCATCGGCGACCGTGCCGAGGCGATGATCGACGCACTCTCCCAGCGCGAGAAGATCAGCTTCCCGCAGGCGCTCAAGCGCGTGGACGAGGCCTACGGCATGGCCGCGCGCTCCACCAACGCCGTCAAGCGGTTCAACACGCTGATGGAGGACCTGCGGACCATCGTGGAGTCCGGCGCCGGACCGGCGACCGTGCTGGAGGCCATACTCGAACGCACCGGTTACCTGGCCGAGTTGCAGAACTCCACCGACCCGCAGGACGAGACCCGCATCGAAAACCTCCAGGAACTCGCGGCGGTGGCCCTGGAGTTCGAGCAGGAGCGTGCGGAGGGAGAGACGGGCACGCTCGCCGACTTCCTGGAGCAGGTCGCGCTGGTCGCCGACTCCGACCAGATCCCGGACGAGGAGGACGGCGACGGCGTCATCACCCTGATGACCCTGCACACCGCCAAGGGCCTGGAGTTCCCGGTCGTCTTCCTGAGCGGCATGGAGGACGGCGTCTTCCCGCACATGCGCGCCCTCGGCCAGACCAAGGAACTGGAGGAGGAACGGCGCCTGGCGTACGTCGGCATCACCCGCGCGCGGGAGCGGCTGTACCTCACCCGGTCGGCGATGCGCAGCGCCTGGGGCCAGCCCTCGTACAACCCGCCCTCCCGCTTCCTGGAGGAGATTCCGGCCGCGCACATGGAGTGGAAGCGGACCGGAGGGGCGGCGCCGGTGTCCTCCGGACCCGCCACCGGGTTCGCTGCGTCGCTGTCCTCCTCCCGCTCCCGCTCCGCGGCGTCGGGCGCGTCCGGGTTCGCCACCCGGCGCACGGCCGAGAAGCCGGTGGTCGCGGTGGCCGTCGGGGACCGGGTCACGCACGACCAGTTCGGCCTCGGCACGGTCGTCGCGGTCAAGGGCACCGGCACCAACGCCGAGGCGACGATCGACTTCGGGGACACCAAGCCGAAGCGGCTGCTCCTGCGGTACGCGCCCGTCGAGAAGCTCTAGACGACCCGTCGGACAGCCCCGGACGACAGGAGCCCCGCCGGTCGGGCGGGGCTCACGTCATTCGTCCGTCTCTCCGAGGCTCAGCTCGGGTCCAGCCCGTGGCTTCGCAGCCACGGCAGTGGGTCTATGGCGGCCCCGCCGGCCGGCCGGACCTCGAAGTGCAGGTGCGGTCCGGTGGAGTTGCCGGAGTTGCCTGAGTAGGCGACCGGCTGGCCGGCCTTGACGGTCGTACCGGAGGCGACGCGGTAGCTGGAGAGGTGGCAGTACCAGGTCTCCGTGCCGTCCTTGGCCGTCAGGATCATCATGTTGCCGTAGGCGCTGTTCCACTTGGTGGAGACGACGCCGTCGGTCGCGGCCATCACCGTGGTGCCGTACGAGACCGGGAAGTCGATGCCCGTGTGCACGGACATCCAGTTCACACCGGCCTGGCCGAAGTAGGCGCTGAGCCCCTTCTGGGCGACCGGGAGCACGAACTTGGGCCGCAGCCGCTCCTTGAGCGCGGCCTCGGCGGCGGCCTTCTTCTTCTGCAGTTCCTGCTGGTTCTTGAGGTCGATGCGTTCCTGCGTACGGCTGGCCCGGTCGGCGAAGTCGTCGGCGCCGGCGGAGAGCGTCCTGAGCTGGGTGTCCAGCTTGCTGTTGGCGACGGACGGCTTCACCGACTGCGCGTCCGAGGCGGTGGCGGAGGTTTCCTTGCCGTCGTCGGTCAGGCCGCCGACGGAGGCGGCGGCGATGCCGGCGACCCCCATCACACAGGCCGAGGGCACGGCGATGGTCAGCAGCGCGGAGCGCTTGGGCGGCGTACGGCGACGGGAACGCGCCGCGCCGCGGGAGCCCGCGCGGGGCGCCGGGATGGGAGCGAACTCCTCCTGGTCGTCGAGCAGAACCGGGACGGCGGGCAGCTCACCCGTGTCGCCCGGCTCGCCGTCGCCTGCGGCCGCTCCCTCGAACTCGCCGGGCTCGGCGTACTCACCGAACTCGGCGGCACCGGTGTACTCGCCGGTGTCCGCGTACTCGCCGGCCTCGGTGTAGTCGACACCCTCGGCGTACTCACCGAACTCGCCGGTCTCGGCGACCTGGTCGAACGGCTCGGCAAGCTGGTCGTGCGGTGTCCCGAGCTGGTCGGGCGCTGCCGCGAGCTGGTCGGGCTGCACGGGCGTGCCGTCGGAGTTCCACTGCGTGGCGTCGTACACGCCGGTGTCATAGGTCTGGGTGCCCCACTGCCACTGCTGGGTGGGGTCGGCGCCGGCGGACTGGTCGTGCTGCAGCCAGGTGTTCGCGTCCCACTGGCCGCTGACGTCGTTACCCGTGGCCTGTGCCGGGATTGTCCAGGCGGTGGTGTCGTATCCGCCCGTGTCGTAGGCCGTGTGGTGCTGGGCCGCGTACGGGTCGTACTGCGTGAACTGGCCCGTACCGGTCTGCCACTGCGTGCTGTCGTAGGCGCCCGTGTGCTGCTCGCCGCCGGGGAGGCTGCCGAAGAGCGGATCTGCGGCGAAGGCGCCGGTCCCGCTGGTGCCGGCCGCGAAACCGGTGGCGTCGTAGCCGCCGTACGTGGTGAGGTCGTCGTACTGGGCTTCCTGCGTTCCGTACGCGTAGTGCCCGGTGGAGGCGTCGGAAGCCGGGGTCGGGGTGGTCATGGTCCCCGACGGGTGACGATCGTTCACCAACTTCTCTTTCGCCTCGACAACGGTGGCTGCCAGAGCAGTGCGGCGACTGTACCCGGCGGTACGCGGGCGCGACAATCGTCGGCCGGTTTCGCTTGGGCCGGAAACGGGCATTCGGCCGTGATTCGGGGGTCCGTGAACGCGAGTTTGGCTTTGTGTTCGAGAACTGTTCGATGCCGGATGACGCTGTGTCACCTGTGGAGCGGCTGTGTCACCGCCCGTGCCCGGCCTCGGCCCACCCCTCCGGGGCGGTCTCCCTCACGCCACCGTCACGCCGTCGGCGATCCGGCTCTCGGCGGGCGTGGCCTCCAGGGCCTCACGTATCCCGGTGGCGACGGCGGGGTGCACGGGCAGGGCGAGATGCCCGATGCCTGTCACCCGGACGTTGCGCACCTCCAGGTCGGGGTGGTCGATACAGGCCGACTCCAGGGGGTCCATCACGGAGTCCAGGTCGCTCCAGAAGCTGACGAACCGCGTACGGCAGCCGGGCGCCGGCCTGGTCAGCTCCTCGATCACCTCGGAGCCGGGCCGCATCTGCCGCACGATCGGGTGCGCGCTCGCCAGGGGTACGGCCCGGGTTCCGGAGTGCGGGGTGCCGAGGGTGACGAGGGTGCGTACCCTGATGTCACCGCCCAGGCACTGTGTGTAGTAGCGCGCGATGAGGCCGCCGAGGCTGTGGCCCACGATGTCGACCTGGGTGCTGCCGGTGCGCTCGCAGATCTCCTCGACATGCCGGCCCAGCAGTTCGGCTGCGATGCGTATGTCGCATGTCAACGGAGAGTAGTTGAGTGACTCCACGCGCTGCCGGCCGCTGCGCGCGAGGCTGCGGCGCAGCAGGACGAAGACCGAGCGGTTGTCGATGAAGCCGTGCAGCAGCACGACCGGCGGTCCGGGCCTGTCCGGCAGCCGGGTGGTGCCGTCCTGGCCCTGGATGGAGGGCGCGGGGCCGCGCCGCTCCTGGATGAGGCCGGTCGGGTACAGCAGCAGATGCCCGGCCAGGATCGCCGCTTCCAGCGCGGTCGCCTTGAGCAGGGTCATGGAGAGATCGACCAGTCTGCCGGGCCACAGGCGCCGGTAGAGCGGAAGGACGAGCGGCAGTACCCCGGTGACCTTCATTGGCCGACCTCCAGTCGGCACGTGGGGGGCGGCTCGGTCCCCCGCGTGCCCTCATGTCCCACCATGTGATTTCCCCCTCCCCGCGCGCCGTAAAACTGCCGGTTGCGGGATGCTGGAGATAACGTTCGTTCACTTCGCGACGGGTGGCGGAACGCGCCAAAAGTGCGGTACTTGTCGTTACGGACGGAAGCGATCGCTTCCGGGGTCGTCTGATGGAGGCAGTGATGGGTGTGGCAGCCGGTCCGATCCGCGTGGTTGTGGCCAAGCCGGGGCTCGACGGCCACGATCGCGGGGCCAAGGTCATCGCGCGTGCGCTGCGCGACGCCGGCATGGAGGTCATCTACACCGGGCTCCACCAGACGCCGGAGCAGATCGTCGGCACCGCGATCCAGGAGGACGCCGACGCGATCGGCCTGTCGATCCTCTCGGGTGCCCACAACACCCTCTTCGCCGCCGTCATCGATCTCCTCAAGGAGCGCGACGCCGAGGACATCCTCGTCTTCGGCGGCGGCATCATCCCGGAGGAGGACATCGCGCCGCTCAAGGAGAAGGGCGTCGCGGGGATCTTCACGCCGGGAGCGACGACCGGGGCGATCGTGGAGTGGGTACGGGAGAACGTGCGTCAGCCGGCCGCTTCCTGAGCCCGAGCTGCCGCGGACGCGGGTGCCATGCGGCTCCGGGGGCGCACCCCGGAGCCTTTCGCACATGAACGGCGCCTTGCCTCAGGTCCCGGACGGGCCGGGGGTACCGTCCGGTGCCAGTTCCCCGGCCATCGCCGCCCGCAGCCGCAGGGTGGTGACGAGCCGCTGGAACGCCTCCGCCCAGTACCCTCCGGCGCCCGGTGAGGCGTCCTCCCGCTCGTCGGGTATCGCCAGCAGGCCGTCGAGACGGGTGGCCTCCGCCGGATCCAGGCACCGCTCGGCCAGTCCCATCACCCCGCTGAAGCTCCAGGGGTAACTGCCCGCGTCCCGTGCGATGTCGAGGGCGTCCACCACGGCCCGGCCGAGCGGGGCGGCCCAGGGGACCGCGCACACCCCGAGCAGCTGGAACGCCTCCGACAGGCCGTGCGTCGCGATGAATCCCGCCACCCACTCGGCCCGTTCACCAGCGTCGAGCGCGGCCAGCAGCTTCGCCCGCTCCGCCAGGGACACCGCCCCGGGCCCGCCGGCCTCGGGCGCCGACGGCGAGCCGAGCAGCACCCTCGACCACTCGGCGTCCCGCTGCCGCACCGCC
>Ga0308176_10000452_pt1 | contig 26230 bp, 24 predicted proteins | sample PhyCR2_3_FD_203890 | JGI IMG/M metagenome (GOLD analysis project Ga0308176, IMG submission 203890) | Soil microbial communities from UC Gill Tract Community Farm, Albany, California, United States - DLSLS.C.R2 | ecosystem: Environmental > Terrestrial > Soil > Agricultural land | place: USA... | reverse complement strand
CGACCTGCTCCAGCAGTCGGGCGAAGACGGCGTCGTAGCAGGTGAGCATGACGATGCGCCGGCCCGCCGCCTTCATGGCCGGCAGGTCCGGGACGGTGGACGGTCGCGCGTCAGCGTTCATGGGGTTCGAGCTCCGCCAGCTCCCGCTGCCAGAAGTCGCGGTTGGCCAATTCGGGATGGGGAATGATAAGATCGGGCTCGCGCAGCCGGCGCGCGCCGAAGCGTACGATGTCGATGTCGATGGTACGCGAGCCCCAGCGCTCGGTGCGCACCCGGCCCTGGGCCTTCTCGATCGCGTGGCAGGCATCCAGCAGCGTGTGCGGCTGGAGGCTGGTCTCGAGCAGCAGCATCTGGTTGAGGTAGGCGGGTTGCTCCTTGCCGCCGAGCGGCGCGGTTTCCTCGATCCCGGATGCGGCCACCACCCGCGTGCGGGGCAGCGCGCCCAGCGCCGTGCGCGCGGCCGCCAGGTGCGCACCCCGGTCGCCGAGGTTGCTGCCCAGCGCGACGTAGACCGGCTCGGCGTGGTCGGCCGCCACTCAGGCCTCCACCACGAAATGCCGGGCGATCCGCTGCAGGTCGGAGGCGACGTCCCCCAGCTCCCGAATGGCGCGCTCGAGATCGGCTTGGCCCGCCGCCGTCTCGGCGGCGCGCCGGGCGAGGGTCTCGGTCTCGGTCAGGGTACGGGCCGAGCTCGACGCGACCCGTCGGATCTGTCCGGTGAGCCCGTCGACCGCCCGGAGCTGCTCGGCCGCGGTCGACGCGATGGTGCGCGCGTGGCTCTCGGCTTCACCGGTGGTGTTCACGATCGCGTCGAGGGCCTGCGCGGCATCGGCGCTCAGCTGCTCGACGCCGGTCACCGCCTCGCGGCCGCGCGCCATCTCCCCCGACACCGTCTCCACCTGAGAGGCGATCTCCTCCAGCAGCCCGCGCGCCTCTCCGGCCGCGTGCAGGCTCTGGGCGGCCAGCTCGCGCACCTCGTCCGCCACCACGGCGAAGCCACGCCCTTCGGCACCGGCCCGCGCGGCCTCGATGGCGGCGTTGAGCGCGATGAGGTTGGTGAGGTCGGCGATTTCCCGGATGGTCCCGATGAAGCCCTTGATCCGGCTGGTCATCGCGCCCAGTGCGGCCACGTGCTCCACGCTCGCCGCGACGAACGCGTTGAGTCCCACCAGCCGGTCGATGGCCTCGCCGATGATAGCGCGGTTACGTCCGGCGACCTCGACCGCCGTGCCGCTCGCATCGGCGGCCCGCGCGCCCTGATCCGCCATGACCCGCGACGCGGCTCCCAGCGAATCGGTGGCGCGGAGCCCATCGGCCACGAAGGTCTCGAGCTCGCCCACGCCCTGCCGCATGCCCTGAGAGGCGTCGGCCAGGGCGAGCGCCGACCCCCGGAGCGAGTCCGTGACCCGGGCCAGCGCCGTCACCTGCTGGCCGATCTGCTCCACCGTGCCCAGGAGGGGCCGCCGGAGCTCGGCGATGTGAATCGCCGTGGCGATCTGCGCTCCCAGCGTGCTGAGCGCCGTGAGATCCTTGGAACCGTAGGTGTGGCGCTTGGGATGATCCACCTCGAGCGTGCCGAGCAGCTCGTCGCCGAACCGGATCGGATAGATCACCAGGCTCCCCACCTCGGGCATCGGCGCGCGCACCCGCGGATCCGATCGCACGTCCTTGACCTCGACCACCCTGTTCTCGAGGACCGCCGTGGCGCGAAACGGGTCGGCGCCGGCGGGCGGATCACCCCGGTCGGGACGTCCGAGCGCGCCGCGATACGCCAGCGAGGGGGTTCCGTCGACGACGCGATAGATCCGGAAATCCCCCCAATCGAGCAACCGGTAGGCGAGCCGCTCGATCTGGTCGAACGAGCCCTGCAGGGTCGCGTTGCTGGCGATCGCGGTCTCCATCAGGTGGACCTTGTTGAGGTCCTCGGCGCCGATCGCCTCCTCGAGGATGCGCCGGGTGAGAACGCCCAGCACGCCGAGGGCCACCGCTACGGCAACCCACCCCACGGGGGAGAGCGCGCGAAGCGCCGCCATGATCACCACCGATGCGATGACGGTCAGGAGGTAGGAGATGATCTCCCACCGGAGGATGAGGATCTTCTCGGCGTGCTCCAGCTTGTCGCGCAGCAGCAGGGTGAAGTAGAACAGCGAGCGGGTGGTGAAGAAATACATGCACACCAGGATGGTCACGGCCGGGAGCAGGTCGAGCGACAGCCCCGGCGCTCCGGTCATCGCGAGCACGGCCGCGTAGAACCCGTAGGCCGCCGCGAACGCGATCACCTCCCGCCCCGCGTTGATCAGGCCGGCGCGGGGGAGCTTGCGCAGCCAGATCACGTCCGAGGCAAAGGTGCCGATCCATAAGGCCACCATCACGGGCGCGGGGCCGATCGTGAGCGCCCCCGCCAGCACCGCGATGCCCGACTGGGTGAGATAGGAATACTTGCTGAGCCGGACCGGCGAGCTGCGAAGGATGATGATGGCCACCAGCATCACCGACGTCGCGACGGGCTGTCGGAGCCAGCCCAAGTCCATGATGAGGTAGACCACCATCACCAGGCCACCGCCCAGGGTCAGGGCCCGAGCGTAGCCGTCCACCAGCCGTTGGATCCGGCTCATAGCGCCACCGGCCGGCCATCGAGGGCGTCCCGCAGCGCACCGAGCAATGTCCGCGCGCCGGCGACCCCGTGGGCACCCAGCGCCTCCACCAGCGCGCTCCCGACCACCACGCCATCGGCGTGGCCGGCCACCGTTCTGGCCTGCGCGGCGGTCGAGATTCCGAATCCCACGGCCACCGGCAACGGCGTGGCCCGCCGCACCCGGGCGATCGAAGCCTCCAGCCCCTCGGCCAGCGCGGCGGTCGCGCCGGTCACTCCCAGGCGGGCCACGAGGTACACGAAGCCCTGCGCCCCCTGGACCGCCGCGGCCAGCCGGTCGGGTCGGGTGGTCGGGGCGATCAGCCGGATCAAGGCCAGCGGACTGCCCTGCACCTCCGTCTCGACCGCGGGGTCGCTGCCCGCGGGGAGGTCGGTAAGCAGGAGACCCGCGACCCCGAGTTGATCGGCGTCGCGCAGGAACCGTTCGAGGCCGTAGCGCAGGATCGGATTGAGGTAGCTGAACACCACGATCGGCCGGGTCAACCGCGCCCGCTCGATGAGCGCGAGCGTGCCCGCCAGGGTCATCCCCTGGCGAAGCGCCTCGAAGGTGGAGCGCTGGATGGTGGGGCCGTCGGCGAGGGGATCGCTGAACGGAACGCCGACCTCCAGGATGTCGGCGACCTCGTCGGCGGCCCGCAAGGCCTCAAGGCTCGCGTCGGCGGACGGATAGCCCGCCGTGAGATAGGGGATCAGCGCCGTGCGTCCCTGCGCGCGAAGGTCCACCCAGGCCGGCGCCAGCCGGGAGTCAGACAAAGTAGTCGCCAACCGTCAGGCCGTAGCGCTCGGGGTTGGTCACCTTGACGATCGAGCGGCGGAACGCCCCCGTATCGTCCTGCTCGGTCAGGCTCGCCAGGGTGCCGGGCGGAGGGACCAGGCCGCCGTCCGCGTCCACGGCGATCCTCACCATCGGCCGGTTGAGCTGCTGGCCCTCCGGATTGGGCGCGGCCACGATGGCGACCTCGAAGGTGTCGAGAATGACGCAGGTTCCCACTGGGTACACGCCGATCAGGTTGATGAGCGCCTTCACCAGGATGATATCGTAGCCCCGTTTGGGATTCTGCCACATCTCGCGCAGCACCTGATCGGGCTCGATCGGGATGGTCTGGTAGCTCCGGCGGGTGGTGGCCGCATCGAAGCCGTCGGCCACCGAGACGATGCGCGAAAAGATGCCCAGCGAGCGGTCGCGGATGGCCTTGGGGTAGCCGGTGAGATCGGTCTTCATGTGGTGCTCGTGGGCCACGAGGATCGCGCGGTAGGGCACCTCGTCCTGCGCCCGCATGGCGAACAGCGTGAGCGCGCCGAGCCACGGATGGCCCTGCATGATGCGCCACTCACGCTCGTCGAGCCCGGTGGTCTTGTTGAGGATTTCGACCGGGACCCGGGCCTTGCCCACGTCGTGCAGCAGGGCGGTCATGCCGAGATCGTAGAGCTGGAGCTTGGTGAAGCCGAGCTTCTTGCCGAGTGCCACGGAAAAGATGCACACGTTGACCGAGTGGGTGAACGTGTACTCGTCGTAGTCGCGGATGGTCGTCAGGCCGACCAGCGAGGTCTCGTTGTTGAGCACCTGGTCCACGATGAGCTGCACCGCGCGCTTGACCCGCTTGACGCTGGTGGCACGGCCCAGCCGGGCGCCGGTGATCACGTCCTTGGTGACCGCCACGCCCTGCGAGTAGATCCGCTTGGCCTGCTCCTTGGCCTGCTCGGCGTCGGGGTCGTGCTCCTGATGCACCGCGCGCTCGACCTCGATGCCCTGCACCTGCGCGGCGCCCAGCCGCTCGGTCAGCTCCTCGAACCGCTCGTCCGGCTCACCTCGCTCGGCGAGGCTGAGGAGCAGGCTCAACAGGATCTGCCACTCGCGCCGGTTGGCGGCCCCGTGAACCCGCAGCCCCCCGATCGAGAAGGCCCGCAGCATGGCGAGGATGTGGCTGAAGGAGGCGTAGTTGTCGAGCTCGAGCCGGAGCCGGGTGGCGTTCACGAAGATGAAGTCGCCGGCCAGGCGGATCTCGAGATCGTTCTCCAGCGCGATCAGCGCCCGTGTCGAGGCGTCGAGATCGTCGAGCGCCTTCTGGACGGTGGTGTTCTCCACCGGGTAGAGCTTGAGGCTTCGGAGCGCGGTGTAGAGCGCCAGCAGCAGCGCTCGCCCGCCCTGCCGGAGCCGGCCTTCGGCGGCGGTGCTGGTCTGCTCCGCCGGCGAGGTCACGCGCCCCCCTCGCGCAGCGCGCGGCTCACCGCGTTGCGGACCACGAGCTCCTTGTCCTCCACGGCGCGCTGAAGCACCTCACGCGCTTCCGGCGTGCGGATCCTGCCCAGCGCGATGGCGGCGCAGGCGCGGGTCTCGGCCGATTCCTTCATCCGGAGCAGGCCGCGCGGCAGCAGCAGCCCGCTCAGCGGCTTGATGCCGGCGGGACCGGCGATGGCGCCATAGGCCTCGAAGAAGGCCATCTTTTCCGTGAGGTCCATCTCACTCACGGCTTTTCCCAGCACCATGGACTCGATCCGCCGCTGGGCGCCCTTGTAGCCCCGCGCGCCGACCGCCCGCACGGCGGCGAGCCGCACGGCGCGGTCCTGGTCCTCCAGCGCCTTCTCGACGAACGCGAGTGCCGCGGGCGTGCCCAGCTGGGCCAGCGCCTGCACCGACGCCAGCCGCACCGCCGGGTCGGGATGCACCACGGTGTCGCCGAGACCGGGCACCGTCTGCATGAGCTGGAGCCGCCCGCACAGGGCGATCACCGAGGCAAGCGCCTCCGAGGCCGGCGAGCGGAGGATGCGCACCACTTCCTGAGGGTGCGCCTCGGCGAGTCGGTCGGCCACCCCTTCGAGCAGCTGGCGGAGCGGCGGCGACGAGAGGCTGGGGATCCAGGTGAGCACCGGCTCGAGCGCGGAGGCCCGGAGCTCCCGCATCACCTCGGCGACGGTGGCGTCGCCGGCGAGCGCGGGCGCCTCGTCGAGCGACTGCACCAGCTGGCTCACGATCGCCGGTTCGCTCAGTTTGCCGATGAAGCCGTCCAGCCGCACACCGAGGGCGGGCGGCAGACCCTGGGCCCGCTGCCCCAGAACGCGGCTTTCGCGGAGCACGCTGGCGGCGGTGCGAAAATCCCGGGCGTTGAGGAAGTTGGGGAACAGGCTCTCGATAATGCCCAGGATCTCACCCCGGATGGGCTCCTCGCCCTGCAGCTCGAACAGGTCGAACAGAATGTTGAGCGCGGCCGAGCGCACGTCGCGGCGGTATTCGTCCTCCACGCCGGCGGCGACCAGGTTGATCTCGCGCTCCTCGAGGAAGTAGAGCGTGGAGTCGAACTCCTCCAGGTCCACCAGCCCTTTGGGCCGCGGCGGCGCCTCCTCGGCGGCCGCCGCGTGCCGGTCGCGCGAGGCCTGCTCGGCATCCGCGCCGCCGGTCACGTACTGGCCGGTCTGCTCCGGCACCCCGCCGTCGCCGCCGAAGAACTCGATGAACTTGTACGCGATGAACTCGAACTCCTGCTCCCACAGCAGCGTCAGCAGGTCGTCGCCGGCGTCGGCCGGCAGGAAGCGCGCCCGGTTGATGGTCTCCAGGAAGCGGGGCAGCTCTTCGAGCTCCGCGCCGCGCCGGATGGCGAGCGAGCGCATGCCATCCTTGAACAGCCCCCAGGCCACGCTCTCGGACTTGTTGAGCTGGTGGTAGACCACCTGCTCTTCCCACACGAAGTCGGTCTCCGCCACCGTGAGCACCAGCTCGTCCAGCACGGCCCAGATCGGCTGAAAGGCGATGCGGAGGTTGTCGCTGGCCCGCTGGTAGATCGGATTGTTGGGGAGGTACATGTGATACGCGCGGAGCGCTTTCACCAAGCCGTTGATCAGCTCGGCGACCTGCGACGCCGGCAGGACGTCGGTTGGCGCGGGCCCGCTCACACCGGCACCCCCAGCAGCGTCGCCACGTGCGCCACGTCCTTGTCGCCCCGGCCGCTCAGGCAGACGAGCACCCGGGCCCCCACGGGCCAGCGGCCGGCCATCCGGCGGACGTAGGCGAAGGCATGAGCCGTCTCGAGCGCGGGGATGATGCCCTCCAGCCGGCAGACCGCCTGGAACGCGTCCAGCGCTTCGGCGTCGGTGGCCGATTCGTAGGTCACGCGGCCGGTGTCCCGGAGCCAGCTGTGCTCCGGTCCGACACCGGGATAATCGAGACCGGCCGAGACCGAATGGGCGGGCGTCACCTGGCCGTCCGCGTCCTGCAGCAGGTAGCTGAGGCTCCCGTGGAGCACGCCGGGCGCGCCCGCGCTGAGCGTCGCGCTGTGATGGCCGCTCGCAATCCCCTCTCCGGCCGCTTCCACGCCGACCAGGCCCACGGCCGGATCGTCGATGAAGCCGGCAAAGATCCCCATCGCGTTGGAGCCGCCGCCGACGCACGCCACCACGGCGTGTGGCAGAGCGCCGTAGCGGGCCAGCATCTGGGCCCGTGCCTCGCGGCCGATCACCGATTGGAAATCGCGCACCATGCGCGGATAGGGGTCGGGGCCGACCACCGACCCGATGATGTAGTGCGTGGTCGGCACGTTCGTGACCCAGTCGCGGAGCGCTTCGTTGGTCGCGTCCTTGAGCGTACGCGTGCCCGACTCCACCGGCACCACCGTCGCGCCCAGGAGCCGCATGCGATACACGTTGAGCTTCTGCCGGGCCACGTCCTCGGCGCCCATGTACACCACGCATTCGAGCCCGAAGCGGGCGCACACCGTCGCCGTGGCCACCCCGTGCTGGCCCGCGCCGGTCTCGGCGATGATGCGCCGTTTCCCCATTCGCAGCGCGAGCAGCGCCTGGCCGATGGTGTTGTTGATCTTGTGGGCGCCGGTGTGGTTCAGATCCTCCCGCTTGAGCACCACGGTCGCGCCGGTCTCGGCGCCGAGCCGCGGCGCCTCGGTAATCGGCGTGGGCCGGCCCACGAACTCGGCGAGCAGGGCCTCGTACTCGGCCCAGAACGCCGGCTCCGCCCGGGCGGCGTCGTACAGTGCCGACAGATCGTCGAGCGCCGCGACGAGCGTCTCGGGCACGTACCGTCCGCCGTACGGACCGAACCGGCCGTGCACGGCCCGCTCAGCTGATAGCGCTATGGCCACACGCCGCCTCCATGAAGCGCGCGATTTTCTCGGGATCCTTGATGCCCGGCAGGTGCTCCACCCCTGAACTTACATCCACCACCTCGGGTCGAACGAGGGCCACGGCCCGGGCCACGCTGCCGGGCACGAGTCCGCCAGCCAGGACCATGGTGGCTCCGGCGAGCCGGCCGCGGGCTTGCCGCGCCACCGCCAGATCGAGCGACACACCCGCGCCACCCAGCGCGTGCTCGACCCGAGGCTCCACCAGCACCGCGTCCGCGTCGGCGCTGGCCTCGACCAGATAATCGAGATCACCGGGAGCGGCGATGCGAACCACCCGCCAGACCAGGAGCCCTTCGGTCCGAAGCCGCGCGGCATCCTCTCGCCGATACGAGCCGTGGAGCTGGGCGCCGGCCAGGCCGGCCGCGCGGCTCACGGCGAGAATGTGCTCCACCGGCTGCTGCCCGTAGACGCCAAGCACCGGCACGCCGCCGGCCGCCGCGCGGACCGCCGCAGCCTGCTCCGCAGTGACCAGCCGCGGACCGCCGGCCAGCACCACGCCCAGATACGCCGCGCCGGCGGCAACGGCCGCCGCGGCATCGGACGGCCGCGTGAGGCCGCAGATCTTCACTCGGGGCGAGCTACCGGCCACGGCGCGTGATGCCGGTGAGTCGACCGAGCAGCGCGCCGGGATCGGCGGCTGCGGATAGGGCCGTCCCGATAAGCACCGCGTCCGCGCCCGCGCGGGCGGCGGTCTCGACGTTTGCCTCGGTGGCCATCCCGCTTTCCGCCACGGCCACGACATCGGCCGGGACCGACCCGAGCATCGGCCAGGCGCCGTCGGTATCGATCCGGAAGGTGTCGAGATCGCGACTGTTGACGCCCACGATCCGGGCCCCGGCCTCGAGCGCGCGAGTGACCTCCTCCCGGGTGTGTACTTCGACCAGCGCGTCGAGCTCGGCCGCGGCCGCCGCGGCCAGGAGCGCCGAGAGCCGGGCGGGCGGCAGGGCGCGCACGATGAGCAGCACGGCCGCTGCGCCTGCGGCCCGGGCCTCGAGCACCTGGAGCTCGTCCAGGATGAAATCCTTCCGCAGTACCGGCAACCGGGTGCGGACGGCCGCGGCGCGAAGATCCGCGATCGAGCCCCCGAAGTAAGGGGCGTCGGTCAGCACCGAGATCGCGGCCGCCCCGTGGCTCGCGTAGCGCTCCGCGCGATCCGCCGGATCGAGATCCTCCCGGATGGACCCGGCGGAAGGGGAGCGCCGCTTGACCTCCGCGATCACCGCGACGGTGGACCGCCTGAGCGCCGCCGCCAGGGACGGGGCCCGTGGCGCCGCCGCCGCCTCGCGCTCCACCATCGCCCGCCGGGCGTGGAGCGAGGGCAGGCGGTCGCGGGTCGAGCTCAGGATCTGGTCGAGGGTGACGGGCATCTTGTCCTTCGGCCGGTCTTCGGGTATTGTTGTTCGGGCTCTATTCGGTCGCACCGCGGAACGAGGAGGAATGTGTGCCCCTGACCAAGCGACAGAGTGAAATCCTGACGTTTCTGCAGTCGCACATCGGCGACCATGGCTACGCACCGAGCTTCGAGGAAATCGCGGAGCGGTTCGGCTTTCAGTCGTTGGCCACGGTGCACGAGCACCTGACCAACCTCGAGCGCAAGGGATACATCCGCCGCTCGTACAACGAGAGCCGTTCCATCGAAGTGCTTCCGCCGCGGGGCACGTCGGCCGCCACGGACATACCGCTGCTCGGCAAGGTCGCCGCCGGCACTCCTATCGAATCGCTCATGCACCAGGAAAGCATCGCGGTGCCCGATCAGATGCTTCCTCGCCGCGGACCCAACTACGCGCTCCGGGTGCAGGGCACCTCCATGATCGACGAGCACATCCTGGACGGCGATGTCGTCGTCGTGCACGGCAAGCAGAGCGCCGAAAACGGCGAGATGGTCATCGCCCTGGTCAATGGCAGCGAAGCCACCGTCAAGAAGTTCTATCGCGAGGCCGGCGGGTGGATCCGGCTGCAGCCGGCCAACGCCACCCTGCAACCCATGCGCTTTCAGGAGCGCGACGTCCTCATCCAGGGCGTCGTGGTGGGCGTCATCCGCAAGTATTAGCGGGCGGCCTGCCGCTCACCCGCGGGCGCGGCCAGGCGAAGCGCGGTCAGGGCTCGCATCGCCGCGCCGCTCTCGAGCGAGGCGCGCGCCTGGCCCACCGCATCGACCAGCGTCCAGCCTCGTCCCGACACGTAGAGAGCCGCCGCGGCGTTGAGCAGCACGGCGCATCGCTCGGCCGCGGCGCCCCCGCCATCAAGCAGCCGCTCCATTCTCCTGGCGTTGTGCTCCGGCTCTCCACCGACCAGATCGTCCAGATCGTGGCACTCGAGCCCCAGCGCCGCGGGGTCCACCTCCCACTGCGACACGCTCCCACCGCGGACCTCCCACACCTTGGTGGGCCCCGACGGACTCACCTCGTCCATGCCGACCGCGGCGTGCACCACCAGCGCGTGAGATGCACCGAGCCGGGCGAGGGCGGCCGCCACCAGCGGCGCCCGGTCTTCCGACGCCACGCCGATGACCTGGCGGCGGACGCCGGCAGGATTCGCCAGCGGCCCGAGCAGATTCATGATGGTCGCCACGCCCAGCTCCTTGCGTACCGGCCCGGCGTGCCGCATGGCCGGGTGGTAGGCGGGCGCGAACAGGAACACGAGGCCGGTGTCACGCAGCACCACGGCGGCTCGGCTGGGCGGCAGCGAGATATCGACGCCGAGGGCTTCGAGCACGTCCGCCGAGCCTGAGCGCGAGGTGTAGCTCCGGTTCCCGTGCTTGGCCACCGGAACGCCGGCTCCGGCCACGATGAACGCCGCGGCGGTCGAGATGTTGAGCGTCCCGACCCGCCCGCCACCCGTCCCGCAGGTGTCGACCATCCCATCCTGCCCGGCATCCAGCCGGACCATCGCCTGGCGTAACGCCTGCGCGGCTCCCGCCACTTCGTCGGCGGTTTCGCCCTTGGCGCGGAGGCCCATGAGCAAGGCCGCCGTCTCTACCGCCGTGGCCTCCCCCGCCATGACCACGCCGAAGGCCGCGGCGGCCGCCTCGGCCGTGAGCGACCGGCCCAGGGACAGCTGTTGGATGGCGTGGCGAAGCGGAGCGTCCTGGGTCACGGGCGGTCGCGGTCGGAGCGTCGTCGAACGTGCGTTGGAAGTGTCGAAAGTGTATGCGTGAAAGCGGTCTTTTGTCAATCACGACAAGCAGTTGCGCGGCTTGCTCGGGGGGTCGTTCTCCGCTAGATTGCGGGCCGATGAGCCGGACCTTTCTCGCCACGCTGCACTTCGACGGCACCGGGTTTGTCGGATGGCAGCGCCAACCGGCCGGCCGCTCGGTTCAAGCCGAGCTCGAGCGCGTCCTGGAGCGCCTCTTCGGCGGCCCAACCCCGGCCAACGCGGCCGGGCGGACCGACGCGGGCGTACATGCAGAAGGGCTCGCTGTCAGCTTCCCTGCCCCGGATCACTGGACCCCCGCCGACCTTCGCCGCGCGCTCAATGCCCTGCTGCCTCGGGAGTGCTGGGTGGCCGGGGTTCACCTGATGCAGCCCGGCTTTCATGCCCGGAAGAGCGCTCTCACCCGCCGGTATCGCTACGACGTCGGCACCGACGAGGCTTCCGCTTCGCCGTTTCGGCGGCCGTTCGAATGGGCGCTCGCGCGGCCGCTGAACCTTTCCGCCTTGCGGGCCGCGGCAACCCTGGTGCACGGCACCCATGATTTCCGGGCCTTTGCGGCCAGCGGACAGGCCAAGCGCCACTACCGCTGCCAAATCGCGGCGGCGGAGTGGAGCGAGCGGAGCGGAGGGCGCGGGGTGAGCTTCCATGTAGAAGCCGACCGCTTCCTCCACCACATGGTGCGGATGCTGGTGGGCACCATGGTTGACGTCGGCCTTGCCCGGCGCCCCCTGGCCGACATCGAGATGCTGCTGGAGTCGAGCGACAACCAGCGCACCAGCCCGCCGGCGCCGCCGCAGGGACTCTACTTCGTGCGCGCCAGCTACCCGGCGGAGCTGTACCTGGACCAGCCCGAGGCCAGGCCGGCCCGCGGCGTGCTGGTGCCCGATGCGTAGCGGTGCGCTCCTCCTGCTCTTCGTGGTCGCCGCCTGCCGCGATCACGCCGCCAGCACGGCTCGACCCGACGCCGTATCGGTAAGCACGGCAGCGGCGCAGGTCGCCGCGCGCACCGCGGCGGACGCGCAGGCCAACACCAGCCGGCGCACGGCCCTGGTGGCCGCGGTCGAGCGGGCCTCGGGCGCGGTGGTCTCCATCAACGTGACCTCCACCCGCGAGGCGCCGCCCCGCTCGCCGTGGGATTTCTTCTTCGTGCCGGAGGGCGCCCGTATCGTACAGGGCTACGGCACCGGCTTCCTTATCCGCCCCAATGGCGTCATCGTCACCAACCAGCACGTGGTGGCCAAGGCCACCAAGGTGGTGGTTACGCTGCCGGACGGCACCGACCTTCCGGCCAAGGTGCTCGGCGAGGACCCGCTTACTGATATCGCGGTCGTCAAGGTCGATCGCCAGAACCTTCCCACCATACCGCTCGGCCACAGCAACGATCTCATGATCGGCGAGTGGGTGGTGGCCATGGGCAACCCCTACGCCTACCTGCTGGGGAACGCGGAGCCGACCGTCACCGTCGGCGTGGTGAGCGCCACGTCCCGCAACATCCTGCCCACCGGCGATCAGACCGGTCTCTACCTTGACATGATCCAGACCGACGCGGCCATCAACCCGGGGAACTCGGGTGGCCCGCTCACCAATGCGCTGGGCGAGGTGGTCGGCGTCAACTCGAGCATCTTCAGCAACAGCGGGGGCTCGGTGGGCCTCGGCTTCGCCATCCCCATCGAGCGCGCGCTTCGGGTGGCCGACGAGATCATCAAGAACGGCTCGGTGCGAAGGGCCTGGGTCGGGCTCGACGTGGAGGGCGCGGCCGCCATGCGCGAGTGGAAGAGCGCCGGTGGCGTGGTGGTGACCGGGGTGACGCCCGAGGGGCCGGCCGCGCGGGCCGGGCTCAAGGAAGGCGACGTGCTGGTCGAGGCCAACGGCAAGCGGCTCCGCAACTACCTCGACTGGGAGGCGGTGAAGCTCGACCTCCACGTCGGCGACCAGGTCGACCTGAGCGTCCGGAGCGGCGGCGGCACCGTTCGCCGGCGCATCGTCACCGGCGATCTTCCTACCGTGACGGCCGAGAAGGTCACGGTGCTGCAGGACCTGCAGCTGGTCAACGTGACGCCGCAGATCCAGGCCGAGCGCGGGATCCGGAGCGACCAGGGGGCGCTGATTTTCAAGATCTCACCCCAGGTGAGCCGCGCTACCGGTCTCCGCGAGGGCGACGTGATCGTCGGCATCAACCGGAGCGCGGTGCGCAACGCCTCGCAGGTGGAGGATCTGCTCAACGTGCGCTCCGGCGAGGTCATCCGGGTATACCTGGAGCGGGAGGGCGACATCACCTTCACCGATCTCGTGTTTCGATGACCGACGACCGCTGGCGCTCGCCGCTCGGCACCCGTTACGCCTCGCCCGCGATGCAGCTCTTGTGGGGCGAGTCGCATCGCGTCGGGCTGTGGCGCCGCCTGTGGCTCGCGCTGGCGGAGGCGGAGCGGGAGCTGGGGCTGGCGATTCCCGACGAGGCTCTGGCGCAGATGCGCGCCCACCTGGATGACGTCGACCTGGCCCAGGCCGCGCGGTACGAGCGGCGGTTTCGCCACGACGTGATGGCCCACGTCCACGCCTTCGGCGATCAGGCCCCGGCGGCGCGGCCGTTTCTCCATCTCGGCGCCACCAGTGCGTTCGTCACCGACAATGCCGATCTGACCGTCATGCGGGACGGTCTCCGCCTGCTGCTTGGCCGCCTCATTGCGGTGCTGTCGGCGCTCGAGGGATTCGCCCGCCGCACGCGGAGCATTCCCTGCCTGGCCTATACCCACTTCCAGCCGGCCCAGCTCACCACCGTGGGCAAGCGTGCCACCCTGTGGATGCAGGACTTCGCGCTCGACGTCGAGGAGCTCACCCATCGCCTCGAGGCGCTCCGCTTCCGTGGCTGCCAGGGCACCACCGGCACCCAGGCGTCGTTCCTCGAGCTGTTCCGCGGCGACCAGGGCAAGGTGCGGGAGCTCGAGCGGCGGGTCACCGCCAAGCTCGGTTTCCGGGAGCAGTTCGCGGTCACCGGGCAGACCTACCCCCGGAAGGCCGACAGCATGGTGCTCGACGCGTTGAGCGGCATGGCCCAGTCCGCCGCCAAGCTGGCAAGCGACCTTCGCCTGCTGCAGCACGAGGGCGAGCTGCTCGAGCCGTTCGAGTCGGAGCAGATCGGATCGAGCGCCATGGCCTACAAGCGGAATCCCATGCGCGCGGAGCGGATTACGGGCCTGGCCCGGTTCGTCATCTCGCTTCAGGCCAACGGAGCCCACACGGCCGCCAGCCAGTGGCTGGAGCGCACCCTCGACGACAGCGCCAACCGCCGGCTCACGCTGCCCGAGGCATTTCTCGGCGCCGATGCCATCCTGGTGCTGGCGACCAACATCGCGGCCGGCCTGGAGGTGCGGGAGGACGTGATCCGGCGCCACGTCGCCGAGCAGATGCCGTTCATGGCCACCGAGCGGTGGCTCATGCTCGGCGTGTCCGCCGGCGGCGACCGCCAGGCGCTGCACGAAGTCATCCGCCAGCACAGCCTGCAGGTGGCCGAGGCGGTGAGTCGAGGTGGAACCAACGATCTGCTCGAGCGTCTGGCGCTCGATCCCGCGTTTCGGGGCGTGCCGGCCGCGGCGCTCCGCGCCGAGCTCGAGCCGGCCAGCTACACCGGCCGCGCGGCGCACCAGGTCGGTGAGTTCCTCGACGAATACCTGCACCCGCTGCTCGACCGGGCCCGGCCGCTGGCCGCCGAGACCGGCGGCGCGGAGGTCCGCGTATGAGCCCGTCCGCCGGATCCGGCCCGGCGCTGCGGGAGAGCCGGCTGCCGCTGCCGCTGCTTCGCCGTGGCAAGGTCCGCGAGGTCTACGAGGTCGACTCCGACCACCTGCTCATGGTCGCGAGCGATCGGGTGAGCGCGTTCGACATCGTGATGCGCGAGCCGATTCCGCGGAAGGGCGCGGTGCTCACCCAGATCAGCGCCTTCTGGTTCGAGCGACTCGCCGGCGTGTTCCCCTCCCACTACCTCACCGCTCGCGCGTCCGACATCGTCGCCCGGGTGCCGGCGCTCGCGAGCCACGCGGAGGCGCTCGCCGGGCGAGCCATGCTGGTGCGCCGCACCACGCCGGTGCCGTTCGAATGCGTGGTGCGCGGCTACCTCTCGGGCTCCGCGTGGGCGGAGTACCGCGACCGGGGTACCCTCGCGGGTGAGCCGCTGGCCGCCGGACTCAAGGAGAGCGCGTTGCTCGACCCTCCCCTGTTCTCGCCGGCCACCAAGGCGGAGAGCGGACACGACGAGAACGTGACCGTCGGGCGCATGACCGAGGTCATGGGGCGCGAGCTTACCCTGCGCCTCCGCGACGCGAGCTTCGCCCTGTACCGGGCGGGGCGCGATCATGCGGCGTCGCGCGGCATCATCATCGCCGACACCAAGTTCGAGTTCGGCACAACCGCGGACGGCACGCTCCTGCTCATCGACGAGGTCATGACGCCCGACAGCTCGCGCTTCTGGCCGGCCGACCGGTACGCGCCCGGCCGGAGCCAGCCCAGCTTCGACAAGCAGCCGCTGCGCGACTATCTGGCCGGGCTGCGGGCCGCCGGGGCCTGGAACGGTGAAGCGCCGCCGCCGCCGCTGCCAGCCGAGGTGGTCGAGGCCACCAGCCGGCGCTACCTCGACGCGTTCCGCCTGATCACCGGCCGGGAGCTGGGGGACACCGCGTGATCCGCACGGCGCCGGAAGGGCGGGTGTTCATCATTGTCGCGTGGCTGGTGGCGCTGGTGCTGATCGGCTTGGCGGTGGCCAAAACGTCAGCCTGGTGGATCGTGGCGGCCGCGCTGTGGGGCGTGCTGGCGGTGTGGGTGGTCGCCTTCTTCCGCGACCCCGAGCGGGCATGGTCGCGCGGCGAGCAGCTGATCGTCTCCCCTGCCGACGGCAAGGTCGTGAGCGTCACCCAGGTGGACGAGCCGGCCTTCTTTCAGGGCCGGGCGGAGCGGATCTCGATCTTCATGAACGTGTTCGACTGTCACGTGAACCGGTACCCGACCGACGGCACGGTGGCCTATCGCCATTACAACCCCGGCGAGTTCGGCCACGCCGGCGCGGAGAAGGCGAGCCTCTCGAATGAGCAGAGCTCGATCGGCCTCACGACGGCCCGCGGCAAGCTGCTCATCCGCCAGATTGCGGGGCTGGTGGCGCGCCGGATCGTCACCGATCACCGGCCCGGCGAGGTGGTGCATCAGGGCGAGCGGCTGGGCATGATCCGCTTCGGCTCGCGCGTGGACCTGTTTCTGCCGCTGGGCACTCCCGTGCTGGTGCACGTGGGCGACACCACGCGGGTGGGGGTAACCGTGGTGGCTCGATGGAGCTGATTCCTCGTCGCAGCGGCGGCACCCGGCGTCCGACGATGCGGCAGGTCGTCGTCGTCATGCCGAGCGCCTTCACGCTCGGCAACCTGTTCTTCGGATTCTGGGCGATCGTCTCCGCCTTCAACGGCAACTTCCGGTGGGCGGGCTGGTTCATCGTGTTCTCGGGCATTCTCGACATGCTCGACGGCCGGGTGGCGCGGCTCTCGAACACCGGCTCGCGCTTCGGCGCCGAGCTCGACTCGCTGGTGGACGTGATCTCGTTCGGGGTCGCCCCCGCCCTGCTGATCTACTTTCTCGATTTCGCCAGCGCGGGCCGATTCGCCTGGATCCTGTCGTTCATTTACGTGACCGCGGTAGCGCTTCGGCTGGCCCGCTTCAACGTGACCTCCGCGGGCAAGCCGTCCAGCGGCTGGTTCACCGGGCTGCCGTCACCCTCGGCGGGCATGACGCTGGCGGTCTATTACCCGTTCAGCCAGACCGAGTGGTACCGCGCGAGCATCGCGTACCTCGACCTGCAGCACCAGGGCCTGGTGGTGCTGATGCTGCTGCTCGCCGTGCTCATGGTGAGCAACGTCAAGTATCCCAAGTTCCCGCCGATCGGCCTCCGCACGCCGAAGGGCCTGTTCGGGCTGGCGGTGCACCTGGCCATCCTGATCGGCGCGTTGCTCGCACCCGAGTATTTTCTGTTTCCGTTGGGCCTGTTCTACGTCGCCTTCGGGATCGTCCGGGCCACCGTGCTCGGCCTCATGGAGCGGCCGGAGCCGGCGGCCGCGGACGAGCAGCTGGCCGAGCCGGCGGATCCCACCGAGACGGCCGGCCCGTCTCCCACCTCCATCGAGCGGCGGGCCGGCTGGTCCGACCGCCGCCAGCAGCCAGAGGACCGATGAGCTATCGCGTGCACGTGCGAGTGATGCCCAGGGCCACCCTGCTCGACCCCCAGGGCCAGGCGGTGGAGCACGCGCTCAGCGCGCTGGGTTTCGGTGAGGCCGGCGGGGTGCGGGTGGGCCGTGCCATCGAACTCGATGTGGCCGCCCCTTCCCGGGCCGACGCGGAGGCCCGGGTGCGCCAGATGTGCGACAAGCTGCTGGCGAACCCGGTCACCGAGGACTACCTGCTGCAGGTCGAGGAATCCTGATGCTCAACGTGGCGGTGGTCCGGTTCCCCGGCAGCAACTGCGACTTCGACTCGCTCCGCGCGGCGGAGCTGGTCGGGACCAATGCGCACCTGGTATGGCACCGCGACACCAGCCTGCGCGGCGCCGACGTGGTGATCCTGCCCGGCGGGTTCAGCTACGGCGACTACCTCCGCTCCGGCGCGATCGCGCGGTTCAGCCCCATCATGCAGGCGGTGCAGCGGCACGCCGCCGAGGGCGGGCCCGTCCTGGGCATCTGCAACGGGTTCCAGATCCTGTGCGAGGCGCATCTGCTCCCCGGCGCGCTGATGCGGAACGCCGGTCTCACCTTCGTCGCCAAGCCGGTAGATGTTGTCGTCGAGCGGACCGACACCGTCTTCACGTCGGCCTACACGGCCGGCGCGCGGCTCCGCCTGCCCGTCGCCCACGGCGACGGCCGGTTCGTGGCCGCGGAGGACACCCTCCGCATGCTCGAGGCCGAGGGGCGCGTGGTGCTCCGCTATGTGGCCGCCACGGAGGCCTCGCCGTTTCAGCCCAATCCCAACGGGTCCGCCAACCACATCGCGGGCATCTCCAACGCCGCCGGGACGGTGGTCGGCATCATGCCGCACCCCGAGCGCGTTGCTGAAAGCCTGCTCGGCAGCCCCGACGGTCTCGGATTCTTCACCTCGCTCGCGGCCTGGGAGCCGCGCGCATCCACGCCTAACGTGCCCAGCCGATGACTACCGACAAGCCCAGCCGCAACGAGGACGAATACTTCGTCAAGCAGGACGCCGAGCTGCTGCGGAAGCAGCGGGACGCCGCCGCCCGCGCGGCCATGGACGCCGAACGGAAATCGCACTTCATGAAGTGCCCCAAGGACGGCTACGACCTGTCGAGCAGCCTGTATCACGGGGTCCAGATCGAGACCTGTCCCAATTGTGGCGGCATGTGGCTCGACGCCGGCGAGATCGAGGCGGTGGCGCACGAGCACCGGCCCGCGCTGCTCACGCGGGTCCTCTCCGACGCGTTCAAGGCACTGCAGCTCGCCCGCCAGGGCAAGCGCCCCGTCAAGCCGGAGCACGATCCGGCCAACCCGCTGGGCTGAGGCGCGCGTGACCAGCTTCGCCGCCGCCCCCGGAACCACCGATGCTTCCTCGTTCCCCGGCGAGCGCCCGGTCACGCCCGAGGTCGTGCGGGAGCACAACCTCAACGACCTGGAATACGGCCGCATCGTCGAGATGCTGGGGCGCACACCCACCCTCACCGAGCTGGGGGTCTTCTCGGCGCTCTGGTCGGAACACTGCTCCTACAAACACTCGAAGCCGGTGCTCAAACGCTTCCCCATCACCGGACCGCAGGTGATACAGGGTCCGGGTGAGAACGCGGGCGTGCTCCGGCTGCCTCAGGGCTGGGCGGTGGCGTTCAAGATCGAGTCGCACAACCACCCTTCGGCGGTCGAGCCCTACCAGGGCGCGGCCACCGGCGTGGGCGGCATTCTCCGGGACGTGTTCACCATGGGGGCGCGGCCGGTCGCCATGCTCAACAGCCTCCGGTTCGGCCCGCTCGATCACCCGCGAAACCGCTACCTCTTCGCGGGCGTCGTCCGCGGCGTAGGCGATTACGGCAACTGCGTCGGCGTGCCCACCCTGGGCGGCGAGGTGGGGTTCGCCTCGGGGTACACCGGCAACCCACTGGTCAACGCGATGTGCGTGGGGCTGCTCAAGGAATCGGACCTGATCCGGGCCGCGGCTCAAGGCGTGGGCAACGTGCTCCTCTGCGTCGGCTCACGCACCGGGCGGGACGGCATTCACGGCGCCAGCTTCGCCTCGGAAGAGCTGAGCGAGAAGAGCGAGGCCCGCCGCCCCCAGGTCCAGGTGGGCGATCCGTTCACCGAGAAGCTGCTGCTCGAGGCCAGTCTCGAGCTGATCACCTCCGGAATGATCGTCGCCATCCAGGACATGGGGGCCGCGGGGCTCACCAGCTCGAGCGCCGAGATGGCGGCGCGCGGCGGTGTCGGGGTGGAAATCGACACCGGCCTGGTGCCGACCCGAGAGGCGGGGATGACTCCGTACGAGATCCTGCTCTCCGAGTCGCAGGAGCGGATGCTGGTCGTGGCCGAGCCAGCTCGGCTCACCGAGATCGGCGCCGTGTGCGCCAAATGGGAGCTCGAGGCCACGCCCATCGGTCGGGTGACCGATGACGGAATCTTCCGGGTCCGTCACCACGGGCTCGTGGTCGCGGCCATTCCCGGGCAGCGGCTGGTGGACGATTGTCCGATTTACGAGCCCGCCGCCAGAGAAGCCGATGAAGCCCGCGAGCGGCGCACTCGCGCGCCCGAGCTGCCGCCCCCGGTGGACCTCGAGGGGGCGCTCGAGGTGCTGCTCGACGCGCCGAACCTCGCCAGCAAGCGCTGGGTGTACGAGCAGTACGACTCCACCGTCCAGGCCTCGACGGTGCTGGGGCCCGGTGGCGACGCCGGCGTGCTCAGAGTGCCGGGTACCGGCTTCGGCCTCGCGGTGACGGTGGACTGCAACAACCGGCTGGTCGCGCTCGACCCGTACGAGGGCGGGAAGGCCACCGTGGCGGAGGCGGCCCGGAACATCGCCTGCACCGGCGCCGTGCCGCTCGGCATCACCGACTGCCTCAACTTCGGGAACCCCGAAAAGCCCGAGGTGTTCTACCAGTTCCGCGAGGCCTGCCGCGGGATCGCCGACGCCTGCCGGGCGTTCGAGACGCCGGTGACCGGCGGGAACGTGAGCTTCTACAACGAGAGCCCGACCGGCGCGGTGGATCCCACGCCGACAGTGGGCATGGTGGGGCTGCTCGAGTCGGTCGAGGCGCGCGTGCCCAGCCATTTCTCGGTGCCGGCCGACGAGATCCTGGTCCTGGGCGCCACCGCCGGCGAGCTGGGCGGCTCCGCTTATTGGGCCGAGGTGCTGGACTTCATCGGCGGCCGCCCCGCGCAGGTCGACCTCGACGCCGAGCGGCGGCTCCAGCGGCTCCTCGTGGCCGGCGCGGGCCGCCGACTGTTCCGGTCGGCCCACGACTGCTCGGAAGGAGGCCTGGCGGTGACGCTCGCGGAAGCCGCCATCGGGGGCCCCTACGCCACCAACGGGTTGGGGGCGTCGGTGGATCTGTCCGGACTGGCGCCCAATGTGTCTCCCGAGGGCATTCTGTTCGGCGAGGACGGGGGACGGGCGGTGGTGTCGGTGGCCCCTGAGAACGTGGGGAGCGTGATAGCCCTGGCCGGCGAGCACGGGGTGCCCGTTCATCGCGTGGGCCAGGTGACCGAGCCCGACGCCATCCTGGAACTGCGCGTGGGTAGCCGCGTGTTACGTTGGACTGTGGGCTCGTTGCGGCAGACCTATTTCACGGCGATTCCCCGCCGGATGCAGCATCCGGACGTGGACCGCGGGGCGGGAGCGTAAGGCATGTGCGGTATCATCGGCGTCTCCGGCATTGCCGACGCGGCTCGGCTCACCTATCTCGGCCTCTACGCGTTGCAGCACCGGGGCCAGGAAAGCGCCGGCATCGTGGCCATCGACCCTGAAGGCCAGGCCCGCGCCCATCGGGGAATGGGGCTGGTGAGCGAGAACTTCGACGAAAACGTTCTCGCCACACTGCCCGGCGACGTCGCCGTGGGCCATACCCGGTACTCGACCACCGGCAGCACGGTGCTGGCCAACGCCCAGCCGTGCCAGGTGGCTACCCGCTGCGGGCCGCTGGCGATCGCGCACAACGGCAACATCATCAACGCCGCCGAGATCAAGCGGGACCTGGTCGAAAAGGGCGCCATCTTTACCACCTCGAGCGACACCGAGGTGCTGGTGCACCTCATCGCCCGCTCAAAGGCACCCACGGTGGAAGGGCAGATCCGTGAGGCGCTGGAACAGGTGGACGGCGCCTACAGTCTGGTGATCGCCGTCGGGCGTACGCTCTACGCGGCGGTGGACAGCCGCGGCTTCCGGCCGCTAGTCATTGGACGGCTGTCGGGGGGGATGGTGCTGGCCTCGGAGACCTGCGCGCTCGACCTCCTCGGCGCCAACATCACCTGCGAGCTCCAGCCGGGGGAGTTCGTCCGCATCGAGGACGGGCGGGTCACTGAGCTGCCCCGGCTGTCACTCCGGCCGGTCAGCCGCTGCGTGTTCGAGCTGGTCTACTTCGCCCGCCCGGACAGCACGGTGTTCGGCGAGTCGGTGGACCGGGTCCGGCGGGAGCTCGGGCGCCAGCTGGCCCGCGAGCAGCCCGCGCCGGACGCCGAGGTGGTCTTCAGCGTCCCCGACAGCTCGAACGCCATGGCCTTGGGCTACTCGGAGGCCTCGGGCATCAAGCTCGAGCACGGCCTGATCCGCAACCACTACGTCGGCCGCACCTTCATCAATCCCACCCAGAACCACCGCGTGGCCAAGGTGAAGATCAAGTTCAACCCGGTGCGCGACGTCATCCAGGGCAAATCGGTGGTGGTGGTGGACGACAGCCTCGTGCGCGGCAACACCAGCCAGAGCCTGGTGCAGATGATCCGCTCGGCGGGCGCGCGCGAGGTGCACCTCAGGCTGGGCTCACCGCCCATCACCGGTCCGTGCCTCTACGGCATCGACACGCCGACGCGGGAAGAGCTCATCGCCGCCACCCATTCGATCGAAGAGATCCGGAAGTTCCTGGGCGTCGACTCGTTGGGGTACCTGTCGCTCGAGGGGATGCTGCGGGCGGCCGGACCCAACAACGCATACTGCCACGCCTGCTTCTCCGGGCACTATCCCACCCGGATCCCGGGAGAGCTGATGCAGCTCCGGCACGCCTCTCCTCTGGTGGCGACGCCCGCATGAGCGGCCCTTACGTGCAGCCCCTCGTCTACTTCTTCGGCCAGGGGCGCGCCGACGGCACGGCCGCCATGAAGGACATCCTCGGCGGGAAGGGGGCCGGCCTCGCCGAGATGACCACGATCGGCATTCCCGTTCCGCCCGGCTTCACCATCGCCAGCAGCATCTGCCTCAGCTACCTCGAGAGCCACCAGTTCCCCAAGCGTCTCCAGATGCAGGTGGAGAACGCGCTCCACCGGGTGGAGGCGGCGACGGGCAAGCACTTCGGGGACGGCGACAACCCGCTGCTGGTCAGCGTGCGTTCGGGCGCGGCGGTGTCGATGCCGGGCATGATGGAGACCATCCTCAACCTGGGGCTCAACGACGCCACCGTCGAAGGGCTCACCCGGCAAAGCCGGAACCCGCAGTTCGCCTGGGACTCGTACCGCCGCTTCGTCCAGATGTATGGCAGCGTGGTGTTCGATCTCTCCCGCAAGCCGTTCGAGCACATCCTCGAGGAGCACCGGCAGCGCTGCAAGGTCGAGCGCGACATCGATCTCTCGCTCGAGGAGATGCAGGCGATCGTCCGCCGGTTCAAGGAGCACGTCCGCACCGAAGCCGGGCGCGAGTTCCCGGAGGATCCGCTCGATCAGCTCTGGGGCGCCATCGCGGCCGTGTTCGAGAGCTGGAACACCCGGCGGGCCATCGACTATCGGAAGCTGCACGACATTCCCGACAGCATGGGCACCGCGGTGAACGTCGTGGCCATGGTATACGGCAACCTGGGCGAGGACTCGGGCACCGGGGTCGCCTTCACGCGCGATCCCTCCACCGGCGGCCGCGCGCTCTACGGTGAGTACCTGCTCAACGCGCAGGGCGAGGACGTGGTGTCCGGCAGCCGGACGCCGCTCCCGATCGCGACGCTCAAGGACCGGCTCCCGGCGTCGTACCAGGAGCTCGAGCGGGTGGCCCGCACGCTGGAGCGCCACTTCCGCGACGTGCAGGACATGGAATTCACCATCGAGCGGGGCACGCTGTACATGCTGCAGACCCGCCGGGGACAGCGCTCGGGCCCTGCCGCCGTGCGGATTGCCTGCGAGATGGTGGACGAGGAGCTGATCTCCGAAGAGGAGGCGGTCGCCCGAATCCCGCCCCACGATCTCAACCAGCTGCTGCATCCCACCATCGATCCCACCAGCCAGCTCGACCTGTTGACGACCGGCCTGCCCGCGTCGCCCGGGGCGGCGTGCGGGACGATCGTGTTCGACGCCGATCGGGCGGAGAAGCTGGGCCGCGCCGGGCAGGCCGTGATCCTGGTGCGCCGGGAGACGTCGCCCGAGGATTTTCATGGCATGGTGATGGCCAAGGCGGTGCTCACGGCGCGGGGCGGCATGACGTCGCACGCGGCGGTGGTCGCCCGGGGCATGGGCAAGCCCTGCGTCGCGGGGGCACAGGAGCTCCAGGTGGACGAGCGCGCCGGTCGCCTGGCGGTGAACGGTCGCCAGCTCGCCGAGGGCGAATGGATCACGGTGGACGGAGGCAGCGGCAAGGTGTTCGCGGGCCAGGCCGCGCTGCGCACGCCCGAGCTGAGCGGTGATTTCCTGCGCCTCATGCAGTGGGCCGACCGCATCCGCCAGCTCCGCGTCCGGGTCAACGCCGATACGCCGGCCGACGCGCACCGGGGCCGCGACTTCGGCGCCGAGGGCATCGGCCTGTGCCGCACCGAGCACATGTTCTTCGACGGCGACCGGCTGATCGCCATGCGCGAGATGATCGTGGCCCAGGACACCGAGGGCCGGAAGCGAGCGCTTGCCAAGCTGCTCCCCATGCAGCGTTCCGACTTCGAGGCCATCTTCCGCGCGATGGAGGGCTACCCGGTCACGATCCGGCTGCTCGATCCGCCGCTGCACGAGTTCCTGCCCAAGGAGGAGAGCGAGATCCAGGCGCTCGCCGCCGAGCTCAAGATGCCGGTCGACGCGCTGCAGGCGGTGATCGACCGGCTGCACGAGGTGAATCCCATGCTGGGCCTCCGCGGCTGCCGGCTGGGCATCGTCTATCCCGAGATCACCCGCATGCAGGTGCGCGCCATCTTCGAGGCCGCCTGCACGGTGGCGGCCCGGAAGGGCCGGGTCATGCCGGAGGTGATGATCCCGCTCACGGCCACCGTGGTGGAGTTCCGGAAGCAGGCCCTGCTGGTGCGTGAGGTGGCCGAAGAGGTGTTCCGCGAGCGCCAGATCACGGTGCCGTTCCTGCTCGGCACCATGATCGAGCTCCCCCGCGCCGCCCTCACCGCCGACGAGCTGGCCCGCGAGGCGCAGTTCTTCTCATACGGCACCAACGACCTCACCCAGACCACCTGGGGCCTGAGCCGCGACGATGCGGGGCATTTTCTGCCGTACTACCTCGAGCACGGCGTGATCGAGGACGACCCGTTCCAGGTGCTCGATCAGGCCGGCGTAGGCAAGCTGATCCAGATGGCGGGCGAGCTGGGCCGCCGCACCCGGCCCGACCTCAAGCTGGGCATCTGCGGTGAGCACGGTGGGGATCCCACGGCGGTGGCGTTCTGTGACAAGCTGGGGATGAACTACGTGAGCTGCTCGCCGTTCCGGATCCCGATCGCGCGGCTGGCTGCCGCCCAGGCCGCGCTGGCGGCGCGGGGCACCATGGACCGGACGCGGGCGACGGTCTAGCGCTCGGCCGGTGAGTTTCGAGGTGCGCGGCATAGCGAGCGCAACCGCGCCGTGCCCCACCCTGGGCGCGGCGCGGTTACGCCCGCGCGAAGATCTCGATCATGCGCTCCGTGTTCACCGCCAGATCTCCCCGCGGCCCCGGGAAGTGCTGGTCGTGGATTGCCACGTCCTCGATCGACGTGGTAATGAACGTGCGCCAGCCGGGGAGCTGGCCGCTCTGACTGCCGCCGCTGGTCTGGTAGGCTACCAGCATGGGCTCGCCGGCTTCGTGAAGGCCCAGCAGGTGAGGCTCGACGATGCGTTCGTGTCCCTGGTATCGGAATCGAACCAGGCGGTGATCGAGAATGGCCACGACCAGGCGCTCGGCGCCGGTGAGATCGTCGTCGCTACGCGCGCTCCACGAAGCGCGCGCCTTTTGCTCCGGCATGTGTCCTCCATAGGATCGATCCGCGCGCAACGTAGGCGGCCGGCGCAGGCCCCACCGTGATCCCTGACCCGGCCGCTTGCCCGGCTTGCCGGGAAGGGCCTTTATTCCTGCCGGCCACCCTGGCTCACCGTTTCGAGGACACCAATGACCGCACCCCTGGTGGGCATCGTGATGGGCAGCGACTCCGATTGGGAGGTCATGCAGCACGCCAGCCGCCGCCTCACCGAGCTGGAGGTGCCGCACGAATGCCGAGTGGTGAGCGCGCACCGCACGCCCGACCTGCTGTTTCGCTACGCTGAGGAAGCGAAGGGGCGCGGGCTCCGCTGCATCATCGCCGGCGCGGGCGGCGCTGCGCACCTGCCCGGCATGCTCGCGGCCAAGACCATTCTGCCCGTGCTGGGCGTGCCGGTGACCACCACCCATCTTCAGGGCCTGGATTCGCTGCTCTCGATCGTGCAGATGCCGGCCGGCGTGCCGGTAGCCACCTTCGCCATCGGCGCGGCCGGGGCGCACAACGCGGGTTTGTATGCCGTGGCCCTGCTGGCCGTCAGCGACGCCGGCCTGGCCAAGCGCCTGGAAACGTTCCGCGCCGCGCAGACCGAGCGGGTGCTCGGAGTCAAACTGCCGGGGCCCGCGTGATCCTGCCGGGCGCCACGGTCGGGGTGGTGGGTGGGGGCCAGCTGGGCCGCATGTTCACGCTCCGGGCCCGCTCCATGGGCTACCGGGTGATTGTGCTCGATCCCGACGCCGTGAGCCCGGCCGGCGCGGTGGCCGACCGTCATATCCACGCCGGGTATACCGATGAGCCGGCGCTGGACCAGCTGGCGTCCGCCTGCCGTGCCGTCACGACCGAGTTCGAGAACGTGCCGGCGGCTACCCTCGAGCGCCTGGCCGCCCGCACCGTGGTCCGGCCACCGGTGAGCGCCGTGGCGATTGCGCAGGATCG
>Ga0308176_10000451_pt1 | contig 26255 bp, 23 predicted proteins | sample PhyCR2_3_FD_203890 | JGI IMG/M metagenome (GOLD analysis project Ga0308176, IMG submission 203890) | Soil microbial communities from UC Gill Tract Community Farm, Albany, California, United States - DLSLS.C.R2 | ecosystem: Environmental > Terrestrial > Soil > Agricultural land | place: USA... | reverse complement strand
CAACGTGGACGGCAGCCGTAGCGTCCTGCACGCGGCGCGGTCGGCCGGCGTGCCGCGGCTGGTGCTGATCTCCACCGAGCAGGTCGTGCTCGGTGACCGCCCGCTGGTGTCCGCGGACGAGTCGGCGCCCTACCCGCAGCGGTACGTGGGGCCGTACGCGGCGACCAAGGCCGAGGCCGAGCAGCTGGTGCTGGCGGCGAGCACGCCCGAGCTGACCACCGTCGCGGTGCGGCCGCGGCTGGTCTGGGGACGCGGGGACACCGGGCTGCTGCCCGGGCTGGCCGCAGCGGCCCGGTCCGGTCGGCTGCGCTGGGTCGACGGGGGCGCCCACCTGACCTCCACGACGCACGTGCGCAACGCGGTCGAAGGAGTGCTGGCTGCGGCCGACCGCGGCCGCGGCGGCGAGGCCTACTTCGTCACCGACGGGGCGCCGGTGCCGTTCCGGGTGTTCGCCACCGACCTGCTGGCGACCCGCGGGATCGTGCCGGACGCCGGCAGCGTCTCCGGCCGGGTGGCCCGGGCGGCCGCCGGCGGCACCGGAGCGGTCTGGCGGACGCTGCGGCTGCCCGGCGGGCCGCCGGTGGACCTTGCCACGGTGCGCGTCATCGGCGAGGAGTGCACGCTGCGGGACGAGCGGGCCCGACTCGAGCTGGGCTACGAGGGACACGTCACCCGGCAGCAGGGGCTGGCCGAGCTACGGTCGGACCACACCCCGGCCGCCGCCACGCCACGCGATCCCCGCCGGGGAAGTGAGCCGACGGGGGAGTGAGCATCGTAGGGCTGCCCGCGGCGGCAGCGCAGACTGCCGCCCGAGCAGCGGAGCGAGCCCGGAGGGGAACCATCGGCAGAGTGAGCCCACCGGGGAGCCCGTGACCGCCACCGCGCCCCGCCCGACCCGGCCGGTGCCGGTCGCCAGGCTGTCCGATGCGGCGCTGCCGCCGGTGGACCCGTCGATCCCGCCGTGGCCGGGGGAGCGGGTCCGGCTCGGCGGCCTCGACCTGTTCGTCCGGCGCACGCCCGGGCCTCCGGGCGGCGGGGAGCCGGCCCTGTACGTGCACGGGCTCGGTGGGGCGTCGACGAACTGGACCGACTATGCCGCGCTGCTGGCCACCCGGCTCGACGGCGAGGCGTTCGACCTGCCGGGCTTCGGGGAGTCCGGGCCGGCCCCGGTGCACGGCGGGTACGGGCTGGCCGCGCAGACCCGTACGGTCGTCGCATACCTGGAGCACCGTGGTGCCGGGCCGGTGCACCTGGTCGGCAACTCGATGGGCGGGGTCGCCGCACTGCTGGTCGCCGCCGCCCGTCCGGACCTGGTCCGCACGCTGACGCTGATCTCGCCGGCCATGCCGTCGCTGCGGCCGCGGCGCGGCTCCGACATCGTCATGCCGCTCCTCCTGCTGCCCGGCATCGGTCGGTATGCCCAGCGCCGGCTGGACGCGCTGCCGCCGGAGCGGCGGGCCGCCGGGCTGATCCGGATCTGCTTCGCCGACCCGGCCGCGGTGCCCCGCAACCGGACCGACGAGGCGATCGCCGAGATGGCCCGCCGCCGGGAGCTGCCCTGGGCGACCGACGCGTTCACCGCGGCGCTGCGCGGGCTGGCCCGGTCCTACCTGGTGCTCGGGCCGCGGTCGCTGTGGAAGCAGGCCGGCCTGGTGCGGGCGCCGACGCTGGTCGTCTGGGGCACCGAGGACCAGCTCGTGCCGGTCGAGCTGGCCGGCCGGACCGCCGCGGCGGTGCCGAACTCCCGGCTGCTCGAGCTGCCGAACGTGGGGCACGTCGCGCAGCTGGAGGCCCCGGAGACGACGGCGCGCGCCACCCTCGCGCTGATCGAGGATCACGGCTAGCAAGCCAGGGCATGCCGCGGGACTCGCCCGCGGCGCGGGCAGCCACGTCGAGCCCGGAGACACGCGCCGGCCGTCACGGTGTGTCGCCGTCGGCGGATCGCCGGCGACGCGCCGATGATGCGGGCCGCGGCCGTCCGCTGTGCGATCCTCTCCGGCGTGACGCGTCCGCGACCTGCGACACGCGGTGCCGGTGCAGGCACCGGCAGTGCGGCTCGCGGCGGACGCCCGGGACCGCAGGCGGGTCGAGCGCGGGGCGGCCACGGCCGCCGTGGCGCGCGCGGGGCCGACCCGGCCGACCGGTTCGCGCCGCCGTACCGGATCGTCACGCTGCGTACGCCCGATGGCCCGCTGCGGGCGCGGCTCGACCCGCGCGAGCCGGCCGGCCGGCCGCTGACGTTCGCCGGGCGGTCCTACCGGCCGGCGCCCGGGCCGCTGCGCCGGTTCGTGCGCACCTGGGGCTGGCGGGCGTACGCGCTGCCGGTGCTGACCGTGCTCACCGTGCTGTGCGGGATGGACGTGGCCAACGGTTCCACCGGGCTGCCGCTGGTCCGCACCGGCGCGGGCGGCCCGGCTCCGCCGGCGGCGGCCTCCGCGACCGCGGCGGCGACGACAGCCGCGCCGGCGGCGGCCAGCCCGGCGAAGCCGACGCCGACCGGGATCTACGTCGACGACGGCGGCTCCGGCACCGCACGGCCGCTGCCGCCGACCGCACTGCCGCCCGGCGGCCCGTTCACCCAGCGCGGTGGCGAGCGCTACGACGTCGTGCCTGGCACGTCGAAGGTCCTCGGCAGCGGCCCGCTGCACCGGTTCACGGTCGAGCTGGAGGCCGGCGTCAGCGACGACGGGCCCGCCTTCGCCGCCGCGGTGGAGAAGACGCTGTCCGACCCGCACAGCTGGGGGCGCGGTGGCCGGGCCTCGTTCCAGCGGATCGACACCGGCGTGCCGGACTTCCGGGTCACCCTGACCTCGTCGCTGACCGTACGGAAGCTGTGTGGCTACGACCTGCCGTACGAGACGTCCTGCTACAACGGTGACCTGGCGAGGGTGGTGATCAACGACGCCCGCTGGGTGCGCGGCGCGGTCGCCTACCAGGGCGACCTGGCGCGCTACCGGGTCTACGTGATCAACCACGAGGTCGGGCACGCGCTCGGCCACGGGCACGTGCAGTGCCCGCGCAACGGCACGCTGGCCCCGGTGATGATGCAGCAGACCCTCGGCGTCACCACCCCCGGCGTCGGCACCTGCAAGCCCAACCCCTACCCCTTCCCCTGACGTCGTCCTCGACGGTCGATCGAGCGCGCAAGGGTCGGCCCGGTGACCAGGGCTCGACGCGGTTGGGGGCGGGGAACAGGGGGGCTGCGTAGCGAGTTGGCATCGGGGACGAGGACGAAGGAGAAACCCGTGTCGCTGCCGCCCCTGGTCGAGCCGGCCGAGGAGCTGTCGGTCGAGGAGATTGCCCGCTACAGCCGCCACCTGATCATCCCGGAGGTCGGGGTGCCGGGCCAGAAGCGGCTCAAGAACGCGAAGGTACTGGTCGTCGGGGCCGGCGGGCTGGGCTCGCCCGCTCTGCTCTACCTGGCCGCCGCCGGCGTCGGCACCCTCGGCATCATCGATTTCGACGTGGTCGACGAGTCCAACCTGCAGCGGCAGGTGATCCACGGCGTGTCCGACCTCGGCAAGCCCAAGGCGCTGTCGGCCAAGGAGTCGATCGTCGAGATCAACCCGCTTGTCAACGTGATCCTGCACGAGGAGCGGCTCGACTCCGACAACGCGCTGGACATCTTCCGCCCGTACGACCTAGTCCTGGACGGGACGGACAACTTCGCCACCCGCTACCTGGTCAACGACGCCTGCGTGCTGCTCGGCAAGCCGTACGTGTGGGGCTCGATCTACCGGTTCGAGGGCCAGGTCAGCGTCTTCTGGGACGAGTACGGGCCGAACTACCGCGACCTCTACCCGGTGCCGCCGCCGCCCGGGATGGTCCCCTCCTGCGCCGAGGGCGGCGTGCTCGGCGTGCTGTGCGCGTCGATCGGCTCGGTCATGGTCACCGAGGCGATCAAGCTGATCACCGGCATCGGCGAGTCGCTGCTCGGCCGGCTGATGGTCTACGACGCCCTCGAGATGTCATACCGGACGATCAAGATCCGCAAGGACCCCAAGGCGGAGCCGGTCACCAGGCTCATCGACTACGAGGAGTTCTGCGGGGTCGTCTCGGACGAGGCCCAGCAGGCGGCGTTCGGCTCGACGATCACCGCGGCCGACCTCAAGGAGATGCTGGACGCGGGCAAGGACCCCTACCTGGTCGACGTCCGGGAGCCGGTCGAGTACGAGATCGTGAAGATCCCGGGCGGCGTGCTGATCCCGAAGGACCGCATCCTGTCCGGCGAGGCGCTGGCCGAGCTGCCGCAGGACAAGCCGCTGGTGCTCTACTGCAAGACCGGCGTCCGGTCGGCCGAGGCGCTGGCCGCGGTCAAGGCGGCCGGTTTCCGGGACGCCGTGCACGTGCAGGGCGGCGTGACGGCCTGGGCCACCCAGGTCGACCCCTCGCTGCCGACCTACTGATCATGCCGGAAGCGGGGCGGGCGGCCTCGCGCCGGCCGGGGCCCGGGACGCCTACGGTGGCTGCCGTGCGCACCCGGGCGGCGAGCGTGTCGGCGGGCCTGGCCACCCGCCCCGTCCGGGGCGGGCGGCCGACGCCGTACGCGGTCGCGGTGCTGGAGGTGGTCGACCGGATCCCGCGCGGCAAGGTCATGTCGTACGGGGACGTGGCCGAGTATGTCGGCTCGGGCACCGGCCGGACGGTCGGCGCCGTGATGAGCCGGCACGGTCACGAGGTGCCGTGGCACCGGGTCGTGCAGTCCACCGGCGGACCCAACCCGGCTGCTCCGGAGGAAGCGCTGCGGCGGTTGCGCCGGGACCGCACTCCGATGCGCGGCGACAAGGTGGACATGCGACTGGCTCGATGGGACGGGAGATAGCGACGATGGCCGAGGACGTGTTGGACCTGCACCGCCTGGCGCTGGCGGAGTTCGGGCGGCGGGTGCACGCCGTCCGCACCGACCAGTGGGGATGCCCGACGCCGTGCGCGGACTGGGAGGTCCGCAACCTGGTCAACCACCTGGTGGCCGAGCAGCTGTGGGTGCCGCCGCTGCTGGCCGGCAAGCGGGTGGGCGACCTCGGTGCCGGGTTCGCGGCCGGTGACGTGCTCGGCGACGACCCGGTGGCCGCCTGGGACGCGGCGTCGTCCGCTGCCGCGGCGGCGTTCGCCGGGCCGGGCGCGCTGGAGCGGGTCGTGCACCTGTCGTACGCGGACCGTCCGGGCGAGGAGTACGCCCGCGAGATGATCTTCGATCTGGTCGTGCACAGCTGGGACCTGGCCAAGGGCATCTCGATCGACGAGTCGCTCGACCCCGGCCTGGTCGAGGCGGTCTACTCGTCGATCGAGCCGGACACCGACCTGGCCGCGACCGGGCTGTTCGACCAGCCGGTCCCGGTGCCCGCCGACGCCGACGAGCAGACCAGACTGATCGCGTTCACCGGCCGCCAGCCGTAAGGGGAATCGTATGCACGTCGCCGTGCTCGGCACCGGGATCATGGGCGCCGGGATGGCCCGCTCGCTGCTGCGGGCCGGTCACGACGTCCGGGTCTGGAACCGCACCGCCGCCAGGGCGCAGCCGCTGGCCGACGACGGCGCAACTGTCGCCGACACCGCGGCCGGCGCGGTCGAGGGCGCCGAGGTCGTGCTGGTCATGCTCTGGGACACCCCGGCCGTGCTCGACGTACTGGGATCGGCGGCCGCCGCCGCCCCGGACGCGGTCTGGCTGCAGGGCTCCACGATCGGCGCGGACGGCATGCTCGAGGTCGCGGCCGCCCGCCCGGACCTGCGGCTGGTCGATGCGCCGGTGCTGGGCACCAAGGGGCCGGCGGAGCAGGGCACGCTCGTCGCGCTGCTGTCCGGGGCGCCGGCCGACGTGGCGGCGGCCCAGCCCGCGATCGACGGTTACTCGGCCCGCTCGGTGTACGCGGGCGAGCGGCTCGGCGCGGCCAGCGCGCTCAAGCTGGCCTGCAACGCCTGGGTGGCCACGATGAACGCCGCGGTCGGGCAGTCGATCGCGCTCGCCGAGGGCTTCGGGCTCGACCCGGCGCTGTTCCTGGACGCGACCCGCGGCGGCGCCTCGGACACGCCCTACCTGCACATGAAGGCGGAGCTGATCGCCAAGGGCGAGTTCCCGCCGTCGTTCACCCTGGCGGGCGCGTTCAAGGACGTCGAGCTGATCCGGGCCGCCGCCCGCGCGGTCTCGGTCGCCGGCGACGTGCTCGCCGGGCTGGTCGCCGCGTACGGCCGGGCCGTCGCGGCCGGCCACGGCGAGGAGGACATGGCCGCGGTCTACCGGGTGTTCCCGCCCGGCTGAGACTCGCCGGCCAGCAGCTCGGCCGCGTTCGCCACCGGGCCGAGGTGCCGCATCTTGTCCGGGTTGACGATCGAGCGGACCTCGGCCACCCGGCCGTCGCGGAAGTCGATCGCCAGCACGTTGACCAGCTGCCCGGCCGGGTCGAGCACCCGCAGGCCCGGGCTGCCGTTGACGGTGACCGGCTCGATCAGCAGGCCGAACCGGTCGCCCTGGCGGGCCAGCCCGGCCAGGAACCGGGCCACCCGCAGCGTTCCGTCGATCGGGTGCTTGACCGCCGGTCCCTTGCCGCCGCCGTCGCCGACGAACACCACGTCCTCGGCCAGCAGCTTCTCCAGCCCGGCCACGTCGCCGGCGTCGAGCGCCGCGAAGAACCCGCGGACCAGCTCGTCCCGGCGCTCGCTCGGCGGGTCGAACCGCTGCCGGCGCTCGGCGACGTGCCGGCGGGCCCTGGCCGCGATCTGCCGGCAGGTCGCCTCGGACCGGTCGACGACGGTCGCGACCTCCGAGTACGGCAGGTCGAACAGGTCGTGCAGCACGAACACGGCCCGCTCGACCGGCCCGAGCGTCTCCAGCACGACCAGGAACGCCGCGGTCAGCGACTCCCGCAGCTCGGCCCGCTCGGCCGGATCGGGCTCGCCGAGGACCGGCTCCGGCAGCCAGGTGCCGACGTAGCGTTCCCGCCGTTTCCGGGCCGAGCGCAGCTCGTCCAGCGCCAACCGGCTGGTCACCGTGGCCGTGTACGCGGTCGGGGACCGGACCTCGGCCCGGTCGGTCGCGTGCAGCCGGATCATCGCCTCCTGCACGATGTCCTCGGCCTCACCAACGCTGCCCAGCATCCGGTACGCGATCGAGAACGCGTACCCGCGCAGCTTCTCCGGCGCCCATGTGTCGACCATCACCCCGATCCAACCACCGGCCTGTCACGTCCGCTTCCGCCGTTCCGTCTCCTGTGGCGAGACCCCACGAAACGGAGAAGTCATGCGCATCTTTCTCGCCGGTGCCACCGGCGCCATCGGCACCCGTCTCGTCCCGCAGCTGGTCGCGGGCGGCCACACCGTGGTCGGCACCACCCGGCATGCCGGCAAGGCGGACCGGCTGCGGTTCCTCGGCGCAGAACCCGCCGTGCTGGATCCGCTCGACCGGGCCGCGGTGATCGCCGCGGTCGAGAAGGCGGCCCCGGACGTGCTGGTGCACGAGCTCACCGCACTGTCCGCGGCCGGCAGCCCGCGGGCGTTCACCAAGGCGTTCGTCGAGACCAACCGGCTTCGCACCGAGGGCACCGACATCCTGCTCGACGCCGCCCGGGCCGCCGGGGTCCGCCGGGTCGTCGCGCAGAGCTTCGGCGGCTGGCCGTACGCGCGGACCGGCGGCCCGGTCAAGACCGAGGAGGACCCGCTCGACCCCGACCCGGTGCCGGCCGCGGCTCCCGGACTGGCCGCGATCCGGCACCTCGAGGAGGCGGTGACCGGGTATGGCGAAGGGCTTGCGCTGCGGTACGGCGGCTTCTACGGGCCCGGCACGTCGCTCGCCCCCGGCGGTCCGCACGTCGAGCTGGTCCGCAAGCGCCGGTTCCCCATCGTCGGCGACGGCGCCGGAGTCTGGTCGTTCCTGCACATCGACGACGCGGCCGCGGCGACCGCGGCGGCGGTCGAGCGGGGGGCGCCGGGCGTCTACAACATCGCCGACGACGAGCCAGCCCCGGTGCGGGAGTGGCTGCCGGTGCTGGCCGCCGAGGTTGGGGCGCCGCCGCCCCGGCACCTGCCCGGCTGGGTGGCCCGACCGCTGATCGGCGGGCTGTTCATGGTGATGATGACCTCGGCCCGCGGCATGTCGAACGCGAAGGCCAAGCGGGAGCTCGGCTGGACCCCGGCCTACCCGAGCTGGCGGGTCGGGTTCCGTGAGCTCGCCCCCGCGGTCGGTGACCGCAGGGCCGCGTGACGTCGCGCACAAGGGTGAACCGTGCACCGTACCGGCGAGGGACCACGATCCGTCCGTGATCACGTGGTTCCATCGTCGGCGTGTCCGGACCGGGGGAGGCGCGCGGGTCGAGCGCGGCGGCGGGCTACCGGCTGGTCCGGCCCGCCGCCGCGAGCGCGCCGCCGCCGGCGCTCGAGGCCGGGCAGCGGGCCGTCGTCGACCACCCCGGCGGGCCGCTGCTCGTCCTCGCCGGGCCGGGTAGCGGCAAGACGACCACGCTGGTCGAGGCTGCGGCAGCCCGGGTCGCGGCCGGCGTCGACCCGGAGTCGCTGCTGCTGCTGACGTTCAGCCGGCGGGCGGCGACCGAGCTGCGGGAGCGGATCACCGGCAGGCTCGCCCGCACCACCCGCGAGCCGCTGGCCCGCACCTTCCACTCGTACGCGTTCGGGCTGCTGCGGGCGCAGGCCGTCGCCCGCGGTGAGCGGGGGCCGCGGCTGCTGTCCGGTCCGGAGCAGGACCTTGTCGTCCGGGAGCTGCTCGGCGGCGAGGTGGAGCTCGGCACCGGGGCCTGGCCGCAGGCGCTGCAGCCGGCGCTGCGCACCCGCGGCTTCGCCCAGGAGCTGCGCGACCTGCTGCTGCGCGCGGTCGAGCGCGGGGTCGGCCCGTCTCGGCTGGCCGGCTGGGGCCGGGACCGCGGCCGGGACGACTGGGTCGCCGCCGCCCACTTCTTCGACGAATACCTGGATGTGACCGCGCTGTCGGCCGGTGACGGGCCGGAGGCGTACGACCCGGCCGAGCTGATCCGGGCCGCGCTGGACGCGCTGAGCACCGACCCGCAGCTGCTGGCCCGGGAGCGGGCCCGGCGCCGGCACGTGTTCGTGGACGAATACCAGGACGTCGACCCGGCCCAGGAGGAGCTCCTGCGGATGCTCGCGGCCGGCGCCGACGAGCTGGTCGCGGTCGGCGACCCCGACCAGTCGATCTACGCGTTCCGCGGCTCCGACCCGCAGGCGATCCGCCGGTTCCCGGAGGTGTTCGCGCCGGCGTCCGGCCGGCCGGTGCCGGTGGTCGCGCTGGGCTCGTCCCGGCGGTCCGGCGCGACGCTGCTCGAATACAGCCGGCGGATCGCGGCCCGGCTGCCCGGGCCGGCCGCGCACCGCGACCTGCGCCCGGTCCGCGGCACCCCGCCCGGCCGGGTCGAGGTGCACACGCTGAGCACCGCCGGCGAGGAGGCGGCCTACGTGGCCCACCGGCTGCGGGCCGCGCACCTGCTCGACGGCGTGCCGTGGCGGGAGATGGCGGTGATCGTCCGGTCCACCGAGCGGCACCTGCCCGCGCTGCGCCGGGCGCTGGCCGTGGCCGGCGTGCCGTCGAGCGTGGCCGGCGACGAGGTGCCGCTGGTCGCGCAGCCAGCGGTCGCGCCGGTCCTGCGGCTGCTGCAGTGCGCGCTGTGGGGGCTGCGCAGGCCGTCCGAGTACGGCCGGGTTCGGGCGGAGACCGGGCCCGACCCGCTCGACGAGGACGCCGCTATCACGCTGCTGACCTCGCCGCTCGGCGGGGCCGACGCGCTCGCGCTGCGCCGGCTGCGGCAGGAGCTGCGCCGGCTCGACCTGGTCGCCGGTGGTGCCGGCGGTTCGGCCGGGCTGCTGGTCGGCCTCCTCAAGGACGCCCGTGCCGCCGCCGACCCCGACCGGGACGGGCGGGAGCCCGGGGTCGCGGCGGCGGTGGCCGCGGTCGACCGCATGGTGCGGGCCGCGGCCGGGGAACGGCTCGGCGCGCCGGCCCGGCGGGTCGGCTGGCTGCTGGCCACCGCCCGGGCGACCGCGCGGGCCGGCGGCAGCGCCGAGGACGTGCTCTGGGCGGTGTGGCAGGCGTCCGGGCTGGGCGAGCAGTGGCAGCGGCGGTCCAGCGCCGGCGGCCCGGCCGGCGCCGCCGCCGACCGCGACCTCGACGCGATGGTCGCGCTGTTCGACGCGGCCGCGAACTTCGTCGACCGGCTGCCGAGGGCCGGCCCCGCGGTGCTGGTCGACCACCTGCTCGGCCAGCAGATCCCGGGCGACACGCTGGCCCCGAAGGCGCCGACCGGTGACACCGTCCGGCTGCTCACCGCGCACGCGGCCAAGGGTCTGGAGTGGACGGTCGTCGCGGTGGCCGGCGTGCAGGAGGGCAGCTGGCCGGACCTGCGCCGGCGCGGCACCCTGCTCGGCGTCGAGGACCTCGTCGACGTCGCCGCCGGCCGCGAGCCCGAGCTGCTGTCCCCGGTGGCGCCGCTGCTGGACGAGGAGCGGCGGCTGTTCTACGTGGCGGTGACCAGGGCCCGGCGGCTGCTGATCGTCTCCGGCGTGGCGGGCGAGGACGACCAGCCGTCCCGGTTCTTGGACGAGCTCGACCCACCGCCGCCCGGCGAGCCGCGACCGGTCACCGCGGTGCCGCGGGCGCTGTCACTGCCGGCGCTGGTGGCCGAGCTGCGCGCGGTGGTCAGCGACCCGAAGCAGGTCGACACCCGGCGCCGGGCGGCGGCCACCGAGCTCGCCCGGCTCGCCACTGCCGGGGTGCGCGGCGCCGACCCGGACGAGTGGTGGGGACTGGCCGGGCTGTCCGACCCGCGGCCGCTGGCCGACCCGGGCGAGCCGGTGCGGGTCTCCCCGTCGGCGCTGGACCGGTTCATCGGCTGCGAGCTGCGCTGGCTGCTGGAGGCGGTCGGCGCCCGCGGCTCGGAGCAGGCCGCGCAGTCGGTGGGCACCGCGCTGCACGACGTGGCCGCGGCGGCGGTGACCGAGGAGATCACCGACTCCGCGGCGCTCGGCGAGCGGCTGGAGGAGGCGCTGGAGCGGCTCGACCTCGGCGGTGCCTGGACCACCCGGCGGGAGCGGGCCAGGGCGCGGGACATGCTCGGCACGTTCCTGCGCTGGGAGCGCTCGTCCCGGTCCCGCTACGTGCTGGTCGACGTGGAGGCGCAGTTCTCGGTCCAGGTGCCGGCGGAGGCTCCGGACGGGCACCCGGCCGTGCTCGCCGGCCGCATCGACCGGCTGGAGCGGGACCCGGACGGGCGGCTGGTCGTGGTCGACCTGAAGACCGGTCGGAGCAAGCCGGCCGAGGACGAGCTGGCCCGCCACCCCCAGCTGGGCGCCTACCAGCTGGCGGTCGCGTCCGGTGCGTTCGGCGACGCTTCACCCGGGGGCGGGCTCCTGGTCAACCTCGGCACGAACGCGGAGCGGGCGCGGACCCAGGAGCAACAGCCGCTGGACGCGGACGCCGACCCGGACTGGGCCAGGGACCGGGTCCGGGCCGCGGCGACCGGGATCGGCGGCGCGGCCTTCCGCGCGCTGCCGGGGCCGGCCTGCCGCATCTGCGCCACCCGGTCCTCCTGCCCCGCCGTGGACACCGGCCGCCAGGTCACCGAATGAGCTCTCCGCGGTGGTCGCCGCAGGAGCTGGCGGTGGCGTTGCGGCTGCCGGTGCCGACCGCCGAGCAGGCCGCGGTGATCGGCGCGCCGCTGGGTCCGGCGGTCGTCGTCGCCGGCGCCGGCTCCGGCAAGACCGAGACGATGTCGGCCCGGGTGCTCTGGCTCGTCGCCAACGAGCTGGTCCGCCCCGACCAGGTCCTCGGCCTGACGTTCACCACCAAGGCAGCCGGCGAGCTCGCCACCCGGATCCGGGTCAGGCTGGCCCAGCTGCGCGCCTTCCTCGGCGCGGGCGGCCCGGCCGGCGACCCGGCGCTGGCCGGCGAACCGACCGTCGCCACCTACCACGCGTACGCAGGCCGCCTGGTCGCCGAGCACGCCCTCCGGCTCGGCGTCGAGCCGAGCGTCCGCCTGCTGTCCGAGGCGATGACCTGGCAGCTGGCGCAGAAGGTGGTCCGCACGTACGACCTGGACGTCCCGGAGCTGGACAACGCCGAGTCCACGGTCACCAACTGGGTGCTCGATCTGGCCGGCGAGCTGGCCGAGCACCTCGTCGAGCCGGACGAGCTGCGCCGCTGGACCGACGACCTGCGCACCAGGGTGATGGCCAAGCCGCGGCGCAGCGCCTCCGGCCGCGGCGTGGCCGGCGAGCCGTACGCGGAGGTGCGCCGGCTGCTGGAGCGGGCCGCCGCCCGGGTCGCGCTGCTCCCCCTGGTCGACCGCTACCAGCGGGCCAAGCAGGACGCGCGGGCGATCGACTTCGGCGACCAGATGGAGATCGCGGCCTGGGTCGCCGACCGGTTCCCCGAGGTCGGCCGGGCCGAGCGGGCCCGGTACGCGGCCGTGCTGCTGGACGAATACCAGGACACCGGGCACGCGCAGCTGACCATGCTGCGCGGCCTGTTCGGGGCTGCGGCGGGCGGCCACCCGGTGACCGCGGTCGGCGACCCGGCCCAGGCCATCTACGGCTGGCGCGGCGCGAGCGCGAACAACCTGATCCGGTTCGCCACCCACTTCCGTACGGCGACCGGCGACCCGGCCCCGGTGCTGCCGCTGTCCACCTCGTTCCGCAACGACGAGCAGGTCCTCGACGTCGCCAACGCGCTGTCGGCGGAGATCCGGGAGAACGTCCCGGCGCTGGCGCCCGGTCCGCGCGGCGGGCCGGGAGTGGTCCGGGCCGCCCTGCTGGAGACCGTCGCCGACGAGGCCGACTGGCTGGCCGACCAGGTGGCGGCGGTGTGGCGGGAGGACGCGGCCGACCGCCGGCTGCGGGCCGGCGGGCGCAGCGTCGCGGTGCTCTGCCGGCGCCGGTCGCAGTTCGACCTGGTCGCCGGCGCGCTGCGGGCCCGCGGGGTGCCGGTCGAGCTGGTCGGGCTCGGCGGCCTGCTGGCCACGCCGGAGATCCGGGATCTGGTCAGCACGCTGCAGGTGGTCAGCGACCCGACCGCGGGCGCGGCCCTGGCCCGGCTGCTCACCGGCGCCCGGTGGCGGGTCGGCGGCCGGGACATCGCCGCGCTCGGGCGCCGGGCCCGGTCGCTGGCCGCCCGGCGCGAACAGGTCGCGGCCGGCACCCGGGACGTGGTGTCGGACGCCAGCCTGGTCGAGGCGCTGGACGACCTCGGCCCGCCGGAGCCCTACTCTGCCGACGGCTACCGGCGGATGTCCGCCCTCGCCGCCGAGCTGGCCGCGCTGCGGCAGCGCACCGCCCAGCCGCTGCCCGACCTGGTCGCCGACGTCGAGCGGACGCTGCTGCTGGACATCGAGGTGGCGGCGGCGCCGGACCGGGACCGTGCGGCCGGGCGGGCTCACCTGGACCGGTTCGCCGAGGTCGCGGCCGACTTCTCGGTCGACGCCGAGGCCCCGACGCTGGGCGCGTTCCTGGCCTACCTGGCCGCGGCCGAGGACGCGGAGCGTGGCCTGGAGGCGGGCGTCGTCGACGTCGACGCCGACCGGGTGCAGGTACTCACCGTGCACGCGGCCAAGGGCCTGGAGTGGGACGTCGTCGCCGTACCGGGGCTGACCGTCGACGTGTTCCCCGACCTGCTGTCCACCCGCGGGTCCGGCTGGGCGAGCAGCGCGCCCACCCTGCCGTACCCGTTGCGCGGCGACGGCTCCGACCTCCCCGTGTTCGACGTGGTCACGCCGCGGGACCAGAAGGGCCTCGACGACGCCAGGAAAGACTTCGTGGAGGCGTGCAAGGAACGTGCCGTCCGCGAGGAGCGCCGGCTCGCGTACGTGGCCGCGACCCGCGCCCGGCACCTGCTGCTCGCCTCCGGCTACTGGTGGGACACCGCGGTCCGGCCGCGCGGCCCGTCGCCGTTCCTCACCGAGCTCGCCGCCGTCCGGGGCGTGCAGGTCGACCAGTGGACCGACCCCCCGGCCGACGGCGCGACCAACCCCCTGCCGCCGCCCGCGCCGGTGCCGTGGCCGGCCGATCCGCTCGGCGCCCGCCGGCCGCTGGTCGAGCAGGGCGCCGCGCTGGTCCGCGGCGCCGGCGAGCCGGTCGCCGACGAGGGCACCCTGTTCGCCGAGGAGGACCTGCTCGCCCTCGGCTGGCAGCGGGAGGCGGAGATCCTGCTGGCCGAGCGGGCCGCGGCCGCCGCGCCGGGCGGCGCCGACGTGCCGCTGCCCGGCCACCTCGCGGTGACCGACCTGGTCACGCTGGCCCGGGACCCGCTCTCGCTGGCCCGCCGGGTCCGCCGCCCGGTGCCGACCCGGCCGGCGCCGCTGGCCCGCCGCGGCACCGCGTTCCACGCCTGGCTGGAGGAGCGGTACGGCGGCGAGCGGCTGCTCGACCTCGACGAGCTGCCCGGTGCCGCCGACGAGGACGCGGCGCCGGACGACGAGCTGGCGCTGCTGCAGGAGCGGTTCCTGGCCAGCGCCTGGGCCGACCGCTCGCCGGAGGAGGTCGAGGTCGCGTTCGAGACCGTGGTCGGCGGCGTGGTCGTGCGCGGCCGGATCGACGCGGTCTTCGCCGACCCGGACGGCGGCTGGACGGTGGTGGACTGGAAGACCGGCGACCCGCCGCGGGACGGCACGGCGGCCGCGGTGCAGCTGGCCGCCTACCGGCTGGCCTGGGCGGAGCTGTCCGGCACCCCGGTCGAGCAGGTCAGGGCCGCGTTCCACTACGTACGGCAGGACCGTACGGTCGCGCCGGTCGACCTGCTCGACGCCGCCGGCCTGCACGCCCTCGTCGCGTCGATCCCTACCGCCGCGGTCTGATCCGCTCCAGCGCCAGCCGGGCCACCGTGTCCGGCTCCTGCTCCGGGACCCAGTGGCTCACCCCGGGCAGCTCGACGAACCGGTAATCCGCGGTGACGTGGGCGGCGCAGTCCTCGGCCGCCGCGCGGCCGACCGCGAGGTCCTCCGTGCCCCAGACGTACGTGGTCGGCACCGTGACGGGGCCGAGCCCGTCCAGGTCGCGCCGGGACATCGCCCGGTACCAGTTCAGCGGGCCGGTCAACGCCCCCGGCTCGGTGAGCGGCCGGACGAAGTCGTCGGACGGCACCCGCCCGAGCATCGCCCGCAGCCGGCGCGCGTCCTCGGCCAGCAGCAGGTCCTCGGCGTCCGGCCGGCGGAACACCGCGATGTAGCCCGACCGCCGCTGTTGGTCCTCGTCGTCCCGCAGCGCAGCGGCGTGCGCGGCCGGGTGCGGCACGCTGATCGCGGTCAGCGTGGCGACCCGGTCCGGGTGCCGGCCGGCGAGGTTCCAGCCGACCGCCGCGCCCCAGTCGTGGCCGACCACGTGCGCCCGGGCCAGCCCGTACGCGTCGAGCAGGCCGAGGGCGTCGGCCACCACGCGATGCATCGAGTACGCCTCGACGCCGTCCGGCCGGGCGCCGGGGGAGTAGCCGCGCTGGTCCGGCGCGATCGTGCGCAACCCGGCCGCGTGCAGCGCGGGCTCGACCCCGGACCACATCGAGGCGTTCTCCGGGAAGCCGTGCAGCAGCACCACCGCGGGCCTGTCGATCGGACCGCCGACCCGCACGTCAAACGTCAGCTCGCCAAGCCTGACCTGCTCTGTCATCTCCGGTCCGTCATCCCGTCGCTCTTCGCGTCGCCGAGGTCGACGATCAGCGCGCGGTGGTCGGACAGCGCCATTTCCCGGGCGCCGGCGGCGGCGACCGGCGGCAGCCCGGGACCGTGCCCGAGCACGTGGTCGAGCTGCACCCGCGGCTCCTCGGTGGGGAACGTCAGCGCCTGCGCCAGCGGGATCCAGCCGGTCAGCCAGCGTGGCAGCGCGCCGGGCAGGTTGAGGTCGCCGAGCAGCACCCGCGGCGCCGGCAGCCCGCGCAATGCCCGTGCCGCGCGCCGCAGTTGCGCGCCGTTCCAGCCCGGCACGAACGACAGGTGGGTGTTGCCCACGGTCATCGGCCCGGCCGGGGTGTCCAGCACGGCGGCGATGAGCACCCGCGGCTCGTCCCGGAGCCAGAGCACCTTCCGTCGAGGCCCGGGGATCACGATCGGCGACCGTACCGGCGCCGACGGCAGCCGGGTGACCAGCCAGCGGGTCACCGGCAGCCTGCTGACCAGCCCGATCCCGTACGCCGGGCCGGCCGGCGGGTCGCTGTCGCGCGCCGGGCGCCACTTCTCGCCCGGAGTGCCGATGACGGCGGCGGCGAACCGGCCCTCCCCACCCATCGCCGCGGCCACCTCGGCGGTGAGGTCGAGGCCGTGCGAGCGGGGCTGGTCGCGGTCGACCTCCTGCAGCCCCAGCACGTCGGCGTCCAGCAGCTTCACCGCGTCCCGGAGCCGGTCGATGTCGACCTCGCCGTCGGCCGGCGCCCGGCCGTTGAGGATGTTGAAGCTGGCCACCCGCACCCGGAAACCCTACGGTCCGCCCGGTGCGGCGGCGACCTCAGCCGGCGGGTCCTAGCCCAGGGCGAGGTTGGTCCGCAGAAGTCCGTCGATCACGTGCACCGCGGCCAAGGGCAGCCGACCGACGACCTTGGCGACCCGTTCGGTGCTGATCGTGCGGATCTGCTCGGTCTGCACGTACGACGTCTCCCGCAGACCGGAGTCGGCCGGCTCGACCTCGACGTGGCTGGGCCAGCCCAGGTGAGTACGGGTGACCGCGAGGACGGCCACGAGGCCGACATGAGCGAGCCGGTCATGCGAGACGACGACCGCGGATCGGGTCAGCCCGGCCTCGTGTCCGACCGGCTCGCCGAGGTCCACCACGACGACGTCGCCTCTCACGGGGAGCAGAGTCATCCCTCGGTCCGCGTCGCATCAGCCGTTCGTGCCGCATCAGCCGTGGCGGCTCGGTCCCAGAGATCCAGCTCGCGCTCGTACTCCGCATGCTGGTCAGGAGTCATCCTGCGGGATGCCTCGACCATCCGGGACCAGTACAGAGCGTCGAGGGCCGCTCGAACGATGTCGTCGGACGACCCGCCGCGGTCCTTTCGGAGCGTCGCGATCCGCTCAGCGGTGTCCATGGCAACTCGAACCGTGGTCGTGCCCGAAGCCATGGAACAAGGCTACGCCGTCGACCCAGTCCCCGTCTACATAATCCATCTACACATCGTGGTCACGGTCTTGTCGACGCCTGCTTCCCGATACGGCCGGCATGATGTTGCCGGCGTGGCCGCCCGGCGGCCACGCCTGCCGGCCTGCGCAGTGCGTACCAGCCGCCGAGCACCGCGGTCTACCAGCTGGCCTGCAGCGGGGCGGTGACCCGCGGGACCACGGTCAGCACGATCAGCACCAGGGAGAGCTGCTGCGGCGAGCCGGTCGCCTGCAGCACGCTCCACGCGAGCGCGGTGAGGAACAGGCCGTCCCCAGCGATCCCGGCGCCGGCCCCGACGATCAGGGCGGTCCGGCGCAGGTCTGCCACGTTGTGCAGGCTAACCCGCCGCAAACGGGGCCGAGGCCGGCATTACGCTGCGGGCGTGACTGCCGAACGTGAGTACGTCGAGGCCAACCGGGCGTCGCTGCACGCCGATCTGGATGCATGGCTGCGGATCCCGTCGATCAGCGCGGATCCCGTGCACGCGCCGGACGTCCGGGCCAGCGCCGACTGGCTGGCGGAGGCGTTCCGCCGGGACGGCTTCCCGACCGTCGAGATCTGGGACACCCCGGGCGCGCCGGCCGTGTTCGCCGAGTGGCCGGCGGCCGAGCCCGACGCCACCACCGTGCTGGTGTACGGGCACCACGACGTGCAGCCGGTCGACCCGCTGGAGAAGTGGGTCACCCCGCCGTTCGAGCCGACCATCCGCGGCGAGGAGCTCTACGCCCGGGGCGCGGCCGACGACAAGGGCCAACTGCTGTTCCACCTGCTCGGCCTGCGCGCGCACCTGGCCGCGACCGCCCGCGACACCCCGGCCGTCACGCTGCGCTTCCTCATCGAGGGCGAGGAGGAGTCCGGCTCCCCCCACTTCGCCGACCTGCTGCGGGACCGGCGGGAGCGGCTCGCCTCGGACGTCACGGTGGTCACCGACACCGGCGTGTTCGCCCGCGACTTCCCGACCACGACGACCGGCATGCGCGGGCTGACCGGCTGCCAGATCGACTTCCACGGCCCGGACGTCGACCTGCACTCCGGCTCGTTCGGCGGCGCGGTCGCCAACCCGCTCATCGCGCTGGCCGGGCTGCTCGGCGCGCTGCACGACGAGGACGGCCGGGTCGCCATCCCCGGGTTCTACGACGCGGTGGTCCCGCTGACCGACGAGGAGCGGGCCCGGTTCGCCGAGCTGCCGTTCGACGAGAAGGACTGGCTGGCCGGCCCGGCGAGGTCGCGGGCCGCGGTCGGCGAAGCCGGCTTCACCACCCTGGAGCGGATCGGCGCGCGGCCGACGGCCGAGGTCAACGGCATGTGGGGCGGCTACACCGGGCCGGGCCACAAGACGATCGTGCCCAGCGACGCGTACGCGAAGGTGACCTTCCGGCTGGTCCCGGACCAGCGCGGGGCCGACCTCAAGCCGCTCGTGCTGAAGTTCGTCGAGGAGCACACCCCGCCGGGCATCACCGCGAACGTGCGGTGGGAGAGCGACGGCGTCGCCCCGCTGGTCACCCCGCTCGACTCGCCCGCGCTCGGCGCCCTAGTCAGGGCGATGGAGAAGTCGTTCGGCCGGCCGGTCGGGTTCGCCCGCGAGGGCGGCAGCGGACCCGAGGCCGACCTGGCCGAGATCCTCGGCGCGCCGGTGGTGTTCCTCGGCGTCGGGCTGCCGGACGACGCGGTGCACTCGCCGAACGAGCGGGTCGTGCTGCCGATGCTGGAGCGCGGCGCGGAGGCCGCCGCGTACCTCTGGACCGAGCTCGCTTCACCCGGGTCTCACTCGCCCCGGTCGTAGCCTGGGGCTCGTGACCGAGGTCCGCCCACCCGGCTGGTACGACGAGCCCGGGGGCGACCGTGCCCTGCTGCGCTGGTGGGACGGGCGCAGCTGGACGCCGGTGACCCGGTCGCGGTCCGCGCTCGAGCAGCTGCCGCCGGCGCCGGTGGCCGTTGACGTGCTCGACGCCGAGCCACCGCGGCGGCCGGGCCGCGGCTGGCTGATCGCGGCGACCGTCGTGGCGGTGCTGCTGATCATCGCGGTGGCCGGGCTGCCGGGGCGGCGGACCGAGGGCGGGCTGGCCGAGCGGACGCCCGGGCCCGGCCCGGCGACGATCATGCCGACAGATCCGGCTCCGACCACGACCCGGCCGGTCAGCGGACGGTTCGAGGACCGGGTGGCGAAGCTGTCCTACGACGTGCTGCCGGGCAGGTGGCGGGAGTGGGACCGGGAGTCGTTCCAGGGCCTGCGCTCGACCCTCGGCTACTACCGGGTCACCCAGGAAAACGCGCCGGGCAACCAGACCTACTGGGCGAACGTGAACTCCGGGCCGGTCGACTCGCGGACCGCGGTCGCCGGCGACCTGGCCAAGACCGCGGACCGGCTGATCACCACGCTCGGCGACGAGTACTACCCCAAGCACACCCGGACCGGGCTGGTCCGCAGGACGTTGACCGTGGACGGGGCGCCGGCGGCACTGGTGCGCTACAAGGCGGTCTTCGACCCGGTCGCAGCCAAGGGCTACTCGGCCAAGTCCGAGCAGGTGGTCGTGCTCGTCGTGGACACCGGGCTGGACGTGCCGGCGGCGCTGTACGCCTCGCTGCCGGACACGGTCCGCGACCTCTGGCCGTCGATCGACGGCCTCCTTGCCGGCGTCCGCGTGATCCGCTGACGGGCCGAGCCGGCCGCTTCCCGCTGCGTGCGGCGTTGCCGGTCGCCTGTCACCTGGTCACTGCGGCACGCGGTCGCGGACGGCGGCCCGGGCCGAGGCGGCGGAGTCGGCCGCCACCGCGAGTCCGGCCAGTTCCGTGCAGTCGGCCAGCGTCAGCCGGGCCAGCGCCGCGCCGACCTGGGGCACCGCCCGGGCCGACATCGACAGGCTGGTGATGCCGAGCCCGACCAGCACCGGCGCGAGCAGGGGATCGGCCGCCGCCTCCCCGCACACGCCGACGGGCTTGCCAGCCCGAAGCCCCGCTTCGCCGCACGCCGCAACGAGCGACAGCAACGCGGGCTGCCACGGGTCGAGCAGCTCGGCGAGGTCCCCGGACTGCCGATCGGCCGCCATCGTGTACTGCCCCAGGTCGTTGGTGCCGATGCTGAGGAAGTCCACCTCGGCCAGCAGCCGGTCGGCGTGCAGCGCCGCCGCCGGGACCTCGATCATCACCCCCGCGGTCGGCAACCCGGCCTCCCGGACGGCCGCCGCGAACGACGCCGTCTCGGCCGCGGTGGACACCATCGGCGCCATCACCCACACCTCGGCCCCGGTCGTCCGCGCCGCCGCCGCCACCGCGTCGAGCTGCGCGGTCAGCACCTCCGGCCGCACCCGCGCCACCCGCAGCCCCCGTACGCCCAGGGCCGGGTTGGGCTCCGGCCGCAACCCGAGGAACGGCAGCGGCTTGTCGGCGCCCGCGTCCAGCGTCCGCAGCACGACCTTCCGCCCGCCGGCCGCCCGGAACGCCGCCTCGTACGCGGCCTGCTGCTCGTCCGGAGCCGGCATGTCGTGCCGGTCGAGGAACAGGAACTCGGTCCGGAACAGCCCGACGCCCTCCGCGGCTGCGATCCCGGCGTCCCGCAGCGCCGCCGCCGCACCGCCGCCCCCGGTCGCGAGGTCGGCGGCCGAGCCGATGTTGAGCAGCAGCTGCACCGCATGCCGGTCCGCCGTCCGCCCGGGGCCGGTGTAGTCCGGCAGCGTGCCCGCCGCACCGCCCGCCGCCGCCGGAGCGACGCCGACCTCCACCGTCCCGGCCGCGCCGTCCACCCGCACCACGGTCCCGTCGGCCAGCCCGGCCGCGCCCGGCAGCCCGACCACGGCCGGCAGCCCGAGCGAGCGGGCCAGGATCGCGGTGTGGCTGGTCGGGCTGCCCCGCTCGGTCACCAGCGCGAGCACGGTCGCCGGGTCGAGCCCGACCGTGTCGGCCGGCGCGAGGTCGTCGGCGACCAGCACGTACGGGAAGCCGGGGTGCGGCACGCCGGGCATCGGCCGGCCGAGCACCGCGGCCACCGCCCGATCCCGCACGTCGTCCAGGTCGGCGACGCGCTCGGCCAGGTAGCCGCCGGCGCCCGCGAGCATCTCCCGGTACGTCCCGAACGCCTGGGTCAGCGCGTTCGCTGCGTCGCTGCCGCCGCGGATCAGCTCCGCGACCGTGTCGGCCAGCGCGGGGTCGGCGGCCATGAGCGACTGCGCCTCGAGGATCGCGGCCGCGTCCGCCGCCGCGCCGTCGGCCCGGCCGGTGAGGTCCTTGGCCACGGTGTCCAGCGCCGCCGCCGCGGCGGCCACCTCGCCGTCCACATCGGACACCGGCGCCGGCGGCGGCAGCTCGGGCCGGCCGGCCATCCGGGCCACCGGCCCGACCGCGATGCCCGGACTGACCCCGAGGCCGGTCAGCGGCTCAGCCTTCGACATCGAGGTTCCGGGCGAGCAGCGCCGCCAGGTCGTCGACGGCGCGGGCGGCGTCCTCTCCGTCGGCCTCCAGAGTCACCTCGGTGCCCTTGCGGGCGCCGAGCGACAGCACCGACAACATGCTGCGCGCCGGCACCGGCTTGCCGTCACCGACCCGGATCGTCACCGGGACCGGAGCGGCCGCGGCGGCCTTGACGAACAGCGCCGCCGGGCGGGCGTGCAAGCCGCTGTCGGAACCGATCACCACGGTGCGCTGCTCGACCATGAATGCCTCCCGCCCGGACGCTACGGGTCGATCTTCTCTGCGGGACGCGATCTCGCCAACCGGCGTGCGGGATGTCACGATGACCGGCATGTCGCGGACGCTGGTGCTCACGTCGCGCCGGCACGTCGACCTGCTCCGGGTCACCAGCGCGTCCTGTCCGGGGAGCTGATCCCCGCACCCGACGACCCGAGGAGCCCTCATGACGCTGTGGACACCGGACCCCACGTTCTACCCCTCGCCCCGCGACGCGGCCGCCGGTCCGGCGGAGACGCTGGCCTACGTGGTCGCCTTCGACCGGGCCGCCGAGCAGCCGGACGCACTCGCCGTGCTCGACGTCGACCCCGACTCGTCGTCGTACGGCCAGGTGGTGGGCTGGACCTCCATGCCGTACGCGGGCGACGAGCTGCACCACTTCGGCTGGAACATGTGCTCGTCCGCGCTGTGCCCGTACGCGCCGCACCCGCACTCCGAGCGCCGCTACCTGGTCGTGCCCGGGCTGCGCTCGTCCCGGATCATGATCCTGGACACCAAGGACCAGCCGCGCCAGCCGCCGGTGGTCAAGGTGCTGGAGGCTGAGGAGCTGGCCAAGCGGGCCGGCTACTCCCGCCCGCACACCCTCCACTGTGGACCGGAGGGCATCTACCTGACGTGCCTCGGCGGTGCGAACGGCCAGGAGGGTCCGGGCGGCGTCGCGCTGCTCGACCACCAGTCGTTCGAGGTGCTCGGCCGGTGGGAGGTCGACCGCGGCCCGCAGTATCTGGCCTACGACCTGTGGTGGCACATCGCCCAGGACGTCGCGGTGACCAGCGAGTGGGGCACTCCGTCGATGATCGAGGACGGCGTGGTCGGCGAGCTGCTGCTCGGCCGCAAGTATGGCCACAAGCTGCACTTCTGGGACCTTCGGCGGCGCCGGCACGTGCAGGAGGTCGACCTCGGCGACCAGCACCAGATGGTGCTGGAGCTCCGCCCACCGCACGACCCGACGAAGTCGTACGGGTTCGTCGGCGTGGTGGTGTCGGTCGAGGACCTGTCCGCGTCGGTGTGGCTCTGGCACCGGTCCGGGGACCGCTGGGAGGTCACCAAGGTGATCACGATCCCGGCCGAGCCGGCGGACGCGTCGGTGCTGCCGCCGGTGATCGCGCCGTTCGGCGCGGTGCCGCCGCTGGTCACCGACATCGACCTGTCCGTCGATGACCAGTGGCTGTACGTCTCCTGCTGGGGCACCGGCGAGCTGAAGCGGTATGACGTGTCCGACCCGTTCCACCCGAAGGAGGCCGGGTCGGTGCGGATCGGCGGGATCGTCGGCAAGGTCGCGCACCCGTCCGACCCGGACACGCCGCTGTTCGGCGGGCCGCAGATGGTCGAGGTGTCCCGGGACGGCCGGCGCGTCTACGTCACCAACTCGCTGTACGGCGCCTGGGACGACCAGTTCTACCCGGGCGGCGTGGGCGCGTGGATGGCGAAGGTCGACTCGACGCCGGAGTCGTTCGCCTTCGACGAGCGGTTCTTCCCGCACGGCGAGTCGGCGTGGCGCGGACTGCGCCCGCACCAGGTCCGCCTGCAGGGCGGCGACGCCTCCTCCGACTCGTACTGCTACCCGTGAGCATGCGGGCCGCGGCGCCCGTCGTGGGCGGCGGCGCCGGGGGGGCGGGGTCCGTGCGGGCCGTCGGCGCGGCCGTGCCTGGCGTCGGGCGGGCATGCGTCCGGGGGCTGGGGCTCGTGCGGGATGTCGCCGCCGGCGCGGCCGTGCCTGGCGTCGGGCCGGCGTGGAGCGGGCGCGGCGGGGGCTCGGGGTGAGCGGCGGGTTCGTGGCCGCGGTGGCCGGGCTCGGCGTCTTCCACGGGCTCAACCCGGCGATGGGCTGGCTGTTCGCGGTCGCGCTCGGCCTGCAGGCGACCGCCGACCCGCGCGGCCGGCGGATCGCGGCGCTGCGCGCGCTGCCGCCGATCGCGGCCGGTCACCTGGTCTCGGTCGTCGCGGTGGCGGCGGTCTTCGCCGTCACCGCCTCCGCGGTCACCTCCCGCGCCGTCACCATCGCGGCCGGCGCGGTGCTGGCCGGGATGGGCCTGTGGCGGCTGCTGTCCCGGCGGCACTTCCGCTGGGTCGGCATGCGCCTGTCCACCTGGGAGCTCGGGGTCTGGTCGTTCCTGATGTCGTCGGTGCACGGCGCCGGGCTGATGCTCGTCCCGGTGCTCGCGCACCACTCCGGCCTCCCGGTCCCCGCCTCGCTCGGCTGGGCGGCGACCGCGTCCCTGCTGCACGCAGCGGCGATGCTGGTGACCGCCGGCGTGGTGGCGATCGCGGTGCTGGAGGTCCTCGGCCTCGGCGTGCTCCGCCGGGCCTGGATCAACGTCGACAGGATCTGGGCCGTCGCCCTCATCGGCGCCGGCGCCGCCACCGCCCTCGCCCACTAGCGAACGGGGACGACGACACTTCTCCCGGTCAGTGGACTGCTGCAACAAGGATGGCCAGGATGCCCGCCGCCATCAGGGCGCCGACAATATTCGGCGTGAGCCGGGCCCATGCATCCTGTCCTGCCACCAGAGAGCATGCGCCTGAGCGGTCTCCGCCGAGGCTTCCCGACCTTGTCGGCGATCAGGGCGGCTAATCCAATTACTTCGGCTTCGTGGGTTGGCAACCTCCGCGACCGATCCGGCTTCAACGCCGCCATCCAGGTCCTCCGCGCAGACGCAGATTACGGGCCACCGGCCCGCTTGTGTCGCCTGAGCTATCCCCATGGATTCAGGGACGCCGCCTCGTGAGGGGAGCCGAGCGCTTTTGAGGCTGGCTCTTAGGCCGGTAATGTTCGTACCTTGATGGTAGAGGTGCGGTGATCTGAACGTCGATCACTCAGCGGAAGAACCCGCTGTCGCGTCAGGCAAGATCGTTGAACTCACCCCTATCGACGCCATCCAGAAATGAGAGCCACTCATGGCGGGTGAACGAGAGCATCGGGCCCGACGGGTGCTTGGAGTCGCGGATGGCGAACCCGCCGTCAGGCAGCGGCGCGACCTCCACGCAGCCGGTGCTGCCGCTCGCAGATGCCTTCCGCCAAAGGAGCATTTCCTGAGACATACAAACTTCCTTTGTGACTCGGACGTAGATCAGCTGGGGAGCTGGGTGATGAGATCTTCGACTAATGCCCTGGTATCTCGAGGACTGAGGGCGATGGCGCGTAACTGGTCGAATGCTCGGCGGTACCGGATGAGGTCGCCTGGACTCTGCAGGAAGAACGCGCCCACGAGGCCCTCTACGTGGACGACGTCCGAGACTTCCTCAAGGTAGAGGATCTCGAATGCGCTGTTCATGCCAGGATGGGCCCCGGCGCTCAACGGGATCACCTGCAGCGTTACGTTGGGACGGCGGCTCCGGACGACCAGCTCCTCCATCTGTTCGCGCATGATCTCGGCTGAGCCGGCCTCCCGGCGAAGCGCCGCTTCGTCGACAACGGCCCACAGGTCAGGTGGTTCGTCTTCCATCAGACGTCCCTGCCGGAGGATCCGAGCTTGAACGATCTGGCCGACTGTCTCTGCTGTTGCGTCCGGGAGAATCCCGGAGGTGACGGCAGTTGCATACCTTTCTGTCTGCAACAGGCCCGGGATCAGGCTCGTGTCGTACTGGTGGATCGAGGTCGCCGAGTCCTCCAGTCCGACGTACGTGGCGACGGATTCGGGCAGGCCGTATTCCTGCCACCACGACCGTCGCTTGCTCTCCCTGGTCAGGAGTATCAGCCTGTCGCGCTCCTCGGGAGATACCTGGTAGAGGTCGCAGAGGAAGCGGACATCCGCGAGGCTGACGCCGCGGGCGGCGGTCTCGATGCGGCTGATCTTGGCCGGGGAGACCTCCATGCGCGCGGCGACGTCGTCGACGGTGAGACCGCGTTCCATCCGGAGCGCCCGCAGCCGCGCGCCGAGCTCACGCCGGCGGACAGTGGGGCTCGGGCTGGTCACGGTGAACTCCTTGGCGACGTGTCGGCAGAGCTGGCATCGCTCGATCGGCAGTTCCATTTGGCAGACGCTTTTGGCACTTGCCATTGGTACATGCGATGGCGCATCCTAGACCTACGACCAGAGTCGCTCGCAAGTGGCATCGCCGAAGGTGATCCATTTGTCACGGCGACGCCGCGGGCTCGGCCCGCGGCCGTGCGGGAGGAGGTCGGAATTGGATCCGCCATCCCGCGGCAGCGCCCTCTAGAACGAACCGAGGCGCCGCATCAGCGGCGCCTCAGCTGGGCCGTACGACTGCCATCGTCCGGTCCCTTGCGACATGCCGTCCGACCCCCATCACGGAGCACAGAGGCGATGTCATGTACGAGGGTACGCCGAGATCATCAACGCTGACCAGGGTTTCCCGAACCGTCGAGGCGCTGGCCCGGGCGCTGTTCGCCCGGTCCGACCGTAGTGCCAGCATGCGCGGCTGGGACGTCACCGTCACGGGTCGGTGGGGAACCTCCCGGGTCTACCACGACCCCCGGTACGACCGGCTGGCGACCTGCGCCAGCTGCGCCGGCCACGGCTGCTCCC
>Ga0308176_10000447_pt1 | contig 26325 bp, 20 predicted proteins | sample PhyCR2_3_FD_203890 | JGI IMG/M metagenome (GOLD analysis project Ga0308176, IMG submission 203890) | Soil microbial communities from UC Gill Tract Community Farm, Albany, California, United States - DLSLS.C.R2 | ecosystem: Environmental > Terrestrial > Soil > Agricultural land | place: USA... | reverse complement strand
CCCTATTTGAACACTCTTCCAGCACCCCGTGTGAATCTTGACTCATAGAGTAGTTTATCCAGCTGTTTAATCGTGACTGTCATGTGCAGAGCCTTCATCGCCTTGTCGTCCAGCGGCAGCTCTTCAATCATGCGCAGATACTGTAGGCCATATTTTTCATACAGCAGGCCAAACATCTTGGCGTAGATGCGGGGACCGCAGCCGTCCTCCTGTTTCTGGTCGATATCTTGGATGCTCTTGAGGAACCGGACCAGAAAGAGATTCGTGCTTTCTGGGTTCATCTGCGGATCCCCGCGCAAGCTGACGACCATCTCCTCGAAGGCACGGACCGACCTCTCAGAAGCGTCGCGTTCACGATACAGCATCGAGTAGGTGTTGATTGCGGACCAGTCCGGCCGATACCTTTCGTCGAGACGGCGCCTCGTCTCCCAGAACAGGCTCTCGACGTCATCATAGGTTTCGGTCATCCGCAGGACTTGCTCGACCACGGCGAAGTCTGGAGCTGTGTCGGCCATTCCATCGAGCAGGTCCGAGAACTTGGTTCGATCGAAGTATGCGCGGAGTATGCCTCGCCAGCGCTCTGGGGAGGTGTCGGCGTCCGTGCAGTAGTCCCGCATTGTCCGTATGGCCTCCCTTCTCTGATAAGCAATCTCCCTGTAGATGAACGCAATGAGGTACCGGACGACCTTGTCGCTGAACCTCTCCCCGTCTCCGCTCTCAATCTCTTTCTCCACGTCCGACTTCCGGATCGGCCTATATCGAGTTAAGTAATCGCACAACGACCGCACGACAGCTTCCTTGAATGATGGCAGGTCCTTGTCCTGCATGTATTTCTCCGTTGCGGAGGAGACCACGAGGCGGAAGATGGTTCGCTGCCCCATGCCTTGCACTTCGTAGTCACTGATAATCCCCAGCATCAGCAGGTAGGCAATGTATTTCTCGGTCGGGTCGGCATCTTCTCTGTAAACGCCGGACAACGCGGTTATAGGTCGAACTGTCGCCCATCCGTCCTTGTCAAGGTTCCCGCTGCTGAAGAACTGGGCCAAGACATTTTGAACGCCGCCGAATTCCTGCTCCTCGCCGGGGAAGTTCGAGGCGTGAAAGTAGCTGACGGTACCGATGTCGTCCCATCGAGTCGGCATCGCGCGTTTATCGTCGTCCAGCCACTTCTCCGTCTGTGCAGGATCGTCGTCGGAATAGATGAGGAGGCATTCGGAACGCTGTCCGCTTCGGCCCGCCCTGCCGCACTGCTGGTAGTAAGCCTCGAGCGACTGTGGCATGCAGTAGTTAACGACGTAGTTCAAACGTTCGTTGTCCAGCCCAACGCCGACCGCTGTGTTTCCAATGAGCAGGCGCATGGCTCCCCCCTTGAAAGCCTTGAGGGTGAGCGCCTTGTATTCGTCCCATTGCGCGCCACTCAAGGGCGACTCCTTGGGCTGCTTGCCGCAGTACATACCGTACTTGAGTTTGGACAGATCGCCTCCCGCAAGGGCGGCGCGGATATACTCGCCGGCATTTCCCACGAAGCTGCCAAACAAACGCCATATCTGCGGGCGCGTGTACGCGAATATCACGCCCCACGCCCCCGTCAGTGGATCGTTGACGTTCAGGCGTCCTGCGATTGTTCGCAGGATGTTGTTCAGCACGATTTCCTTCTGCTTGCTCGGCGCGGCTACGACCGAGAAATGGAGTTCGGGACGATCGAAAGTCTTCGGCCTGATTATCGCTTCCATGTCCTGTATGCCGAGCTCGCGCTTCAGGTCGATCAGGACCAGCTGCGATGCCGTGCCTGTGAGCGCAACGACCACCGGCTCGCGCCCCTGGAATGTGCAGAACCGTCTGAAGTTCTTTTCGAGGCTCAGGTAAGCGGGCCTGAAGTCGTGGCCCCACATCGAGACACAATGGGCCTCGTCTACGACGGCATAGTTGACGTACAGGTCCGCAGCAGGAAGGCCCTGCATCGCGCCCCTGAAGGTGGGGCGGAGGAACCTTTCCGGAGACATGAAAACGATCAGGTTGTCGGTAAGTATGCGGCCAGCCTCCTCGTCCTTGAGTCCCACGCCCGCATACCACGCCACTACCCGCGTGATCCGGTAGGTGTCCCGTAGGCTCGCCACCTGGTCGTCCATTAGCGCCTTGATCGGATCGACCACAATCGTCGTGCCCGGCGTCAGCAGCGACGCGAGTTGGTAACAGATGGACTTGCCACCACTCGTCGGCAAAAGGCCAATTGTGTTCTTCTGTGCCAGCACGTTCCTCAATATCGGATACTGCCCCTGCCTGAATTGGCGCTTCCTGAAGAAGTCCCGAAGGAACGTCTCGAGGAGCTTTTCGGTGCCGTCCTTCTCCGCAACGCGGCCCGGTGTCGATGGGTACGAAAAGCTCACTTCTCGGTTGTGCCGGTAGGCATTTCTTATCGCAGAGAAATTCTGTGACGGAGAGGCCACTGGAGGCACTGCGATGCCGGTCACCGCGGCAACGTCCATCACGAGGTCGGCATCCGCCGCTCCCGCCTCGTCGGTCATCTCCACGGTGATCCGGAACCGCTTCAGTCTCTCGGTAAGGGGGGCCGCGCTTCCACAAGTCCATTCCTTGCGCCGGTCCACCTTCAGCGTGATGGCGGGCGCCTTCACGCCAACCGAATAGAGCTCGCTGACGCGCTCGACCTTGTCGAGGAAACTGACTAGGCTGATCTCCGCCGCGTTAAGGTCGCGTTCCACCACGCCGATCGTGATGTGGTCGCGCAGGATCATGCCCCGGCGGATCATGTGGAACAGAAGGACGCGCTCCATCCTGGCGACAAGCGACGGGAGCAAAAACAGATGGCTGGCGCAGGCAGTGGATTCGTCTCGCTCGGTCGCGTCCGCCATGTATTCTCCGGCACCGATCTTCTCCAGCTCTTCGGCGATCGTACGGTACGTGCTCTCGTCCGAGATGTCGCTGTTCCTCGGTCGAAGCGTCCTGATGCCCTGCTGACTGAACACCTTGTCCCTTTCGGCGTCGACCTTCTGCTGGATCGCGTCGTCATGGTCGCCTGGCTCGATGATGAGCGAGCGTCCGTTCGGCAAATCGATCAGGAAGTCCAGCCTCTGTGCACGAAAGTCCCGGGCCTGAGGCTGAGGCAGAAGGTTCTCTAGCGGCGCTTGAGTATGGGTATAACCAGAGATCGCCTTTCCGAAGCGCTTCACGAGCCCTTCAAACAGCCTTTTCTCATTCGCGGGATTTTGAGGATCAAAGGTCATCGCCTCAATCGAGGAGATGCGCGCATCGGTGAAGCTACGGAATCCGTTGTACGCACGGATCAGTTCGGGGCTGGAGGCGTAGCTGATGCTTCCACTGTCCTTTTCCTTGATCGCGAACGGCTCACCATACATGCCGACTATGGCGGCTTCGACGTCGTACGAAGGAAAGGTGAGATCTCCACGATGGAGCGACTTGAAGATTACGTCATGAACGAGTTTGAGTCCTGCATCGTCGCCGGGGATGGAATCGTCGTGTCGATACTCCCAACCCCAAAAACCCAGTGACCGGAACCCAGGGTTATTGAACTCCGGTGAGTTGAATAGGCTCAGCTCGCTGCTGGCCCGCTCGAGGTTCATGTAGGGGGCTTGTTTCAAGCATTAACGGGCAAAATTAGCACAATCATTGTGAGCCGTCAATCCGACCATTAGTCGCATGCCCGGCCCGGAACTCGGGCGGTGCCCCGCATGCGGTGAAACCTGGTGCCACATTGGTGCCAGTCGAGTGGCGTAACGACTGTCTATTCGTTCAGAACTCGACTTATTCGTTCAAGACAGGCGAGAATTTCCAGCGATGAGGCTCAGTGCCCAGTGCATAGGCTAACGTCCGCGATATCTCGCCTTCGAATCCCCTACGCGGTACCAAGAAAACCCCATCGCTGATGGGGTTTTCTTATTCGTTGATACGATTTGGTGCCACATTCGCTGACACTGAATCCTCATCGTTGAGGCAGAAAGGAGCCCCGGACTATTCGTTGAGAACCTGGCACCAAAACAGCGAAAATCAGGAGAGCGAAGGTGATGAGCGGTTCAGGGCTGTCTGCCAGACTTCTTCCCTTCGACTCCGTGCCATATGGTAAGTATTTTAGACAAATTCTTGGCGGAGGGCCGAGTCGCCAGCATCTCGCTCGAGGTTAGATGTGTGACCCCGACTCGACTTCGCCGCCGCAATCGTAGCAGGCATTCGCGGTAGAGATAAATTGATTCCCGTGGGTACGGAATTCTCCATATTGCCTCCCGCAAAAGAAAAACCTCGCTTGTTGCGCGAGGTTCGCATTCACTCCTCGTCAGTTGTGCAGGATCCCCCCGCCGCTCCGGTAGCAGACGCCGGTGATGTTCCAGCGGTTCAGGTCGAACCAGTTGTTCGGCTGGCTACCGGTGGATGGGGCGTAAAGGAACAGGTTCATGTTCTGGACGTTTGACGAAAGGACCAAGGAGTAGTTCGCGGTCGCGCTCGTCCAAGTCGCTTTGGGTTTGCCCGTCGTATAGGCGCCCCAGCCGTCCGTGTCGGAGCCGTATTCCAGATAGACCGGACTGGCCGTCGGCGGGAAGCCGTTGATGCCATAGGCGACCTGGCCGCTCACGGTGACCGTGAGCTGTGCCCCGGACTTCACGCAGTTGATCGTGCCCTTCGGCGGGGTCGAGTGCGTGATGACGCCGTTGTTGTTCCAGCAGTCGCCGCCCACGCTCCATTTGTCGTGGTCGCCGTCAGAATCGATCAGGTCGAACCATTTCCCGCCGACCCCGTCGGTCAGGAACATGTTGAAGTTGTAGGTGTTGGGCGGCAGCAGGAGCGTCTGGCTGCCGGTACCGTTCCAGGTCGAGAAGGGCTTGCCGGAAGAATAGGGCACCGTCCAGCCGTCCGTGTCCGATCCGTAAAGCACTTTCGTCGGGTTCGCGACGATGCCGTTCGCCAGCAGCCCTTGGAAATCGCCGTTCATGTTGACCGTGATGCCGCTGGCCGGGTCGTAGGTGCACGTGAGGGTGCCGTAGGAGGTCGGTGGCGGGGTATGCTTGATGCCCCCGCCGTCCTTCCAGCAGTCGCCAGTCACGGTCCATTTGCTCAGGTCGAACCAGTTGTTCGGCTGGCTGCCGGTCGAAGGAGCGTAGAGGAAGAAGTTGAGGTTCTGGACGCTTGAGCTCATCTGCAGCGGATAGAGCTGCGTGCCAGGCGACCAGGTCGCCATCGGCTTGTCCGCGGTGTAGGCGCTCCAGCCGTCCGTGTCGGAGCCGTATTCGAGGTAGGTCGGATTCACGCTCGGCGCGGCGCCGAAGATGCCGGAGGTCACGTCGCCGACGACGTTGACGGTCATGATGGGGCCGTTCACCTTGCAGTCGATGGTTTTCGACGGCGCGACATCGGCATGCGTGACGAGGCCGCCCGTAATCGTGCAGGCGCCGGCCGCCGTCCATTTGTCACCGTCGTAATCGGAATCGATGAGATCGAACCATTTTCCGCCGCCCGCGCCGTTCAGGTAGAAGTTCAGGCCGTTCACGGAGACTGGAAGGGAGATCTCGTGATGATAGCTCCCGTTCCACGGCGACACGATCTTGCCTGAGCTCGGGACCGTCCATCCGTCGGAGTTCGATCCGTATTGGATCTCCGTCGGTCCGGAGACCGATCCGCCCGCGAGCAGCATCTGCATCGGCCCATCGAAGGCGTACTTCATGACGGCGCCCGTCTGCGTGCAGGTGATCGTGCCAGTCGGAGGCGTCAGCGGATTGTGCCGGATGGAGGTTCCCTCCTTCCAGCAATCGCCGGTGACGTTCCAGGTACTGTTGGTGAGGTTGAACCATCCCGTCTGCCCCGAGTCCGGACTGTACAGGTCGAGGTTGATGTGATCGACGTCGCCGCGCATCACCAGGTCGTGCGAGATGGGATAGCCGGAGCTGTCCGTATCCGCGACCCAGAGCGAGTAGGGCTTGCTCGACAGGGAGGGCACGTAGTTTGCCCAGCCGTCGGAATCCGATCCATACTCCAGATAGACTTTGCTGCCGGTCACGGATGACACGAGCCCGTTCTTGATGGGTCCAGTCACGTGCATCGTGTAGGTGTACGCGTGGTTGTCGCAACGGATGGTATGGGGCGGATCCCCTGTGTAGGGAATCGGGCTGCACTGGCCGTTGCTGTTCACGCACTCCATTCCGGCGCCGCAGAGCCATGGGTGCCAGTAGTTCGTGCCGGTGGCCGCATCGGTCTGGCAGTCGGCGAACTGGCTGTTGCTGAGGCAGACGCGCTGGCCTGACGTGCAGGTCGAGACTTTCTGCGTGCACATGCCGTTCGAACTCACGCATTCCCAACCGGTACCGCACGGCCATTTGTGCCAGGTCGGCGCGCCCGTGAACGGGTCCGCCTCGCAGACCACGAAGTCATTGGTGCCCGAGCAGCTGCGCTGGCCGAGCGTGCATGTCGGCGAACCGGCTCCGCTTGAGCCGCCGCCACCTGTCGGACAGGAGTTCGGCTGCGAGCAGTTTGCAGTCGGGCATGCCCAAGCGCTCAATTGGTCGTATACCGGCCCCGACTGCGCGTTGGTGACGAAGTCCGGAAGAGAGCCGTCGGGAATCTGCAGGACTACGCCATAGGTGCCGTACAGGATAGGCATGAACGGGTCGCCGCTCACGAAGCGGTTGAGTCGATAGGCTGACGTCGCAGGAGCTGGCGCGCCCACATCGTCGGAAGCGTATGCATCGGTCGTAATGACATAGAAGTCGTTGTCAGAAGCCAACTCGACTACTGCGCCCGGTCGCATCTTGAGATCCGTGCCTGTAGCGGCGGCGCATTCCGAAGTGGTGCCTGCCACCAGCTCATTCGTCCGGAACCCCCAGGATTTCACGAGCGGCGCATACCGGTCGCTGGTTTGGGCGAACGGGATGCGTCTTTTAATGGCGCGGGTATCGTCCCTGAACAGCGCATAGAGGTTCGAGCCGCTGCACGTCATGAGCTTGGACTGCTGCCAGGGCAAGTTACCCTGGATGTTCCTGTAACAATCGAGCGCGCTCTGGGTGATCGTCACGACGCGTTGCGTGGGTTTGGAGGAGTCGTAGAAGAACCGGTGCGCGACGAAGGTCGTCCAATCGGGGATATGCAGTACCTGATCCTTGGCAGTCACCAGGTAAATCTCCGGCTTCCCTGCGACTTGCAGCAAAGTGCCGACGGGTTGATGCGTGTAGGTATCGCCATGGAACACGGTGCCGGTCATGGAACCCAGCCCTGTGTACTCCGACAGTGGCTCGGGTTTTACGCGGACAGAGTAGTTGCCGTTTGCGTCCGGACAATCCACGTTGAAATGGACGTGAACGCCTGTCGAACAACCGGTTGTGCCTTCGTAGCCGATGACGCTGCCTTGGTCGACATGATCGCCATCCTTGACCGTAATGCTGTCGAGGTGCGCGTAGTTGGATCGGCACCCGTTCGGATGGACGACCCATACATGATTTCCCCAACCGCCGTTCGTGCCGATGACACCCGCGAGTTGCTAGAAGAATAATCATAATGGGCATCGCTGATGCTCATGTCCACAAGACCATCGCCGTTTAAATCTACGAAACGGGCACCGTTGTCATATTGTATATTGTTAAATGTGACAATGAAGGGAATCGTCGGTCTCCAAACATACGATGCCTGCCAACCCGATCCGGTATTCAGATATGCGGCTTGCGAATAATACCGTGTCCCGTCTGAGGCTATTGATAGCTTACTGTAAAGGACGTCTATCAGGCCGTCACCGTTTACATCAATAAAACGTACACCGCTGTCCTGTGGAGGTGTGTTGTTGGAGAGATAGTATGCGGTCGGCAAAGGCACTTGCCAGGAAGAATTCAGTTTCCAGTGGTTATTGCCGTCATTGATATAAACACTGCTGGTCGAGCTGGCGCTGCAAGAAAACGTGCAGAGTCCCTTTACGTCGTCAACGAGACCATCGCCGTTTATATCGACAAGGACGTGCCCCTGGTCATATTCGCCATTACTTACGCCGAGGTTGGGTCCGGCTGTTTTTATCCAACCCGCTGAATTTGAAGCAGATTGGTAACCGAATTGGGTCGCGGGTAACACTGTCGCGTTCGCGGATTCGTCGTATCCTGTTTCCGTAACGGCTGAGAGGAGAGAGCGAGAACCATTGGTACCTGTCGTGTAGCCTAGAACGTATTTGCGTTCAAGAACACCATTGATATTCACGTCAATCTCATTGACTCGGCTCGCTGTCGTGACCGCGAAACCGGCATCGTATGTCTTCGCAGTGTCGGTTCGCGATTCGGTCGTGAAAACGACAGTAAATGGACCGTCGGTATTTTGACTGCCGGTGTATGTGATCCTGTACGGATAAATCTGGCCTTGGGACTTCGTGTATTCGTATTTGACGAAATTATCGTTAGTATCTCGAATTTCGTCGATATACCAGCGATACGCGGCTGTCGTAGTCGCATTGTCCAAACGGGATGAAGCTGTCGTACCGAATTTAAATGCCGTCCCCTTTTTATCCGTCACGACCCAAGAGTTACTGGCTGAGGAATAGGCATATGTGCGGAAATTGCCTTGCTCAATTTTGACGATATACGTACCGGTTGCCGCTTGGACAAGTTCGCCGTCGAAATCCGAATTGTAAACCGGGTTGGTATAGAGCTTATCGACACCAAAGCGATTGATGCGCCCGATGGACGGGATATTCAATGACCATCCATGGCCGACAATACTGTTCTCCTCGTTTCTTTGGCTGTTATAGCCGAGAGAAAGGTCGGGCTGAAGTCCGTTTCGTCCTGGCGGAACTGCAATCGGATAATCATAGCTCAGCGCGCCCGTCGTATCATCGACACGCGGTTCAATCGTCTTGCTCGGCCCGTTTCGATACGTAACTAAGGCATCGGGCGGTTCATCAACTGATGAAAGCGATTCGGTGCCGCCCGTTACATCCGCGGAATCGGATGTCACAAGCGATTGAGTGTCTGAGGACGATGTCGGTGTAGTTGTTTGATCATCGGCTGGAGTCGGCAAATCGCTTGAGGTCGTATCTGCAATCGCAGGTGATGCTGGTTCCACGGTTGCCACCTCATCCGCAAAGGCGGTTCCGATGGGTCCGAGCAAAATAAAAACAACCGCGGACAGGACTGCCAGGAACCGGCGGGTGGAAGGCATGGCTGTGGATAATTTGGGTAGTGGGGTCATAGTAACACCGCTTGCGAATTGTCGATGTGGATAACCATTCCGTCTATAAATGCTGATTCTGTTCGGTCGTGATCACGGCCGATCAGCTGGGAGGGGTGCTCAGAAGGCAGACCAACTTGTTGCGAACGCCCACCAGGCGACGATCGGACCGTCGCGGACGGACCATCGCGGACCACCCAAGCGCAGATCCAGCCTAACCCAGCGATTCTGCACGTAAATCTAATTACCTGCGGAATCCTTGCTGTCCTGGACTGCTTGGGCGCTCTGCGAGTGGTTCCGGGCTGACCGGCGGACGCGCGCCGTGCGGGCACCCAAGGCATCCACTGCCGCGCGCCTGGCGGCGTCCTTCGTGTGGACGTAGCGGCGCGTGGTGAGCACCGACTCGTGCCCCAAGTGCTCCTGGATGACCTCGAGCTTGGTACCGAGCTCCGCGAGCTCGGTGGCACTCCCGTGGCGCAGGACGTGCGGAGAGACGCTGCGCATGAGGCCAGCCCTCTCTCCGAGCGAGCGGATCACGTCCTGGACAGCGCGCACGCTCATCCGACGTCCCCGGTCCGAGAGGAAAAGGGCACTCGCGCCCGGATACCGCTCCCGCTCGGGCAGATACCGCTCGAGGGCCTCGGCGACGAGGTCGGAGATAGGGGCGGAGAGGAACTTATCGCCCTTCCGGCGCACGTTGGTCAGGACGCGGCGGTCGAGGTCGAGCTGCTCGACGTCGAGCGAAGCGACCTCCGAGACACGCAGCCCGCAATGGAAGAACACTTGCGTCAGGGCGACGTTCCGAGCCCGGTACGCGTTCGACGAGGCTTCGGCGGCGTCAACGAGGGCGAGGTAGTCGTCGAAGGAGACGGGCACGCGCTCCTTCGAGCGCGTCTTGAGGTAGTCGATCTTGATGGCGGGGTTCACGGTAACGATCTCCTGTTTGAAGAGGTAGCCGTAGAAGGAGCGCAGGGCGGAGAGATGCTGGTTCCAGACCGAGCGTGAAGGTGCGCCGGAGAGCATGGACTCCGCGCGGAGGAATCCGGTGAGCTGAGGCTTGCCGGCGGCCTCGAGCGCCACGGGGTCGCCGGGCTCCTGGGCGAGGAAGCCCTCTAAAGCGTTGATGATCGAGACGTACCGCTCGACGGTCTTCGCCCCGCGCGTGCGTTCCACGCGCAAGTAGTCCCTGAAAGCGTCGACCAGGCGGTGCATATCGGCGTGCGTGAACGAAGGGCACGTGTGCCATCCAGCATATTCCGAGGGCGATGCTCGTCAACGATATTCTGAATGTAATTAGATATATGCGCAACATTCGATATCCCCAGCATGGGTAGAGCCTGAGGATTTTGTCAGCGCTTCTCACATCGCGAGCCGACACGGCGCGTGATGCAACCCCACGAGCAGTATCGGAGCAGGAAGTGGACCGTATTCATTCAAAGGCTTTTAGGTCATCGCGCGGACGGTGCATGAGCCACTGCGCACGCGCGGAGATCCCTGTACGAAGCGGACTACAGGCACCGGCGCCTTTCACCTTGGTGAGCCCTAGCAAGAGGCTCACTCCCCGCTATCGCCTCGACCGCAGCCTCGGCGCGGGCGGCATGGCGGAGGTATTCCTCGGCACACTCTCCGGGGCTGACGGCTTCAAGCGCCAGGTCGCGATCAAGCGCGTGAGGCGAGACCGCAGGGACATGCCGGAGTACGCCACAATGTTCGCCAAGGAGGCGCGTCTTGCCGCGCAGCTTTCGCATCCCAACATCGTCTCTGTCTTGGACTTCGACTGCGATTCCGAGGGACGGCCGTTTCTCGTGATGGAATACGTCGACGGGATGAGTCTCGCAGAACTTGCCGCAACCGGACCGCTGTCATATGCCGTCACTGCCCATATCGTGCTCGAGGTGCTTGGCGGCCTCGGCTATGTGCACGACCTTCCGCGCGGCGGCGGTGTGATCCATCGCGACGTCTCGCCGCATAACGTGCTCCTGTCACGGGACGGCTCCGTCAAGATCGCGGACTTCGGGATCTCCAAGGTGCACGACGGAACCGCTGCCTCGGCATCGGACGTGAACAGGGGCAAGACAGGATACCTTTCGCCTGAACAGCTCTGCGGGCGAGATCTCGACGGCCGTTCGGACCTGTTCTCCGCCGGCATCGTGCTCTGGGAGCTCTTGGCCGGAGGGCGGCTCTTTTCCGGGTCGCCTGGCGAAGTGACCGCACGGATGCTGTTCCACACGGTGCCTCCCCCCAGCACGCAGCGGGAAGGCGTCCCCGCCGACCTTGAGCGGGTCGCGATGCGGCTCCTCGCGCGGGACCCCAAGGACCGTTACAAGACAGCCGCCGAGGCCGCGCTCGAGCTGGCGCGCTGCGCCGACGCGCGGCGCGCCGGCCGGGACGAGCTCGTAAAGCTCTTGTCGGAGCGCCGACCAATGGATCGCGCCGCGCAGGCGCCCGAACGCCTGGAGGCGAAGACGCTCGAAGAGGAACCTCGCGAACGACGCGAAGGCGTCAGCACCCTGACGGAGCCCCCGGAGGTGGAAGCCCAACGGCGCGCGCCCTGGAAGGACCCGTTCATCGCCCGGCTCGAGGCGGAGCTGGCGCGAAAGAAGCGGTGGCGCTGGGCCTTCGTCGTCGCCATTCTGTGCGTCATCGCGGCGGAGCTCCTCCGAGTCGCATGGAGCTGAACGTGACCGTCAAGGATGCCTCCATCGCTTTGGTCAGCGAGGCCCGCAATGCACTTGTCCCGGCTCTTCGCGATATCAGGATCCTCCGCGAGACGCTCCTTGCGCAGATGGGGGCAGGGGCGGAGATCGACGTCCGGATGGCGAGGATCGCCACAGCGATCGATCGGGTGCTCAACTACACGGACGAGGTCGCCAAGCAGCTGGATGCTGACGGCGGCGAATCCGCTGCAGTGTCGTCTACCTCCGGCGAGCCGCCATCCGGTACGTCGCCGCGCTGATCCGCGCGAACGGCGGGGGGGCTCACATCGCCTGGCCGGGAGGAGTTCGCTGGCGACCCGTACATCTCCCGGCTCGAGGCCGAGCTAACGCGAAGGACGCGGTGGCGCTGGGCATACGGCGTACTCCTCGCGTGCGTCATCGCGGCGGAACTTCTCCTGAACGCATGGAGATAACGGAAGCTAAGCAGGGAAAAATATTGGAGAAAGTGACCTCCATCGAAAAAAGGATTTGTTCAGCGCGTTCCGTGTTCGTAAGGGTCCTCCATGACGAAGATCGACATCGATGGCTCGCGTTCGCCGGCGGTCCAGAAGGTGACCGAGCAACTGCGCAAAATCGCCAAGACAGATTCCTCGCTCACCCTGATCGGCGAGACCGGAGTCGGGAAGACCACGTTGGCCGCGTCGGTCCACGAGTGGTCATCCAGACATGAGGCCGCGTTCATCTCGGTGAACGCGGCGCTATTGAACGGCGAGCTCGCCGCGTCGGCGATCTTCGGGGCCGACCCGGGTTCCTTCACTGGCTGCAGGTCGCCCATCGTCGGGATCCTCGAGAAAGCCCATCGGGGCACGGTCTTGATCGACGAGGTCACGACCTTGTCTTTGGACAGCCAATCCATGCTCCTGCGTGCCATCGACGACCGACGGGGCACCGCCATCGGCGGTCGGACGTACGAGGCTGACGTCCGCATCATCTGCGCGACCAACGACGACCTGAAGCAGGCGGTCAAACGTGGCCGTTTCCGAGAGGACCTCTACCACCGCATCGCGCGATTCGTGATCCGCGTACCGCCGCTGCGCGAACGGCGCGAAGACCTCCGCGTCAACGTCGCCACCTGTCTCCGGATCCTAGGTGTCGAGCGCCCGGCGGATGACGTGCTCTTACCTGGCGCCTGGGCGCGGCTCGAGGCTCACCCCTTGCGGGGCAACTTCCGAGAGCTCGAGAGCCTCCTGCATCGCGCGTTGGTCTTCGGCGACGGCGAGCGTATCGACGCACCGGATCTTCATACTGACGACGAGGCCGAAGACGAGCAGAACGACCTCGCGACGCCGAGGGTAATCTGGCCGGAGTCGTCAGGATCCAAGCGCGCATGGCGGACGAAGTTGTCGCCACAGGAGCTCGAGGAGCTTTACATACGCAAAGATGCGGGCGAGGGCGAGAAGGCGCTGATGGCTCGGTTCGGCATCAGCCGCGCGACCCTGTACCGGTATCTGCAGCAACGTCCTAAACGCTAGGAACTACCATGACGCTACACGGCGGCCCGCCAGCGCAAGCTGGCGGGCCTTTTCGTTGCGGCTCCATGACGCCGAGTCTCGCGTCTCATTGAGTCTCGGGATCCAAACCTCATGCGACCGGTGCCTGAGACGCCGCTCGCCATGATCGCTGAGCTTTCCGGCTGGATCGGGGGCTGCACGCCCTCGCAGCGGACATATAGGCAATTCGCCATCGACAAAGGAGGATTCCCAATGACGTTGAAAGAGATGGTCGATAGCGCGCTCGACGCGTTCGACCCCGAGGAGCATCGCGAGACGTTTCGCGCATTGATCGAGAAGATCGTCACCGTGACGGTCACGCACCTGCACGCCGAGGGCGCGATGAACGACGGCGCATGCCAGTGGTGCAGCGCGTACGATCTCGCCTGCCCGAGCTGCGACGCCGAGGAGTTCGCGAAAAGCGAGTGCGATCACTGCGGGACGCCGTTCAGCTGCCAGAACTGCGACGAGGAGTCCTGCCATGGGTAAGCACGGGCTGGTGGTGCGAGCGCTCATGGCGGCGGCCCTCGCGGTGGCGGGCTGTGCGGCGTTTCCCGCGCCAACGCCGATCCCGACCGTGGTCGAGGCCGTGGTGCTCGATGACTCGGGATCGGCCGACACCGACCGTTGCGCCGAGCTCGGCGCCGACCTCGAGACCGCGCTCGCGCGTCCCGATGCGCGACGGCTCGACCTCGTCGTCCTCGCGCTCGGCGATTCGAGGACCGGCAACGAGCCGGTGCCGCTCTTGCAGCGGCGCTTCGAGTCCGGTCAGGTGGCTTTCGAGCAGCCTGGCGCTGAAGAGTCCGCACGCCGCGCGTGGATCGAAGATGCCGTCTCCACGTGCGACCGTTCGCTCGCGCCGTCGGACCGCTCGCCGGTCCTCGCGGCGGTCGTGAGGGCTGTCGAGACGGTGCGCGCCCTGTGCGTCGAGGTCGAGCGCGGCGGCGCGGTCTGCACGGAGCGCCGGTTGCACATTCATTCCGACTTCCGCGACAACGTGGACCCAGGCGTGCGCGCGCGGCTGTACCCGCGCCGCTGGTCGCGCGCGACCTCGAAAGCAACCCCTCCGCCGATCGCGCGGCTCGATACGGGCTCGATCGTCGTTTCCGCCTGCGGCGTGTCCGACACCAAAACCGGCCCGAAGGAGGAGCTCGTCGCGCGGGGCGCCGTGCGTGACGTGTGGCGACAGATCCTCGGCGCCGATCTCGAGATCGCCGCCGGCTGCCCGCGTGTCACCAGGACCCGGAAGCCGCGGGAGGGCAAATGAGGAAGCGAGGCACCAAGGCGCTCGTCGAAGACGTGGACGCGACGCTCACCTGGAACACGGCGCCCTCGATCGAGAGCGCCGCGCGGGAGACCACCGAACGCGTCGGATATCCAGGCACCGCGGCCGAGGTCCAGTCGTCGATCGAGGAGCGCGCTCGCGCGCAGGTCCGCTCTGCGGCCGAGCTGGCGCTCGATCCGGAGCGTTGCCGCACCGACAAGATCATGCTCGCCGAGTCCGAGACGCGCGCTGCGGCACTTGAGTGGGAGCGCGCGACCGAGAAGGATCTCCAGACCCGCTTGGCCGACGCCGAGCGCGAACGAGCCGATCTCCGGGTGCCCAGCTCGGGACCTCGCGTGTTCGCCAGGATCGCGGTCCAGTTGTCGCTGTCGGTGCTGTTCGCGGTCGCCGCGGCTCTGCTCATCACGAGCTCTCTCGACGCCTTCGTGCTCCGCGGCTGGATCGCCGGCATGTACGGCGGCGCCGGTGCCAGGATCTCCGCTGCGGCTGCGCTCATGCTCGGCCTCGGTCTTGCGCTCGGGCTGCACCTCGGTCAGAGCGCTGCGGTCATCGCCCGGCGGGGTGAGATCCCACCGGGCCTCAAGGCGGGATTCGTGTTCAGCGATCTGCTGTTCGCCGTGGCCCTGGGAATGCTGCGCCTCGCGACGGCCTGGTCGTGGCAAGCCCTCGCGCTCACCCTCGGCGAGGCGGCGCTCCTGCTCGCGCACACCTGGATGGTACTCGCCTTCGCCAAGCGGTACGCCGCCGATGCCGAACGCTCTCTGGCATACGGACCGGCCAGCGCCAAGGTGAAGACGCTGCGTCGCCAGCTCGAGGAGTGCGTCGCCCGCCTCGACGAGCGCCAGGCCGCGCACACGGCACAGCTCGCGGTGATCTCCCGACGAGAGATGGGCGCGCGGTACGCCCAGCCCCACGCCGACCTCGTGGCCGTGACCGGCAGGGCAAGCCATCTCGAGGCCGCCGGGGAGCTTGCGGGCGCATATGCCGACAACCCCTCCAACGACGCATTGACCGAGCTCCTCGATGGCCACCTGACCGCGCGGGCCTCCAGCTCGGCGGTGCCAACAAGAAGGACTGAACGACGATGAAGGATGATCAAAGGAAGCCGCTCGCCGCATCTCCGGTCGAGCGCAAGCGTCTCGCAGACGCGCGCACTTGGGCGCGACGCCGAGCCCAAGCCGATGCCTTCGGCGTTGTCGTGAGGCTCGAGGTCGAAGCGGACTATCGCCGCGCCGAAGCCGCGCTCGTCGAGGCCGAGGTCAACCTGGCGCGGTTCGGCGACGTGGGCGAGCCGATCAAGCGGGGGTTCTTCGACAGGCTGCTCAAGGTCGGCATCGTCGTCCAGGGCAAGCGCGAGTTCGAGGCCATGGTCGCCGCCCGGCGCGACCAGCTCGAGCGCCTCCGCACGACCGAAGGTCCCGAGCGCATCCGCCGTGCCGACGAGCTCGCGGGGCTCATCCGCGCCGGCGCCGCGAGTCCGGCGGAGACCGCATCGGACGCGGAGACCGCGCGCGAGAAGGATGCTCCTACGATGGAGATCGCGGAGCCGGTGAACGAGCTCAACGGCGCGCCGCATCCCGTGGCCGAGCGCAAGCCCAACGGCCGCTCCGCGCGGTCGCCCTTCGGATGAAAGGCGGGCCACGACCATGCTGATCTCCCTCTTCCTCGTCGCCGCCGGTTACATGCTGATCTTCGGCGCCGGCGCCCTCGCTGAACGCGCGCTCAAGACGGCCGCCGGCCTCGCTATCATCCTGTCGGTCCTGCCCGGCCTCGCGCGTGCGATCTCGGCGCGCGTCAGCGGGATCCGCCCGAACCTTGCCCTCGGCTCCGTCGAACTCGAGATCCTGCTGGGGGTGCTGCTCGCCGGTGTCGGGCTTTTCGCCTGGCGGGCGCGGGGGCTGATCGCGAGGCGGCAGCTCAAGCGCCGCGAGAAATGGGGCACCCCGCGTGAGCGCGCCATTCCTCCGCCGCCGACCGAAGCGGCCGACCGCGACCAGGAGGCGCCCTGACATGCCGTTCCTCCCCAACATCCTGCTGGGCCTGCGGTCGATCCTCCAAGGCTCCGACCGGCAACGCGCCGTGGCAGACGAACGGGCCGCAGCCGAGCGACACATGGATGGCTCACGCGCGCTCGAAAGGCGGCTTCGCTCCGAGCTCTCGGCGACCGGGACCGCGTCGATTGAGCTGGGCACGTCGGTCGACCACGGCTGGAAGGTCGCGATGCAGGCCAAGCGCCTCGGGGCGCACATGCTCTTCGTCGGACCGACCGGCTGCGGCAAGTCGCGCCTGGTAGTCCTGATCCTGAAGGGACTTCTTGGCGCGGGGCAGTGGAGATCGGTGTTCCTCGATCCGAAGGCCGAAGGCGTGGAGCTGTCGAAGCGCGCGGTCGTCGCCGTGGGCAGGACGCTCCCGGCGTCGCGGCGACGCGCGCTGTACCGCTCGGTCGTCCAAGTCGACCTCTTCGGCGCGCGCTCCTTGCCGAGGCTGAACGTGCTCTCGCTCCACCCCGGGCTCGATCCAGAGGTCCAGGCGTACGAGGTCGCCCTGCTGCTCACGGCCGAGCTCGACCAGGGCGTCGGGGTCCGGCAGGAGGCGATCCTCCACCGCGTCATCGAATGTCTGATCCGCGGCGGGCTTCCGCTCACCGCGCTGCCCTCCGTTCTCGAGGCGCCTGCGATCCTCGAACGGCTGGCCGAACGGCACGGGCACCTCGAACTCTTCCGCACGACGGCGGACCGGCTCCGGCGGGAAAGCAAGGAGCGCGTGCTGGGGCTGCAGAGCCGGGCCGAGCGCGTGCTGCGCCTCAAGGCGACGCGCCTTTCGCTCGGCGCGCCCGACTGCCTCGACGCCTCCGCGCTCCTCGACCTCGTCTCGCTCGTCAGTCTCTCCGCCCCGCACGGCGCCGCCGACGTCTCCAGGATGATCGCAGGCGTCCTCTGGCTCCTGCTCTCGCACGCCATCCGGCGCCGCGAGAACGGCGCGCCGACGTCGCATCTGGTGATCGACGAGTTCCCTACGTTCCTGCTCGGGGGCGGCCCTCATATGGCCTCGACGATCGAGGAGCTCCTCCGGCTCGCGAGGTCCAAGGGCGTCTACCTCACCGCCCTGTCGCAGGACATGGTCTCGCTGGGCAAGGTCTCCCCTTCGCTGCCTGAGGTCCTGCGCGCCAACATCCATTGCTTCGGCATCTTCCGCTCGGTGACCGACTCGGCCTGGGACTTCGTCCTCCCGGTCACAGGACGCCGGCCGAAGCCGCGGGCCGCGCCGTGGGAAGAGGAGCGTGGCGGGTTCCTGGAGCGGAGCGCCGAGCTGACGCTGCTTCGCCAGGAGCTCGCGCGGCTGCCGGACCGCGAGCTGATGTTCGCGGACCGGAGGACCGGATTGCCGGGCGTCCGCCTGCGGACCGCTGATCTGCATCTCGCTGCGACCGACGTGGAGCTTGCCGAGCTCGAGGAGGCGTCGCGCTCGCATCCGATGCTCTCGCCCGTCGGCGAACTCGAGCGCAACTACGACGACACCATGCGCCGCCTCCACGAGCTGCTCGGCGGCGTCGAGCGCAGCGACAATGCTGGGGAGAACCTCGGTCCGGTCCGGCGGGCGCGGGGAAAGCTGGGGCTGGGGTGAGGGTGACGAGGACTGCACGTGCGATCGTACTCACGGCGCTCAAGACGCCGCTGTATGCCGCGTACGGCTTCCTGTTCCTGGTGGCCCGCTGGTTCGGTCTCATGGGCCGCGCCGGCTCCGCCACGCGGCTCTTGGCCCCGGCCTTGCCGTGCCCAAGCTGCCGCGCCTCCAACACGCTCTCGGGCCGATGGCGCTGCCGGACGTGCGGCGCCACCTACCACGGCGCGGTGTTCCACTGCCCGCTCTGCGGCTCCGGTGCGTCGTGGTTCTCGTGCCGCGCGTGCGGAGTCTCAATCCCCCTCGGGAGGCGAGGGTGACGTCGCCCTCCCTGCCTTGGGAGACCCGGGGCGCGAGGCTGCACCTGCCCCGCGATCGCGACCTCGCCTACGTCGTCGGCCGCATGGGCATCACGACCTCCCAGGACGTATCCCCGCTCTTCTTCGGCTCCGTGCACACGGCGCGCTTCGCGTTCCTGCGGTTGCAGAAGCTGCGGCTGCTGGCCAGCTTCGCGCGACCCTCGGCGACGGACCCGGCCTGGTTCACACTGAACCGGGACGCCGTCTCGTGGGTCGCCGAGGCCATGGACTGCGACGAGTCCGAGCTGCGGACCGTCTCGGGCATCGCTCGCACCAACCTCGCGGCCGTGCGCGCCCGCAACCGCCTGTGGGTCTCGCTGGTCCTCGCCTGCCGCCGCACGCCTGGCACCGGGCTGCTGCTGTTCCGGCCGGAGTGGGAGCTCCGGCGCGCCCGAAGCCACGAGAGCCTCGTGCCGGACGCCCAGCTCGTGCTCCAGGTCGAGGACGGCGCCGAGCTTCACGAGCTCGTGTGGTTCGTCGAGCTCGACGCCGGCACTGAACGCTTGGCGGTCTGGGCGAAAAAGGTGGAGGCGTACGAGGAGGCCCGCCGGCGCGGCAGCCTGTACGGCGAGCCGCGCTGGAACGTGCTGGTGCTCGTGCCGACCGAACGGCGCGCCCGCTCGGTCGCGCGCACCTGTGCGGCTTCGCCGGTGGGTACGCTCGTGTTCCTGGCGACGCAGGAGGTCGTCGAGGACGGGCGCGCGCTCGAACCTGTGCTCGTACGTGCCGACCACTGCGGGCGGGCCGACGCTCCCCTTTGGACGCTCGCCGGCGTGTGCAAGCCGATCATCGAGGCCGATCAACGATCCCGCTCAACTGTTGAGCGGGGTACCGAGGACGAAGTGCGAGGAGAGACGCCATGATGCGCGCCGGCACGTGGGCGTCTTTCGGCTTGGATGAGTCGGTGAGCTGGTCGTGTGGGTCGGCCTCGCGTCTCGCTCCGTCTCAGGTGCGGTTTCGAGACTTCGCCGATCGGAGAGACGTCCTGCCCGATCCTCGTTCGGGTTTCGGACTGGATCGATCGCTGCAATACGTTCCTTCGAACCGAATGGAGGCTCTGAAACAGAACAACCGTTTGTGGCGCATCGCACCACGCGCCGAAAGGAAATCGATCGCGGTGCATGGGTTCGAGAATCGGGCAGAGGGGTGCCCCGCCGCGTCGCGCTCGCGATACGCGCACCGGGCTCCGCTTCACTCACCTCAAGCCAACTACCATATGGGCAACTTCAACCTGATCTACGGCATCTCCAAACGGACTCCCGCGTCGGGAAAGGTCCTGAAGGAGATCCTGGAAGTCCAAGCGGCGGTCAACAACGCCTGCGCTTGGTCGCACGAACGCCTGGCGCTCGTCGCGCCCCGGGAACCGGGACGCGCGACCCTCACGCTGCCGTTCACGCGGTTCGGATTCACGTCCGCTCCCATGACGCTTCAACCCGACTCGCTCGTGGCAGGGCCGTCCGGGTCATCCGAGAACGCCTTCGTACAAGGCTCGACGCGCGTGCGCGATTCCCTCTGGAATGCGCACTTGGTCGCCGCCTTCTTGAAGCACGTCTCACGGATGCACCCCGGGCTCCTGTTCGAGCTCCGGGACGAGGGCGGCTTCGTGGTGACGGGCTCAGTCTGGATCCGCGGCGGCAACGTCGAGACCAATCGCGAGTTCCTGAACCGGGAACGTGCGCGGGCGCTCGAGGTGACCGGCGACCTGCAGGCGGCTGTTCCGTACGTGCATGCGGAGCTCCAGGGTCTCACGGGCAACTTCTTTCTCGACGCGATGCTGTCCGAACATGGAACCTTGCCGGAGCTTCGGGACCTGGGGGCTCGGTGGCAGGAACTCGAGGACATGAGCTTGTCGGACGCCGCTCAGCTCGTCGTGGAACACGCGACACAGGCGACCGCCCCGGTCATGGCCTGAACGAGGACCCATGGACACCGTGATCGATTTACGCGGAAGGGGCACGGGCGGCACGCGAGCCCGGTGCGCGACGCGACGCGCGACGATCGGCAGGGCTTCGGCTCTGTCTGCACTCGACGCGGGCCGCTTCGCAGTTGGTTCGCGTCGCCGCCCGGCCCCCGAAGCACTTCGACGAAAACCACAAGGAGGCCGTCATGGGTGACAGTGGCGAGTAGTCATCAAGCGCAATGGCGCATGACGACGCGTCTTAAGGTCGGCATGCGGTCGATATCGTCCTTCAACTGGAGATGAGAGATGGGTCCTCCCGGCGAGCGATAGCCGTCACGACAACGATCGGTTCGCGCCCCCGCGCGACCTCGAACACAAAGGAAAGAGAGATGCAGCAACAAGGAGATCACCATGGGCAAACCCTAAGCCGCCGGGACGAGGCGCTCGCGCTCACGACGCAAGAGCTACTCGCCGAGCTCGGCCGCCGCTTCCGTCTCAGGTACGGCCGGTTTGAAGCGGTCTTCCACGACGGAAAGCCGTCGCCGCGTGTGCTGGTCGAGCACCGAATGCAGCGCAATCTCGACGAAACCTAGCCTCACCTGCTCCGCTGCGACGCCGACGCCGACCATGGCGAGGCCGACGACATGATGACGGGACCGACCGTACTCACGGACGTTCCGCACGAGGCCGCCCCATGGCGACGCCCGCGCTTGGAACGAACCGAACAGAGAAGCACCGCAAACGACTGCCCATCTATCGCGCCGGCGGCTCCGAGGAGCCGACCTTCACGGCGCTAAAAGCGAAAGAGCTCAAGATCGCCGCCGAGGTCGCGGCGATGGACCTCGACGAGCTGCGCCGGTGGCCGCTCCTCTCGTGCAACGCGAAGACCAGCGTCTCGCTGGACTTCCCGATCGGCCACACCTGCGACCCGACGGCCATCTGTGCCCGCGTCTGCTACGCCGCCGGGCCCCGCGCCGCGGCGACCTGGCGGAAGTCGCTGAGAAAGCGGCTCCGCAACCTGCGCTACTTCCGACTCGAGGAGCCACATGAGGCGGCCTGGCAGCTCGGCCGCGAGTTCGGGCGCGCGCGGCGGCGGTGGGAACCGCGAGCGAACCTCGACTACCTGCGAATCAACGGCAGCGGGGACCTGTTCCCCGAGATCGTGCCGGTCCTGAACTTCTTCGCCTCCTACTACGGCGGCATCCGGCTCTGGATCGTGACCCGCCGCCCGGAGCTGGCGGCGCAGATCGCTCCCCTCCCCAACGTCTACCTCCAGCTAAGCCTGGACGCCTCGACGCCGCCCGAGCTCGTCGAGCGCTCGCGGTTCCTCGCCGCCACGCACCCCCGCGCCTACCTCTCGTTCCTCCGCACCGCGCCGAAGGACGACACGCGAGGAGCGGCGATCGTCTTCAACGAGAAGCGCACGCCGGGGCTTCCGTATCACGGCCGCACCGACTGCCCCGTCGACGCGGGACGGCTGCCGCTCGACAACATCCGGGGCACGGGAGGCACCGCCTGCGCGACGTGCCGCAAATGCTTCAGCGAGAGGACGCTCGAGCGCCAGCGCGAGTCGACCGATGCCGCGAGTAAGCCTGATCAGCGCGGGCTAGCCGAGGCCCAACCACGCGAACCTGGGCGTGCCGACCGATGACAGAGCGTGGTGGTACGGTGCTGGTACGGCTTGTCTTCGCGGAAAGCGACGACCGAGCGGTAAGGCGTCGGGTCGTCGACCGGCTCCTTCGGCTTCTTGACGAATCAACAACAGCAGGACAAACCACCACACCATGCGCGCCGTTGCCTACTGCCGAGTCTCCAGCTCCGGTCAACGGGACCGGCACACGATCGAGTCGCAACTCCGGGTGATCCCGGCCTACATCGGCCAGCAGGGCTGGACACTCGCGAAGCCGCTCTCGACATACCTGGACGACGGCCGGTCGGCCAAGGCAGGCAAGCTCGACGCCCGCGAGGCCTTCAACCGCCTGGTCAAAGACGCCCAGAGGGACGAGTTTGACGTCGTTGTCGTCGTCGACCTCGATCGCTTGACCCGCTCAGAGGACTTGACTGAGCGCGGCGCAATCCTGGGGTCGTTCCAGCGCGCCGGGGTGAAGATCGCCGTCACGTCGAGCGGGCAGCTGCTCGACCTCTCGTCCTCGGTAGGCGACCTGTATTCAGGCCTCTCGGCATTCTTCGCAGCGGAGGAGAATCGCAAGCGTCGCGAACGGACCGTGCAGGGCAAGCTGACCGCCATCGCCAGGGGCAACAAGCCTAGCGGCCCGACGCCTTACGGCCTCACATACGACCGCGTCAGCAGGGTTTGGGCGCTCGATCCGGTCAGGGCGCCAATTGTGGTCGAGGTCTTCGAGCGGGTCGCGCGAGGCGAGTCCAGCCAGGTCATCGCCGACGACTTCGACGCGCGTGGGCTGCCGCGCGTCCGGGGTGGGAGATGGATCCGCGAACGCGTCTGGTGGATTGCCCGCTCAGCCACGTACCGCGGCGTCTGGACGGCCGACAAGGCCCGAAAACTCGAAGTCACCGTGCCGCGCATCGTCACCGATGAGCTCTGGTACGCAGCGCAAGACGCGCTCATCCGCTGGGGCCGGCGCGGGCTGCGCCGCACTAAGCACGTCTACCTGCTCGAAGGACTCGCGGCATGCTCACTCTGCGGCGCGCGGGTCGGTATCGCGGCGGCAAGTTGGACCGGCCGCCGGTTGGCCAGCCATGCCACCTACGTCTGCGGCCATCGGCGTCGCCCGCCACTTGGCGGCGAACGTTGCACCCTGCCGCATCTCCGGGTAGAGGAGGTCGACGTGCGGATCTGGAAGGCCCTTCGGGATCTTCTGGAACAGCCCGAGCTGTTGGAGGAGGCAGGCGCGGAGCGGGCATCGAGAGCGGCCGGAGACTCCCGCGATTGGCGGAAGGACGTCGCGGGGTATGAGGCCCGGCTCGAACGGCTGGGTCGCGTCGAGCAAGCGATCCTCGCACGCTTTCGGAAGGGGCTCGTGTCGGAGCAGGCCATGGATGCCGAACTCGGCGCCAGCGCGAGGGAGCGCGCGATGCTGGAGCGCCAGTTGGACGGCGCCAAGCGGGCGCTCGCAGACGCTGCCAGGACCACGGCGAACGTGGCGGCGTTACAGGCCACGCTCTATGAGATCCGTGCGCGGCTCGCACAAGCCTCGCTCGAAGAGAAGCGGGAGCTGGTGCGCCTCCTTGTCGAACCAGGAGACGTCGTCCTGGGTGCCTGCGAGATCACCGCGCGCGTCCAATTGCGAGCACCCTCACAGAACGTCTCTCCAGGCAGCGTATCTGCTTGATGAAGATGACGATCGTCTTGGTCCTCGAGATCTGCGCGGTGAGCTTGCGCAGCGCCTGGCTCATGAGCCGCGCCTGCAGGCCCATGTGGGTGTCACCCATCTCGCCCTCGATCTCGGCGCGCGGCGTGAGCGCGGCCACCGAGTCGACGACGATGAGGTCGATCGCGCCGGTGCGGACCAGCGTATCGGTGATCTCGAGCGCCTGCTCGCCGCAGTCGGGCTGCGAGACCAGCAGATCCTCGAGGTCGACGCCGAGCCGCCTGGCATAGTCGGTATCGAGCGCGTGCTCGGCATCGATGAACGCGCACACACCGCCGGTGCGCTGGGCCTCGGCGATCGCGTGCAGGGTCAGCGTGGTCTTGCCCGACGACTCGGGCCCGTAGATCTCGATGATGCGGCCGCGCGGCAGGCCCCCGCAGCCGAGCGCGACGTCGAGCGCGACGGATCCGGTCGGGATGACCTCCACCGCCGCGACCTCGCTTCCATCGAGCCGCATGATCGAGCCCGAGCCGAACTGCTTGTGGATGGCGCGGATCGCCTCGCCGATGCTCTTGTTCTTCTTCTCGTGAACCGATTTATCCTGAACCGACATGGAAACCTCCGCGGAGGGCTATTCCACGAAGTGTGCCGATCCATCTGCGCGAGATGACATGGGCATTTGTCCGAGATTTCCGGCCACCGGACGCCCTTGTCCGGCCATCGGACGGATGCCGGACAAGGCGCGCGGAAGCCTCAGGACGCCCTGAATGTGCGGGTGAACACGATCGCGGCGCCGTACGGGTAGTCGACCGGCGCGAAGTTGCCGTGCGGGGCCTGCGGGTGGCCCTTGTAGGACCGGACCTCGAACACGTAGTCGGCCCCGGGCATGAAGAGCGCGCCGTCGATCCGGACCTTGGGGGCCGTGACCGTGTAGATCCGCTCGGTGGTCAGGGTCCCGGCCACGATCCGGTGCAGCACGACATCGTAGTAATCGGCGCCCAGCGGCGTATCGGTGGCAGCTTCCGGGATGAACGCGAGCTCGAAGGCGCCGCTGGCGGGGCCCACGGCAACCTGATCGCTGCCCCCAACGAGATCGACCATGCCATTGCCAGGCGTAGCGAGGGTGAACTGGGTCGGGATCGCCGCGGGGAACGCCATCGTGAAGCCGCTCGAGCCCGCCTGGAGCACGGCCTCCATCCCGGAGTTGAGCGTGACCCCGAGCGCCGGACGGGAGTCGACGAGCTGGACGTGCACGATGCGTGAAAAGGACGCGAGCGTCGGGGGCTGCGCCGGGAGCTGCATCGGGCTGCTGAGCGCGATATTGTACGGGCACTGCAACAGCGTCAGCATCACCGGGACCGGCAGCGACATGGCCAGCAGCGTCGAGCCCTCGGGAGTTCCGCCGAGGCCGGGCATGTCGGTGCTCGCCGGGGCTCCGTACAGCTGTGCAGACAGGGGGCCGTTGAACATGACGTGCAGCTTGCCCAGCCCGCCGATGAGTCGGGTGACGGTCGTGAAGCTGACCTGATCGCTCATCACCGCCTCGGTGGTCGTGTTCCACGGCGGCGTCTGCACGGTGTGCGTGCCGGCCTGGATCGCCGCCGAGTCGAGGGCGGCCGATCCGGCGGCGATCCGACAGCCATTGCCGTCGGCGACGTAGTCCACGAGCAACGCGTGATCGCCGAGAGAAGGATCGGGGCGCCCCCTGGGGCCGCTCAGCGATGTGGCGTTGGAGAAGTCGTAATCGACGGTGGGCCCGTTACGCGACGCGATCCCCTCGGTCCACAAGCCGGTCGTGAACACGCGGGGGAACATGTAGCTGGTGGGTGGGTTGGGCGGCGTGATCTGGTAGCCGCCGCCGGTCGGCACCGGATCGCGCTGGAGCCGCCCGAACACGGGCACGGTCAGGTGGCCTTGCAGGTCGTCGGGGGCCCACTGGACCTCGTGCGGGACGTTGCCGGCGAGGGTGTACTCGAGTCGCCAGGTGGTGTTCAGGTACGCGTTCGGGATCGCGATCGAGCCATCGTTGGGCGCGTAGGTGGTTGTATCGGCGCCGAATGGCCCGTCAATCGGTGCAATCCGGACCTTGGGAGCCGGGACGATCGGCGCGAACCTAATGGTCGGATCGGGCGCGCCCGATGGGAGCACCGTGGCGATCTGCCAGTCGAGCACGACATGCGGCTCCCTGCCAGTCGAGGCATCACCGAGCGGCGCCAGCGGAGGATAGCCGCATCCTGCGAACCCGACCGCACACACCACGACGCGTAGCCACCGCATCGACACATCCATGGCGCCGATTATCCTCTTATGGGGTGCCGCTTCAACCTTGTGCGGTGGCTGGCTGGTCAGCGCAACTTCGCGATCACGAGGCCCTGAACGTGCGGGTGAACACGATCGCGGCGCCGTACGGGTAGTCGACCGGCGCGAAGTTGCCGTGCGGGGCCTGCGGGTGGCCCTTGTAGGACCGGACCTCGAACACGTAGTCGGCCCCGGGCATGAAGAGC
>Ga0308176_10000444_pt1 | contig 26422 bp, 20 predicted proteins | sample PhyCR2_3_FD_203890 | JGI IMG/M metagenome (GOLD analysis project Ga0308176, IMG submission 203890) | Soil microbial communities from UC Gill Tract Community Farm, Albany, California, United States - DLSLS.C.R2 | ecosystem: Environmental > Terrestrial > Soil > Agricultural land | place: USA... | reverse complement strand
CGACAAACTGTATTGGTACAAAGACGCCATCATTTACGAACTCCACATCAAGGCTTTTTACGACAGCAACGGCGATGGCATCGGGGATTTTGGCGGGCTGCTGGAAAAGCTCGACTACCTGCAAGAGCTTGGCGTAACGGCTGTTTGGGTTTTGCCTTTTTATCCTTCGCCGTTGCGCGATGACGGCTATGACATTGCCGATTATTACACCATCAATCCACGCTACGGCAACCTCGAACAGTTTCAACAATTTCTGGACGAAGCGCACAAGCGAAACTTAAAAGTCATTACCGAGCTTGTCATCAACCATACTTCCGATCAGCATTTCTGGTTTCAGCGGGCACGGCGTGCATCGAAGGATTCAAAGGAAAGAGCTTACTATGTTTGGAGCGATGACCCAACAAAGTACAAAGATGTTCGCATCATCTTCACCGATTACGAAGCATCGAATTGGACCTGGGACCCGGTGGCGCAACAATACTACTGGCACCGCTTCTTTCACCATCAGCCCGACCTGAATTACGACAGCGAAGATGTACAGGCAGAGATTTTTAAAATCATTGATTACTGGTGCGCAATGGGTGTAGATGGCTTTCGGCTTGATGCCGTGCCTTACCTGTACGAACGCGAAGGAACGAACGGAGAAAACCTACCAGAGACACATGCTTTCTTAAAACGGCTTCGTGCACACATTGACAAAAAATTTCCCGGCATTTGTTTTTTGGCGGAAGCCAATATGTGGCCCGAAGATTCGGCGTCTTATTTTGGCAACGGCGATGAATGCCACATGAATTATCACTTCCCCGTGATGCCGCGCATGTTCATGGCGCTGCAACGCGAAGACCGCTATCCCATCACTGATATTTTTGACCAAACGCCACCCATACCAGAGACTTGCCAATGGGCGGTGTTCCTGCGAAATCACGACGAGTTAACATTAGAAATGGTGACCGATGAAGAACGCGATTTCATGTATACGGTTTATGCAAAAGACCCAAAGGCAAAAATCAATTTAGGCATTCGTCACCGGCTGGCGCCCCTGATGGAAAACGACAGGCGAAGAATAGAGTTGATGAACTCTTTGTTGTTCTCGTTGCCCGGCACGCCGGTAATTTATTACGGCGATGAAATAGGCATGGGCGATAATTTTTATCTGGGTGATCGCGACGGCGTTCGCACACCCATGCAATGGTCGCCGGATAGAAACGCAGGCTTCTCCGAAACCAACCCGCAGCGATTGTATTTGCCGGTGATTCTCGATCCGCAATACCATTACGAATCGGTGAATGTGGAAACTCAACGTGCCAACACAACATCGTTGTTTTGGTTTATGAAGCGCATCATCAACATGCGCAAAAAGTTCAAGGCCTTCAGTCGCGGCGACATGGCTTTTCTGCCCGTGAACAACCCAAAAATTCTGGCCTTCATACGCAGTTATGAAGACGAAACACTGTTGATTGTTTCCAATCTTTCCAAATACGCACAGCCGGCTGAAATTGATTTAAGAGAATTAAAAGGCTATGTGCCGGTAGAAGTTTTTAGTCACAACTCTTTTCCTGCTATCAAAGAAAGCAGCCTGTATTTTTTTACGCTGGCGCCTCACTCCTATCAATGGTTTGTTTTGCAAGCCCCAAAGGCAGATGCTTCGGGAGAAAGAAAACACCTGAAGCTAAACGCAGCGCAGTGGGAAGATTTGTTTAGCGGCAATACACTTGAGGTCTTGCAAAACGACGTGCTGCCCGATTACATTCAACGCATGGATTGGTTTACGGGCAAGAACAAAAAATTGTACGCCACAAATCTGCTTGCGCACACGGCTCTGCCGCTTGCCGAAAGAGACGCCGAAGTGCTCCTGATAGAAGTAACGTTTGAAAGCGGCTTGCCGGAATATTATCAGTTGCCGCTCCTTTTTAACCGCGCCGCCGAAGCCAAAGAATTGCTGGATAAACATCCGGTCGCTACCGTTGCGGAACTTACGCTTAACGGTGAAGTGGGTTTGCTTTGCGACGCCGTTTACACGAAGTCCTTTCAGCAGGCACTACTAAAATTCATGGCCGAAGGAAAGCGTTTCATGGCCAGCGGTGAGATATTGTTTTCAGCAGCCCATGATGTACAAAAATTTATTGGCAGCCATCTGGAAGTAACGTCAACGGTGCAGCCCACCAGCGAAATGCACACGGCCATTACCTACAACAACGCATATTTCCTGAAGGTCTATCGCCGCGTGGATAAAGGCCTTCATCCCGATGTGGAGTTAACCCGATACCTGAGCGAAAAAGTGCCAGGCCTCACCACAAAATACACCGGAGACATTGTGTGGAGGCTTGACGCCGGGCAGTTCTATCTCGGCATGTTGGAAAAGCTTGAGGAAAATCACGGCAACGGCCATCGTTACATGCTCGAACGCATCGCCAATTACCTCGAACGCATTTTGGCCCGCGACAGAAATCTTCTTTCGGCTTATCCAAAAGCACCAAAGCTTTCTACACCCATAAGCTTTGATGAATTGGCCGATGACCTGAAGGAATTTGTCGGCGCCAATGCTGCCGAATACGCAAGACTTGCCGGTGTTCGGTTGGCGCAAGTGCACAAAGCTTTTGCCGCTGGCACTGAAAAAGAACTTGTACCCGAAGAATTTTCCCTGCATTACCAGCGTTCGCTTTTTTCATCCATGCTTTCATTGGTGCGGGAAATGAGCCAGGCCATTGAAAGAGGTGCGGCTTCGCTTACCGATGACGTTCGCGACGATGTACAAACGCTTGGCGCCAGGCGCGAAGAAATGTTAACCATGCTGAAGAAAATTTACAGCAAGAAGTTTGACGTACTAAAGATTCGCACACACGGCAACATGGGCCTTACTCATGTGTTGCTTACCGGCAAAGATTTGTTGATTCATGATTTTGGCGGCAATCCTTTGCGACCCTTCAGCGAACGCCGTTTGAAGCGTTCGCCGTTGCGTGATGTGGCCGCCACAATTCGTTCTTTTTATTACGTGGCTTATGAAGGTTTCCTCACGTCGTCGCACATGCAATCCGAAGAACAAAAAAGCTTGTTGCCATTTGCCAGCTTTTGGGCACAGTACATGAGCAACTTTTTTGTACGGGCTTATTTGGACGAAACAAAGGACATTGCCTTTGTGCCCAACAACGTTGAAGATTTTGAAATTCTGCTGCAAAGCTTTTTGCTGGAAAATGCGCTTCACTGGTTTAATTATGAAATGGTGCACCGGCCCGAAAGAGTAATGATACCACTGCGAATTATACAGACGATAATTGAGTGAAGCTTTTTATCAACCCAACGGCACGGCATCCATTAAGCTTCGGTTGCAAGTTTATCCTAAGCTTGTCGAAGGACACTCGTGTGCGCCTTGTTCACTGTGTGACAAACAGCCGCCAATCTTCTCGCTTTAGAATGCGAAACGATCCGGTATCCTTCTACCGTCGTGTTGCAAAACGGGATTTATCTTTAAACCATGAACCGCATTTCCCTCTTAATTTTTGTCTTCTTTTCCATCTCCACATTCGCACAAACTGACAGCTTTACTTTGTTCAAACCCGACCGCGTATTTGACGGCGAAGTGATGCACACCGGCTGGATTGTTTTGGTACACGGAAATAAGATTGAAGCCGCAGGCGACATGAAATTCAAACTGCCCGCAAACACACGCATCATCGAGCTAAAAGGCGCAACGCTTTTGCCCGGATTGATTGAAGGCCACTCGCACCTTTTTCTTCATCCTTACAACGAAGTAAGTTGGAACGATCAGGTGCTGAAAGAAAGCCGCGCCGAGCGAACAGCAAGAGCGGTGACACATGCCAAAGCCACACTGCTGGCTGGTTTTACTGCTGTACGTGATTTGGGAACCGAAGGTGCGATGTACGACGATGCCGGTTTGAAACACGCCATTGAAAAAGGTATCGTTCCCGGTCCGCGCATGATTGTAGCGACGAGGGCCATCGTTGCCAAAGGAAGTTATGGCCCAAATTATAATAACGCGGATGTGGACTTGCCGCAAGGCGCGGAAGAAGTGGGCAGCCTTGAAGAAATGGAGAAAGCCGTTCGCACGCAAATCAATAAAGGCGCTGATGTGATAAAGATTTACGCCGACTATCGCTGGGGCATAAACGGACAGCCTGCGCCAACTTTCAGCACTGAAGAAATTGCTCTTGCGGTATCCATTGCCAAAAGCAGCGGACGTGAAGTGGTGGTGCATTCCTCCACTAAAGAAGGCATGAAAAGAAGCATTGCCGCGGGTGTTTCCACCATCGAGCACGGCGACGATGGCGATGAAGAAGTTTTTCAATTAATGAAAGAAAAAGGTATAGCGTTTTGTCCAACGCTTGCGGCCGGTGATGCCGTTTCGCAATACAGCGGTTGGAAGAAAGACATTGACCCCGAACCGGTCCGCATTACTGCCAAGAAAAAAAGTTTTGCAGCCGCTTTGAAAAGCGGCGTTACAATTTGCATGGGTGGCGACGTGGGCGTGTACACGCACGGCGACAACGCACGAGAAATGGAGATGATGGTTAACTACGGCATGAAACCCCTTGACGTGTTGAAATCGGCAACATCAGTGAACGCCGATGTTTTTGGCTATGGCGATAAAATTGGAAGAATCAAAAAAGGCGTGTTTGCCGACATCATTGCTGTGCAAGACGATCCATCGCAGGACATTCAGAACATTCGAAAGATAACGTTCGTGATGAAGAACGGTGAGGTTTATAAACAATGAATATGACTGTAACTTATACCCGTTTCAAATTGGTAAGACGGTGATCGTTGTAGGACATGCTCCTGGCGTGTCCTACAAATAACTTACGATTCATTTTGAAACGGTATTACTCTCCTTTTCTCCTTCCGTGCGACAATCACAAACTGCCTTTGGTTGAAGGCAAATAATTTTTCAACGGGTCTTTCTTCACCGCCATTTTAATTGCTTTTGCAAATGCCTTGAAGACCGCTTCAATTTTGTGATGTTCGTTCTCGCCTTTGCATTCAATGTTTAAATTGCATTTGGCCGTATCGGAGAAAGATTTAAAGAAATGAAAAAACATTTCCGTCGGCACGTCACCAACTTTTTCGCGGTGGAAGTCTGCGTTCCAGATAATCCAGGGACGGCCGCCGAAATCAATCAACACTTTTGCTTCCACTTCGTCCATCGGCAATGCAAAACCGTAACGTTCGATGCCGCGTTTATCGCCAAGCGCTTTTACGATTGCTTCACCCAAGGCAAGGCCTGTGTCCTCTACCGTGTGGTGCTCGTCAATTTCCAAGTCACCTTTTACATCAATGCTTAGATCAATCAAACCGTGTCTCGCGATTTGGTCGAGCATGTGGTTGAAAAATTCAAGACCGGTGTTGATTGCCGCCTTGCCACTGCCGTCTAAATTCAATTCAATATTAATTTCCGTTTCCGCTGTTTTGCGAACGTGTTTTACAACCCTTGGCCCTTTTTTCAGGTAGTCATAAAAATCTTTCCAGTGCGTTGTTTCCACCGCAACAATCTTTCTTAATTCTTCAATCGAATCTTTTACTTCTGCGTCACCAAGTTTTGGATTGTTGTTCAGCCAAAGTGCTTTGCAACCGACATTCTTCGCCAGTTGCACGTCGGTAATTCTATCACCGATCACATAAGAATTTGGGATGTCGTATTCGGGATTGTTCAGGTAATCACCAAACATTCCGATGCCGGGTTTTCGAGTTGGTAAGTTGTCTTCAGGAAAACTTCTGTCAATCAACTGCTCTTTAAAAAAAACACCCTCGCCTTCAAAAGTCTGAATAACCAAATTGTGCGCCGGCCAGAAATCACTCTCTGGGAACGATGCTGTTCCCAAGCCGTCTTGATTCGATACCAACACTAACTCGTAATCCATTTCCTCGGCAATCTTGCTCAGATATTTTATTGCAAACGGATAGAAGGTGACTTTCTCCAACGAATCAATCTGGTAAAGCGGCGGATACTCTTTAATCATCGTGCCGTCACGGTCAACAAACAAAACTCTCTTTGCTTTTTTCTGTTCCATGTTTACTACGAATTCATTTCATTGAGTGCGTTCACCAATTGCTTGTTCTGTTCCGGTGTTCCAACCGTAATGCGCAAACTGTCTTCGCACAAAAGCACGTTGCTGCGGTTGCGAACAATGATGCCTTGTTCTTTCAGGTAAGTGTAAACAGCCGTGGCATCGTTCATCTTTACCAAAACAAAATTTGCATCCGACGGATAAATTTTTTGAACAAACGAAACAGCCGTCAAACCTCTCACGAGGTTTTCCCTTTCCTTCACTGTTTCTTTAATCATGCTGTTCACGTCTTCCAAATGATCGAGTGCTTTTAATGCCAGTTCTTGTGTGGCCTGGTTAATGTTGTACGGCGGTTTGATTTTGTTCAAAACATCAACAATCTCCGTTGAGGCGAAGACCATTCCCAAGCGCAGAGCCGCCAGGCCCCAGGCTTTGGAAAAAGTTTGCATCACCACCAGGTTCGGATAATCTTTTAACTCGGCAACAAAGGAACGCTGGCGGCTGTAGTTGATGTAGGCTTCGTCCACCACAACAATCCCGTCAAAATTATTCAACACCGTTTCAATGGCTTCACGGTCCAAACTGTTACCAGTCGGATTGTTAGGCGAACAAAAGAAAATGAGTTTTGTATTCGCATCCACCGCTTCTTCCAACGCTTCCAAATTCAACTGATACGCCGTTGTCAACGGCACTTCCTTCACCGGCACGTCGTTAATGTGTGCATACACTTCGTACATACCGTAAGTGGGCGGACAGATGATGACGTTGTTGCGAACCGGATTGCAGAAAGCACGAATCAAAAGGTCAATGCATTCGTCGCTGCCGTTGCCAAGCAACATGTTTTCTGCCGCGATGCTTTTGATGCCTGCAATTTTTCTTTTCAGCTCCCATTGCAAAGGATCGGGGTAGCGATTGTACCACTTCGTCAGTGGCGATCCAAAACTGTTTTCGTTGGCATCTAAAAAAATGTTTGCCACGCCGCTAAACTCGCTGCGTGCCGATGAATAAGGCTTGAGCACCTTGATATTTTCCCGAACAAGATTGTTTAAATCAAAACTCATTTTTATGTACTTGGCTTTTGTACTACTATTAAACTTCTGTTGTGTCACTCACTTATACGTTCTGTAATTCTACTCGGCCCATCCCGACCTTCCCGGTGGGCAGGCCACCAACGCTTCGCTTTACGCACCATGCTTTGTGAAGAGTCTGCAAAAGATGTTAGGTCGCCGAAAAGCAAGGGGTTGTGTTCAGATGGCCTTCCCACCGGGAAGGTCGGGATGGGCTATCCTCACCTTCACCGCGTTTGCATGTGCATCTAACCCCTCTGCTTCCGCCATTTGCACAACCGTGGAAGCAATATTTTTTAATCCTTCTTCACTCAATTTTTGATACGTAATTTTTTTCACAAAGCTGTCAACACTCACACCGCTGTAGGCTTTTGCAAAACCGTTCGTCGGCAAGGTGTGATTGGTGCCGCTGGCATAATCACCTACACTTTCCGGTGAATAATTGCCAATGAAAACCGAACCGGCATTGACGATTCGCTCCGCAATTGCATCCGCGTCCTTGCAACTGATAATTAAATGCTCGGCGGCGTATTCGTTCACCAAATCAATTGCTTCATCAAGGTCTTTTACGACGATGGCTTTGCTGTTTGCCAGGGCTTTTTCAGCAAGTTCCTTTCGGCTCAAATTCGACAACTGTTTTTCAACTTCTTCCTGCACTTTATTCACTATTGACAACTCAGTGCTCACCAACAACACCTGGCTGTCCACGCCATGTTCCGCTTGCGACAACAAATCCGCCGCAACAAACTTTGCGTCCGCAGATTCATCGGCCATCACGCAAACTTCGCTTGGACCCGCAGGCATATCAATCGCAATGCCTTGCATCTGCACAAGTTGTTTGGCTGCTGTCACATATTGGTTACCGGGGCCAAAAATTTTATAAACCCCCGGAACAGTTTCTGTGCCGAAAGCCATAGCCGCAATGGCTTGCGCACCGCCAAGCTTAAAAACATTTGTTACGCCACATTCTTGGGCTGCGTACAAAATTGCGGGATGAACCTTTCCTTCTTTGTCGCAAGGCGTACACAAAACAATCTCCTTACAGCCTGCAAGCTGCGCGGGAATCGCCAACATCAATACCGTTGAAAAAAGTGGTGCGGTGCCACCGGGAATATACAAGCCTACCTTTTCAATGCCCACGCTTTTGCGCCAGCATTGAATGCCTGGAGTAAACTCGATCAAATCAACGTCAGACACTTGGTGAACGTGAAAAGCCTCTATGTTAAGTGCGGCTTGTTGGATGGCATGCTTCAATTCATCCGTCAACTCGTTTCCAGCCGCGAAAATTTCTTCGTCTGACACAGCAAAAGATTCAAGCGAGATACCCCCAAACCTTTGTGTGAGTTCTTTCAAGGCTTCATCGCCTCTTGCTTTCACCTCGCTCAATACATCCCGAACCGTTCGCAGCACTGCGCCGTTGTCGGCGTACGGCCGCTGCAAAATAGTTTTCCAATCTTTCCTGTCAGGGTTTATGACAACTTGCATCGATCTTTTTCAATTGGCAGATTAGCACGTTGACTAATCCGCACGTTACACAATCATCTTCTCAATTGGCACTACCAAAATGCCTTGCGCACCCGCATCTCTCAGCGCTTCAATCTTCTCCCAAAATTCGTCTTCATTCAACACGCTGTGCACCGAACTCCAGCCGCTGTCGGCCAACGGAAGTACGGTCGGGCTTTTCATTCCCGGCAATAAGGAAATGATTTTTTGCAGCGCATCGTTGGGTGCATTCAGCAAAACGTACTTCGTGTTCGCCGCTTTTTTTACCGCACGAATGCGAAAGAGCAACTGCCCGACAATCTTCAACAAATCTTCGCTAAGCGACGCGTTTTGCACGAGTACCGCCTGGCTTTTCAAAATGGTTTGCACTTCCTGCAAGCCGTTCATAAAAAGCGTTGAACCGCTGCTTACCAAATCGCAAACCGCATCAGCCAAACCAATGCCCGGCGCCAATTCCACCGATCCGCTGATCTCGTGAATTTCTGCGTCAATCTTGTTTTCCTTCAAAAATTTTTGCGTGAGCACGGGATAGCTTGTCGCAAGCTTTTTCCCTTGCAGGAAAGCAGGTCCGCTGTACTCGTCCGTCTTCTTCACCGCAATGGAAAGACGGCATTTCCCAAAGCCGAGAGCCTCGATGATTTCGGCTTTTTTTTCTTTCTCGTACAGCACGTTTTCGCCCACGATGCCAATGTGCGCAACACCGTCTTCCACGTATTGCGGAATGTCGTCGTCGCGGAGGAAATACACCTCCAGCGGAAAGTTTTCGGCCAGTGACCGCAGATGACCGCCGCTGCTCTTTACCGCAATGCCGCAATCGTTTAAGAGCTTGATGCTGTCTTCGTGCAGCCGACCGGATTTTTGAATGGCCAGTTTCAGGTTCATAAAAAAATAAAAAGGCTTACACAGGGTAAGCCTTTTGTTTAGTGCGATACACATGCGCCAACAGCTTACCCTTTGGGGACCGCATGATGATGGATGTGCAAATGTTTTTTCATTGAGCCGCAAAAATAAGCGCCTCTCTATTTAGGAGCAAATGTTTTTTGCCCGTATCAAGTCATTCCTTATTATACTTGTTCCTTATTTAAAAAGGATAATCGTTTAACCCATGCGTAAACTGTGTTTTCTTCTCCTCAGCTTCTTCTTTGCTTCCTCTTTGTTTGCCGCTATCGTTGACACGGTTGCCATCAAAAGCAATGCGATGAACAACACACGCAAATGCGTTGTAATAATTCCCGGCAATGACCGAAAAGCAAAAGATCTTTTTCCGACCGTTTACCTGTTGCACGGCTTCGGTGGCAATTACAGCAATTGGATAACCAAAGTGCCGCAATTGCAGGCTTACGCCGATGAATACAAAATTCTCCTCGTGTGCCCCGACGGAGAATTTAGCAGTTGGTATTATGACAGTCCGATAGACAGTTCAATGCGGTATGAAACATACATTTCCAAAGAAGTTCCGGCTTTTATTGAAGCACATTATCCGGTAATTAAGGATCGAAGAGCAAGGGGCATTTCGGGTTTAAGCATGGGTGGCCACGGCGGCTTGTTTCTCGGCTTTCGCCACGCAGATTTTTTTGGCGCCTGCGGCAGCATGAGCGGCGCCTTGCTGATTGAACGCATCACCCGCGGTTACCAGGTAGAAAAACGCCTTGGCGACACGGCGAACAAACAACGCTATCACGATTACTCCATCATGAAACAAATGGAAAGCTATCCGAAAGATTCGCTGGCCATTATCATGGACACAGGCACGGAAGATTTTATTGTGGAGATGAGCCGTGCTGCTCACAAAAAAATGCTGGACCTGAAAATTCCACACGATTACATTGAACGCCCCGGCAAACATGATTGGGCTTACTGGCGCACGGCTGTGCAGTTTCAGTTGTTGTTCTTTCGGAATTATTTTGACAAGAGAAAATGATATTGAGATATTGGGATATTAAGCTATTGGCTTCACAAGCCAAACAAAAAGCCTGAAGAAATTTCCAATCTTCAGGCTCGAAACAGTCTCGAAATATCTTAATATCCCAATATCAAAATTTAACCTCCCGTGCTTCCATCCCGCACCTTGATCTTTTTCTTGCCCGCGTTTTTCTTTTCGTATTCCAATACTTCTTTGGGTTTTGCTACCTGTTTCTTCTCCTCTTTTTTCGCAACGGGTTTGCCGGTAGCGGGATCTATAGGCGCAAGTTCATCATCTGTTTGAGCAGTGTCGTCATCTTTTGTTTTGATGCGGTTCAAAACGTACTGTTCCGTTTTTTCAATGCGGCCGGTTTGTGGGTCGTAATAACGCCAGGTACCGTGCTTTACGGAAGCTTCGTCAAGTTTTACAATCTGGAAGCGAAGAATTTTTGTCGGGTCTTGCAGGTCATAGATCGGGATGGTGTCGTAAGGGTTTTTCGGGTTGGCAGCGAGCCAGCTTTCTTCGCGAATCAAATCCTCCGCGGTATTGAAATATTGGCACTTGCCGTCCTTTTGTCCCCAGCGATAGTTCTCAATCGCCAGTTTATCGCCTTGCAACGAGTAGCGCACCCAGCGACCTTCGCGCTGATCGTTTACAAAAAAACCTTCTTCCTCATAACCCGGATTGCCGCGCAATTCGTCCACATGAATGAACCACGGGCCTTGTTTCAATCCTTTTGCGTCCACACGGTTCAGCGTGTCGCCCTTTACGCCAATGATGTAGTTTTTCCATTGCGCCTTCGCACCCAGCGACAACAACAACACGAAAGAAAAGATGTAACGCATAGTTTGTTAAGTTTGGCCTTCTTTGCTAAACGAAAAAAGACTGCATTTATGTTTTCAAAACTAAGATTTCCGGCCCTACTCTGTTCGGCAATGCTCGTTACAATTTTGTCAAATGCCCAAGTGAAACCAACGCCGGCAGCGGAACGCATGAAAGTGGTGCAGCAACGGCAGGCACAGGAAAAAGCCTCTGTTTTAAACAGCATTCCGTTTCGCAGCATTGGTCCGTCGGTAATGAGCGGACGTGTGGTGGACATTGACGCAAACCCATCCGACCCCACTGAATTTTACGTGGCTTATGCCAGCGGTGGCGTTTGGTACACGGATAACAACGGTCAATCCTTTACACCGGTTTTTGACAGCACAGAGACATTAACGATTGGCGACATTGCCGTGAACTGGAAGAATGGAACTGTTTGGGTGGGCACTGGCGAAGTGAACAGCAGCCGTTCTTCGTATGCAGGCATGGGCGTTTACAAAAGCACGGACAAAGGCAAGACATGGAAATGGATGGGCCTGCCTGATTCGCACCACATTGGCAAAATACAATTGCACCCAACAGACGATAACACCGCATGGGTTGCAGTGCTCGGTCATCTTTATTCGCCCAACGCCGAACGAGGCGTTTACAAAACAACCGACGGCGGACAAACGTGGAAGAAAACTTTGTACGTTGATGATAACACCGGCGCAGTGGATTTGGACATCAATCCACAAAACCCAATTGAAGTTTATGCAACTGTATGGTATCGCACACGCAGTGCCTGGAATTTTGTACCGAACGGGAAAACAAGCGGCATTTACAAAAGCACCGACGGCGGCAATACCTGGACAAGCATTACAAAAGCAGGTTCAGGCTTTCCGCAGGGAGAGATTTTGGGAAGAATCGGCGTGGCCGTTTACCCGAAGAATCCGCAGATTGTTTACGCTGTGCTGGACAATCAACAAGCCAAACCCGATACCGCAAAAAAAGACACGCTGGTTTATGCCTTGTCCCAATTGAAAAATTTGACCAAAGAAAAATTTGCGCAACTGGAAGAGCGGAAGATTGACACCATTTTAAAGCGCAACGGTGTGTTGGGCAAATACACCGCCAAACAAATAAAAGAACAGGTCGCAACGGGACAACTGCAAGCAACGGCTTTGTACGATTATCTGTACATCAACACTGGTTTTGAGGGAACACCCATCGGTGCGGAAATTTACCGCAGTGATAACGGCGGCGGAAGCTGGAAAAAAGTAAACGAAAAGGAGCTGCCCATCAATTCGACTTACGGCTATTATTTCGGAAAAATTTACGTCTCGCCGTACAATCCCGACAAGGTTTATGCAACCGGATTTACGTCACAATTTTCAACCGATGGCGGCAAGACCTGGAAAAATATGGACAAGCCAAACGTTCACCCCGACCATCATGCGTTGTGGATAGACCCTCAACGCGACTCACACCTGATAAACGGCAACGACGGCGGCTTGAACATTACCTACGACAACGGCGAGCATTGGATAAAAGCAAACACACCTTCAGTTGGGCAATTTTATTCGGTGGTTGTTGACAACGCAAGGCCGTACAATGTTTACGGTGGTTTGCAGGACAACGGCGTTTGGTTTGGCCCGTCAACAAACCGCGAAAGCACGAACTGGCAAGGCAGCGGCGATTATCCGTTTAAAAGCATCATGGGCGGAGATGGCATGCAAGTGCAGGTAGATACAAGAGATAACCAAACGGTTTATACGGGTTTTCAGTTCGGCAACTATGCACGCCTAAACAAGATGCAGCCACGGCAAACAGCAAAGCGCATTACGCCTGTGCATCCACTTGGTGAGAAGCCTTACCGCTTTAACTGGCAAACACCGGTGCTTTTGAGTCAGCACAATCAGGACGTGGTTTACTTTGGCGGAAACAAATTTTTCCGCTCGATGAACAAGGCCGATACGATGTACGCGATGACCGATTTAACCAAAGGAGACAGAAGTGGAAATGTACCGTACGGAACGATTACAACGCTCAGCGAATCACCGCTGCGCTTTGGATTGATTTACGCAGGTACAGATGACGGCAACATTCAACTTTCGAAAGACGGCGGTTATTCGTGGACGCTGGTGAACAACAAGCCAACCAAAGCAACCGATGCCGATCTTGCAACGGGTTTGTGGGTGAGCCGTGTATCGGCATCGAAGTTTAAAGAAAGCAGAGTGTATGCAAGCTTGAACGGTTACCGCTTTGATGATTTCTCGCCTTACCTCTATGTGAGCGAAGATTACGGCGCCACGTGGAAGCAGATCGGAAAAGATTTACCGCTTGAACCCGTGAACGTGGTAAAAGAAGACCCCAAAAACGAAAACATTTTGTACGTGGGTACCGATGGCGGCTTGTACGTGAGCTTTAACCGCGGGCAAAGCTTTATGCTTTGGAACGGCGGCTTGCCGAAGTCTGTTCCGGTGCACGACATAGCGATACAGGAACGTGAAAACGAAATGGTATTGGGCACCCACGGCCGCAGCTTGTACGTGGCTTCTTTAGCTGATGTGCAGGGTTTGCAAAAAGACAAGGATTGGTTGAAGAAAAAGCCAAAAGAAAAACCAGTGCAAAGAGGCCGAAGGGCTGAGGATGATGAAGCACCGGAAGAGGATTGATGCCGTTGAAAATGTTTTAAAATGCTTGCAGCAATGCAAGCATTTTTTATGAACCTGGATTCTGTCTTGTACGCTTTGTTCGCTATTTATCGAATACAAACCACGGAGACACAATGAGCACGGAGTTACACGGAGAACTTCTGTGAACCTTTGTGTCCGTTATGTCTCTATAGTTCAAAAAAAGTTGAGCAATATCCCGAACGCACAAGAACACCCTTCAACGCTTTGTTTGCTGTGCGGCAAAAATCGTTTCGGCTTTTGACCTTGCATTTACAAGGAAAAAGCACGGCGCCCTGCGCATTTATCACGAATTTTACGCTTTATCGGATGGTCTGATTTTTTAAGCACAATCAAATATGTACTGCCTGCAGAAAAAGCTGTTTTCAATTTTTGTTTTCCTTCCTTTCATTGCTAAAGCGCAAACCGATACAACAAAAGAAGGCCGCCTTGAAGAAGTAATTGTAAAGGCATTTGACCAGGGGAAAAAATTAAAAGACGTTCCGGCAGCAGTAAACTATGTGAGCAGAAATGTTCTGGAGCGGTTTAGCCCTTCATCCATTGTTCAAGCCGTAAATTCAACGCCCGGTGTACGCATGGAAGAACGTTATCCCGGAAGTTATCGTTTCAACATCCGCGGCTCATCCCTTCGCTCACCCTTTGGTGTCAGGAATGTAAAAGTCTATTACAACGACATCCCCATGACCGATCCGGGCGGCCACACCTACCTCAACCAATTAGGCTATTACAATTTTAATTCAATAGAAGTCATCAAGGGGCCCGCAAGCAGCTTGTACGGCGCCGGCACAGGCGGTGTTTTGCTCATCGAAAGTTTAAGCGGCAGCGAACAACCGGGTGTGTTTACCGAATACGCCACGGGCAGTTACAACATGCAAAATGTTTACGGGAGCATAATGACGGGGAACGAAAAATCCATCAGCCGTGCCGGCTTTCAGTACCAGGAAAGCAACGGCTACCGCAATCATTCTTACCTGAAAAGGCAAGTACATAGCTGGAACGGTTTGTTCCGCATTGGCGATGACAAGATTTTAAAAACAACGTTTTTGTACGGCGATCTTTTTTATGAAACTCCCGGAGCATTAACCAAAGCAGAATACGACGCGAACCCGAAAGCTTCACGGCCGGGCAATGCCTTTTTTCCGGGTGCCGAAGCTGCAGGAGCATCTGTCCGGCAACGCACAGCCATTGCAGGTGCATCGTACGAACAAAGGCTTTCGTTGAAATGGAAAAACAAATCGGTGTTGTACGGAATGTTTACGGAGCTGCGCAATCCAACGATTCAAAATTATGGGCGAAGCACCGAGCCTCATGCGGGCGGAAGAACGACCTTTCAATTCAACCAACCCTTGCAGAACGGTGACTTTTCTTTTGATGCCGGCGGCGAATGGCAGGAAGGTTTTACCAACGTTAACATTTTTAAAAACCTTGCAGGCGGCGCAGACAGCCTGCGAACAACGGATGAAATCAACAACCGGCAGTCCTTCGCTTTTGCACAAGCTGTTTTGGATATAAAAAATTATTGGAGCTTCAACGCAGGGGGAAGCTTCAATTTTCTGCGTGTAAGGTTTGAACGGTTTGCGCCTGCTTCTTTAGGGAAGCAGGAAAGAAAATTCAGCAATCAAATTGCGCCGCGGCTGGCCATCGCACGAAAGCTAAAGGACGTCACCGTTTATACAAGCGTTGCCAAAGGCTTTTCTCCGCCCACAACAGCAGAACTGCTGCCAACAGGCGGCGCCATTAATCTGGACCTGAATGCGGAATCCGGATGGAATTACGATGCAGGCGTAAAAGGAACGATCGGACGAAGTCTGTTTGTTGATGTGAACGCGTTTTCCTTTTCGTTGCAAAATACCATTGTGCAACGGCGTACAGCGGGCGGTGGAGATTTTTTTGAGAACGCAGGCAAAACAAGACAATACGGAATCGAAACCTATGTCAGTTGTCCTCTTTTTCAGTCGGCAACAATGGAAAAAAGCTTGTTCTGGCTGAGTCATGCCTATCATCATTTTACCTACAAGGAATTCAAACAACTGAACAACGACTTCTCCGGAAATTATTTACCTGCCGAAGCAAAGCACACGGTTTCAACGGGCTTTGATTTTTTGATGAAGAATGGTTTGCTTGGAACAATCACTTATTACTACAGCGGTAAGATTCCGTTGGATGATGCGAACACCGAATACGCAAAGGCTTACCATTTGGTTGGATTGAAAGCCGGTTACCAGGCCTGGATTAAAAGCAAATGGCGCATCAAAGCTGTTGTGGGAGTGGATAATTTGTTGGATCAGAAATACAGCCTGGGCAACGATATCAACGGCTTTGGCGGACGGTATTACAACGCGGCCGCCGGGCGAAATTTTTACGCCGCTTTGGTCTTGCAGCTCCTTGAAAAGAAAGCTCAATAAGTTTTCCAGGCGTGCAGGAATTTTGACACGTCGTGCAAATCGCTTTTCGAAATTTCAGACTTTTTGAACGAAGGCATTACACCCAAACCGTGGCGCATTTGAAAACGCTTTACAAACTGCGGGGCAGGATTGGCGTTAACGGAAGGACCCAATCCGCCTTCGCCTGCCGGATGGCATTTTTGGCAATTCGCCATAAACACTCTTTCGCCGTTAGCGATTTGTTCGTTCTTCGGAATAAAGGTTTTTTGTTCCAACGGCTCCGCTTTTCTGACAACGCAAGCGCTAATCAAACAAGCGTTCACTATTGCTATCACTCCGCTAATCACCAAAAGCTTTTTCATGCCTACTGTTTTGTGATCTTCCAAATTGTTCCCGTATTCATTTGCGGTTGCGGCCCCTGGCCGGTCATTTTCACAATGCCAAAATCAACCACATACAAGACGCTGCCTTCAGGATTGAATTTTACGGAAACGGGCCGTTCCAATCCGCCCTTGCCCAACCAGGTTGCAGGGCCGTTTCTTCTGCCTCTGTTCACCGCAAAATCCTTAATCACGCCTGTTGACGCATCTACCCGGACAACTTTGAAGCCAACCGGAAATTCCACCTTGCCTGTTTTGGGCGCCATGTCGCCAAACTGCGCCACAAAAGCTTCGCCTTTGTAACCAAAGGCATCGGTTTTCGAAAAGTCAATTCCGTTGGATGAAGAATGCACACCGAAAATTGCCGCAGGCTTCGGCGGATTTGCTGGATGTTTTTGAAGAACGGCTTTTACTTTTTCCTTGCCGGGTACTTTAAATTCTTCGTCGTCCCAGATGGGTTTTCCCGCGGAGTAATCTGGCCAACCGTACCAGGTATCGTTTTTCAGTTCCCACAACACGTCGCCAGCGCCCCATACCGGACGATTTCCCCGGTCATCAAAACCGTTTTCTGTAAAGAAAATTCTTCCATCAGGCGAGAGCGCAAGGCCAAAGGGATTGCGAAGCCCCCAAGCCACTACTTCAGGCTTTCCGCCTTCAATCGGAATGCGCATGACAGCACCACTGCAGGGCACTGCGCCTTTGATAATTTGCCCCGGTGTTGTGGCGGTTCCAAAAGATTGGTAAGCACCCGTTGTTGCTGTGTCGTTCGGATCGTCGGTTAGCGGATTCGCAGACGTATAATTTTGCCCGTTAAGAACAAGGTCTTTGCAAGGAATGTCGTGAAAATTTTTCTTGCGCAGCAGCCAGCCAAATTCCGCATTGTCAGGGCCAACAACCGAAGAATTGGTTGCTGTGCCTTGCCCAAAATAAATATAACCGTCTTTGATCACCGGCCCGTTTGTATGATGGTCGCCCATGCTCGGCAGTTCGCTAATCAAAGAAGTAACCGTTCCATCTTTCGTGATCTTTAAAATCCGGCCGCCTTCCATTTCACCGCCTTCAGCCACGTAGAAAGCGCCGTTGTACCAGGCTATACCGGACCAAGGCCCGTTGCGCGGACCCTTTGCAACCACCGTCGTTTTGCCACCTGCATCTACCCGCAACAATTTCGGTTCGCCCCAGACTTCCCCGTAGGAATAGCCGGCTTCCAAAACATACAAGTTTCCCGCCTCATCAAAAGCTGCCGCGGTGGGAAAACTAAGGCCAGAAGCAACGGGCTCAATTTTATAACCTGCGGGAACAGCTATGTCGCTTGCGTTCATTATACGGGCAGGAACATTTTTAATTTGCCCTCCGCCTTTGGACGCCCGCATGCGGTAACAACTTTGCGCAAGAATGGAGATAATTAAGAAAAAGAGCAGAGAACTATAAGTGCGCATAAGCCAGGTTTATCAAACGACACGTATAAAAAAATTATACCAATGATAATTTTTTAAAGCCAGAGGTTGATTTCACCAGCCTGCAAGACCAGCAATTTGGAATTGCCGTTTGGAACAAATCAAACAATCAACACAGCATTCAGCCGAACCTCACACTAAAGCTTCAAAAAGAAGACGTCCACCGAGGAAGCTCATTTATCATGCTACTTATTATGCAACATAAAAAGGTGTCGTGTTGATCGTGTGGAAGCATCTTTTCACTGGCAAGCTGTTATAAGAATTAAATTGTTTCCATGGAATAGCCGAAATAACCAGTACGGTAACGTTCTGAAATTTCAAAAAGCAATGACTAATGGAATAAGACAAACTTTCATGCAAAAGAATGTTTTCCGGGTGTTTGAACTCTTTCTTCGATAACGGCTTTGAAATTTGCCTTCAGCAAAGAAAAGGCCAGAGCTATGTTTGTTTTCGATAGGATAAACTAACGTTCTTCTTGATCTGTTATTATGCTGCGGAAGAGGCATTTGTGACTTGTGTTTTCAACGGCTGATGTCAACGTAAAGCGTTTGCAACTTCATCCACAAGCACCAGGCAGGTTAATTAATCCCTGCCCTTGGAGAACAAGGGCTTGGTTAGGGCGCAGCCGGAAACTTAATTTTTATTTTGCCTTTTTTTTTGTTTGGCTTCCACTTTGGTCCTTCTTTCAGTATTCGAATTGCTTCTTCATCACATTTGGCGCAAAGCGATTGCGTGACGGCAATGTTCACCGGCTCGCCTTCTTTGTTCACCTCAAACAAAAGTTCAACTTCACCCTTCATGCCTTTTTCTTTTAGCTCTTCGGGTTCTTTCAGATGACTGGCAACGTAGTCATCAAAGTTTGTCCAGCCTTCGGCGGGTTCCAGCGAATCAATCGTAACGTTCATTCGCTGGGCCGGTTGCTTTCTTGCTTTGGCAATAACCACTTCCTGCAAACCTTCGTCACTCCGTTTCAGCGTGACGTTAACGTTTTTGACAGTGTCGGTTGTGCTTGCAAGGTCGCCTTGCTCTTTGTCTTTTGCTTCGGCAATTGATTTTCTAAAGGCTTCCGTTTTCTGCTCGGCGGCCGCTGCCGACTGGCGGGCAACATAGGCTAATTCTTTCGTGCTGTCCTGTGTAGAAACAAGGGCTGAGGCTGGGTGTTTGGCATCGTTAATTGTATTTTCAACTGCCCTGGGTGTAGGGCTCTTGTGTTTTGCAACCGTTGCTTGCTTATACTCTTTTGGTGTTTCTTCAGATAGGGGTGAGACTTTTAATGCCGCAGCGGATGAAGCAGTTACGGAGTCGGCTATTGTATTCTTACCGGTATCCATTGGCTTTTTGAACGTAGCTACATTTTCAGTCTTTGATTCTTTGCCGCCGAACAGTTGAACAATTAACCATCCGCCAAGCGCAATCAATATAAACAGCGCAGCCACCTTCATCCAGTGGTTGCCGATGTAAAAAATCTTGCGCCTGCCTTTTTCTTTTTCAATACGTAATTGAAGCTTCAGTTGCAAAGCAGCCAAATCCTCAGCCGGCGTTTTTGTAGCGGCATAACCTTCCAGCGCATCGGCCAGGAACGGATCGTCCATTGCCGCTTTTTCCAGGGCGTGACGCTCCGCCGCGGAAAGCTCTCCGCTGTGGTAACGTGCAATGTCAGCGGCCGTATAGGTTTTTGTTTCGCTCATTTAACAACGGTTGTTTTTGTGCGGCTTTCCATGCAAAGCTTCAGGTTGCGCCGCCCGTTTTGAATGTAGCTTCTCACCGCTTTCCATTCAAGTCCTGTCTCGGCTGCTATTTCGTTGTAGCATTTGCCTTGCAGATAAAATAGTTCAATTGTTCTTCGCTGTTCAACGGACAATTGTTTGAGGCAATCTTCCATCTGCAAAAAACTTTCTTCTTTGATGATTACATCCTCCAGATGCCCGGCTTCTTCCGATTGCACAAATTCTTCTTTCATCGTTACCACCGGTGTTCTTTTTTCCGAACGCAGGCGCATGAGGCAATGATTTTTTGCCAGGGTATAAAGCCAGCTTTTGAAATTTCCGACCTCGTGTTTTTGCAGTTTAGCAATGAGTTCTTCAAAGATGTTCATCACACTGTCCTGCGCGTCTTCCGGCGTCTTCAGATACTTGAGGCAAACGCCGTAAACCAGGTCCATGTAGCGGTTGTAAAGTTCGCCCAAAACCGCAAGGTCATTTGTGTAGCGATAGCGTTCAATTAATTCCGCATCGGAAAAACCGTTTGATGATATGTTTCGCAGGAAGGCCAAGAAATTAAAAATAAGGAGAAAAATTTTTTACCGTCTTTGTGCAATTTGTTAAACAGCCGCATCTGATTTGAAAACCGCTGTGCATGAAAAAGATTCAGCTCTCTGTTCCGAAACCCTGCCATGAAAATTGGAATGAAATGACGCCAGATGACCAGGGCCGCTTTTGCGTTTCCTGTCAAAAATCTGTGATTGATTTCAGCCGTATGAATGACCGGGAACTCATTGCTTTTTTCAACAGGCCCGCTGGTTCTATGTGTGGCCGTTTTTTGCCTGCTCAACTTGATCGTGCGATAGAAGCGCCACCAAAGAAAATTCCCTGGACTCGTTATTTTTTTGCCGTTGCATTGCCGGCCTTTTTAGTTTCTTGCAAACTGGCTGCGCAGCAAGCGGTGCAAGGCAAAATGGTGAAGACTGAACAAAGAATTACCGGCGATACCGTTGCGCTTCCCGCACCGCGAACGGTGGGCGATGTGGCTGCGCTGCCAAAGGACACAGACATTGTTCCCGTGCCACCTCTTTTAATGGGCAAGATTGTGCGTCCACGGATTGGTTCCGACAGCGCTTTAATGAAATCAACGCCTGTAAAAAAGGCAAGCATTAATCGCTGTAAAGTGCAGCCTATAACGGCCGATAGCAATTGCTTTGTACGACCGCCTTTTGCTTACCCACCTGCATTGCTTACTATAAAAGAGTTGCAGATAAACAGGCCGCAAACTGAAGATTATATTGTAACGGTTGGCGGTTTCTCCGTATCAAGAGTTTATAGAACCCGCACGTTAAAGACTGATTCTGGGCTTCCCGCAGTTGTTGTAAAGAAACAGGTTCCGGCTTCTTTTTCCATTTATCCCAATCCGGTGCAAGCCGGTGCTGCCTTTATATTAGACGGCAAAAATTTGGAAGGAGGCATTTATCAATTGACGGTTGTGAACACTTCAGGGCAACTAATTCAATCGGAGGAATTAATGCTGCAAAGCAAAGCATCGAAAGAAACGATTCAATTAAAAGATGTGCGGGCCGGTGTTTATTTCGTGGAGCTGTCAAACAAAAAGGGCAGGGTGTTTTCCAAAAAGATATTGGTGCAATGATTACCTGAAACCCGGATGAAACTGCTCAAGTGTCTTGCGTAAAAACTCGCGGTCGAGATGTGTATAAATTTCGGTGGTGGTAATGCTTTCGTGTCCCAGCATTTCCTGCACGGCCCGCAAATCAGCACCGCCTTCGACAAGATGCGTGGCAAAAGAATGCCGGAAGGTGTGCGGCGAAACTATTTTTTTAATGCCCGCTTTTTTTACCAGGTCTTTGATGATAAGGAAAATCATCACACGAGTTAACCGCTTTCCTCTGCGGTTTAAAAACAAAATATCTTCTTCGCCGGTTTGTATGTTTTGATGGCTCCGAATGGTCTTTGCATAAATGTTTATGTACTTGATCGCACTGCTGCCAATGGGCACGAGACGTTCTTTGTTTCCTTTGCCAATGACGCGAACAAAGCCCACGTCCAAAAACAATTGCGAAAGCTTTAGCTCCACCACTTCGCTTACCCGCAAGCCGCAACTGTACAGTGTTTCCAAAATGGCTTTGTTGCGTGTGCCTTCCGGTGTGCTCAAATCTATTTGCGAAAAAATGGCCTCAATTTCGTTAAAGCTCAATACGTCGGGCAATGTGCGTTTGAGTTTGGGCGCTTCCAACAACGTGGTGGGATCAACCGTCGTGATGTCTTCGAGCAGACAATATTTGTAAAAGGTTCGCAGCGCCGAAATGATTCTTGCCTGAGAGCTTTGCGTCATTCCCAGTTCCGCAATCCATTTAATGAACTGCTGCAAAACAGTAAGATCAATTTCAGGAGGCGACTTTTTTAAATCGTTGTCAAGTAAAAACTGTGTGAACTTTTCCATGTCCGACAAGTAAGCTGTGACGGAATTATCGGCTAACGAACGCTCCAAACCCAAATACGCTTTGAATCCTTTTTTGTACGGCTCCCACATGGCGCCAAATGTACAATGTACAATGAGCAATAAGCAACGGATAAAGATTGCATTTGCAAATTGCCTATCACTCATTGCCAATTGTCCTCTCGCTATTTCCCCGTAGTTTTGACCCCATCAAAATCAACAGGAATGGACACGACCCTTTACAACGCAATGGTTCACGCACACAGCATCGGCAGGTGGATTGTTTTAGTGCTTTTGTTGTTCGCTATCGTCAACAGTTTGCTGGCCGGCCGCCGGCCCTTTATTAAATCCGACAACCGCCTCGGGTTACTGCTCACCATCTTTGCCGATTTGATGTTACTGATTGGAATTTATTTGTACATCGTTGGGGATAAAGGTTATAAGATTTTTAATATTCCTGGAGGAATGAGTGAAGTAATGAAGTCGCCTGGGCTTCGTTTTTACGCCGTTGAGCACATCGCGGGAATGCTTATCGCTATTGTTCTTATTCACATTGGCAAGGCTCAAGCACGCAAGCCCATTGGCGACCGTGCCAAGCACCGCCGCACCTTGTTGTTTTACCTTCTTGCCCTGTTAATTATTTTAGTTTCTATTCCCTGGCCTTTCCGCGCCGTTCACGGTGGATGGTTTTGAGAAAGCGTGCAGAACGCTTAATAAATTTTTTGATGTTGGCCTTTGCGTCAACATTTTTTTTGTACCGGAAGCCTGTTTATCCATTCAGCGTCAGTTGCGTCGCACTCTTGTGCGTTCGGTAATTCTATTGAGCGTTGTATTTAATCTCCACCTTAACTGCCTCTCCTTCCCAACTCAATTACTTCGCAATCTTTAATGTCTGTGCCATCAATGGCGAAGCGCATGATTGTTTTCACTTTGTGCCAGCCTTGATTTCCGGCCGCGCCGGGATTAATGTGCAGGCAGCCGATCTTGTCATCGTAAATGACTTTTAAAATGTGCGAGTGGCCGCAAATGAAAAGTTTTGCTTTGTTGTCAATTAGTTCTCCTTTGATGCCCGGTGCGTAGCGGCCCGGATAGCCGCCGATGTGCGTCATGTAAACGGTTACGTCTTCGCAATTCCAGGTTAGCTTTTGCGGATACACGCTGCGAACATCGTACCCGTCAATGTTTCCATAAACGCCCTTTAGTGGTTTGCTTTCTTTCAACCTGTTCGCAATTTCAACAGCGCCAAAATCGCCGGCGTGCCAAATTTCATCGCAATTCTCAAAGTATTTGAAAACTGCTTCGTCCAAATAGCCGTGCGTGTCAGAGATGAGGCCGATTCTTGTCATGCAGATAATTTACTTTTACGCTTCAAACGATTGCCGCAATGCCTTTCCATCGCAATTTTACGTACTGGATTGACAAACGCAAATGGAAATATTATTTCCTGCTTGTGTTCTTGCAATTGGCTAAATAATTTCTTCGCACGATTACGTTTTACCATTTTCATTCATCATTCATCATTCCCATGCCTTATTATTATAAACTCGGACAAGTTCCGCAAAAGCGCCACACGCAGTTTCGCAAACCCGACGGCGGTTTGTATTCGGAGCAACTTTTTTCTACCGAAGGTTTCTCCAACGATTATTCCTTGCTTTATCATGTCCATCCGCCCACGCAAATCATCAAAACCGAAAAGCCGGTAAGCGTGGCGCCGCAAATTGCCGAAGAAAAGATGTTGAGTCACCGCAGTTTTGAGGGTTTTAAAATAAAGCCCGCAAAGGATTTTTTAGAAAGCCGTGTGCCGGTTTTGGTGAATGGCGATGTGCACATTGTTTTGGCTGCACCGCAACAAAGTACCGAGGAATACTTTTATAAAAATGCCGATGCGGATGAATTGCTTTTTGTGCACGAAGGCAGCGGCGTGCTAAAAACAATGTACGGCGAATTATCTTTTGCCTACGGCGATTACCTCGCAATTCCGCGGGGCACGATATATCAAATTCATTTTAATGATGAGAAGAACCGGCTGTTTATCGTTGAATCATTTAGCCCTATCCGTTTTCCGAAAAGATATTTAAGCAAGTACGGACAACTGTTGGAGCACTCGCCTTATACAGACCGGGACATTCGTCCGCCACAGAATTTGCAAACGCACAACGAGCAAGGCGATTTTGTGGTAAAGACAAAGAAGCGTGGCGTATTGTACAACATTCATTACGCGGCTCATCCCTTTGATGTAGTTGGCTGGGATGGCTGCTGTTATCCTTTTGCTTTTTCCATTCACGATTTTGAACCAATTACAGGCCGCGTTCATCAACCGCCGCCGGTGCACCAAACTTTTGAAGCGAACAATTTTGTGGTCTGTTCTTTTTGTCCGCGATTATACGATTATCACCCCCAAGCCATTCCCGCGCCGTATAATCACAGCAACATTGACAGCGACGAAGTGCTTTACTATGTGGATGGCGATTTCATGAGCCGCAAAAATGTAACGCGGGGCATGATTACCCTGCATCCAGCCGGCATTCCGCACGGCCCACATCCCGGCGCCGTGGAAAAAAGCATCGGCAAAAAAGAAACGGGAGAGTTGGCGGTGATGGTGGACACCTTTCACCCGTTGATGCTTACAAAGCAAGCGTTGGAAATTGAGAATGAAGGCTACGTGATGAGTTGGGCCGAATGAGTTTGCAATTCCTGCGCTGATTTAGCTGGTTCATTCAATGTTTTTGCCTTTTGGATAAGGCTCAAATTTGGTTTTGAATTGCGGGCGGATATTTTTGCGGGCAAATCAATCTAATTGCCATGAAGCAAAAATTATTCGCCGCACTTGCCAGCATCTTGTTGTTTAGCTGCGGCCCGCAGATCTACAAATCGGCCGATTTTTCAAACGCCTTATCAAAGCACAAAACAGTGGCCATTCTTCCCGCCGAAGTTTCGATGCAACTACGTCCTAACCAGGCAAAGGGCACAACGCCGGAACAAATGGAAGAAATGACGACGAAAACGGGTTATGACGTGCAGGAAAAAATGTACGGCTGGTTCTTACGACGCAGCGACAAGTACCACTACACCGTAAGCTTCCAGGACGTAACCCGGACGAACGCCAAACTAAAAGAGGCCGGCATCACGTACAAAGATTTGAAAACAACCGACCGTTCAAAGCTGGCGCAATTGCTGGGAGTTGATGCGGTGATGCAGGACCGTCTGAGCATGGAAAAGCCAATGTCGGAAGGCGCTGCCGTTGCCGTGGGCTTACTGATAGGCGCTTGGGGAAACACGAACAAGGTAGCCACCACTATCAGCATTCACGACGGCAACTCGGGTAATTTGTTGTGGAAATACGACTACGAAGCGGCAGGCTCTGTTGGCTCATCCACAACTCGTTTGGTTGATGCGTTGATGCGGAACGCCACAAAGAAATTTCCTTATTCGGTTAATTAATATTTATCGAGATTAATTGAGCCGGGCAATGCCCGGCTTTTTTATTGCATAGAAAAAGGCAAAAGCCTCGTTTGGCAGATTTGGCTTTTGTATCTATTTTAGAAAACAAATCAATTGTCATGATTAAAATCTCCGATTTAAAAGAAGGCGATGTTGTTAAGGTTCTGGATGAAGGCGTTGAGCGGGACGGCGTTGTAACCGATGTTGACCGGGAAGAAAATCAGGCCTGCGTTGACAACGGCATTCAGGAGTTTTGGTACAATCCGGCCGAAATTGCCCCCGTTCCCATGAGCGAAGAACGTCTTGTTCAGGTTTTAGGGTTTGAGAAGGAAGACACGGAAGAAGGTACCAAGTTCAAGAAGGGCGCCTTCCGGTTGTTGGTAAAAGATCCCGGCAATTACACCAACATTGACCTTTGGTACCGGGAGGATCACCGGCATTTTAACCATCCTATTTATTTGCATGAATTACAAAACCTTCACCTGCAAATGACCAAAGTGCCGCTTGAACGGGTGACAGCCCATTAAATCTTCTTAAAAAATTGGGAAAATATATCAAAGGGACGGGATTAATTTCCCGCCCCTTTTATTTTTAAACAGGATTCCT
>Ga0308176_10000442_pt1 | contig 26479 bp, 22 predicted proteins | sample PhyCR2_3_FD_203890 | JGI IMG/M metagenome (GOLD analysis project Ga0308176, IMG submission 203890) | Soil microbial communities from UC Gill Tract Community Farm, Albany, California, United States - DLSLS.C.R2 | ecosystem: Environmental > Terrestrial > Soil > Agricultural land | place: USA... | reverse complement strand
CGGGATTTGCGCGTCGGTCCGGACGACGGGGCTTTGGACCCGCAGTCGGGCGTGACGCAGTTTGGGCGCGACCGCAACGACTACGGCGACTGGTTCGGGTGCGACAACAGCCGGCCGCTGTGGCACTTCGTGCTGGACGACGACTACACGCGGCGGAATCCGCACGTGGCGGCGCCGGACCCGCGGGTGCAGCTGATGGTGCCGTTGAATCCCAAGGTGTACGCGGTGAGCGGAAGCCAATTTCAGTTTGACCGAACGCAGGCTTCGCCGGGGCATCCGGGGCATTTCACGTCCGCCTGCGGGGCTTCGCTGTACAGGGACGAGTTGCTCTTCCCGCGGAACGAGATCCAACACGGATTCGTCTGCGAGCCGGTGCACAACCTGGTGCACCACGTCGTGCTGCGGGACAACGGGGTTACGTTCGCCGGGTCCCGGGCGGAGGACGAGCAGGACCGGGAGTTTCTTGCGTCGGAAGACCTGTGGTTCCGGCCGGTGTTTACGCGCACGGGGCCGGACGGCGCGCTGTGGGTGGTGGACTTTTACCGGTACACGGTCGAGCACCCGCAGTTCCTGCCGCCGGGCGGGAAGGAGGCGATGGCGGCGCTGATGCGCGAGGGGGACACGCTGGGGCGGATCTACCGCGTGTACCCGAAGGGACGGCGGCCGGCGATGCCGCCTCGGATGGACAAGTTCGACACGGCGGCGCTGGTTGCCGAACTGGAGAGTACCAACGGCATCCGGCGTGATGCGGCGCAGGAACTGCTCGTCTGGCGCAAGGATGTTTCGGCCATTCCGCTGCTCGACAAACTGTTCACGTCCAGCCGGGACCCGGTCGCACGGCTTCAGGCCATGCACACGTTAAATTTGTTTGGCGGCAGAATGCCGGAGGTGTTGAAGCGGGCGATGTGCGATCCGCATTTTGCCGTCCGGCGGGACGCGGTTCGCCTGGTCGAAGCGTACGCGAAAGACGCGCCGGAGTTGATCGATGCCGCCGCGAGATTGGCCGACGATCCGGATGCCAAGGTGCGGCTCCAGCTCGCCTGCTCGCTGGGGCAGTGGTCCACGCCGGCGGCCGGGGAGGCCCTGGCGCGCCTGGGGGTTACGTCGCGCGCCGATACGTACTTGTCGGCTGGCGTGGCGAGCTCGCTCCTGCCGCACCTGCGCGTGGTCGCCGGCGCCCTGGCCGCCGCGGACGCGCCGCCGGCCGGGCCGCTCTATGATGCCGCGTTGGCGACGGCGGTTGGTTCGGGCGACCGCGAGTCCCTGTCGCGCCTGTTATCCCCGGTGCTGGTGCCGAAGGGCAGTTCCTACACGTTTGCCCATTTCGAGACGTTCGCCCGTTTCCTGGACGACGCCGCCCAACACAAGCAGTCGCTCGCGAAACTCGCCGCGGACTCGGACGTGCTCTCCGGCGCGCCCGTGCTGTTTGCCGCGGCGAGGCAGGCGATTGCGGACGGCGCCCGCCCGAGCGCGGATCGGATCGCCGCGATTGCGCTGCTCGGCCGCGAGGGCGGGCGGACGGGCGAAGACCTGCACATCCTCACGTCGCTGCTATCGGCCGACACGCCGCCGGAGGTCCTGTCCGCGGCGATCAAATCGCTGGGGCGCGTGGAATCGGCGCAGGTGCCGGCACTGTTGACCGCGCATTGGGCGAGCTACTCGCCGCAGACGAAGGACCTGGTGCTGGAATTCTTCGTCGCCCGCGAGCCGTGGGCTATACAACTGCTCGAGCAGGCCAAAGCCGGGAAGATTTCGCTCCACGACCTCGACGCCACTCGCCGCGAGCGGTTCCTCAAGCACCGCTCGGCGAAGGTCCGGCAGCTCGCGGAAAAGGTGCTCGGCGCGTCGCCGAATCCCGTTCGCCAGAAAGTCATTGATGAATACCAGCCGGCGCTCTCGCTCAAGGGCGACGCGAAGCGTGGGGCGAAGCTATTCGCGCAGAATTGCGTCACCTGTCATCGCAAGGACGACGTCGGCCAGGAGATCGGCCCCAACCTCGGCTCGGTGGCGAACTGGCAGAAGGACGCGCTGCTGGTGGCGATCCTCGACCCGAGCCGGCAGTTCGACCCCCACTACATCCCCTTCACCGCCACGCTCAACGACGGCGAGACGGTGTACGGCATCATCGCGTCGGAGACTTCCACCAGCGTCACGCTCCGGACGCTGGAGGCCAAGGACCGCCTGCTGCCGCGCACGAGCCTCAAGTCGCTCCAGGGACATTACCGCTCGCTGATGCCGGACGGGTTGGAATACGCGCTGGATAAGCAGGCGGTTGCCGACGTGATCGCGTTTCTGCAAACGTCGCCGGCGAAGTGAAGAAATACTGCCCACGAATGAACACGAATTTACACGAATAAGGGCAAAGACATTTACTTCTTTTTTCATCCCTGTTCATTCGTGTCAATTCGTGGGCTGTTCTTTAATCCAGCTCGGGAGGCACTTCGCCGTATCGCCAGGGCTTGCCTTTGAACGGCGGGGCCGGCTTGGGCTGAAGGACATTGGCGGGCGCGAACTTTTTCGCCAGGGCGAGCATGGCGTCCTTCATGATGGTGCCGGCAGCGACTTCCAGGTTGCTGTAGCTCGTCAGGCGGGTCTCGTAGCCGCCGCCGTGGGGGCCCAGGGCCTCTTCGGTCGGGACGTAGCCTACGCAGTCGTTTGAGAGTTCGGAGACGAAGGTGAAGGGGAAGTTGCTCGCCTTCTTGATGTCCAAGCCGTACTGGCAGAAGTACTCGGCGGGGTTGGCCACGATGACGGCGGGGCCGATCTGGATCGCCTGGACCTCCACGTTGGCGAGCGGCTGGCGCTTCAGCTTCCAATCCAGCATCAGTACTTCCTTGGCGAAAGTCCATTCGGTGGTGTCGGCGGCGGGGCCTTTTGGATAGCCTTTCTTTACAATCTGCCCGCAGTGTTCGACGCGCTCGGGCCGGGGGGTGCGGTGCTTTATCTCCAGCATTTGCGCGTCCGCTTTGACCGGCCCCAGATCACCCGCCGCGGCCTGGATGGACAGCAGCGTCTTCACCGCCTCGGCGCCGACGCGGCCGCCGACGACGCGGGAGATCGCCTCGCCGGACTGTTTGATGTCGTAGGGGCAGCGGTTGTCCACCTGCGTAATGTCGCCGCAGGCGCCTTGGAGGAAGACGACCACGGCGTCGCCGCCCCAGGTGCCGCGGACGGTGCGCTCCAGATAGTAAATCCAGTCGGCCGAGATGCCGCCGGGGCCGGTCGTCGCGTGGCAAGCGTAATTCACGATACAGCCGAGGAGCTTGCCGTCTTTGGCGTCCCACGCGCCGATCACGCCGACTTCGGGGTCGATCGGGCCGGCCGGCTCAATGATGTCGGGGTTGCCCTGGCCGGGGTGGGTCCAGGTCAGGCCGTCTTTCATGTGGAAGCGGCGGTTGAACGCGGCCTTGTCTTCGGACCCCCGGCCGACGTTGCACCTGGCCGGCACGCGATTCTCATTGGCCTCGACCACCGCCTCGGCGATCGCGTCCTCGACGCGCTTCAGGTACCCGGCGTCGGCGCAGGAGGACTTGTCGTACGCCAGCGATCGAATGAACTCCGGCGCGTCGTCGTATTCGCCCGGCAGCACCATCCCCGTGGGTCCGGCCGAGTGCGAGTGTGAAGCGCCGATGAGGATCGCCTTCTCGTCGATGCCGCATTTCTCGTGAATCCGCTGGCGCGCCGCCTCGACGGACGGGCGGCGGATGATCAGCGCGTCGATTCCGACCAGCGCGACGCGGCCGTTGCCGTCGTCGAACACCGCCGCCCGAACCTTGCAGGCGTCGTGGAAAATCCGGTGGTACGCCTTTCCATATCCGCCGGGGTGCTCCATTCCGATCGCTGGCGTGATGTCCCGCTCCGCAAAGCCCGCCTTGAACGCCTGCGCGCGTACGGTCCCCGCCATCATCAGCATCACGATCGCTGTAAAAACGCGCCGCATCGCAACCTCCTCTGACCCCGACCCCTGAGGCCTGACCCCTACTTCGTCACCCAGCACGCGCCGACGTGCCCCTGCTCCCCCTGCTTCTGTTCCAGCGGCGGCATCTCGGCGACGCACTTGTGCAGCACGCGCACGCGCTCGCCGCCGGTCTCGATCTCGACGGTGTCTTTCGCGTCCGCCTCCGCCGCTGCGCGGCGCGTGAGCGGGCAGCGCGGGTGGAATGGGCAGCCGCTGGGCGGGTTGCTCGGGGAGGGCACCTCGCCTTTGAGGACGATGCGCATCTTGCGCGGCCGGGGGTCGGGCTCGGGGACGGCCGACAGCAGGGACATGGTGTACGGGTGCTTGGGATTGCCGTACAGCTCGCGGGCCGAGGCTTTTTCGACGATCCGGCCGAGGTACATGACGGCCACCTCGTCGGAGAAATGCTGCACCACCGCGAGGTTGTGGGCGATGAACAGGTAGGCGATGTTCCGTTCCTTCTGGAGGTCGTCCAGGAGGTTGAGGATCTGAGACTGGATGGACACGTCCAGCGCGGACACCGGTTCGTCGCAGACGATGAAGTCCGGCGAGAGCGCCAGGGCGCGGGCGATGCCGATGCGCTGCCGCTGGCCGCCGCTGAATTCGTGCGGGTAGCGGGCGGCGTAGGAAGAGTCGAGGCCGACGCGCTGGAGCAGGCCGGCGACGCGCTCGCCGACTTCCGAGCCTTTGGCCAGCCCGTGCACCTCGAGCGGCTCGCCAATGATGCGGCCGACGGTCATGCGCGGGTTGAGGCTGCTGACGGGGTCCTGGAAGATGATCTGCATGTGGCGGCGGAGGCGGCGGAGCGATTCGCCTTTGTAGGCGAAGAAGTCGGTGCCGCGGTACCGCACGGCGCCGCCGGTCGCCGGGATGAGGCGGAGGATGGTGCGGCCGACGGTAGTCTTGCCGCAGCCGGATTCGCCGACGAGGCCCAGGGTTTTACCCGGTCGCACGGAGAAGCTCACGCCGTCCACGGCCTTTACGTAGCCGACCGTCCGGGAGAAGACTCCGCGGCGGATGGGGAAGTACGTGCGCAGGTCGCGGACGTCCAGCAGCGGCTCGGTTTCGCTCAGCGGTGCGAGTTCCGACTCGACGCCGGCGGCGCCGGGGGCCGAACGGTACGGCAGGACCTGCTGTGCTGCTTCGCTCAACGGAGGTCTCCTCTGGTTCGTCGCCGGCTCAGCGGCCGGTCTTGATCGCCTCTTCCAACTTGATCCCGCGGGGCGCGGCGCCTTCGATGGCCCCGGCGACGACCTGCCTCCGGTGGTCGAGCATCGGCAGCATTTCGGGCGCGCGGTCGTAGTTCTCCGCGAAATGACAGGCGGCGCCGTGCGCCGGGAGGACGCCGCGCAGCAGCGGCTCGTCTTCGACGCAGACGCGCATCACCCGCGCGCGGTCGCCGCCGCCGACCGGCACGTCGATGGTCTTCGCCGGCTCGGAGCGGGTCGCCAGTTCCCTCGTCCGCGGGCAACGCGGGTGGAACTTGCACCCGGTGGGGAATTTTGCCGGATTGGGCACCTGCCCGGGGATCGTGGCCAGCCTGCCGTCGGGCGCGTTTAGCTTCGGCACCGACCGGAACAGGCCTTCGGTGTACGGGTGCTGCGGGCGGTCGAACAGGTCTTCGACCGACGCCGATTCGACGATGCGGCTGGCGTACATCACGTTGACGACGTCGGCGTTCTCGGCGACCACGCCGAGGTCGTGTGTGATGAGGAGGATCGCCATGCCGGTCTCGTTCTGGAGCTTGCGGAGCAATTCGAGGATCTGGGCCTGGATCGTCACGTCCAGCGCGGTGGTCGGCTCGTCTGCGATGAGCAGCTTGGGGCGGCACGAGAGGGCCATCGCGATCATCACGCGCTGCCGCATGCCGCCGGACATCTGGTGGGGGTATTCGCTCAAGCGGCGGCGGGCGTCGGCGATGCCTACGTCGCGCAGCGACTTTTCCGCCAGGTCGTACGCCTCGCGCGGGGAGACCTTCTGGTGCAGGAGCACGGCCTCGGCGATCTGCTCGCCGATGGTGAATACGGGGTTGAGGCTGGTCATCGGCTCCTGGAAGATCATGGCGATGTCGCGGCCGCGGACGGAGCGCATGTCGCGCTCGTCCAGCGGAAGGAGGTCGCGGCCGGCGAAGAGAATCTGGCCGCCGAGGAACTGTCCCGGGGGCTGGGGGATCAGGCGCAGGACGGAGAGGGCGGTCACCGATTTGCCGCAACCGGATTCGCCGACCAGGGCGACGGTCTGCCCGGGGAAGACGGAGAACGACACGTCGCGCACGGGCCGGATCTGCCCGCGCTCGGTGTTGAAGGCCACGTTCAACCCGCGAATCTCCAGCAGCGGTTGTGTCATGCGCGATTGCCCGCTTTCAACGATTCAATGACCCAGCTTGGGGTCGAGCGCGTCCCGGAGCGCCTCGCCGACGAGGTTATACGCGAAGACGGTGAGAAAAATCGCCAAACCGGGGAACACGGCGATCCACCAGACGAACGCGCCGCCGACGCCCAGGGCCTGGTTGAGCATCTGGCCCCAGCTCGGCTCGTCCACCAGGCCCAGGCCGAGGAAGCTGAGCGTGCTCTCGTAGAGGATGGCGGACGCCACGCCGAAGCTGGCGCTGATGAGGACCGGCGCGATGCCGTTGGGCAGCATGTGGCGGAAGAGGATCGAATGGAGCGGCAGGCCGGCCGCCTTGGCGGCCTGGACGAAGTCCTGGTTGCGCAGCGTGAGGAACTCGGCGCGGATGAAGCGCGCGTCGCCGGTCCAGGTCGTCAGGCCGATGATCGCCATCAGAAGGTAGAGGTTGCGGCCGAAGAAGGCGACGATGGTGATCATGAGGAACAGGGTGGGGATGGCCTCGAAGATTTCGATGAGGCGCATGCCGAGCATGTCCACCTTGCCGACGAAGTAGCCCATCAATCCGCCGACGACGACGCCGATGACGACGGCGATGCCGGTGGAGATCAGGCCGATGGACAGGGCGATGCGGCTGGCGTGAATGAGCCGGCTGAGCACGTCGGCGCCGTTGGCTTCGGTCCCCAGCCAGTGCTCGCGGCTGGGGCCGGTGAGGCGCTTTTCCGGTTGGTCGCGCAGGCGGTCGTTGGCCGAGTACGGGACGGGTGCGTGCACGGCCGATTCGATCTTCCCCGCCCGTGCCAGATCGCGCCACTGCTCGTACACCACCGCGGGAGGCGGGTGCACCAGGACGAACGCCAGGGCGGACACCACCGCGAGAATTCCCGCGAGGGCCGCCACCTTGACGCCGCCGGACCAGCGCGTGAAGAAAAGCACGATCGCGGCCGCGAGCGTGAAGATCGGCAGGATCACGTCCACGGGAGTCAGGTAGCGCAGCATCGGGCTGGACCAATGCCCGCCGGACTTCATCGCCAGCGGGTGACTGTTGGCAATTACGGGCCCGAACACCGCGAAGACGATCAGCACGGCTATCCACACCGCCCCCACCTTCGCCCGCGCCTCATGAAAGGTGTCCCTCCAGACCTTGGTCCAGAACCGCTGCGGCGGCGGCAGGTCCTCCTCCACCGCCGGCACGTGCGCCTCGGCCGAGGCGAGCAGGCTGTTGTCGGGACTGACGGTGTCCGTTGCGGTCATTGCGGTTCCCCTCTTCCGGCTCCCCCGGGACTCCGGGGGAGGGGATGCGAGGCGGAGGATGCAGAAGGTTGCGGCGTCATTCGTAACTCACGCGCGGATCGGCCAGGGCGTAGGAAATGTCCGCCAGCAGGTACGCGAGCAGTCCCAGGAAGCCCGCCAGCAGCGCCTCGGACAGGACCAGCTCGCGGTCGGTCAGTGTCACGGCTTCGATCATCAGCCGGCCCATTCCCGGCACGCCGAAGATGGTCTCCACGATGATCGACCCGGCCAGCATTCCCGGGAGGACGTACGCCGCGACGGTGATGAGCGGGATGAGGCTGTTGCGGAAGACGTGGCGGTAGAGCACGCCGTGCTCGTCCACGCCCTTGGCGCGGGCGGTGCGGACGTAGTCGGCCGAGATCGCCTCGAGCATCGACCCGCGCGATAGTTTTGTCAGAAATGCGAAGTTCCCGTACGTAAGGCAGAAGACCGGCAGCGCCAGGTGCCAGAGCGTGTCGAGCAGCCAGCCGCGCTCCCAGCCGGCCTTGGTGAACGCCGGCAGGAAGGGCATCTGGTCGGCGCGCAGGTCGTGCAATCCGTTGGTGGGGAACCAGTGCATGTACTGCTTGCTGGCCAGAAAGCCGACGAGCATCACGCCGGTCCAGATCACCGGCACGGACCACAGGCCGAGCATCACCGTCCCCATGCCGACGTCGAGCAACTGCCCGCGCCGCCTGGCCGCCTGAATGCCCATCAATATGGATAGGGAATAGATCAGCGGGAACGAAAGCGCGTTGAGCAACAGCGTGATCGGCAGCGCCTCGCCGATCAATTCGCTCACCTTGCGGCCCTTGGCGATGCTCTCGCCGAGGTCCGGCGACTTGAAGCCGACGCTCGTTGACTTCGGCCAGCCCTGCCCCTTCTCCTTGGGACCCACCGGCGAGACCTTGCCCAGCCAACGAAGGTACTGCACCACGAGCGGCTTTTTCAGGCCGTAACGTTTGTCGTAATACTCCTCCAGCGCCTTGCGGTCGCGCGATTTCATTCCCCCCTCGGCGCTGAGCAGCGACCCCATGATCCCGCCCGGCGACATCCCCATCACAAAAAAGACCACCGCCGTCATCCCGATCAGCGTGGGAAACATCAGCAGGATTCGCCGGATGACGTAACTCAGCATTTGAACTCGGCATTCAAACTTAGCACTCGGCGCCGCCTCATTTCCCCCACTTCTGCTGCGCTTTGGGCACGAACCACGGGTAGGGCATCGTGTAGTCGCTGATGTAATTCAATCCGAGCTTCGTCACCTCGACGTTCTCGATCCGCTTGTCCCAGAAGCTCAGGCGCTTGCGCGTGAAGAGGAAGGTGTACGGCTGGTCGTCGCGGATGATCTGGTGCGCCTTGTGCCACATCGGCATGCGCTTCTGCTCGTCGATCGTGGTCCTGGCCTGCACGATGAGGCGGTCCAGCTCGGGGTTGGCGTAGGAGATGAAGTCGTCGCCCTGGTCCTTGATCTGGCTGGAGTGGAATTCCTGGTAGATGTCCGACTCGACCTCCCCCGTCCACGCCAGCGTGATCGCCTCGAAGTCGCGGTCGTTGATCCGCTTCATCATGATGGGAAAGTCCAGCGGGTCCGGCTCCATCACGATGCCGGCCTTGGCGTATCCGTCCTTCAGCATCAGGATCACCCGCTCGTACGTCTCGTTTTTGGACGGGTAGGTGAGCTTGAAGCGGAAGGGCTTGCCGTCGGGCGCCAACATCAGGCCCTTCTCGTCGGTCTTGAAGCCGGCCTCCCCGAGCAAGGCCTTGCCTTTCTGCGGGTCGTACGGCCAGTCCGGGACGCCGTCGTCGTACTGCTTCGTGTGCGGCGAAAACGGGCCGGTGATCGGCATTGCATACCCGAGGAACACCTGGTTACAGATCGCCTGCCGGTCCGTGAGCATCGTCATAGCCTGGCGCACCCGGCGGTCGGTCCACCAGGTCGGCTTGCCGCCCCGCAGCTCGTTCCACGCGATGTACGCGAAGCCCGTGCGCGGCGACTCGTAGTTGAAGTGGTTCGTCTTGGCCGCGATCTGGTTGTCGTTCAGCAGGAGCTTAAACTGCTCCGGCTCGCAGGCCATGATGTCGATCTCCCCGTTTTTGAACATCGTCATCTCGACCGCGTCCGACTCGACCTCGTAGAACACGATCCTGTCCCAGGGCCCGGGCACGCCCCAGTAGAACTCGTTCCGCACCAGCTCGATCCGCTGGCCGGGCGTCCACGATTCCGGGTCCTTGAGCTTGTACGGGCCGCTGCCCATCACCAGGCCGGGGCGCTCGTTGAACTGTTCGGGCGTGAACTTCTCGTAAAAGTGCTTGGGCAGCACGCCGGTGTCCTGGAGCGTCGCCTGCGAGAGGACGTCGAAGTACGGCTCGCGGAATTTCCAGACCACCTCCAGGTCGCCGGTCTTCTCGACGGACTTGACGCGCTCGAAGTACGCCCGCTCGCGCGGCGCGTCCACCTTGGGGTTCATGAGCCAGTTGAAGGTAAAGACGACGTCGTCGGCGGTGAGCGGGTGGCCGTCGGAGAACGTCACGCCCGGCCGGATCTGCTCCGTCACCAGGATTGCCGGCGGGCAGTCGGGCTCGGAGCCGATGTCCTCCGGGCGGCGGCCCTCTTTCAGCCGCTTCTCGACGTACTCCTTGCGCTCGGCCGGCTTGTCGTCGGGAGGGGCGTCCTTTTCCTTGAGGACCTCCGCCTCCGTCAGCGGCACGGGCTTGCGCTTGTCCACGTAGGTCTGCCACTCGGACGTGTTGTCCTTGACCTGCCACAACCTGGCGACCATCGGGACCACGTCCAGCGTGTACGGGTCGCGGTAGGCGCAATCCTCGAGGATGGATGCGCGAACGATGGCGCCGTAATACGTCCCGGCGGAGCCGAGCGGCGTCAGCCGGCCGACGCGCGACGGGATGTTCTCCACCAGCCAGTCGCCGCGCGAATACCCCGGCAATTTCTGGGCCGCCTTGATGTATTGGAACGGGTCGGCGAAGCCCCGGCCGGACGCCTCGGTCGAACCCCGCGTCGTCGCCTGAGGGCCGACGACGATGCCGCCGGCCTCCAGTCCGTTGATCGCGCGCATGACGTTGCCGAGCTGCGCGTTCTGCGTCTCCATCTTGGCGACCAGGTTGCGCATGTCCTGCTGCTGGAGGTCGCGCTGCTTCATCTGCAGGAACTGCACCACGATCAGCACGACGATCAGGACGAAGAGGAACAGGTCCTTCAGGCCGAAGCGGTTCTCCATGCGATCCTCTCTGGCGTACCCGGGGAACGGCTCGCGCGCCTCCCGCGCGGCCTCAGATTTTAGCCGCCTCGCGCTTGGGGTCGAACACGTCGCGCAGCCCGTCGCCGATGAAATTCAGGCACACCAGCGTGACCACCAGCAGCGCGCAGGGGAAGAGCAGCGTCCACCAGTAGAACTTCACGGGGCTCAGTTGCGCCACGCCGTCGCTGGCCAGCGAGCCCCACGACGGCATCGGCGGGTTCACGCCGACGCCGAGGAAGCTGAGGAACGACTCCTGCAAAATCGCCGACGGCACGATCAGCGTCGCGTAAACGGTGATCGGGCCGACGAGGTTGGGCAGGATGTGGCGGAGGAAGATCCGCGACTCATTGAGTCCCATCGCGCGGCAGGCCTCGATGAACGGCTGGCCGCGGAGTTGGAGCACCTGCCCGCGCACGACGCGCGACATGGTGAGCCAGCTCACCAGCCCGATGGCGGCGAACAGCACCACCAGGTTTGCCTGCGCCGAGCCGAGCCACCGGGTCAGCGGCCCCTCGAAGGCGATCTTGAAGAGGATGACGAGGAGTATGTACGGGAGGCCGTAGAGGATGTCCACGACGCGCATGAGCAGCGAATCGACCCACCCGCCGCGGTAGCCGGCCAGGAGCCCGACGCCGACGCCGAGCACGACGGAGATCGCCGCCGCCGCCACGCCGACGGCCATGGAGATCATCCCGCCCAGGAGCGAGCGGGCGAGGATGGAGCGGCCGAGCACGTCGTAACCCAGCCAGGCTTCGACCGGCCGGATCTTAGGCGCCTGCCGGACGGCGTTGTTATTCTGCTTGTCGTAGTAGAACGCGCTGGAGGGGCGCAACGTCATCGGGAGCGTCAACGAGCACAACAGAAAGACCGCCAACAGGATCGCGCCCGGCACGATCACGCGCCGGCTCCGCAGCGCCTGCCCCCACACGCCCGGCAACTCCACCGGCGCCTCGCGCGGCTCGGGCGGCCTAAGGGCGGCCGGCGCGAGTTGTTCGATCGCGTAGGTCATCCGCCCACCTTCGCGGTGATGTCGATCCGCGGGTCGAGCCAGGAGTAGGCGACGTCCACGAGCAGGTTGAAGCTCAACAGGAACGCCGACTCGACCATCACCACGCCGAGGATCAAAGTCCGGTCGCGGTTGAGCACCGAGTTGACGAAGTGTTGCCCGAGGCCGGGGATGTTGAACACCTTTTCGACGACGAACGAGCCGGTGAGCGTCGTCGCCGCCGCGGGGCCGAGGTAAGAGAGCACGGGGAGGAAGGCGTTGCGCAGGCAGTGCTTCCACACCACCACGCGTTTGGACAATCCCTTGGCGCGTGCGGTGCGGATGTAATCCGACCCGAGCACGTCGAGCATCGAGACCCGCGTCAGGCGCGCGATGTACGCCATCGGCGCGAGGGACAGGGCAAAGCCGGGCAGGATCATCCCCGAGAGGGTCCCCCACCCGCCTACCGGCAGCGCCCGGGTCGCCGCGGCCAGCATCAGCAGCACCGCCGCCGTCACGAAGCTAGGCAGGCTGATGCCGACGAGTGTGATGGAGAGGCTGGACCAATCCAACACGCCGCCGCGCCGCACCGCCGCCAGCGTGCCGACGAATACGCCGACGAACACGGCGATCGTGACCGCCACCAGCCCCAGGGTCACCGAGATCGGCAGGGCCGACTTGATGATGTCGTTGACGGTCCACTCCTTGTACTGCATGGACGGCCCGAAGTCGCCGTGCAGGAGGATGTTGTAGGGGTAATACGCGAGGAATTTCGCGGCACTCTCCGCGTGAAACCGCTTTTGCAGGCTCTCCACCACCAGCGGGTCCAGCGTCCTCTCGTTCACGAACGGATTGCCCGGCGCCACCCACGCCAGCAGAAACGTCAGCAGGTAAATCACCGCCAGCACCAGCGGAAACTGGAGGAGGCGGTAGAGGATCACCTTGTGCATCGCCGCCAGAGCCTAACCGACGTATGCCGACGTGTCACTCGCACCCAACTGAACCCTCACCCCGAACCCCTGACCACTATTTGTCCACGTAAACGCCTTTGAATACCGTGATCTGCCTCGGGTTCGCCTCGACGCCGTGCACGTTGTCCTTGTTGAGCGAGACGTTCACGTAATGGTACACGGGGATGATGGGCACCTCGGTGTCGATCAGGTCCTCCGCCCTTTCCAGAATGCGCATCCGCTTCTCGGCGTCACCCTCTTTGGCGCCCTGGGCGCAGAGTGCGTCGAACTTCAGGTTGACCCAGTTGCAGTCGTTCTGGAGGCTGGTCGAAAGGTACTTGTCGGTGAACGTCGCAACGTCGGGGTAATCGCCGTACCACGCGACCGTCGCGATGGCGTAGTCTTTTTTGCTGACGCGCTCCCGGAAGACCTTGCCTTCGATCGGGACGATCTCGACGTTCACGTTGAGCTGCTGCGCCCACTGGTTCTTCACGACCTGTACGAGCTTGGCGCGGGCGACGCTGTCGGTGTTGTAGCAGATCGGAAGGGCTGGAAAACCCTTGCCGCCGGGATACCCGGCGTCGGCCAGAAGCTTCCGCGCTGCCGCGGGATCGTACGGCAGCCCCGGCCCCGCCGCGGCCGGCGGCGACGTGAGCAGCTTGCGAAACTCACTATCGGTGTAGCGCTTTCCCGCCTCCCGGCCCGGGTCGTACGGGCCGGCGAGGAACGTGAACAGCGGCAGCGTGCCATCCGGCGGCAGGTAGGTCCGTGCCGGCAACTCCCCCATCCGCGTCACGTTGTCCACGATGAAGTTCTTGTCGATGCTCATCGCCAGCGCCTGCCGCACGCGCATGTCGGCCAGCGGGTTCTTGATCCCCCCAACCCCGCCGCCCAGGTCGTCCGGCATGCGGTCGCTGCACAGCAGCGTCAGGAACGCCGTCCCGAAAGCCGGCGACACACGCAGGTCCTTGCGCCCCTTGTCCTTCAATTCCGCCGCGAGATCCGTCCCCGACAGGTCCGCCAGCCAGTCCACTTCGCCGGCCTCGTACTGGAGGAACTGGCTCAGCGGGTTGTCGTTGACCACCATCTCGATGCTGTTGGTGCGGACGTTGGCCTTGTCCCAGTACGTGTCCGATTTTCTAAGCACCAGTCGCCGTTTGAAATCCCACCGCGTCAGCTCGAACGGCCCGTTCGTCACCACCGCCGGCGGGCGGGTGTATTCGTTGCGATAGGAGTAGTGTCCGTTCGGCCCCTGCGGCACCTTGAACGGCTCCATCGACTTCTCGTGTCGCGGGTAAAACGGCGGGAACGCCATTAGATCGAGCAGGTACGTCACCGGGTCGGTCAGCGTCACGCGCAGCGTCAGCGGGTCGGGCGTCTCGATCCCGACCGTCTTCCAGTCGATCGGGTCGTTGGCGGCGTAGCTCTTCTCGTACTTTTCGGCATTGCGGACGTAATAGAACAGGTAGGTGTACTCGCCGGGCTCCTCGAGCATCCGCCGCCAGGAGAAGACGTAGTCGCCGGCGGTCACCGGGTCGCCATTGCTCCAGCGGCACTGCGGCCGCAGGTGAAACGTCCACACGCGCTTGTCGTCGCTGAGGTCGTACCCCGTCGCGCCCGCGGGGATTGGCCGGTAGGTGTGCGGGTCGAGGCCGTACAGTCCTTCGCGTATTCCGTACGTCAGCCGGAAGTCCTGGAGGTAGGACATCTGGTTGAGGTCGAGCGTGTAGATGTCGCCGCGGTTGATGAAGGTGAAATCTGCGCGCCGCTCAACCCCCCCGCCGGACCAAACGGCCGCCCCGACCACCAGCGCCACCAGCCCCAACGGAATGATGATAAAGCTTCGCATAACCGCAGGACGTGAACCCCCCGCGGCGCGATCGGCTCGGCGCGACCGCCGGCGGTGATTCTTGCACGGCTACGCGCCGCGCGACCCCGTCCCACCAGGGCGATTCGCCGGAGCGCCGCTTGGCGTGTTCGGGGTCGGCGATACGGGCGCCGAGCGATTTCCGGGTGCGCCGATCACCGGGGCCGAAGCCGGGGCGGCGATGTTCTGCACGGTCGGGGGGTCGTTGACCTTCCAGGTCCGTTTCAATTCCGTCAACGCAGCCGCCCACGCGTCGTCCAGTGCCTTCGGGCCCATCCCCTGGTGCAGCCTCCGGAGGCTTGCCCCGGCTAAGCCCAGGGGCCCGGGCGGCACGCCCGCCGTCACCTCAAAGAACGACCCGATCGTGTTAATCGTGACGAAGATTCCGCTCGTGTCCTTCCACGCGCCGACTTTCGCCCGCTGAATGGTCACCGCGAGGAGGTTGCTGATCGCCTGCATCGCCTGCTGCTTGCGCGGTTCCGGCAGCGCCGACCAGATCGCCGGCACCGCGAGGAACCCCGCGGCCTTTCCGTCCGCCGCCAGTCCTTCGGGGAGGTCCTTCACGTACAGACTCGTCCGGTAATCAACAAGGCTGAGCGTCGCGTCGATCAGCAGGTCAATTCCTTTGGGGTTAACGGCCTTGACCGGGTTGAGCAGCGGAGGACTCCCCTGCTCCAGGGTGATCGCGTCGTACGCCTCGTCCACGATCTCGCCTCGCTTGTGCGTCTTGACGGTCTGGATCACCTGGTCCAGCATCTGCTTGGCGGTGGTATTCAGCAGCAGGTTCTTCAGCACGGCGGGGATGGTGCTCTTGGCGGCCTTCATCCCCCACAACGCGACGGCCGCGTCCTTGTCCTTCATCAACCGCGCCGCCACATCCATCAACTTCGGGTTCTTTGCCGACTGCGCCACTTCCGCGGTGACGATCCCGGCGAGCAACTGCGTCCGCGGGTTGGCGTCGTCGGCCAACGGCATCAGTTCTTTGCTCAGGACCTCCGTGTAAGCTTCCAGAAAGGGTACCGACGGCCCGCTCGGCCCAATCCCCTGGGCGGCTTGCATCAACTGGTCGCGCGCCGCCGATTGATTTACGGGATTGCCCTTATCCTTGAGGAAGCCGACCAACTGCTTGGTCGGCCCCTCGACCTGCGCCTTAGTCGGCGTGAGCGTCTTGAGGGACTTGAGGCTGGCCCCGGCCGTCCCGATCGCCGGGTCCACCGGCGGCGCGGGAGTCGCGGCGGTCGCCCCCGGCGGCCTCGGCGCTACTGGTGGCGGCGCTCCCGTCGTGCCGGGAGCCTGCCCGTACACCGCCCCCCCCGGCCGCAGCGCAAGCAGCGCGCACCCCAACGTCAGGCTCACGACAACACGATGGCGGCGGTTCATCAAGCTCTTCTCCAGCGGGCGGAGGATTTCAATGGTGTCATCTCCCGAGGCGTCACACTCCCGCCCCCTCGCCCGCGCCCGGCACATCCATCGCGCCCGCCGCGAGCCCCCATACTGTTACTTACTACTCGCGGAACAGGCGCAAAGGCTCGTGGGGACGCGCTGTTGACGGGTGCCGCATTGCCAGAACGGCCGGCGGAAGCCTCGGCGGCTTGGCCGCAAGGACCTCCCCACAACACGCGCCTAACCCTCGGAAACTCCCGTACAACCTTCGGCGAGATCTTGCCCGTCACTGGGCGCGCGAACCGTATCAGACCCCCTAAACCCTGTCAAGGAAACGGCCGTCCGACAACGCGCCGTCTCATGCCCCGTTCACGTCCGCCAATTTCAGGCGCCCGGGCGCGTCTGACTTGACGCGCCCCCTTCATCTGAAATAATCGCGCCGGGGAATGGGTGACTCAGCCACCGCCCGCGACACGTTTGTTGCAAGGTCCAGATCGCCATGGAGCAACCTCGACCGGAGCGCCTCGATGCCATCCCGGACCCCGCCGTCCGCCGGCTCTCCCTCTATCTCCGACAGCTCGAAGCCTTTAAGCGCAAGGACCGCCGCACCATCTCCTCCAAACAGCTCGGCGAGTCCCTCGGCCTCACCGACGCACAGGTCCGAAAAGACCTCGCCTACTTCGGGCAGTTCGGCCACCCCGGCATTGGCTACCGGGTGGACGACCTGATCGGGCAGGTCAAGCGCATCCTCGGCACGGACAAGACATGGAACGTCCTGCTCGTCGGGGCCGGCAACCTCGGGCGCGCCCTGCTCGCCTATAAGGGATTCGACGTAAAGGGCTTCCGCCTCGCCGCAGTATTCGATAACGATCCCGGTCAAATCGGCCGAAAGCACGGCCCGTTCCTCATCCAGTCCATGACGGATCTCCAGCAGACTATCCAGAAACAAAACATCCGCCTCGCCATCATCGCCGTCCCCGCCGACTACGCCCAGGAGGTCGCCAACCAGCTCGTTAAAGCCGGCGTCCGCGGCATCCTCAACTTCGCCCCCGTCTCACTCACCGTCCCGCAGGATATCGCCCTCAACTCCGTTGACTTGGCCGTCCAGCTCGAACAGCTCTCGTTCCAGGTCAACTTCTCACCACTGATGAATCAGGTCGGCTGAGGCCGCCGGCTCAGACCAAACCCATCTTGACACAATCGGCGGTGCTCCACGATTCTCCCTCTGTCGCGTCGCCCGCGCGCGACTCACCCCTTCAGGAGCACCCGATGATCCGCCGTATTTTCATCGTCCTCACCGGCGTCTGTCTTGCCAACCCCGCGCTCGCCGACGACCCCTTCCGCATCACCGTCCACACCACCACCGGCGAGCCCGCCTCCGTCACCGCCTCCGCACCCAGCCTCATTGACCTGGCCAACGACGTGATCAAGAACCAGGCCGAGTTCACCGTCTTGGAGAATCGCGACTTCAGCGGCACGTTTCTCTACACCACGCCGCGTGCGCCGATCAATTTCTCCGCCAATGCGGCCGGCACCACCGGCGTGCTCAACATCCCCTCGATCCACTTCACGAAGACCTTCACTGCCGCCAACCGCGACGAGCTCGAAAACCAGATTGAGGATTTCATCAAGACTCAGGGCGCGCGGGTCTGGGCACGGTTCCTCCGCAAGGTGGACCAGACCTCACTCATCTCCGTCTCGGACGGCAACCCCCGCGCCACCACCGCCTTCCTCGCCACGCAGTCGTTCAACCGCCTCGCCCTCACCCCCGCCCAATCGGTCGGCCCGCGCGCCAAGTCCAACAATGAAGAGTTCCGCCTGGATTTCGCCGGCGGCAGCATCAACACCGACGACGGCAACGGCTATTTCGCCTCGGCCGTGCTCTCCACCGGCTACCGCTTCACGGACAATGTCGCCCTCTTCTTCGCGATCCCCTTCCAATACCGCTCGATCCAGGGCGCGCAGATCTTCGACGTCGCCGTCGAGCTCGGCCTGCCGATCACCCTCGTCCGCTCTGACAGCCAGCGCTACGCCCCGGCCGAGCCGTCGTTTTCCTGGACCCTGACCCCCTACGGCTTCGTGGACGGTTCCGGCAGCGAAGACTTCGTCGCCGGAGGCCTGATGTACGGCGGCGGCATCGCCTCCAATCTCAACATCCCCCTCGGCCCCTTTACCTTGACGATCGGCAACGCCATCAGCTTCTACGAGGGTGACAAGGTCAAGGCCCAGGGCTACGAGTTCGACAACAACGTCTCCCAGCAGGTCCTCAAGAACGGCCTGCTCCTGAGCTGGGCGCCGGGCCGCGGCAACCTCGTCCTCGACGCCGGCATCACCTACACCAACTTCCTCTCCGACGCCGCCCTGAGCGACTACTGGACCCCCACCGCCGGCGTCACCCTCCTCTTCGGCCCCGCCTCCGGCCTGCGCTTCGCCTACGCCGGCGACTTCGGCAACGGCTTCACCTCACACGGCGGCAGCATCGAGCTGTTCGTCAATTACTGATGCCGCAAGACCCCCGTCAACCCGCCGAACGACTCGAGTACAAATCCCCCCGCACGCATTTCGGCGACCAGCTGGACGCCGACGCGACCGGGTGCCTCTGGGAGATCCGAATCTTCATCGCCGCCGCCATTGCCGGCTTGATCTGGATCGTTTTCGAACTCGCCACCAATCCACAAATCTTCAATCCCCCACCCCCAGTTCCCGCACCACCCTCAACACGCTCGGCAGCTCCCCGCCAAAAAGCCACGCGTGCCGTAGATAAAAACCCGACACAACCGACGACGTCACCCGCCTCCCTTTTGCCTTCACCGCACGGTAGCCCTTCCCCGCCGCCCCCAGCCGGTACGCCTCCATCCGCCGCTCCTGCGGGTCAATGATCCAATGCTCCCTCACCCCCGCCCGCTCGTAGTCCTCATACTTCCGCACCCAATCCCTCTCCGCACTGTCCGGCGACACCACCTCCACGATCAAATCCGGCGCCCCGTCGATCTGCGTCTCCTTCACGACCCCCCGGCGGACTTTCGAAACAAACATCACGTCCGGCAACCGCTTCCGCCGTATACTCGCCAGCCGCACCAACACCTCCGGCCCGTGCACGCTCCCCAATTCCTTTGCCCGCACGTAAATCGCCAGCACGCTCCGCACCCACCCCACCAGATCGTCATGCCCCACGCTCGCCGGCGCCATCATGACGACCTCCCCGTCCACCCACTCCGCCCGCGTCTTCTCCCCCACCCAAATCCATGCGTCAAACTCCTCCTCCGTCATCCGCCGCCCCGGATGCACGGTCCCATACATCTCCTCAAAATCCGAGACGCGGGCATCAACGGTGGACATCGCCGATTCTCCGCCTGCCATTCTACCGCGGCACCGCAACGCTACGTCTTCCGCCGAAACAATCGCCGAAGATTCCTTCTCCCGTGAACGACACGCACGACGGTCAGGCTCTCGTCGTCATAGCGATACGCGATGACGTACGAATACACGCTCCAAAAGCGGTAGCTCTTGTCCGTCACGTCCGCGCGGGTGTGCCCCTTCCCCGGCATCTCGATCAACCCGCGGATCGCCGCGTCCAACTTGTCCGCCACACGGTCTCCGCCGCGTCCCGGTTATCCGCGGCGATATAGTGCCAGATCTCGAGCATGTCGAGCCGCGCCCGGGGCTCGATTAGAAGCTTTCTCATCCCGCCTTCGTCTGCCCCCGCCCCCGCAGTTCTCGAAGTTCCGCCAGGACCTGCTCCCCGTCGAGTGGCGGCCCGCTCGCCTCACCTTCGGCCAGAAGACGATCCCATTCGCCTTCTTCAAAATCCCCCGACCGCTCCCGCTGGTCCAGGTGCGCTACGGCCGCCGTAACGACGTCCTCCGCCGTGCGATACTGGCCGGAGTGCACGCGATCTTCAATCAACTTTTGAATGTGCGAAGGCAGCGCAAGATTCATGACCAATCTCCGCCCGGATTGTATCAATCACCGCCAGCCGTTGCACGTTAAACCACAATCCCCTCACCTCTCCTCCGCCACCTGCGGCCGCGTGCTCTCCACGATCGCCAGCAACTCCTTCTGCTCTGCCGTCGCGAGATGCAGCTTGTCCAGCGTCGCCTTCAAATCCCCCACCGCAGCGTCGAACTCCGCGTTGGTGATCTTCATGCCGTTGTGCACCTGCTTCATCTCTCGCCCCTCGTACTTCGCCGGGCCGCCGGTCGAAAGGGCAAAGAACTGCGCCATGTGCGTCTTGAGCGTCTCCACCTTTCCGGCATCCGGCTTCCACTCGACGGACTTGCCTCCGTACCCGAGCACGCCGCCGCGCTTGATGCCCTTGCGCTCCCAGTTCACGCGCGGGTCGGCCAGCGCCCGCGCGACGAAATCATCCACGATCGCCTTGACCCCCTGTTCGCCGCCCAATCGCTCGTACAGCGTGGGCTTGTTGGTAACGACGGCACCGGTTTGACTCTGCCCGCCCTTGTTGTCCTTGTTTGATTTGTTTTCTTTGCCGTCCCCCTGCTTGAGCTGCTCGTCCTTGGTCATCCGCTGCTCGGCCCGCTGGTCGGCCTCGCGATTGCCGGAGGTAAAGAACTCCCGCTGCTTGGTGTCCTGGCTCCCGCACCCCGCCAGGGCACCGGCCAACAGCACGACCACCCCCCCCACCATTGCGCGCGCGATTCTTCCAGTCATGTGTTTCTCCTGTGTTGTCGTTCTCAAACCTAAGGCGACCCCCCGCCCACCTCCCCGCCGGGCACGTCGTTGATCGCCGTGGCCGGCCCGAATTCGATCCCGCCCAGGTCCTGCGTCTGCCCCTCCAGCCGCGGCATGTACGCGCGGATGAACGCGTTGCGCAGCACGTTGCCGATCGTCGCCAGAATATCCGGTTTGGTCCCGGTCACGTCCCCCGTGATCGGAATTTTCGTCCCGAACTGGTCGCGCTGCTGGTTGGTCAGCAACTTCGTTACTCCGCCGACCAACGCCTCCCAGAAGAGTTCCAGGATGTTGTCCTCTTTGAAATCCGCTGGCCCGAGGATCTTGAGGTGCCGGAACAGCGGCTTGACGTACCCGTCCAGCCGCCCTTCGCGGGATTCCATCTCCACCACGAGGTCGAAAAACCCGCGCTCGAAATCAAACTTCCCGTACGACCGGACGAGCGAATTGGTCTTGGTCACGTCCAGCCCGACCAGCCGCACGGCCATCTGAAACGTCGGGTAATACGAGAACGGGTCCATTTTCATCTCGTACTCGAACTTCGCCTGATCCATCGCCAGCGCCTTGGCCTTCACCGTCGTCACCAGCGGCGTCACCTCGTCACGGATGTTCGTCAGGTTCTGCACTTCCGCGTCGAGGTGGCTCAGGTACACGTCCACGGGCTCTTTGGTTTGATACGCGCGGAAGTGAACCGACCCGTCTTTGACGATGGCCGCGTTGATCTTGAAAGGGAACAGGTCGCGAATCATCTTCAGCCACGGCCCGCCGCCGCCGCTCTGCGACTGCGAGTCGTCGGGCGCGTCCACGAAGTTCAGCTCCGGCCGGTCCATCAGCACCCGCCCGACGATCTTGCCGTGCAGCAGGGCGTCCCACTGGATCGCAAAGTCCACCCGCTTGGCCGCGTACAACGGCACCGGAACGTTCCCCGTAATCTTGTTCAGCCGCACGTCGTCGATCGAGTACGCCCCGCGCCACAGGTGGATGTGAATGTCCCCAATGCGGCCTTTGTACATCGGGCTCTGGTCGATCGTCCGGTTGACGTACCACCGCACCACCGGCGCCATGGCCAGCCGGGCGCCGATCAACAATGCGACGATCACCAACAGGACGATGGCCCACCGGCCGCGGCGCGGGGGCTTTTCGGCGGGCTTTCCGTCTTTCACTTCGGCCGACGCCGCAGATTGCTCGGGGGGAGGTTGTTCGACAGAATTTGGTCTAAGCACGGCATCCACTCTCCGGCCTGACAGACAGGCGTTGAGTGCCTCATCGGCAGAGGCTGCAAACGGCGCACCGAACCTCAAATGGATGGTAGTGCTCTGTCGAATCTGGATTTAACGCTGAACACCTCCGTTGAAATCGCGCGGCCCGGTTTGTCAGCTACTCCCCGCCCAATTCCCTCAGCTTCTGGCGCACCAGCTCTTCCCGCCGCGCTGCCGCCGCGTCCAGCCACTGCTTCACCGCCTCTTCTTCGCCTCGTTCGAGCATCGTTGCGAGGGAATCCAGCCTGTTCTTCAGTCGCTGTACGGCCGCGCGGACGTTGTCCCGGTTGTCGAGGAGGATGTCACGCCACAGCCCCCCGTCGCCGCCGGCGATGCGGGTGGCGTCCAGGAAGCCTTTTCCCGCCAGCGGCAACGCCGCCTCTTCCTGCAACCCGACCAGCGCCGCCGCCACGGCGTGGGGCAGGTGGCTGACGTCGGCCAGCAGCCGGTCGTGTTCCTCGGGACTGAGCCGGCACGTCCGCATCCCGATGGTCGTCCAGAACGCCTCCACGTTTTTCAGTGCCTCGGCGTCTGTTCGCGGTGTCGGCGTGGTGATACACAGGGCGTTCTGGAAGAGGTCCGCCCGGGCGAACTCGATTCCCCGCTTCTCGCTCCCCGCCATCGGGTGACTGCCCACGAAACGCACCCCTGGTGGCAACACTTCTTCCGCTTGCCGCACCACGGATCGTTTTGTACTTCCGACGTCGGTGACGACCGCGCCGGGTTTCAGTTCCGGCCCGATCCGCCGCAAGGTATCGCCAAAAAGTCCCACCGGCGTGCAGAGAATCACCAGGTCCGCATCCCGAACCGCTCTCGACAGGTCCTCGTATCCCTCATCAATGGCGCCATACTCACGGGCTTTGTGAAGCGTTGCCGCTCGATGACCGTAACCCACGATTCGCAAAGGCATTGCAGCCGCACGGACGGCCAGTCCAATCGAGCCCCCCAATAATCCCACCCCCAGGATGCTCAAGTGGTGTGGTTGCATGGTCCGATAATACCGTGGGTTGCGCTACGCCGCGTAAGTTCTGGCCCGACGGGCATTTTGACCGGTTGGATTGGACTGTCAAATCCGCTTGAAGTCCACTCAACCCCGCCATAGGCTATGGGTCCATTCGATAAGGAAGACGTCCCGAAGCGATTGCGATAGCGAAGTTCGACGACGTATGTAGCTGGCCAAGGCTGATGAAAAGGCGATCCGCTTCCCAGGGTCACCGGCGGACATCCAACACCAAGACGTGAACGCCGCGGCTCGAAGAAACGAATCGGTTCGACTTATGGCAGACTCGGCAAGTTCCGCGGCGGTCGGCAGCGACACCTCCGGCCTATCCCCCCACTCCCACAGTTCCAACGGCAACGGCTCCTCCTCCAACGGCAAGGGCTCGCTCCGACACGTGCTGGAATTCGAAAAGCCCCTGGCCCGCCTCGAGCAGCAGATCCGCGAACTCGAAGCCCTCCAGGCGCAGAAGCAGGTGGATTATTCGAAAGAGCTTCGCCAGCTTCGCACGAACTACACCTCCCTCCTCCGCAAGACCTACGACAAGCTCTCGGCGTGGGAAACCGTCCAGGTCGCCCGGCATCCACAGCGGCCGCTCTTCCGCGATTACGTGGAGATGATCTGCCGCGAGTTCCGGGAGATCCACGGCGACCGCCACTTCGGCGACGACCCGGCCATCCAATGCGGCCTGGCCCGCATGGCCGGCCAGAAGGTGATGCTCATCGGCCACCACAAGGGCCGCGACACCAAGGAAAAGGTCAAGTGCTTTTTCGGCCTGGCCCACCCCGAAGGTTACCGTAAGGCCTTGCGGTGCATGAAGCTGGCCGAGAAGTTCAACCTGCCGGTCGTGACCTTCATCGACACCGCCGGCGCGTATCCCGGCATCGGGGCCGAGGAACGGGGCCAAGCGGAATCCATTGCCCGCAACCTCATGGAAATGTCGCGGCTGCGCACGCCAATCGTCAGCGTCGTGACCGGCGAGGGAGGTTCCGGGGGCGCCCTGGGGATCGGCGTGGCCGACCGCGTGGCGATGCTGGAATTCGCCTGGTACTCGGTCATCAGCCCCGAAGGCTGCTCGGGCATTCTCTGGAAGGGGAGCGAGAACGCCGCCGATGCCGCCGAGGCGTTGAAACTTACCAGCAAGCACCTCAAACAGCTCGGCGTCATCGATACGGTCATCCCCGAGCCACTCGGCGGCGCCCACCGCGACCCCCACACGACGGCCCACAACCTCGAGCAGTACGTCGCCAAGGCGTTGCGAGAATTGAGGCGGCAGAAGATCGACAACCTGATCGAACGCCGCTACGAGAAGTTCCGCAATCAGGGCGTGGTGGTCGAGCCGTCCCGGCGCCAGGCGGCCCGGGCGGCCAGCTAACTTAAGCTAACTCCGGTTCACCGCACGTGTCCCCCTTCCTGGAGACTGTATGTCGCCCAGGGCGGTCGCACCCCTTATTCTTTCGGGCCTGATACTGCCGCTGTCCCAGGCCGCGCCGCGGCCGACGACGCTACCGGCTACCGCACCGGCCACTCAGCCGATTCGCCAGGCCGGAACGCGGCCCTGGCGCCCGCCGCCCCACATGGTCACCTCCAACGCAGACTCGGCATACGGCGCCACCCAGCAGCACGGCCAAGTCACCCTCGTCGTTCGAGGCATCAACCCGACGGCGGGTTACGAAACCAGGCTGGTCCCATCCCGCACCACCGCCGGGCCGCCGGAATTCACCCTCGTGCAACGAAAGCCCGCCGGCCCCGTCGCGCAGGTGATCACGCCGTTCGAGGCCGTTGCTTCGTTCAAGTCCGAAACGCCGGTCAAGTCGGTGATCGTTCGCGACGCCGCCGGGCGCCGCCACGAGGTGTCGGTGGAGCAGCGGCAGGACTAGGCGGACGCGAAAACCCGCCGCCGCTCGCCTATAATCCGCCCTCGATCATGGCGGATCGTCTCACCACAAGCACATTCACCCCAACAACTTAAGCGCGAACTCCCGATGGCAAGCTACACCCAGAGCATCCAAAACCTGATGAACGAACTGGCCCGGCTCCCGGGGATTGGCGCTCGATCCGCCGAGCGCATCGCCTTCCATTTGCTCAAGCTCCCGGCGGAGGAGGCCATGCGCCTGGCGGATGCCATTCACGAGGTGAAGACGCGGATCAAGCACTGTTCGACGTGCTACAACCTCACCGAACAGGACCCCTGCGCGATTTGCAGCGACCCGGGGCGCGACCAGGCCGTCGTTTGTGTAGTCGAGCAGCCGAAGGACCTTCTCGCGCTGGAATCAACGGGCCTGTATCGGGGCGTGTATCACGTGCTCCTCGGCCGGATCGCGCCGCTGGACGACGTGCATCCCAATGACCTGACCATCGATGGCCTGATGAAGCGCCTCGCCTCGGGGGCCGTCCGCGAGGTCATCATGGGCACCAACCCCAACCTGGAAGGCGACGGGACCGCGCTGCACCTGCAATCGCTGATCGCGGAGTTTCCCGGCGTGCAGGTCACGCGGCTGGCGCGCGGGCTGCCCGCGGGGAGCAACATCGAATACGCGAACCGAAACATCCTGGCGGACGCGATCAGCGGTCGGCAGAGGATGTAGGGTGTGCGTCTTAGGGGGATCGATTCGGCTATCGCTTGTCGCCCAGGGTCGGCTGGTTGGGGCCGCGCGTGGACGTGTCCGTGCTGATCTGTCCCGTGGTCGCGTCGTTGCCCGTCAGCCCTCGCGTGTCGTCGGTGTCCTGGCCGGGGAGCGTGGTGGTGACGTCGCCGACGTGCGAGCCGACGCGGCCTTTGGTGTCGCCGCGATCGTTGGTGCTGCCTTCGAAGCGTTCCTCGGCCCCGTGGCGTCCGGGCTGCAACTCATTTTCGCCCCTGGCGGCGGGGCCGCTGGCGAAGGGGGCGCTGCCGCCGTCTTCGGTCATGTCGGGGCCTTGGTCGCGTTCATCGGGGCCGGTGGCGGAGAGGGTATCGCCTTCGTCGCCGACGCCGGTGATGTCGGGGTCCACGTCGCCGCCGGAGCCTTGGCCGGGCATTCCGATGCCGGTGGACCCGACGCCGGTCGTGCGGTCGCCGCCGGTGCCGGAGCGCATCGGGCCGGTTCCGGCGGCGCGGTCTTCGGCGCGGCCGTAGAAGGTGTCGGCGTGTGTCGCTTCGGCGGCGGGGATGCCGAAATCGAGCTTTCCGCCGACCTTGCGAGCCGCCGCCGGCGACCCGCCGACCTTCGCTTTCGCCTTTGCGCGGCGCGCCTTGGCCGAGGCGGGCGCCGCCGCACGCGTCGTGTCGCGCGTTCCGGGGTGAGCGCCGCGCGCCTTCTTCGTGGCGGCAGCCGTGCGCGCGCCGGTCCGTGCGGAACCGGCGGCGCCGCGGCCGCGTGAGGCCGCCTTGGCGGGCGTGCCGCGCCGGGCGGTTGCCGACTTGCCCGCGGATTTGGCCCCGACGCTTGCCTTGCGCGACGACGTCTTGCGGCCGGAGGCGGCGGACTTGCCCGTCTTCGTGCGGGCCTTACCGGCCTTGGCGCGGCC
>Ga0308176_10000440_pt1 | contig 26551 bp, 24 predicted proteins | sample PhyCR2_3_FD_203890 | JGI IMG/M metagenome (GOLD analysis project Ga0308176, IMG submission 203890) | Soil microbial communities from UC Gill Tract Community Farm, Albany, California, United States - DLSLS.C.R2 | ecosystem: Environmental > Terrestrial > Soil > Agricultural land | place: USA... | reverse complement strand
ATCCGGAACAGCCAGTACACGAGCTCGAAGATCACGGCGCCACCACCGCTGCCGCCGCCGCTGCTGTGGCCGCCGCCGCCCGAGTAGCTCTCGCCGCCGCCGGGCCGCGCCGCGGGCAGCGCGCGCTCCGCCTGCGCGTGGGCCTCGCTGGACAGCTTGTGCCCGAGGCCGCTGTCCGCGACGATCACGGCCTCGCGCTCGAGCCACGAGAGGTAGATGAGCATCCCGCTGCGATCCCGGGTGTTGTGCACGCCGCGCTCGACGAACGTCGCCCGCGCCGCGCGCATGATCGCCCGGTGCCGCATCGCCGCCGGGGAGAGCCGTCGCTTGACGCCCGGTAACAGCTCGACGATCGCCCCCGCGATCCCGCCGAGCACGAACGGATCGATCAGGATCGAGGTGAGCGCGAACACGTGCTCGCCGAACAGCATCACCGCCAGCCCGGCCATCGCCGCGAGCCCGCCGACCACGACGTTCGCATGCCGGTAGCCGGCCGAGCGGCGGCGCACCGCGATGACGACCTCGACCGCCGACGTGCCCTCGATCGCCGTGATCGCCTGCGCGAACGCGGTGCGCGCTGCAGCGTCGAGGAACCGAGCCGTCACCCTGCGGATGTACCACGCGGCCTGCAGCGATGGCGCACGCCGAGCGTTTCGTCGGCTCGCGGCGCCCTACCGCGTCCTGCCCCGGTGCGCAGCTTCTGGAGAACGCGGACACGCTCGCTGGCGCCGCGGGGCTCGTCGCTGTTATCAAGATCCATCCGCGGTCGCCGGAGCGGCCGTTCGGGAGACCGCGGACACGCGCGCTTGCGGACGCGGGTCTGGGCTCGTCGCTCGTCTGTTGACGGCCGTATCGCGATGACCGGCAGTGCCATCCCCACGACCGGCCGGCGCACGATCCACCCGGCCTGGGAATCTATCTCGCGCCGTAGCCCAGCCCGCGCCGCTGCGCTGCGCGTTGCCGTCCTCGTGCGGCCGGGTTGTTCATCAACCAGTCAAATCCCTGCGGCAAGGTCGTAGCCGACCATCGATGCTGGCAGCGTCGCCGCGGTGCGACGATCGACCTTGCCGGTAGGTAGCAGGGGTAAGTCGGGGCAGATCGCGAGCCGGCGCGGGCGGGCGTGGGCCGGGAGCGCGGCGTGCCAGTGGGCGGCGGCGGCGCGCAGATCGAATACGGGGTCGACGACCAGCGCCGCGGCGACGACCTGGCCCCAGCGCTCGTCGTGAACGCCGAACGCGCACGCGGCGAGCACGCCCGGGGTCGCCGCGAGCACCGCCTCGATCGCCGATGGGTGGACGTTCTCGCCGCCGGTGATGATCACGTCGTCGCTGCGGCCGGCGACGTGGAGTACGCCGCCGGTGAGGTGGCCGAGGTCCGCGGTGGTGAACGCCGGGGCGATCGGCCTGCCGTCGAGGTAACGCGTCGCGAGCATCGGCGCGCGCACGACGATCGGCGCCGGCTCGCGAGCGGTGCCGGCCTCGAAGACGACGTCGGGCAGCGGAACGAGCGGCGCGCGCGGGTCGCCGGCACGGTCGATCGGCGCCGTCGCGAGCTGGCCGAGCGACTCGGTCATGCCGTACGTGGTGAGGAACGGTACCCCACGCTCGGCCGCGCGCTCGAGCAACGCGGGCGGTGAGGCCGCGCCGCCGAGCAGCACCGCGCGTAGCTGGGCGGGCGGGCGCCACGCGGGATCGTCGAGCAACGCCGCGAGCTGGGTCGGCACCAGCGACGCCAGCGTGCAGCGCTCGAGGAGCCGCGCGACGAGGTCACGATCGAAGTCGCGATCGCACAGCACGATCGGCCGGCGCGCCGCGAGGCAGCGGATCACGATCGAGAGCCCGCCGGCGTGGGCGAGCGAGAGCGCGAGCAGCCAGCGGTCGTCGTCGCGCCAGCCGAGGTGGCGCGCGCTCGCGTTTGCCGCGGCGGCGAGGGCCGCGCGCGAGAGCACGACGCCGCGTGCGGCGCCGGTCGAGCCCGAGGTGAACAGGACGGCCGCGGCATCGGCCGGCAGCTCGGCACGCTCGATCGCCCCGCGCTGGCGTTCGATCTCCTCGGGCCCGAGCCGGTGATGGATCAGCGCGATTGGCCGGCGTGCGTCGAGCGCGGCGTAGACCGCGAGCACGGTCTCGACCGACGGTGTCGCGACGATCGCCGCGAGGGGCGGCTGGGCGCCTGCGATCGCCGCGGCACACGCCGCGAACGTCCGCGATCGCGAGGCGGTCTCGATCGCGATGCGATCCGGTGCTTCGCGAGCCGCCTGGGTGATCAAGAGATCATCGGTCATCGTCGGCTCGTTCGCGACACGCGCGGTCCGCCTGGATGATCAAGCGGCCATCGGTCATGGGTCGGCTCGTTCGCGGCACGCGCGGTCCACGCCGGCGAGGTCGAGGTCGGGGAACCCGAGGCCCGGCGAGGCCGCGGGGTGAACATGATCGGCGGCGAGCTGTTCGACGACGATCGACCAGGCGGTGAGCGCCGGGTGGGGGGCCAGGCCGGCAGGGTGATCACCGCCGAGCGCGAGCGCGAGCTCGGCGCAGGCCGCGGTGCCGACCGGTCCCTCGAGTCCGTGGGAGACGATCGCCGCGACGCCGGCATGGCGCGCGCGTTCGGCAAGCGCGAGGACCGCGGACAGGCCGCCGAGCAGCGTCGGCTTGAGCACGAGGGCGGCGAGCGCGGGGCCGCGCAGGGCGACTCCCAGCTCATCGGGGGCAAGCTCGGCCAGGCTCTCGTCGAGCGCGATCTGGCAGGGCAGCGGCTCGGCGGCGAGCCGGTGGGCCTCCGCGCACGGCTCCTCGACGTAGTCGATCGGGAAGGGGGCGAGCGCCGCGAGCCGGGCGACGACCTCCGCGCGCGGCCAGGAGCGGTTCGCGTCGATCCGGAGCTTCGCGTCCGGAACCGCCTCGGCGATCGCGCGCACGCGGCCCGGAGCGTCGCCGGCGGCGAGCTTGATCTTGAGGCAGCGGATCCCGGCGGCGAAGGCACGGCGTGCGGCCTCGGGATCGTCGACGACCGCGGCAAGCGGGATGCGCCTCGGGTGGATTGCTTGAGGTCGCTCGTGCCGTGTGGATGGAGCGTTCTTCACGTGAGGGATCGCGGGCGTTCGATGGATCGGCGGTTCGAGCAGCGCGGCGAGCGTGATCCGGCGATCGCGCGCGAGCGCATCGAGCAGCGCAGTCTCGATCGCGAAGCGCGCCGCGGGGGAGGCGGTTGCGGGCGAAGCGGCGGCGAGGTTCGCGGCGGTGGCGAGGCTCGTGGCGGTGGCGAGGTTCGCCACGGAGGCAGCGAGCGCGCAGGCGGCCTCGCGGTCGGCAACCTCGAACGGCGCGCGCTGGGTGAACGCGGCGATCGCGCGTTCGGCATCGCCGAGCGTATCGGCTGACATCCCCGGCAGCGGGGCCGCCTCGCCGAGGCCGATCACCCCACGATCGGTGCGTGCCTCGATCACGACGGCGGCCCGCTCGGTCCGGCCGCGCGCGGCGCCGCGGCTCGTGATCGGCCACCGGATCGTTCGCGCCGCGATCGAGACGATCCGCATGTCAGCTCGCCGCGAGGCCGGCGGCGAACAGGCCGCCGAACAGCAGCAGGAGCTGCGCGGTGGCGGCGAGGCAGCCGTTGAACGCGGGGCCGTCGCTCGCCGCGATCAGCGCGCGCAGCCGGGCGACGGCGATCGGCAGTGACAGGAGCGGCAGCGCGACCGGCAGTCGGCCGGCGATGACGAGGCCGGCCGGAACCGCATAGGCGAGCGCGAGCAGCCCGGCGTACTCGACGAGGCCGGCGCGCCGGCCGAGCCGGACCGCGAGCGTGCGCTTGCCGGCGCGCGCGTCGGTGGCGCGATCGCGGATGTTGTTGACCACGAGGATCGCGGTCGCGAGCGCGCCGACCGGGACCGCGGCGGCGATCGCGAGGCACGGCACGGCGCCGAGCTGGACGAACGCGGTGCCGCACACCGCGACGAAGCCGAAGAACACCAGCACGAACACATCGCCCAGGCCGTGATAGCCGAGCGGCCACGGCCCGCCGGTGTACGCGATCCCCGACAGGATCGAGGCGACGCCGATCGCGATGACCGGCCAGCCGGCCACCAGGGCCAGGTAGATGCCGAGCAGCGTCGCGACGCCGAACGCCGCGATCATCGCGCGCTTCATCGCCCGCGCGCTGACGAGGCCCGCGCTCACCGCGCGCAACGGGCCGACGCGATCGGGGCCGTCGGCGCCGCGCTCGGCGTCGAACACGTCGTTGGCGAAGTTCGTGCCGACCTGGATCGCGAGCGCGCCGCCGAGCGCCGCCAGCGCGGGACCCAGCGCCACGCCACGGCTCGCCGCCGCGCACGCGGTGCCGACGACGACCGGCACGACCGCGGCCGGCAAGGTGCGCAGCCGCGCCGCAGCGATCCACGTCGCGACCGCGGTGGGCGCAGGCTCGCTCACGGCCGCCTCGGCGCGCAGCGCGCCGCCCGGGGAATCTCGCAACACCGCATGGCCTCGCTCACGGGTAGCGCTCGAACCGCGAGAAGTCGGGCTTGCGCTTCTCGAGGTAGGCTTCCTTGCCTTCGCGGCCCTCGTCGGTCGTGTAGTACATGAGCGTCGCCGAGCCGGCGAACGCCATCATGCCGGCCTGGCCGTCGCAGTCGGCGTTCATCGCGAGCTTCAGGAAGCGCAGCGCGGTCGGCGACATCGCGAGCATCTCGCGGCACCACTGATGCGTGGTCGCCTCGAGCTCGGCGAGCGGCACAACGGTGTTGACCAGGCCCATGTCGAGCGCCTGCTTGGCGTCGTACTGCCGGCACAGATACCAGATCTCGCGCGCCTTCTTCTGGCCGACGATGCGCGCCAGGTACGAGCTGCCGAACCCGGCGTCGAAGCTGCCGACCCGCGGGCCGGTCTGGCCGAACCGCGCGTTGTCGGCGGCGATCGTCAGATCGCACACCAGGTGGAGCACGTGACCGCCGCCGATCGCGTAGCCCGCGACCATCGCGACCACGGGCTTGGGCAGGTAGCGGATCCGCATGTGCAGATCGAGGACGTTGAGCCGCGGGATGCCGTCGTCGCCGACGTAACCGCCGGTGCCGCGCACGCGCTGATCGCCGCCGGAGCAGAACGCGTCGGGGCCGGCGCCGGTGAGGATCACCACGCCGATCGATGCGTCGTCGCGCACGTCGTCGAACGCGCGGATCATCTCTCCGACGGTCTTGGGCCGGAAGGCGTTGCGGACCTCGGGGCGGTTGATCGTGATCCGCGCGATGCCGTCGGGCGACGTCTCGAAGATCACGTCCTCGTAGCCGGGGCGGCGGGTCCAGGTCCCTTGATCGGGTCGGGTCGCGGGCGACTCAGTCATTGGTTCCTCCACGAGCTACGCGAAGCGAGGGTGGCATGGCGAAGTGTTCGAGCGCGGTGCGCCGGACGTCGTGCGCACCCGAGGCGCTGACCGGCGCGTGGATCACGGTCGGGCCCGGGGTCTCGAGCGCGCGGGCGATCGCGGCCCCGGCGCCGGCCGGCGAGGCCGCCGTGGTCGCGCGGATACCGAGCGCGGCGGCGATCGCGGTCGGGTCGAGCTCGGGGGCGGTGAGCCAGTAGCGCTCGAGCGCGGCGGCGGGCTGCGTCCGTGCGATCGGCAAGCCGGCGAAGATCTGACCGCCGCGGTTATCGATCACCAGGATCGCGAGCGGGGCGTGCGCCGCGCGCGCGGCGAGCAGGCCGCCGAGATCGTGCGCGAAGCTGACGTCGCCGAGCACGAGCAGCACCGGCCGGCCGGCCCACGTGGCCCCGGCCGCCGACGCGATCAGGCCATCGATCCCCGCGGCGCCGCGCTGCGTGAGCACCACGTGCGGCACGCGATCCGTACACACCTGGTCGACGACCCGGATCGGCAAGCTGTTGCCGAGCTGGATCGCGGCGCCCGGGGGCACGGCCTCGATCGCCGCCCGGAGCATCGCGGCTTCATTGCGCGGGTGGCGGTCGAGCGCGACTTCGATCGCCTGCGCCGCGCGCGCCTCGGCCGTGCGCCAGGTGGCTGCGGCCTCGCCGGGGGCACGTGGCGCCGCGGACGCCGCTGCCAGCGCCCCGGTCACGGCCTCGATCGTGGCGGCGACGTCGCCGAGGATCACGCCGCGCGCCGACGAGTCGGCGTCGTGCCAGGCCTGGCCGGCGAGCACCCAGCGCTCGGCACCCGCCGCGGCGACCCGTGCGAGCCACGCCGGCCATGCCGCGGCCACCGGCTCGGCGCCGAGCTGGACCACGAGGCGCGGCGCCGGCTGCGCGGCCGTCGGGATCAGATCGAAGTGATCGACGAACACCAGGCCGTCGGGCCGGGGCCCGAACCGGAGCTGGCTCCCCGCCTCGGCGACGATCGGATAGCCGGACCGGGCCGCGAGCGCGAACACGGCGGTGCGCGTGGCGGCAAACGCGGCCGGCAGCGCTCCGGCGACGATCACGCCATCGGGTTCGCGGGCGATCGCCGCCGCGAGATCGGCCGTCGCGCGCGGATCGGGGGCGAGCACCGGCGGGGCGATCCGCACCTCACCGGCGAGCTGGCCGGCGAGCCGCGCGAGCGAGCGCTCGGCGTCGGTCGTGGGCGCGGCGGGCTCGAGCGGCTTGCGCAGCGGTAGCTCGACGTGGACCGGGCCGGGGTGGGGGCCGCGCGCGAGCGTGATCGCCTGGATGATCTTGCGGCGCACCGAGCGCAGCGCGAGCTCGCCCTCGCCGGGCACGCCGAGATCGATCGCGCCGCGCACGAAGTCGCCGTACAGCTTGATCTGGTCGATCGTCTGCGAGGCGCCGCAGCCCTGGAGCTCGGGCGGGCGATCGGCCGTGATCGCGAGCAGCGGGACCCCGGCCAGGCTGGCCTCGACGATCGCCGGCAGGTAGTGCGCCGCCGCCGTACCGCTGGTGCACACCAGCACGATCGGCAGGCCGGTCGCGCGGGCCGCGCCGAGCGCGAAGAACGCCGCGGCGCGCTCGTCGATCAGCGTCACGAGCTCGAGGCGTGGCTCGCGCGCCAGCGCGGCGACCAGCGGCGTCGAGCGCGAGCCCGGGCTGACCACGCAGCGCGTGACCCCGCCGTCGGCGAGGCTGGTCGCGACGAGCTCGGTCCAGATCGTCTGGATCGCGGCGGTCACTCGGCTCCCTCGGCCCGATCTGACCGAGCGCCCCGGTCATTCCGGTCGCTGCGATCCGGTGACTCCGGCTCGGCGGTCACCCCGAGCGCGCCGAGCATCGCGCGCAGCTTGAGCTCCGTTTCGGCGAGCTCGCGCTCCGGATCGGAGCCCGCGACGATCCCGGCGCCGGCCCACAGGTGGGCGCGGTTGCCCGCGAGCACGCCCGAGCGAATCGCCACCGCGAGCTCGCCGTTGCCGTCGAGATCGAACCAGCCGACGGGCGCGGCGTACCAGCCCCGCGCGACCGGCTCGCGCGACCGGATCCAGTCGACGGCGATCTCGCGCGGCGTGCCGCCCACCGCCGGGGTCGGATGCAGCCGCGCCGCGAGCTCGAGGACATGCCGGGGCTCGCCGAGCCGGGCGCGGAACGCGGTGTGGAGGTGCACGACGTGGCGCAGGATCCGCACGTCGGGCTCGGCGGGCGCGTCGACGTCGACGCAATCGGCGAGCGCCGCGCGGATCGCATCGACCACCAACGCATGCTCGCGGCGATCCTTGGCGCTTGCCTGGAGCTCGGCGCTCGCCTCGCCGACGATCCGGTCGCGCAGGCCGGGGGCGCCGGGATCGTCGCCGGGCACGCTGATGCTGCGGGTGCCGGCGAGCGCGTCGCACCACACCAGCTCGCCGTCGCGCCGCACCAGCCGCTCGGGCGTGGCGGCGATCAGGGCACCGGCGTTCGGCGGCTGTACCAGCACGCGCACGCAGTCGGCGTGGCGGTGATCGAGCGCGGCGAGCAGGTCGGCGGGGCGCACGGTGCCGGCCAGCGCGATCATGGCCGTCCGCGCGGCGACGATCTTCGAGCACGTGCCGGCGGCGATCGCCTCGGTGATCGCGACGACCTGGTCGCGCCACTGCCCGGCGCTCGCCCGCTGGAGCTCGACCAGGGCCGGTTGGGGTCGTGGCGTGCGCGCCGCGAACGCCGCGTGATGCAGCGCGAGCTCGTCGTGCCACCGCGTCGCGTTCCCGGCGTCGCGCGCATCGACGGCGAGCACCAGGTGGGCGCGCGCGCCGTCGCGGACGTACGTCCAGCGCGGCAGCACGAACCACGCGTCGCCAAACCCGGTCCACGGGGCCCGGTCGGCGGCGCCCGGGGCGAACGCGGCCCCACCGATGAACCGCGGGCGTGCTCCGCCCAGCGCCGACAGCGGGGCCGGCTCGCCGGCGATCACGGCCCCGGCGATCTCGACGTCGCGCGCCGCGCGCACGATCTCGGCCCAGCGATCGACCCCGGCGCCGCGCAGCTCGCGCGCGCAGCCCACGCCGACCAGCGTCAGCTCGCCCGAGGTCCAGGCGACCTTCGGCTGATCGCGAAACGCGTCGACGATCGCCGCGGCGCTCGTGACCGGCGCCGGCACGGCGATGAAGGTCAGCGCGGTCGACCGCGCGGCGACCGCGAGCCCCGCCGCGACGGCGCCCGACGCGGCCCAGCCGTCGACGCGGCCGGCCTGCATGGCGGCGGCGGTCATGGTTCCTCCATGGGGGTCGTGACGTACAGCGTGCAGACCCCGAACGTCAGCGGCGCGACCTCGAGCACGTCGAGCCCGGCGCGCTCCATCAGCCGGGCGAACTCGGCTCTCGGCGGAAACGCGGCGATCGAGCGCTGGAGGTAGCGGTACTCACGCGCGCCGCTGAGCAGCGCGCCGAGCCGCGGCACCACGTGCCGGGTGTGGAAGCGCGCGGCCCGCGCCAGGAGTCCGCGGCGCGGCTCGCCGAGCTCGAGCACGGCGACGCGACCGCCGGGGCGCACGACTCGCGCCATCTCGCGCAGGGCGGCGAGCCGATCCGGGACGTTGCGGATCCCGAACGCGATCGTCGCCGCGTCCATCTCGTCGTCGCGATACGGCAGGTGCTGCGCGTCGCCGCGCACCAGCGTGACCCGGTCGGCGAGCCCGCGGGTCGCGAGCTTGCGCTCGGCGATCGAGAGCATCTGGCGCGATGGATCGAGGCCGATCACCTGTGCGTCGGGGTGCATGCGCGCGATGTCGATCGCCAGATCCCCGGTGCCGGTCGCGAGATCGAGCACGCGAGGCGCTTCGCCGAGGGCGAGCGCGCGCACGGTGCGGCGCCGCCAGCCGCGGTCGAGGCCGAACGACAGGACGCGGTTCATCGCGTCGTAGCGCGCGGCGATCTTGTCGAACATCGCGCCGCTGCCCAGCGCCGGGGCGACGAGCTCCGTGGACGGCGGGGTCACGACGTCCTCTCGAGCGAGGCCAGCGCCACCGTGACCAGCGCGTCGCGCGGTGGGCCGGCGGGCAATTCGTCGAGCACCGCGAGCGCGCGTGCGACGTGCTCCTCGGCGAGCGCACGGGTCGCGCCGAGCGCACCGGTCGCGCGCACCGCGGCGGCGATCGCCGCGAGCTCGTCGCGCCGCGGCTGGGGCTCGGCCATCAAGGCGACGAGCCGGGCGTGCAGCGCGGCGTCGCGCTCGAGCGCGACCACCAGCGGGTACGTGATCTTGCCTTCGCGCAGGTCGGCGAGCGGATCCTTGCCGGTCCCGTCGGCAAAGTCGAGCTCGTCGTCGACGGCCTGGAACGCGACGCCGAGGTGCAGCCCGAACCGCTCGAGCGCGGCCTCGGCCGCCGGCGGGAGCTTGGCGACCCGCGCGCCGGCGATCATCGCCCAGCGGAACAGCGCGGCGGTCTTGCCCTCGATGATCGCGAAGTAGTCCTCGCGCGTGCCGGTGACGTTGCCGCGCCGCTCGAGCTGGATCGACTCGGCCACGATCATCTCGTCGATCACGGCGAGCATCCGATCGAGGAGCCCCTCGACGCCGGCCGCCGCGATCCGGCGCAGCGCCGCGACCAGGAGCCAGTCTCCGGCGAAGATCGACGCCGCGTTGCCGTACACCACGCACGCTGCGGGCTCGCCGCGCCGGCGCTCCGCGACGTCGACGACATCATCGTGCAAGAGCGTCGCGCTGTGGATCAGCTCGACGGCCACCGCGAGGCCGCGCGCCCGCTCGGTGAAGCCCTCGCCGAATCGGCTGGCGAGCGCCACACACAGCGGCCGCAGGTGCTTGCCCCGCAGATCGAGCAGGTGATGTGCGGCCGAGTGCACCATACGCGCGCCGCGAGGCAGCGCCGCGACCTCGGCCTCGAACGCGACCAGATCCGCGCGCACCCAGCGGTCCAGGCTCGCGAGTCGCTCGCCCAGGCTCGGCGCGCCACGCGCGGCGCTGACGTGGGCGAGCCGATCGAGCACCGCACGAGACAGAGCGAGCTGGGTCATAAGTGTCCTTGAGATGTACCGCGTTCGTTCAGAGATTCCTGAAACTTTTTTATGAAACGGAGCCGGCGATTACAAAAAACAATAACTATCTAAAATAATTAAAATATCTGCCAGGGATCTGACAGCCTCTGCCAGGGCGCGGTCGCGAGTCGAGATCAGCGGGCGCCTTCGCACCGATTCCGCGGAATCGAGGTGGTCCGCGCTGCGGGCACCTGCTGAGCACGTGCAGGTGGCTCTGGATCGATGGTGTCCTTCCTGCGGGCGGTCAGTCGGCTGGTGGGGTGAACTGCTTCAGGCCTTTCTTGAGCACCCACGCGTCGTAGTAGTCCTTGCGGCGGGTGCCCTGCTTGACCCGGTCCTGCGCCTTGGCCAGCTCCTCGTCGATGAGCGCCTTGAAGGTCGCAAATGGCTGCGCGCCTGACAGGAAGCGGCCGTTGATGAAGAACGACGGCGTCGCGGTGACGCCGACCTGCGCCAGCGCGGCCTGATCGGCGGCGACCTCGGCCGGGCACGGCCCCTTGACGTCTCGGCGGAAGAGCTCGAGGTCGAGGCCCGCCTCGCGGGCCAGGTCCTCGAGGTGCGCCATGTCGAACTGGCGGGCCTTGAACGCCTTCTCCCAGAGCAGCGTATCCAGCTTCCAGTACTTGCCCTGATGGTTGGCGGCGCAGCCGGCGGCCGCCGCCTCGGTGGCCACGGCGGGGTGGACGATGAAGTGCTTGTAGACGATGCGCACGTCGGTCGGGTACGCGGCGACGATCTCGTCGAGCGTGTCGCGCACCCTCTCGCAGAACGGGCATGCGTACTCGCCGCCGCGCACGATGGTGACCAGCGCGTCGGCCGGGCCCTTCACCGGATCGCCCGTGATCGCCACGGCGTAGACCTGATCGGGCAGCGGATCCCGGCGGCGCGGTGCCGGCGGATGAGAGAGCCGGTGCTCGAGCTCCGCCAGCTTCTTCAGGATCTCGGCGGAAGAGGCGGAGGCGGAAGAGGCGGAGATGCCCGACACCGAGGCGATGAGTGCGGCGAGCTGGGCCTCGATGCGCGTCAGGGTGACGTGTGCCTGGACATCGCGCTCGGCCTCGGCGCGCTCGAGCTCGCTCAGCCGCGTCTCGAGCGCACGGACCTGGCCGCTCGACGCGCAGCCGAGCACGGTGACGGTGGCGAGGACGACCGCGACGACACGCTGCATGCGGCGGACGCTATCATGGCGCACGGTCGCGCCAGCGCGATCTGTGATGCGCTCGCTGAGCGTGGCAGGAGGTCAGTTCATCGGGCATTCGTCGGGATCCTCGCCGGGGAACGCGGCCCACGCGATCCCATCCATCTCGTACCAGGGCCGCGGCTTCGCGGTCAGCCTGCGCCACAGCGGTGCATACGGATCGGGGCGCCGGACAGGTTCGTAGCACGTGCGCAGGTCTTCGAGCTCGCCGCCGGTGAGCGGCAATGGCACGAGCCCCAGTCGCGCGACGTCGATCCGTACCTCTTCGATCCGGCCGGACGCATACGCGTCGCCGCGGAAGGTCCATCGCTTCTCGATGCGTGCAGTGATGATGTGACCGGGCGCGAGCTTCCATACGTCGTGCGAGCGCAGCGTGATCTGCCCATCCTCGCCGACGATGCGGATCCTCACCGAGGCGGTACCGACCTTGAGGACGGCCGCTTCAACCCGCGTGGGGCGCTCGATAGATGCAGTGGATGCGGCCTCATCGGGGATGCCGAGGAGCTGAGCGCGGTCGCGCATCACGTGGACGCGTGCAGCTGTGTACGACACGCCGGTCTTGTGCTGGCGATCGCGAATGATGGACTTGAGATCTCGTCGGGCAGTCATCGTATCGTTCCTTTGCTCCGTGCCACCTCGGCCCCCGCCCTCGGCCACACGGCTGAAGGAACACACGACTATCCACCCGGAGGAGTTGACTCCCCTTTGCCCCGGTCGAGGGATCCCGCGGGGGTGGATCCATCAGGGTTCGGCGTCGGTGCCGCCGTGACCAGCACCCTTGCTCAAACCGGAGGATCTGGTCAAGACCCGCGTTCAAGAGATGAATGCGGTGGCAGCCATGCTGTTCGGGCTTCGTCGGGTACGCCTGCGCCGGATAAGCATCTGACAGTAAATCGCTCGGATGCTGCGCCAGCCGGAGCATGTCTGGTGGGCGATCTCGAGATGCTCAGAGATCCGCGCAGTGACTGAAGACACCCACGACGAGCCCACCCTCTACGCCTGGCTGGAGCTCGCTGGCACCGCGGCGCGGACGAGAACTCCGCGGCCGTCCACGCATACTGCTGGCTGACTCGGGCCGGTGGCGTTGAATGCGGATGGTAGCTCGTATGCCGGGCTGATCTGAGCGAACATACGGGGCATGAAGCGCCTCTGGACGATCATCGGCGTCCGCGACGTACCTCGCAGCTTCCGCTGGTACCAGACGCTCCTCGGCCTCGCGCCTGGTGCACCGGCGCATTCCTACTTCGGACAGCTCGTCGATGTCGACGGCACGGTGTTGCTCTGTCTCCACGAATGGGGCGTCGAGGATCACCCGACGATCACGAGCCCCGACGCCGCGACACCGGGCAACGGGCTCATCCTATTCTTCCGCGTCGACGACTTCGACGCCGCGCTCGTTCGGGCGCGTACGGCCGGCGCGTCGCTCGAAGAGGAGCCGCACATGAACCCGAACACGCGCACGATGGAGTTCTCGCTGCGCGATCCGGACGGCTATTACGTCATGATAAGCGCCGCCTGAGCGACTGCCCCCCCCCCAGCAAGCGCCGCTTCGAGCGCCATCACCTTGACGATCTGTAGCGAGGGTGTTCGCATCTTCGTGGATGGACCCGCCGAGCCTGGGGCGTTGAACAGCACGCGAGCGATAGCGCATTCCCAGGCACCGAGCACCCCTCATCCCCGGATGTCCGGCGCGTGCGTGGGACACGGTTTCGGCTGTAGCGGCTGCGTACAGCGCGTGAGGAGGCCCTTCTGTTGAAAGGCGGTTCTGCTGATTGCGAGCGGTACGGTGCTCAGGCTGGTCGCCCAAGCAGCATTCGTCATCCGTTAGCAACGATGCTGCTAGCCAGCAACACATTCAAGCGCATGGCTCCATGGTTTTGCGAGTGGCGATTCTGCTATTCGTACCGAGGTACTCGATACGAATTCGCTCACGATCACAAGGGACCCGATGCGCGACTGGGATGGCAAGGGAAAAGACGAGCAGGCATCAAGCACCGGCGCTGTGCAGCGCCAGGAGATCGGTGTCGGCAAGCGGTCGCTCATCGACGCGACCTTCGCGCCGAGTACCGCAGGGGCCGCCTTGTTCCGGTACCAGTTCCCCAGCCTGAGCCCGCGACGGCGCGGCGCTGGCGGTGGGAGCTGCAGCCGCTCACCCCGATGCAGAAGCAGGCGATCGTGACGACCACCGTCGGAGGTGCCATGCTCATGATAATCATGATCATCCTCGCACCCGTTGGAGCCTGACCGTGCTCATGCCCGCCGTCCAGTACGGAGATGTGACCGACGTCAAGAAGCGGATGCGTTCGATCGTCAAGCAGCTGATGCGTGGCGAGAACCTGGTCCACGTGATGACCGAGGGCGGCATGCTCGACGTTGCGGAGCATCCCGGGTTGCTCGTGCTCAACGGCACCGTGCTCAGCGGCGCACCGCACTTTCACTGCGGCCTGCCATGGATGCCGCTCTGGCAGGCGCTTTTCGACAGGCGCGTAAACGCGGATCCGGCGCTCAACGAGGCCATCTTCGAGGCGTCGCTTAGCGCTCCATGGGGTGTTCTCGGGCTCCTGCCGTACGAGAATCATCCGTGGCTGATGCCGGAGACGCGCTTCGAGCCGTTCATCGAAGCTGCGTTGCGGGTGTGGGACGAACTCGACGCCGTCGGTCCTCGCTACTACTCTGCCGTGGAGGGGCAGCGGTTGTGGTTCGTCACCAACACCCTCCATTTCGCCCTCGCAAACATGGGCGTACCACAAGACCTCCTGCGCGCGCCGTTGCCCCCAGTTGGGCCGCGCACGTTGCTCAAGTACGCGAGCATCGCGAGTTGAGGAGGATAGTTAGTTAGTTAGGTTGGGACCTCGCGTGCTGCAGTTAGACGCGCCCTGCGTGAGTTACGCCTGTTCCTCGCTTGCAAACACGACCGCCCGAGCGATCCTGGGAGTTCGGATGAGAGGCCACCAGAATGAACTCCCTTTCCAACCATGCTCGGTCGCACCGTTTTGCCGATACAGCAACAGCGCTGGCGCATGCTGCGATGCTGCGGCAACGGCATCGACTTCCACTTTGCTGTCGACAGCGGTCTGGTAGCGACGATCTGTGCGAACGCGGGGAAGTTCGCGGTTGCGCCGAACGAGTAAGACGACCTGCCCCTGTTCGGCAGGATTGGCGGTGGCGAGATGGCGCAGGGCCGCTTTGAAGGTTCGCACCTCCCACGGCGCATCAGGGCGGAACACCAAGAGTGCGGCGATTCGGTCGATGATTGTTTCGGCGACATCGATGGGGACCATCACCGCCGGGGGGGTAGTCCATCTGCGACATGGAGCCCGATCGCACCATCGAGTTCCGCCAGGAGAGTGGCTGCGTCGGCGGACTCATGGGTCGTGAAACCTGCGGGTATCTGGAGCCGCGAGTTCGGACGTACCGAGTTGATGGAGGACAGAAGTGTCTTGGTTGGTGCACACGGCACGAGCCGGCCGTTCTGATCGGACCGCAGGAAGATTACACCAGCATTCTGACCACCGGTCTCGATGGCGCTACGCAGGGCCGTGTCGAAATCGTGGATCATTGCCATCGAGCTATAGATCGACTGGGTGGTGTAGAAGCGCGCGACCACAAGATCCTCCTTCGATCGATTCCCGTACATGCGCGAGTGCTGCAGCACCGTGTCCTGTTGCGCGCGCTTGGGTCGCCGACCGTAAAAGAAACCGATTAGGTTATCGATCGTCAGCCCACGGTCGAGGATCTGTCCACCGATGAAGATGTTGTAAGGCGTCCTCAGTTGCAGTTGGCCGGATTCATCGAGCAGTTCGTCGATCTGCTTCTCCGAGTTGACCGTTTCGCATCCCGCAGAAGGTGGAAGTTTTCCTGGACAACGGAGCCTTCCACACACTGATGCGCGGTGCCGAGTTGGATGCCAAGGCGTATCGAGACTTCATCGACATGAGCGTCCCGGATTGGTTCCCGATCCCGGTCGAGTATATTCCGCACCCGCGGATGCGGCGCGCCCAACAGGAACGGCTGTTCAAGCAGACGATGCTCTACAACTGGAAGTACGCCCCCAAGGGCTACGTCCCGGTCGTGCACGCCGGCCTGTGCTTGCCCAAGGTCTTGGACTCGATCGAGCGCCTGCGAGTGAAGACGCCGGTTTCGCGTCTTGGATTGGGCGCTATGGTGCCCTTCCTGGTTCGAGGGAAAGGCGCAGATGGTCGCACACAAGTTGTCGACGACATCTTGCGCGTGCGCCGACGCCTTCCTGAAGCCAGGATCCACGGGTTCGGTATCGGCGGGACCGCGACGCTGCACATCGCCTCGGTCCTAGGGCTCGATTCAGTTGACTCGTCGGGGTGGAGGAACCGCGCGGCTCGCGGAATCATCCAGCTTCGTGGCACGGGCGATCGCGTCGTCGCCAACTTCGGTAAGTGGCGTGGCCGAGCCTTGTCGCTTCTCGAGAAGCGCGGCTTGAAAAACTGTGGATGCCCGGCGTGCACAAGCGGAGGAACCAAGGCATTGGAGGGTGGGGGGCTCGCCGGCTTCGCCGCGCGCGCCACACACAACCTGTGGGTCCTCGCGAGCGAACTGCAAGACATCGAGCACCATCTCGCAAACGGATCCTACGCTCGCTGGTACCCCGAGCACATCGACAACCGCATCTTCCTCAAAATGATAGAGCACGCTGTTTCCGAGATGAAGATCTCCGTCTTTCAAGGTGACGAGGGGGCCGCGAGGGGTAGCGCGCGGCTGGCGGGCTGACGTCTCTGGTCAGACGTTTTCGAACAGGCTACGCACGCGAACGCCGGGTGTCGGTCGGGGCCGACCACGTGATAGCGAGTTTAGAGGCCAGGTTGGGAGCGTTCTCAACCGTCACTGGGCCGAAATCGCCTATGACCAGATCTCGTGACCTCGAGATCGAGGGGCCGCGACGAGTCACCGGATGGGATCAGAAGCCTTTGCGCGTGCCGTTGTACGACAGCGTGAGCTGCCCGCTCATCGGCGTGGCGTCGAGGAGGTTCGCGACGGTGAACGCGCTGGCGCGGAGGGCGTCGTAGCCGCCGGCGACCTTCACGAGGCCGAGCGAGAGGTCGACCTGGTCGGCCATCGCCGGGTTGTAGATGACGGCCGCGCCGGGCAGGACGGGCATCTGCAGCGACGGGCCGGCGTACGGGGCGATGATGGTGCGCACGTACGTGTTGTCGGGCGTCGCGGGTCCGCCGCGCGTGACGGCCAGCGAGCTGATGACGAAGCTGGGGGTGCCGGTGTTCCCCTCGGTCCACGTGATGGCGGTCGGGGTGAAGGTCGGCTTGGCGGTCATCGAGGCGATCAGGCCGAAGCTCGCGTCGACCGGTGGCGCCACCGAGGTGTACGGCCCGTGGGCCGCGACGGCTTGCGTGCTGCCGGCTGCGTCGGTGACCTGGGTGACGGTCACCTGCTCGACGCTGTCGATCTGCGGCAGGTCGAGGTTCGCCGCGGTTCCATCGACGCGCTGGGCGCCCGACGTGTAGAGGAGGAAGCCGTTGAACTCGACCCGATCTTCGAGGGTGACCGTGGTGTTGGGTGCGACGTTGGTCGCCACGACCGTCGACGAGAGGGACTCGCGCAGGGTCATGGCGCTGAGATCAACGTTCTCGGAGAACGGCACGTGCGCGAAGAACGAGGCCTGGTTCGACGTGACGTAGAATGCGTCCGGCGAGCAGCCGCGGATGGTGATCGGCACGGTCGGCGCGTTGCCCTGCCCGGATCCGCAGGGTGTGGAGATCGTGAAGGTGCCGCCGCCGGTGTCCGAGACGAGGACGTTGATCGCGGATGAGGGCGCCTGGTCGCTGGTCGGGCGGACGAGGACCAGGCGGTCACCGGCCTTCACGCCCACGTAGGTGTACGCTTCGGCCGGCAGCGGCGTCGCCGGCGGAGTCGGCGCGGGAAAGCTACGGATGACCGTGAGGTTGCCGCCGTCGGGCATCTCGGCGGTCGCGCGACCGTCGGCATCGGTCATGACGTCGGCGACGACCGTGTTGTCGGCGTTCTGGAAGATGACCTCCACGCCGGGCTGCGGGAGCGCGCTCTCGCGCACCACGATCTGAACATCCGTCGGGGGCGGCGGCGGCAAGGGGCTGCCCGAGTCGATAGCCCCGGTGCACGCCGATCCGAGGCCCAGAGCGCCGAACAGAAAATACATCCGCATGCCTGGTCCTACACCACATCTCGTGCCAGCCGGACGCGGCGTATCTCGGTGAGGATCCAGGCACATAACTGTGGGGATGCCCTGATATTGAGGGCTGTTGACCCCTCGTGGTAAGAGAACCCCGGAGTGCCTACACCCACCCCTTACCTGCGTCATTATCCGACATACCAGGACCGAATGCCCTTCGGTTTCAGGGGTTCACGACGCGTAGCGGGTGGATCACGAGGTGGGCTTCCCCGGCCGTGACCTCGGCGGTGGCCGGCGCGGCGGTGAGCAGGACCGCGGCTTCGATCATGCGGTCGCCGCCTTCGTTGAGATAGATGACGCGCTTGATCGGCCGGCGCTTGGTGGCGACCTCCTCGAGGTCCCGGAACAGGGCCGGATAGACCTCGGGGAGCGCCGAGTCGCGCAGCTGGAGACCGGCGGCATCGCCTGCCACGCCGAGGAACTCGAGGAACGCCGGGTTCGCCGCCCGGACCCGGCCGGTCGCGTCGCAGGACGCCATGGGGAGAGGCACGGCGCCGAACACCTCGGCCTCGGCCTTGACCCGATGATCGAGCTCGCGGCGCTCGCGGGCCGCTTCGGGGACGCGCGCGCGGCGCCGGCCGGGCTGGTCCATGCCGAGCATGCTCATCAGGGCGCGCAGCTCGTACATGAACGACTGCACGTCGGGGTGGCGCTGCGCTGGGTCCCTGGCGGTCGCGCGGGCGACCAGCTCGTCGGCGCGCGTATCGAGCGGCTCCGCGACGTGCTTCGACGGCGCCGGCACCGGCTGTGTCTTGTGCTGGAGCAGGACCTCGGCGGTCTCGCCGGTGAACGGGACGCGGCCGGTGAGCAGCTCGAAGAACACGATGCCGAGCGCATAGATGTCGGTCGCCTGGCTCGTGGCCGCGCCGTCTTGCCGCTCGGGCGCCAGGTACTCGGGGGTTCCGGAGATGCCCTCGATCCGGCCGAGGTCGGGGCGCGCGAGGCCGAAGTCGAGGAGCTTGACCAGCCTGCGCTGCGTCGTGGCCTTGACCAGGAAGATGTTCGCGGCCTTGATGTCGCCGTGCAGGATCGCGCGGCTGTGGATGAAGCGCACCGCGTCGGCGACCTGCCAGAGGATGTCGCACGCCACTTTCGGCGACAGCTTGCCCGACTGCTTGAGCTTGTCGTGGGCCGTCTGACCCTCGAGCAGCTCCATCACCATGAACAGGCCGAACGCGTGGTCTTGCCCGAAATCGACGATCGAGCAGATGTTGTCGTGGGTGAGGGCCGAGGCGAGCCGCGCCTCGCGGTAGAACATCTCGCGGATCTTCGGATGGGTCGCGATCGTGCTCCTGATGAGCTTCAACGCGAACACCTTGCCGAGCGCCGAGTGACGGACCCGCAGGACGCGGCCCATGCCTCCCCGGCCGAGCTGGCCTTCGACGATGTAGCGGTCGCCGATCACGTCGCCGGGGCGGGCACCGGCCTGCCGGGCCTGGGCCGACGGGGTCTCGCTGATGTCCTGAAACCCGCTCGGGTCGAGCTGTAGCGGGTCGGCGCTCGCGCGCTTGGTCGACAGCGCGGATCGCTCGATCGAGGGCAACAGGGTCTCGTGCCCTTCCCGCTCCTCCGGCATCGGTCGATGGTACGGCAAAACCATGCTATGAGGCCGACATGGACGACGCGAGCTTCGATAGCGTGGCGCGCGATGAGCTCCACGAGCTCGAAAATGCTTTTTCTGAGATCGACCCCGATGACGTCGAGGTCTCGACGAGCGATGGGGTGCTGCGCCTCGATCTGCGCGATGGCACGCGGATCGTGATCAACTCCCACCGGGCCGCGCGCCAGATCTGGATGGCCGCGGTGGCCTCGGCCTGGCACTTCGACCCATCCGGCGACGGCAGCTGGCGCGCTCCCAAGACCGGCGAGGAGCTGCGGCCGACGCTCGCCCGACTTCTTCGCGAGCGGATCGGGCTCTCGGTGTCGTTGTAGAATCGCGCCATGGCCGAATCGCAGATCCTCAGCGTGATCCGGATGTGGGCCGCGGTGGCGTGGGCGGATGGTGAGATGGCGGCCGCGGAGGCCGACAGCCTGGCCCGGCTGATCCGTACGGGCGATCTCACGGAGGAGGAGCGCGCCGCGGCGCGGACGTTCCTCTCCACCAAGACCGGGCTGCCCGAGACCTACCTGACCAACCTGGCGCCCGAGGCGCGGCGTGGCGTGTATCGCGCGGCCTGCCGGATGGCCGTCGTCGATCGCGTGTTCTCGGTCACCGAGCGCGTCTTGCTCGAGCGCATGCGGAACCTGCTCGGGATCCCGCCCGATATCGCGCAGGAGATCGAGGCCGACGTTCCCGGCATGGCCGGCACGTAGCGATGCAGCGCCGCCATTCGGTTCGCCATCTATTCTGGCGGGGCGGGGTGGCCGCGGTGTCCGACGCCTTGATGTTGACGGGGCTGTATCCGGCGCTGCCGCACGCCTTCCGGGCGCTGTCGCGCCACGATCTGGGCGAGCGGCCCTGGCGGGCGGGGCTCGTCGAGTGGGGGATGTCGGCGGCCCTGTCGATCGCGCGGCCGGCGGGCTTCTTGCCGCTGCCCGGCGCGCGCACCCACGGGCCGCGGCCGATCATCGTCCTCCACGGCTATGCGATGAACCGCGCGAACTTCCTGCCGCTCGCCTGCCGGCTGGCCCGCGCGGGCCTCGGGCCGATCTACGGTTTCGAGTACTGGACCCTCGGGCGCACCGCCGCGGCGGCCAGGCAGCTCGGCTGGTTCATCGACGAGGTCCGGGCGGCGACCGGCGCGGCCTGTGTCGATGTGATCGGCCACTCGATGGGCGGGGTGGTCGGCCGCTACTACGTCTCGCTCGCCGGCGGCGACGGCATCGTGCGTAACCTCGTCACGCTCGGCTCGCCTCACACCGGCACCGAGATCTCCCGGGTCAGCCTGGGCCACCCGACGCGCGAGCTCGTGCTCGGCTCGGTGCTGCTCACCCGGCTCGCCGCCGCGCCGCGTCCCGCGCACACCCGCGTCACCGTGGTGTGGTCGCGCGGCGATGCCCTGGTCCCCGGTGCGCGGCAGCTCGCGTTCCCCGGCGCCGAGGTCATCATGTACCCCGACCTGGGCCACGTCGCGCTGCTCGGCTCGCGCCGGGTCGCCCGCGCCTTGATCGCCCGGCTGTCCGAGCGCTGACGCAACGCTAGCGTGCGAACAGGGTCGCCATCGTCGCGCGCTCGATCGTCACGTCGACCAGCTCGCCGACCGCGCCGACGCCCGCCGGCAAGATCACGGTCTTGAATCCGTCGGTGCGGCCCATGAGCTGGGCCGGATCGCGCTTCGACGGACCATGGACCAGCACGCGCTCGCGGCGTCCCACGTGGGCGGCGAACACCTCGGCGCTGATCTGCTCTTGCAGGAGCACGATCTCCGACAGCCGGCGCTGCTTCTCGGCCGGCGCGACGTCGTCGGGCAGCTTCCGGGCGGCGAACGTCAGGTCGCGCTCCGAGTAGGCGAACATGAACGCGCTGTCGAACCGGAGCTCGCGCATCAGGGCCAGCGTCGCCTGATGGTCTTCCTCGGTCTCGCCGGAGAACCCGGTCAGGATGTCGGTCGACAGCGCGATCTGGGGCATCGCGCGGCGCAGCGCGGCCACGATCGCCCGGTAGTCGGCGACGCGGTAGCCGCGGCGCATCCGATCGAGCACGGCGTCCGAGCCGGACTGCACCGGCAGGTGGACGTACTTGCAGAGCTTGGGCTCCTCGGCGAGCGCCGCGATCACGTCGTCGGTGAAGTCGACCGGGTAGGGCGACGTGAAGCGCACCCGCTCGATGCCGTCGACCCCGGCGACCACCCGCAGGAGCTGGGCGAACGTGACGTCGTCCCAGCGATACGAGTTGACGGTCTGGCCGAGCAGCATGACCTCGCGATAGCCGGCTTCCGCGAGCTCGCGCACCTGGCGCAGCACCTCGCGCGGGGGCGTCCCGCGCTCGCGGCCGCGCGTGAACGGCACGACGCAGAACGTGCAGAACTTGTCGCAGCCGCGCTGGATCGTGACGAAGCCCGAGACGCCGTCGCCGCCGACCGCGCCGGACAGCCCCTCGTAGGTCTCGGCCTTGTCGAGCTTGACGTCGACCACGGGGGAGGCGGGCGCCATGCGCGCCACGCTCGCCACACCTACTTCGGGCGCCTGCACCCCGGCGCGCTGGGCGCGAACCTGCGCGAGCAGCTCGGGCAACCTGCGGTAGCTGTCGGGCCCGGCGATCACGTCGACCGCCGGCGCGCGCTCGGCGAGGCCCTCCTTCAGGTGCTCGGCCATGCAGCCGACGATCGCGAGCACCGTGCCGGGCCGCTTGCGCTTCTGCGCCCCGAGCTCGCTCGCCCGCGCGATCACCCGCTCCTCGGCTTTCTCGCGCACCGCGCAGGTGTTGACGACGATCACGTCGGCCTCGTCGGCGCGCCCGGCGGTCGCGTAGCCGGCCTCGGCGAGCACGCTGCCGATCAGATCGCTGTCGGCGACGTTCATCTGGCAGCCGTAGGTCTCGACGAAGACCCGGGGCGCCCCGGCCGGCGGCGCGGCGATCGCGGGCCCCGGGCGCCGTGCGTCTGCACGCTTTCCGAGCGGGACCAGCCGTTCCGACATGGTCACGGTCTCTACCATGACTCTGCGGCGGCGGCGCACGACATTCGGTATCCTGCGCCCGTGGCAGCACGGCATGTCGGGCGGCTCGCGAGCTGGGGCCTGGCGTGCAGCCTGGGCCCGTTCGTGCTCGGATCGGCGCTCGGCCGGCGCTGGCTCATGCTCGGCGTGGCCCTGGCGGTGCTCGCGACGATGTGGCTCGTCCTGTGGCTGCCGCGGGCCGCGCATGGCGCCTTCGAGGCCGCGCGCTACGCCAGCGCCACCCGCCGCTACCGCCTGATCGCCGCGACCGCGTTTTCCACCGCGCGGGAACGCGCCGCCGTCCTGTCGCGCGCCGGTTGCGACATCGCCGCCGGCCGGTTCGCCGCCGCCGAGCGCATCCTGGCGAGCTTCGCCGCCAGCTCGGGCGCCGGGGTGGGCGCCGGCCTTGATGGCCGCGCGCTCGATGCAGCCGAGCGCGTGACCTGGCTCAACAACCGCGCGTGCCTCGCCCTCGAAGCCGGCCGCGACCCCGGCGCCGCGCTCGCCCTCGTCGAGCAGGCCGTCGCCCTGCGCCCCGACGTGCCCGCCGTCCAGCACACCCGCGCCACGGTGCTCATCGCCCTGGGTCGGTTCGACGAGGCGATCGGCATCCTCGACGCCATGCGCATCGGCGGCGAGCTGGCGCCCGCCCTCGAGGCCGTGCGCTGCCGCGAGCTGGCCAGTGCGTGGGAGCACAAGGGCCAGCTCGACTACGCCGCCGACTACCGCGACCGCGCCCGCCTGGTCGCTCGCTGACGGCTTACTGGCAGGACAGCGCGACCGTGCCGGTCTTGCCGTTCGACGCGCTCCACGTCGCCGTGGCCGAGCCGTCGAACGTGATCGTCAGCGACGCACCCGCCAGGAAGTGATGCGTCACGCTGCCGGTCGGGCAGCCGCCGTCGCACCGCGACAGGTTCACGTCGTTTTCGCGCTCGCGGACGCCGAGGTCGGTCTGCCAGGTGCCGTCGATCGAGCGGCATTGCGAGGCCGTGTCCCACGTGACCGTGTAGTTGCCCTGGTGCTCGATCTCGTTGCCGCGCGGGCCCGTCCCCGAGCCGTTCGTCGTGACGGTGAGCGTCTTCGAGGACGCGTTCACCATGTACGTCGCGGTCGCGTCGATCACGATGTCGGCGCGGTTGATCTGCATGCCGTTGCTCGTGGCGTGCGCGGTGATGCCCGTGGCCGAGACCGTGAGGGCGATGTCGAGCTCGCCGGTGACGTGCACGAGGCCGCGCGGGCCGGTGCAGTCGGTGTAGGTGACGACCACGTTGGGCCCGGTCTGGGAGACCTGCGCGCAGCCGCTCGCCCAGCGCAGGGCGACATTGGCCGCGACGCGGACGGCGATCTGATCGGCCGTGGCAGGCAGGAGGCCCGTGACCTCGGCGCCATCCATGGTGGCCACCATGAGATCGCTCTCGGAGCCGACCGAGTCTGATGAGTCGACCGCGGATTCCGCGCTGTCGACATTGGTTCCCCCGCCGCGGTTCATACAGGCAACGAGCGACGAGCCAAGCAAGACGATAGTCGTGATACGCATGATATTTCCTCCAGCCCGCCGACGGCAGCGGGCGCTCCGTCTTCAGAGCAAGCGGCTTACCAACCCGGAAAACGCCGGGTTAGCCGGTGCGGCGGTACCTCGAGGTTCCATGGACCCACGGTTCCCGCTCGGCCCTGGTACCCCCGCGTACCGCTGTCAGAGCTTCGACACCGCCGGCGGGCCGCACCGGTCGGCGGGCGCTAGCGCCACGTGTTGCCGAGCTCGGCGTCCAGGATGTCGCAGCACAAGGAGACGCACTCGTCGCACAGCGCGATGCCGCTGCGGCCGAGCAGCTTCTTGACCTCGTGCTCGAGCTTGCCGCACCAGGCGCAGGCCCCGGTCGCGCGCACGTGCTCACCGCTGGCCTCGGCGTCCTCGAGCAGATCGGGCGTCGGGACGCGAAACTCCCCGGTCGCGTTGACCGCGAGGCCGCCGCCGAGCGTCCCGTGGCATGACGTGCACACCATGACGAGCTCCCCGCCCTCGAGGGTTTGCGCACAGATCGGGCAATTCACCCGGGGCAGGGTATCGCGGCTAGCGGGTGCGTGGGATCGTTACCAGCATCTTCGTCCCCTTGCCGGGCTCGCTGGCGACGTCGATGTGGCCGTGGTGCTCGGCGATGATCGCGTGGCAGGTGGCCAGGCCCAGGCCCGTGCCCTTGCTCTTGGTCGTGAAGAACGGGTCGAAGATGTGCGCGAGCTGGTCGGCGGCGATGCCCGGCCCATCGTCGGACACGACGAGCGTGGTGGCGTCGGGGCCGCGGCGGGCGTCGACGTGGATGTGCTTGCCGCCGAGCGCGGCGGCGTCGGCGGCGTTGCGCAAGAGGTTCCACAGCACCTGGCGCAGCTTGGCCGCGTCGGCGTGGATCGGCAGCGGCCGGTCGACCTCCATCGCCATCACGATGGCGGCGAACGCCTGCTCGCCGCGCGCGACCTGCAGGGTCTCCTCGACCATCACGCCGAGATCGAAGTCGACCAGCTGGGGGGGCCTGGGGTTGGCGTAGTCGAGCAGGTCGCCGACCAGCACGTTGAGGCGCTGGATCTCGCGGTGGACGATGGTCATGAGGGTGCGGTCGTCGTCGGAGGCGATCGGCCCCTGGCGCAGCAGCTCGATCGAGCCGGAGATCGAGGCCAGCGGGTTCCGGATCTCGTGCGCGATGCCCGCGGCGAGCTTGCCGACGGTGGCGAGCCGCTCGGAGCGCCGGGACTGGACCTCGAGCCGGCGCAGCTCGGTGAGGTCCTGGAAGTTGACGACCCGGCCGATCACGTGGTTCTTGACGTCGCGCAGCGGCGAGACGGTGACGCCGACGGTGAGATCCTCGGCGAGCGCCAGGTCGGCGCGCCGCAGCTCGCCGTGCTCGGTCGCGATCAGCGCCGACAGGCCTGGCATGAGCCGGTCGATCGGCTGGCCGGCGAGCACCGGCGGCTGGCCGAGGATGTCGGCGGCGGCGACGTTGGCGGTCAGCACGGTGCCGTCGGGGGCGATCGTGATGAGGCCCGAGGCCAGCGAGCGCACGATGTCCTCGTGCAGCGTGCGCAGATCGGCCGCCGCCTTGCGGGTGGTCGCCAGGGTCTCGGCGCCGCGCTCGAGCTGATCGCCGAACAGGTACGACAGCGCGCCGACGCCGACCAGCGTCGCGAGGTTGATGCCGAGCGTGCGCGCGAGATCGGCGCCGCTCTGGGTCCACGGATGGACCTGCGGCAGGACCGGCAGCGCGATCACGGCCGCCCAGGCGAGGAGCGAGACGGTGATCAACGAGCCCGCCGACGCGAGCGTGACCAGGACGGCGCCGCGGCGATACAGGAGCGCGCCGGCCCCGATGATCGACAGCGCGTAGAGGAAGATGTAGGGGCTCTCGTCGCCGCCGGTCGTGTAGACCAGGAGCGACGTCACGACGATGTCGGCCGCTTGCATCGGCAGGGCGACGCGCCCGGCCGCGAAGCCGCGGCGTAGCAGCACGCCGAACACGATCGACGTCACGTAGGTGATCGCGATGATCCCGGACTGCAGCCACACCGCCGACCGCGGCACGCCCGCGCCGGTGGCGAGGATCCACAGCGACAGCCCCAGGACGACCGAGATGATCAGGGTGCGGAGCAAGAGCAACCAGGCCACGCGGCGGCCCAGGTCGCTCGCCGGCGGGGCGGCCGGCGGGATCAGCGAATCGGCCGGCGACGGGCCCAGCCGGTCGCGGGTCCGGGTCCGTGGCTTGGTGAACAGCTGGGGCTCGGTCATCCGATCATCGGGGCGGCGGGTCAGCCCTGGATGTTGCCGGCCAGCTTGAAGATCGGCAGGTACATCGCGATGATGAGGCCGCCGACGACGACGCCGAGGAAGGCCATCATCACCGGCTCGATCAGCGAGGTGAGCGCCGACACCGCGGCGTCGACCTCTTCTTCGTAGAAGTCGGCGATCTTCTGGAGCATCTGATCCATCGCGCCGGTCTGCTCGCCGACGCCGATCATCTGGACGACCATCATCGGGAACACCCGCGACTCGGCGAGCGGCCCCGCCATGTCGTGGCCCTCGGCGATCTTGTCGCGCGCGCGCATGATGCCCTGCTCGACGACCTTGTTGCCGGCGGTCCGCGCGCAGATGTCGAGCGCATCGAGGATCGGCACG
>Ga0308176_10000438_pt1 | contig 26585 bp, 24 predicted proteins | sample PhyCR2_3_FD_203890 | JGI IMG/M metagenome (GOLD analysis project Ga0308176, IMG submission 203890) | Soil microbial communities from UC Gill Tract Community Farm, Albany, California, United States - DLSLS.C.R2 | ecosystem: Environmental > Terrestrial > Soil > Agricultural land | place: USA... | reverse complement strand
GGCGACGTCTCGGCACCGCCCGTTCCGGACCGCACGGACACACCGTAGCCACCGGACGTCCCCGTTCCAGGTCCTCCCGGCGCGGTACTTCCCGCGCCGGTCCCGGTCGTGCCAGGCTGGCGCGTCGCTCCCTCACCGCCTCGACGAGGAGGCTCCGTGCGCCCTCTCCGCGCGCTCACCGTCGGCGCCGCCGTTGCTCTGCTCCCGCTGACGTTCGTGGCCGCCGCCGGCGCCGCCCCGGCCCAGGACGGCGCGGCCGACACGATCAGAGCGCCCGGACTGCACGCGCCGGTCACGCTGACCCGCACCACCGACGGCATCGCGCACCTGTCCGCGCGGGACGCGCACGACCTGTTCTTCGCCCAGGGCTGGGTGCACGGCACCGACCGGCTGTTCCAGATGGACCAGCTGCGCCGGACCGCCTCGGGCACGCTGGCCGAGCTGCTCGGGCCGGCCGCGCTGCCCAGCGACGTCCAGCTCCGCACGCTCGGCCTGCGCCGGGCGGCCGAGCGGTCCTGGGCCGCCGCCTCACCGCAGCTGCGCTCGGCCGTCACCAGCTACACCGAGGGTGTGAACGCGAAGCTCGCGACCAGCGGCCCGCTCCCGCCCGAGTACGGCGCGCTGAAGCTGACCCGGGTCGCGCCCTGGACCCCGGTGGACACGATCGTCATCGGCAAGCTGGTCGCGTTCCAGCTGTCGTTCGACCTCGACGCGGACACCACCGCCGAGTTGCAGGCGTACGTGGCCGGCGGGGCGGCCGCCGGGATCGACGGGCAGAAGCTCTACCTCCAGGACCTGGTCGCGCACGCGCCGTTCAGCTCCGCCTCGACCGTGCCGGACGCGACCGGCACACCGCCGCGCGACGGTCCGGCGACGAGCCTGTCCCGCAAGGACGTCGCGGCCGCGGCCACGCTGTCCGCCCGCTACCGCGCGGTCGCCGCGACGGTGCCGCTGCTGCGCGCGATCCAGGACCGCGGCGAGCACGCGACCGGGTCGAACGAGTTCGTCGTCTCCGGCCGGCTGACCCGCGACGGCCGGCCGATCCTCGCCAACGACCCGCACCTCGGCCTGAGCAACCCGTCCATCTTCTACCCCATCCACCTGCGGGCGCCCGGACTCGACGTCGCCGGCGAGGGCTTCGCCGGCACCCCGGGCGTCGCCCAGGGCGCGAACCGGGACATCGCCTGGGGCTCGACGACCAACCCGATGGACGTCACCGACACCTACCTGGAGCAGGTCCGGCCCGACCCGGCCTCCCCCAGCGGGCTGGCCACCCTCTACGAGGGACGGCTGGAGCCGGTGCGGGCGATCCCGGAGACGTTCCGGGCCAACAACGGCGGCACGGTCTCGGTCGTCCCGTCGGGCAACGGCATCCCGGCGGCGACGCTGATCGTGCCGCGCCGCAACCAGGGCCCGATCGTGCAGCTCGACCAGGCAGCCGGCACCGCGCTGTCGATCCAGTACGCCGGATACTCGCCCACCCAGGAGCTGGACGCGTTCCTCACCTGGATGCACGCGAAGGACCTGGCCGACTTCGAGAAGGGCCTGCGGTCGTTCGACGTCGGCTCGCAGAACTGGTCGTACGCCGACCGCCGCGGCACCATCGCGTACTTCACCAGCGGCGAGCTGCCGCTGCGCGAGGACCTGCAGGCCGGCCACGTCGACGGCGTCCCGCCGTACCTGGTCCGGAACGGGACCGGCGGCAACGAGTGGCTGCCGGCCGTGCACCACTACCCCGGCCAGGCGCTGCCGTACGAGATCCTGCCCATGGCCGAGATGCCGCACACGGTCAACCCGCGCAACGGGTTCTTCGTCAGCGCGAACAACGACCCGGCCGGCACCACGCTGGACAACGACCCGCTCGACCAGCTCCGGCCGGACGGCGGGATCTACTACCTCAACCCCGGCTACGACGGGCTGCGCGCCGGCCGGATCACCGAGGCGCTCAAGGCGGCGCTGCGGCACGGCAAGCTCGACGCGGGCGACGTCCAGCGGATCCAGGACGACACCGTGCTGCTGGACGCGGAGTTCTTCGCGCCGCGGATCGGCGCGGCGCTGCTGCGGGCCCGCACGTCCGGCGAGCCGCAGCTGCGCGCGCTGGCGCACGACCCGAAGGTCGTCGAGGCGGTCGTGCGGCTGGCCGCCTGGGACCACTCGACGCCGACCGGGATCCCGCAGGGCTACGACGCGGCGGACGTGAACGGGCAGCTGTCCGCGCCGTCCGCGCGGGAGAAGGCCGACAGCGTCGCGGCCACGCTCTACGCGGTGTGGCGCAGCCGGTTCCTGGCATCGACGACCGACGCCGTGGCGCGGCAACTGAACGCGCCGGTGGTGGACGGCCAGCGGGCGCTGACCGCGCTGAAGCGCGCGCTGTCCGGGGTTCCGTCCGCCTCCGGCGTCGACTTCTTCGCCGCTCCCGGGGTCGCCGACCCGAAGGACCGGCAGGCGCTGGCCATGCTCGAGGCCGTCCGGACCGCGCTGGACCGGCTGGCCAGCCCGGACTTCGCGGCCGCGTACGGCGGCTCGACCCGGATCTCCGACTACACCTGGGGAACGCTGCACCGGCTGACCCTCGGCTCGGTGCTGGGCGGCCCGTTCTCGGCGCCGCCGGCGTTCGGCCGGTTCCCGGCGCCGCTGCCCGGGCTGTCCGGCGTACCGGTCGACGGCGGGTACGGCACGGTCGACGCGGCCGCGCACGACCCGCGAGCCGACTCGCCGGACGGGTTCACGTTCGGCTCCGGCCCGGCCCGCCGCTACATCGGCGTGCTCACCCGGTCCGGACCGGTCGGGCTCAGTTCGCTGCCCGGTGGCACCTCGGCGATCCCGACCGACCGGCACTACCTCGACCTGCTGCCCGCGTACCTGACCGACGACGAGTACCCGGTGCGGGTCAACCCGTCCGACATCAGGCGCGCGACCGAGTCGGTCACCAAGCTGGTGCCGTAGCCGGTCAGTCGTCCCCGTCGATCTCCTCGCGGGTGCGGCTGACCACCGGGATCACCAGCCAGAGGAGCAGGAAGACGGCGCCGACCCCGGCGCTGTACCAGATCGCCGGGGTCTTGCCGAGCACCTCTTCGAGGATGAACAGCACGACCGCGACCATGGAGACGGCCAGGCAGCCCAGGCCGCCCAGGGCCATCCGGTGCGACACCCGGACCAGGTCGTCCTTCTGGCTGTGCCGGAAGACGATCCGGTGGAATGCCACCGGCCCGACCAGCAACGCGACCGCGCAGGCGGTGGAAAGCAGGGTCAGCACGTACGCTCCGCGCTGCAGGGAGCTGATCGTGGCGAAGCGCTGGGAGAACACGACCGTCAGCAGCGACGCGAACAGGATCTGCACGCCGATCTGCGCGACGCGCAGCTCCTGCAGCAGCTCGCCGTAGTTGCGGTCGAGCCGTTGCGCCTCGGTCTCGTCGCGCCCGACGGCCCCGCCTGGTCCTCCGGCCACGCCGCAGCTTATCCGGAGCCGGCAAACCCGCTGGCGCTCCCGGCTAGCGTCGGAGCGTGACCGTCGAGATCCGCCACCCCGAGCCGGAGGACGCCGCCGACCTCCTGCGCAGCATCCACACCTCCTTCCTCGCGCCGGCCAGCCGGGACCGCGCGATGGCGACGTTCTGGATCGACCAGGTCAAGCCCGACCTGCAGCGCACCTGGGGCGCGTTCGACCGGGGCACCGCGGTCGGCAGCCTGCGGAGCGTGCCGTTCGAGCTGACCGTGCCGGGCGGCGGGACGGTCCCGGCCGACGGGATCACGATGGTCACCGTCGCGCCGACGCACCGCCGCCGCGGCCTGCTCACCGGCATGATGGCGCAGGATCTGGCCGCCGCGGCCGAGCGGGGCGACGCGGTGGGCATCCTCATCGCGTCCGAGTGGCGGATCTACGGTCGGTACGGGTTCGGCCCGGCCACCGAGGCGGCCGAGTGGACGATCGACAAGCTGCGGGTCGGCGCGCCGGCCCCGACCGGTGAGCTCGAGCAGGTGAGCACCGAGCGGCTGCTGGAGCTCGGCGCGCCGGTGTACGACCGGGCCCGGCGGCAGCGGGCCGGCGGGCTGGACCGGGACGACGTGCGCTGGCGACGGCAGCTCGGCCTGCTCCGGCCGGAGGGCGACCCGGGCTGGGACGGCCGGGCGGTGGTGCACCGGGACGCCGACGGCGAGGTCGACGGCTACCTGCGCTGGCGGGCCGAGTGGGGCGACGGCCCGGACAACACGCTCATCGTTGACGAGCTGGTCGCCGCGACCGACGAGGCATACGCGCAGCTGTGGCGGTTCGCGCTGGCCGTTGACCTGACCACGACCGTCAAGGCCGATGCGCGCCGGGTGGACGAGGCGCTGCTGTGGCTGGTGGCTGACGGTCGCTACGTCCGGCAGACCGAGCGCGCCGACAACCTCTGGCTGCGGGTGCTGGACGTGCCGGCCGCATTGTCCGGGCGGGACTACCTGTGCGCCGGCCGGGTCGTGCTCGACGTCGTCGACCCGGCCGGGTACGCGGCCGGCCGGTTCGCGCTGGACGCCTCCCCCGACGGCGCGACCTGCCGTCCGACCACCGAGTCCGCCGACCTCACGCTGCCCGCGACCGCGCTCGGCAGCGCATACCTCGGCGGGCACCGGCTGGGCACGCTGGCCGCCGCCGGCCTGGTCGACGAGCACAGCCCGGGCGCGGTGGCGACCGCCGACCGGCTGCTCGGCGCCGACCGCGCGCCCTGGGCGACGCTGCACTTCTGACCGGAGGTACTTGACAAGACTTGTTTCGAAAGCTTCAGTTCGAAACATGTCTTCCGAACGGCGGCATCTCACCTCGCCGACCGAGCTGCGGGCGCTCAGCCACCCGACCCGGCTCACCATCCTCACCCTGCTGGACGAGGAAGGTCCGCTCACCGCCACCGAGGCCGGCGAGCGGATCGGCGAGTCGCCCGCGAACGCCTCGTTCCACCTGCGAACGCTGGCCAAGTACGGCTACGTCGAGGAGGCGCCCGGCGGTCGCGGCCGGCAGCGCCCCTGGCAGATCGTGCGGCGGGACGTCGACATCCCGGGCGACGAGCTGTCGGCGGAGGCGAAGCTCGCCGCCGACGCGCTGCTGGAGCTGATCCGGGCGCGCGACAACGACCGGCTGCTCGCCTACGGCCGGACCCGCGCCGACTACCCCAAGGAGTGGCGCTCGGCGGCGACCGAGATGCGGATGTCGCTGCACCTGACCGCGACCGAGCTGGCCGAGCTGGGCGAGCGGATCGAGCAACTGCTGCAGCCGTACGTGGAGAGCGACGAGGCCCGGCCCGGCACGCTGCCGGTCGCGTTCGGGCTGTTCGCGGTGCCGACCAGGCTGCCCGCCGACGACGACGAGGCGGACGTGCGATGACCGCCGTGTTGCGCAACCGCAACCTGCGGATCTTCCTGGGCATGGACGTGCTGTCGCTGACCGGCAGCAGCGCGCTCTGGCTCGCGCTCGGCATCTGGGTGAAGTCGCTGACCGGCAGCACCGCCGCCGCCGGCATGGTGATCTTCGCGATCCTGGCGCCCCCGGTGCTGCTCGCGCCGGCCGCGGGGATGCTCGTCGACCGGGTCCGCCGCCGCCCGCTGCTCGTCATGGTCAACCTGGCCAACGCGGCCGCGGTGGCGCTGCTGCTGCTGGTCCGCGACGCCGGCCAGCTCTGGCTGATCTACGCGGTCGCCGCGCTGTACGGCGCGTCCTGGGCACTGCTGCGGTCCGCGCAGTCGGCGCTGCTGCGCACGATCGCCACCGACGGCGACGAGCTGCTGGCCGCCAACGGCGCGCTGCAGACGGTCGCCGCGCTGTCCCGGCTGCTCAGCCCGATCGCCGGGGCCGGGCTCTACGCGACCGTCGGGCCGCACTCGGTCGCGCTGCTCGACGCGGCCACGTTCCTCGTCGCCGCCGGCGGCCTGCTGCTGCTGCGGGTCAGCGAGCCCGCGCCGGCGCCGGCCGAGGGGCACTGGCGGGCCGAGGTCGCGGCCGGGCTCACCCACCTGCGCCGGACGGTGATGCTCCGGCAGATCGTCGCCGCGGTCGCGCTGGCGATGCTGGTGATCGGGTTCATCGAGGTCGTCATGTTCGCGGTGGTGGACCAGGGGCTGCACCACTCCCCCGCGTTCCTCGGCGTGCTCGACCTCGGCTTCGGCGCCGGCTCGGTCGCCGGCGGGCTGCTCGCCGCGACCGCGGTCCGCCGGCTCGGCGCCGGCCACGCGGTGACCGCCGGGCTGGCCGCGGTCGCGGTCGGTATCGGGCTGCTGGCCGTGCCGGTCGACGCGGTCGCGGTCGGCGGGCTGGTGCTGGTCGGCCTCGGCGTGCCGCCGGTGGTGGCCGGCATGTCGACCACCCTCCAGCTGCTGACCCCGACGCACCTGCAGGGCCGGACGTTCTCCGCGGTCGACGTGCTGGTGAGCGGGCCGCAGAGCCTGTCGATCGCGCTCGGCGCGGCGCTGGTGGCGGTCGTCGACTTCCGCGTCCTGGTGGCCGCGATGACGATCGGGATCCTGCTCGCCGCGAGCTGGCTCGGCACCCGCCCCGAGCAGCGCCGCCTCCCCACCCCGGCGGCCGCCGTCCCGGAGCCCACTCCGCTCGCCGCCACCGCCCCCTGACGACCGGCGGCGGCCGGCGCTGGCTGCCGCCCGGCACGGACCGCTCCCGGCGCCCGGGCGGCGCGAGGCGGGCGAGCGGGGCGGTCGTACCGGGTCGGTGAGGTTCGCGTTCCCGCCCGACGTGATCGGGCGGGAACGCGAGCGTGTCAGCGGGGTGGCTGGCCGTTGCCGCCGGGCTGCGGTGCGGACCCCGCGCCCGGCTGCGGCCCAGGTCGCGGCGCCTCGGCCTGGCCCTGCGGCGGCCCGGTGAACTGCGCCTGGCCCGAGGGCGGTCCCGAGTATTGCGGTGGTGTCGGGGGCAGCGCCCGCGGCCGGTCGTCGTCGTCGACCAGGTCGTCCTGCCCGTCCGGCTGGTCGAAGGAGAGCCCGGCGTGCGCGCTGGCCGTCTCGTCGTCCCGGTCGGACGCCCGAATCTCCGCCTCCGGCTGCAACCGGGCCGGCGGCAGCTTCGAGTCGAACCAGTCGCTGGTGTCCAGCGTCTCCTTCGGCGCGGTCGGCCGCCCGCCGGCCGACTTCGCCGCCTCGGCCAGCCAGGACGGTGCCTCGCCGGCCGCCGCCCCGTTGCCGGTCAGCCCGGCCAGCCCTTCCAGCGCCTTGGAGAACTCGCTCGGCACGATCCAGACCTTGTTCGCGTCGCCCTGCGCGATCTGCGGCAGGGTCTGCAGGTATTGGTAGGCGAGCAGCTTGGGGTCGGGGTCGGACGCGTGGATCGACGCGAACACGGTCTCGATGGCCTTGGCCTGCCCCTGCGCGGCCAGGTAGCGCGCGGCCCGCTCACCCTCGGCCCGCAGGATCCGGGACTGCCGCTCGGCCTCGGCGGCGAGGATCGCGGACTGCTTGGCACCCTCGGCGGCGAGGATCTGCGCTGCCTTCTGCCCCTCGGCGGTCTTGATCGACGACTCCCGGGCACCCTCCGACTGCAGGATGATCGCCCGCTTGTCCCGGTCGGCCCGCATCTGCTTCTCCATCGCGTCCTGGATGGACGGCGGCGGGTCGATCGCCTTCAGCTCGACCCGGGCGACCCGGATCCCCCACTTGCCGGTGGCGTCGTCGAGCTCGCCGCGCAGCTTGGTGTTGATCTCGTCCCGGGAGGTCAGCGTCTGCTCCAGGTTCATCGCGCCGACCACGTTGCGCAGCGTGGTGACGGTGAGCTGCTCGACCGCCTGGATGTAGTTGGCGATCTCGTACGTCGCCGCCCGCGGATCGGTGACCTGGAAGTAGATGACCGTGTCGATGTTCACCGTCAGGTTGTCCGCGGTGATCACCGGCTGCGGCGGGAACGACACGACCTGCTCGCGCAGGTCGATCATCTGCCTGACCCGGTCGACGAACGGGATCAGCACGTGCGGGCCGGGGTCGAGGGTGCGCGAGTAGCTGCCGAGCCGCTCGACGACACCGGCGCGCGCCTGCGGCACGATGCGGATGCTCCGGAGCAACAGCACGACGACCAGCGCGACGACGACGAGCAGGGCGATGAGGCCGGGTTCCATTTGACTGCTCCTATGTGTGCCGGGTCGGCGCGGCCCGGTCTCTCATTCGTGCGACCACACGACGGCGGTGGCGCCGCGGATCTCCATCACCTGCACGGTCTTGCCGACCGGCAGCACCTGCAGCGGGTCGTACGACTGGGCGGACCACTCCTCGCCGGCCAGCTTGACCCGGCCGCCGTGCTGGTCGACGGTCCGCACGACCACCGCGTTGCGGCCCTTGAGCCCTTCGATGCCGGTGCGTTGCGCGGAGGTCAGCGGAACCTGCATCCGGCGCCGGGCCAGCGGACGCACGACGACGACCAGGCCGAGCGAGACCACCGCGAACACGGCGACCTGCACCACGGCCCCGGCGCCCAGCGCGGCGACACCGGCCGTCGCCAGCGCTCCGATCGCCAGCATGATCAGCACGAGGTCGAGCGAGAGCGCCTCGGCGATCGCCAGAACACCGGCGGCGAGGAGCCAGATCAACCACGCAGGCACAGTGTCATTGTCTCACTGTTCGGCTAACCACCGCCGCCGGCGGTCACGAAGTCGATGAGCTCCTCCACCGCCCTGAGCAGGGGAACCTCGAGATCGGCGTACGAGTCGACGGCGCCGAGGACCCGGCGCCAGCCGTCTCGCGGCCCGCCCCAGCCGAGCCGCCGGCAGACCCCGGTCTTCCAGTCCTCGTCCCGGGGCACCACCGGCCAGGCCGGAATGCCGAGCGCGACCGGTTTCACCGCCTGCCAGATGTCGACGTACGGGTGACCGACGACGAGCACGTGCGGGTCGGTGACCGCGGCGACGATCCGGCTCTCCTTCGATCCCGGCACCAGATGGTCGACCAGCACGCCGAGCCGGTGCGCCCGGTCGGGCCGGAACGCGCGGACCGCGCCGGCCAGGTCGTCGATCCCGTCCAGCGGCTCCACCACGACCGCCTCGACCCGCAGGTCGTCTCCCCAGACCCGCTCGACCAGCGCGGCGTCGTGCACGCCCTCGACCCAGATCCGGCTGCCTCGCGCCACCCGGGCCGGCGCGTGCTCGACCGCGATCGACCCGGACGCGGTCCGGCCCGGCCGGCGCGGTGCCGGCGCGGCGACCGGCCGGGTCAGCGTGACCGGCCTGCCGTCGAGCAGGAACCCGGCCGGTCCGAGCGGGAACACCCGCCGCCGGCCGTGCCGGTCCTCCAGCGTCACCGCGTCCTTCGCGCACTCCACCACCGCACCGCAGAAGCCGGTGCCGGCCTCCTCGACCACGAGGTCCGGCTGGGCGGGCACGCTCGGGACCACCTTCTTCCGCCGCCGGTCGCCGGCCAGCACGTCGGTGCCGTAGTCGTTGCTGCGCACGCCGGCGACCGTACGGTCCCGGCGGGACCTCGGCCGCCGTGACGCGCCGGTGCGGTGACCGGCGGCCGGCCAGCACGTAGGGTTGCCGCGTGAGGGTGCGCTCCGGGGTGCTCGCCGCCTGGACGTCGGCCTGGCTGGCCGGCGAGGCGGCGTACGACGACGTGGTCGCGCGGGTGACCGGCGACGACGAGCCGCACCGGGTCGCCGGCCTGCCCGGGGTGGCGGGCGAGACGCCGCTCGGCTGGGCGCTGCCGCTGCTGCGGGAGCGCTCGCCCGAGGGCGTGCGGGCGGTGCTGCCGGTGGCCGGCGACCCGCGCGGGCTGCCCGGGCCGGGCCAGTTCACGACCGCGGCGCTCGCGGCTGGCGAGGCGGTCGTCGGTCGCGGGCTCGGGCTGGTGCCCCGGGTCACCGAGCACGGCTCGGTCGTGGACCGCACCTGCACGGTGCTGTGGACGGCGTACGAGGTGGTCGAGCCGGCGCCCGACCCGCTGACCGTGCCCGAGGCCGAGCACGACCTGACCGCCGCGACCCGGGACGCCGCGTCCGCGCTGGCCGCGCTGGACGTGGCCAGCTGGCGGCCGGAGGTCGCCGACGAGCTGGCCCGGATGCACCGCGGGGTCACCCCGGAGCTGCCACCGGGGCACGACGGGCGGGCGGTCCGGCTGCTGGCCAGTGCCGACCGGCGGGCCGCCGTGCTGGACCTGGCCCAGGCCGACGCCCCCGGCGGCGCGGTCACCGGCGCGGAGGCGCGCGCCCGCGACGACGCGCTGCGTCCACTGGCGACGGCCGTGCGCCGGGCCCGCCAGGCCGCCTACAACGCCGTACCGTCCCGGCACCGCTGACTGCACCCTCCGCCGTCCCTGTCGCGCCAGGTCACGACGACCCGGCGTCGGCGGGTGACCGCAGAACCGGGCACGGGAAGAAGCCCACCTGACGTCAGCGGCCACCGCATGACACCGGTAGCGGACGGGGTCAGGGCCGGCGGCGCGGGGCCGGGCAGCAGTCCAGCGGGCAGACGTCGTGGCTCGGGCCCATCGGGCCGAGCGCGAGCTTGGGTGCGCCGGCCGTGCGCTCCTCGACCAGCTGGCCGACCATCCGGACGAACCGCGCGTCGGTGCCGACGGTCGAGGCCCGGGCGTAGTCGAGGCCGAGCTTGGCCGCGGTCGCGGCCGCCTCCTCGTCCAGGTCCCAGAGCACCTCGACGTGGTCGGAGACGAAGCCGATCGGCGACACCACGACCGCTGCCGTGCCGGCCGCGGCGAGCGCGGCGAGGTGGTCGTTGACGTCCGGCTCCAGCCAGGGCACCGACGGCGGCCCGGACCGGGACTGCCAGACCACGTCGAACTCGGCGCCGGGCCCGCGGACCGCCTCGGCCACCAGCCGGGACGCCTCTCGCAGCTGCGCGGTGTAGAGGTGCCCGCGCGGGCCGCTGGAGGCCTCCATCGACAGCGGGATCGAGTGCGCGGTGAACACCAGCCGGGCGTCCGGCCGGCCGACCAGCGCGGCCCGTACCCCGTCCGCGGCCGGCTCGATGAACCCGGGGTGGTTGAAGTAGTGCCGCAGCTTGTCCAGCTCCGGCGCCCCCTCCCCGACCGCCGCCCTGGCCCGGGCCAGGTCGTCCTGATACTGCCGGCACCCCGAGTACGACGTGTAGGCGCTGGTGACGAACACCAGCGCCCGGCGCACGCCGTCCCCGCGCATGGTCGCGACCGTGTCCTCGACCAGGGGGTGCCAGTTGCGGTTGCCCCAGTAGACCGGCAGGTCGAGCTCGGACCGGACCGCCGCCAGCAGCGCCCGGTTCTGCTCGTTGATCGGCGACACCCCGCCGAAGTGCGAGTAGTGCTCGGCCACCTCGAGCAGCCGCTCCCGCGGCACGCCCCGCCCGCGCACGACGTTCTCCAGGAACGGCAGCACGTCGTCCGGCCCCTCCGGACCGCCGAAGGACAGCAGCAGCAGCGCGTCGTACTCGGAGCTCACGCCGTCATGTCTACACGCCGGTGGCGTGGAACCCGCCGTCGGCGTGCACGATCTCCCCGGTCACCGCCGGCATCCAGTCCGACAGCAACGCGACGCAGGTCCGCGCGACCGGCTCCGGGTCGGTGATGTCCCAGCCGAGCGGCGCCCGCTCGTCCCAGACGTCCTCGAACCTGCTGAAGCCCGGGATCGATCGGGCCGCCATCGTCCGCAGCGGCCCGGCGGCGACGAGGTTGACCCGGGTGCCGCGCGCGCCGAGCTCGCGGGCCGTGTAACGGGCGGCCGACTCCATCCCCGCCTTCGCCACGCCCATCCAGTCGTACGAGGGCCAGGAGACGGTCGCGTCAAAGGTGAGCCCGACGATCGAGCCGCCGCGCTCCGGGAGCAGCGGCAGCACGGCCTTCGCCAGCGCCGGCAGCGAGTACGTCGAGACGTGCACCGCCGTGGCGACGTCGTCCCACGGCGTCTCCAGGAAGTCGCCGCCGAGCGCGGACGCCGGCGCGAACCCGATCGAGTGCAGCACGCCGTCGACGCCGTCCACGTGCTGGCGCACCCGCTCCGGCAACGCGGCCAGGTCCTCGGGGCTGGTCACGTCCAGCTCGACCACCGGCGCCGGTCCGGGCAGCTTCCTCGCCACCCGCTCCACCAGCGTCAGCCGGCCGAAGCCGGTGAGCACCACCGACGCGCCCTGCTCGATCGCCACCCTCGCCACCGAGAACGCGATCGAGGCGTCGGTGATCACCCCGGTGACCAGCAGTCGCTTGCCGTCGAGCAGCCCCATCTCAGTGCCCCATCCCCAGTCCGCCGTCCACCGGCAGCACCGCTCCGGTGATGTATGAAGCGGCGTCCGAGGCGAGGAACGTGACCACCCCGGCCACCTCGTCCGGGGTCGCCAGCCGCTGCAGCGCTACCTGCGCCTTGACCCTGGCCACCTCCTGCTCGGGCAGCACCGCGGTCATGTCGGTCTGCACGAAGCCGGGCGCGACGATGTTGACCGTGATGCCGCGCGAGCCGAGCTCGCGGGCCAGCGACCGGCCGAACCCGATCAGGCCGGCCTTCGCCGCCGCGTAGTTGGTCTGCCCGGCGCTGCCGGTCATCGCGACGACCGACGACACCAACACGATCCGGCCGGAGCGGGCGCGCAGCATCTTCCCGGCCGCCCGCTTGCACACCCGGTACGCCGCCGTGAGGTTGGTGTCCAGCACCCGGCTGAACTGGTCCTCGCTCATCCGCAGCAGCAGCGTGTCCTCGGTCATCCCGGCGTTGCTCACCAGCACCTCGACCGGGCCGTGCTCGGCCTCGACCGCGGTGAACGCGGCGTCCACGGCAGCGGTGTCGGTGACGTCGCACTCCACCCCGAACAGGCCCTCCGGCGGCCCGGACGAGCGGTGGGTCACGGCGACCTTGTCGCCCTGGGCGACGAACGCCCGCGCGATAGCGAGGCCGATGCCGCGGTTGCCACCGGTGACGAGCACGGATCGGGTCACGGAGGCGAACCCTATAGTCCAGCCATGCGTGGCATCCAGATCACCCGGTTCGGCGGCCCCGAGGTGCTGGAGACGGTCGAGCTGCCCGACCCGCGCCCGGGTCCCGGGATGCGCGTCTACGAGGTCATCGCGGCCGGGGTCAACTTCGCCGACACGCACCAGACCGAGGACAGCTACCTCGCCCCGCAACGGTTGCCGCTGGTGCCGGGCGCGGAGTTCGCCGGCACCGGGCCGGACGGTCGGCGGGTGGTCGGCCTCTGCGGCGCCGGCGGGTACGCCGAGCGGGTCGCGGCCGCCGACGTGCTGGTCTGGCCGATCCCGGACGGCGTCTCCGACGGCGCGGCGCTGGCCATGGTGCTGCAGGGCGTCACCGCCTGGCACCTGCTGCAGACCAGCGCACACCTGGTAGCCGGCGAGTCGGTCGTCGTGCACGCCGCGGCCGGCGGGGTCGGCACGGTCGCGGTGCAGCTGGCCAGGGCCTTCGGTGCCGGGCGGATCATCGCGACCGCGTCCTCGGCGGAGAAGCGTGAGCTGGCCCTCTCCCTCGGCGCCGACGTGGCCGTCGACCCCGCCGCGGACGATCTCACCGCGGCGTTGCGGGAGGCCAACGGCGGCTCCCGGGTGGACGTGGTGCTGGAGATGACCGGTGGCCCCGTCTTCGACGCGAGCCTGCGGGCGCTGGCCCCGTTCGGCCGGCTCGTCACCTATGGGATGGCGTCCCGCACCGAGCCCACGCCGGTCGACCCGCGCAGCCTGATGGCCCACTCGTCCGCGGTGGTCGGCTTCTGGCTCGCGCACTGCTTCCGGGACCCGGCCCGCTGGCTGGACGGCCCGATGACCGAGCTGCTGGCCATGGTCGCGGACGGGCGGCTGCGTGCGGTCGTCGGCGGGACGTATCCGCTCGGCGAGGCGGCCGAGGCCCACCGCGCACTGCTGGAGCGGCGCAGCACCGGCAAGCTCGTGCTCGACCCGCGGCGCTGAGCTCGACCGGCGGCGCTGAGCTCGCCCGCGGCGCTGAGCTCGGCCCGCGGCGCTGAGCGCTGCTGCGGACGGGTGAGCCGGGTCGATCTCGGTGGGACGACGCTGCGGCTGCGGCTACGGTGCTCGCCATGCAATTTCTCGATGGTGCCGCCAACGGGTCGAACGGACGGGAGAGCCGCACCCCACGGTCCTCCGAGCAGGACCCGGCCGACGAGGATCCGACCTCCGAGCGCGGCTCGCTGATGGCGCGCTACCGCGGGGCGCCGCAGCCGGCCTCGGAGGCCGAGGACCCGTCGCCGAGCGGCGAGCGGCCCGCGGCCGGGGCGTCCGGCGGTTCACCGGCCGGCGGGGAGAGTCCGTGGCGGCAGTCCGGCTGGACGTCCGCGCCCCCGGTGCTGCCCGCTCCCCCGGCCCCGGCCACCCCGCCGGCGTCGACGGCATTCTCCGCGCCCGCGTCCTCGCCGTCGCCAACGGCGCCAGCATCCACCGTCCCGCCTGCTTCGCCGCCGTCCGGGTCTCCGTCGTCGCCGTCGTCGGCGTTCTCCCCGCCCGCGTCCTCGCCGTCGCCCGCCGCCCCGGCATCCACCGCCTCGGCATCCACCGCCCCGCCGGCCTCGTCGCCATCCGGGGCTCCCTCGTCGTCGGCGTTCTCCGCCCCCACGTCCTCGCCGTCGTCCACGTCGCCGGCATCCACCGGGCGGGCATCCTCGTCCGCCGCACCGGCGTTCACGGCGCGCGCGGCAGAGACTCCGGCGCCGACTGCACCCGCGGCCGGCGGGAAGGCCGACGAGCCCGCCGACGAGTCGACCGAGAAGTCGGCCGACAGACCGGCCCGGGAGGTCGACACCCCGGCGGACAAGCCCCCCCGGGAGGTCGAACGGACGCCGGCTGACGTCGCGCCTGCCTCCGCGGCGGCCGAACCGGCGGGCAGGCCGGCAGCGAGCACGAACGCCCACGGCCTGCTCAGCGCGCAGCGGTCGGCCGAGTTCAAGCAGCGCTGGCGTGACCTGCAGTCCGACTTCGTCGACGACCCGCAGCACGCCGTCCGCGAAGCCGGCGACCTGTCCCGGGAGATCCTGCGGGCGCTGTCCGACACGATCGCTGACACCGATCAGGTCGACAGCTGGCAGGCCGCGGACGGCACCAGCGGCACCGAGGACCTGCGCATCGCGCTCCGGCAGTACCGCACCCTGGTCGACCGGCTGCTGGAGCTGTGACGCGCTAGAGCCGACCCGCCTCGCGCATCAGCAGCAGTGCGTACGCGGCGAGCGTGCTGTCGTCGGTCACCCGGCCGGACCGGATCAGCTGCTCGAACTCGGCCCGGCTGACCTGGCGCTGCCGCATGTCCTGCTCGGACTCCTCCCGCGCGTGCGGGCCCGGGGTCAGCTCAGTCGCCAGGAACACGTCGAACCCCTGGCTGCTCATCCCGTACGCGCAGTGCAGGTGGCCGAGCAGCTCCAGCGAGCCCGCCCGCAGCCCGGTCTCCTCGGCCAGTTCGGCGCGGGCCAGCGCGGCCGGCTCCACCGTGGCGCCGCCGGCCGCGGTCCCCTGCGGGAACTCCCAGTATCGCCCGCCGACCGGGTAGCGATACTGCTCGACCAGGTGGAACCCGTCCGGCTCGGCCGGGATGACCAGCGCGAAGTCCGGCTTGTCGACGACCGAATAGATGCCGGTCGAGCCGTCCGGCCGGCGGATCTCGTCCTCCCGGAGCGTCAGCCACGGGTTCCGGTAGACCTCGCGGGTGGACACCCGCCGGACGACCCCGTCCTCGCCGTTCACAACAATCGGTTGGACCAGAGCAACGAGAGGCCGGCCGCGCCGAAGGCGAACAGCAACCCGATCCCGACGAACCAGGTGGTGATCTCCCGGCGCTCGGTCGTGTATCCGATCTGGCTGCCGAGGTCGCGGTAGACGCTGCTCAGCTGCTCGGCCGAGGCCGCGGCGTAGTAGCTGCCGCCGGTGCCGTCCGCGATCTCCTTGAGCTTCTCGTGGTCGACCGGCACCACGACCCGCTGCCCCTCGAGGTCGATGTAGCCGGTGTCGGTGCCGAACGCGATCGTCGAGACCGGCACCGCAGCCTGCTTGGCCGCGCCGACCGCCTGCTCGGGGCTGCGACCCCAGGTGTTGCTGCCGTCGGACATCAGCACGATCCGGGCCGGCGCGTTGCCCTCGGAGGGGTCGGTGCCCTGCAGCTGCGCCTGGAACGTCTTGATCGAGTCCAGGCAGGAGAAGATCGCCTCGCCGATCGCCGTCCGCTCGGCCAGCTCGAGGTTGTCGATCGCGCGCAGCACCGAGGCCCGGTCGGTGGTCGGCGAGACCGCGACCGTCGCCGTGCCGGAGAACGTGACCAACCCGAGGTTGATCCGCGGCGGCAGCAGCCCGACGAACTCCTTGGCCGCCGCCTGCGCCGCCTCCAGCCGGTTGGGGCTGACGTCCTCGGCCCGCATCGACAGCGAGACGTCGATCGCCATCATCACGGTGGCCCGGTCCCGCGGGACCTTTGTGTCCCTGGTCGGCTTGGCCATCGCCGTGGTGAGCGAGGCGAGTGCGAGCAGCAGCGCGGCGAAGGCCAGGTGGCGGCGCCAGCCGGGCCGCTTCGGCGCCAGCTTGCCGAGCAGGTCGAGGTTGGCGAACCGCACCGCGTACGCCCGCCGGCGCAGCTGCAGCACCAGGTAGACGATCAGCAGTGCGGCGACCCCGAGCAGCAGCCACAGCCAGCCGGGCGAGAGGAACGTACGGGTCACCGCAACGCTCCTCCGGAGGCCCCGCGGCGGCGCGCGGCGACGAACCGGACCATGTCGACCAGCCAGTCCCGGTCCGTGCGGAGCTGGAGGTGCCCGGCCCCGGCCCGGCGCAGCGCGGCGGCGATCTCCGCGCGCTGCTCGCTCGCGGCGGTCTCGTACTTCTCCCGCAGCTGCTTCTTGTTGGTCTGTACCTCCAGCAACGCGCCGCTCTCCGGGTCGACGAGGGTGAGCAGCCCGACCGGCGGCAGGCCGAGCTCGACCGGGTCGAGCACCTCGATCGCGAGTACGTCGTGCCGGACGGCGAGCGCACGCATCGGCCGTTCCCAGTCGAGATCGCCGAGGAAGTCGGAGATCACCACGGCGAACCCGCGCCGGCGCGGCGGGCGGCGCAGGTCCTCCAGGGCGGCGGCCAGGTCCCCGCGCTTGCCGCGGGGCGAGCGCGGCATCGAGGCCAGCTTGCGCAGCAGCGCGGTCGCGTGCACCCGGCCGGACTGGGCCGGGAACCGGTGCAGCTGCTCGCCGGTGGTGATCAGCGCGCCGAACCGGTTGCCGCCCTTGCCGGTGAGGTGCGCCATCGCGGCGACCGCGGCGATGACGAGGTCGCGCTTCTCGCACCGGGCGGTGCCGAAGTCGAGGCTGGGCGACAGGTCGATCACGGCCCAGGTCTCCAGCTCCCGGTCGGCGATCGTCTCCCGGATGTGCGGCACCGTCGTCCGGGCGGTGACCGCCCAGTCCATCCGGCGCACGTCGTCGCCGGGGTGATACTCCCGGGACTCGCCCGCTTCCGACCCCGGCCCCGGCACGAGGCCGAGGTAGTTGCCCTGCAGCAGGCCGTCCAGCTTCTGCCGGATGGTCAGCTCCAGGTGGGCCAGGACGGCTGCGGCCTGGGCCGGCCCGGCGTCGCGCAGGCTCGCCGCCCGGGCCGGCGGGCCTTCCGCCTCGGACGGTGCGGTCACGCGCTGCGCTCCTCGCCCGGGCCGTTGGACAGCTGCTCGGCGGGGCGGCCCGGCCGCGGCAGCGGCGGCGGGGTCGGCGCGGCCGGCGTGGACCCGGTGCTCGGCCCGTAGCCCTGCGACCCGTACGGGCCGCCGGCGGCGCGCTGGCGCGGGGTGACCTGCGGCAGCGGCACGCTCTGCAGCACCCGGTGCACGACGTGCTCGGAAGGGACGCCGTCGGCCAGCGCGTCGTAGGAGAGCACCAGCCGGTGCCGCAGCACGTCCGGCGCGATGTCCAGCACGTCCTGCGGCAGCACGTAGTCGCGCCCACGCATCAGCGCCAGCGCGCGGGCGGCGGCGATCATGCCGAGGGACGCCCGCGGGCTCGCCCCGTACGCCACCCAGCCGGCGACGTCGCTCATGCCGTGGTCGCCGGGAGAGCGCGTCGACAGCACCAGCCGGATGACGTAGTCGACCAGCGCGTGGTGCACGAAGACGTGGCTGGCTGCCTCCTGCAAGCGCAGGAGGTCGGCCGGGCTGAGCACCTGCTCGGGAACGGGCGGTAGCACGCCCATCCGGTAGACGATCTCCCGCTCCTCCTCGCCGGTCGGGTAGTCGACCACGACCTTCATGAGGAACCGGTCACGCTGCGCTTCCGGAAGCGGGTAGACACCCTCGGACTCGATCGGGTTCTGCGTGGCCATCACGAGGAACGGCTGGGGCATCGGGTAGGTCGTGCCGCCGATCGAGACCTGCCCCTGGGACATGACCTCGAGCAGCGCCGACTGCACCTTGGCCGGCGCCCGGTTGATCTCGTCGGTCAGCACGAAGTTGGCGAACACCGGCCCGAGTTCGGTGTCGAACCGGTCCGAGCCCGGCTTGAAGATGCGGGTGCCGACGATGTCGGACGGCACGAGGTCGGGGGTGAACTGCAAGCGCGCGAACGTCCCGCCGGAGACGGTGGCAAGGGTCTCCACCGCGAGAGTCTTCGCGACGCCCGGCACGCCTTCCAGCAGGCAGTGTCCCTTCGAGAGCAAGCAGACCAGCATCCGCTCGACCATCCGGTCCTGCCCGACGATCACTCGCTTGACTTCGAACAGCGCGCGCTCCAGCAGCCCGGCGTCCCGCGCCGGGGTGGACGCCGAGGCGTCTCCGACCGCTGTGTCGACCATCCGCTCGCCGCCTCCTCGAGCCGGCTCGCGCCGGTCTGGTCCCGATACTTGTTCTGGAGCAAAGCGCAGGATCCGTGAGACGGGCGTAAGGTCGGTCGGGTACGCATCTGACCTCGGCGTTCTTGATCATCCGGCGGCCCGACCGGAAGCCGCGAACGTTACCCAGCGCAAATGGTATGGCCGCCGTTCGGGTGATCTTCGTGCGACGCTGATGCCCGTTCGGGTGGTGTAGTGCTATTTTCCTTTCGCGTCGGGCGGCTCCCCCCGTGGCCGCCCGACGCGCCCATGCTGCGCCCTGTGTCCGGAGCGCTGGGATTCCGCCGATGACCTCTTCGCTCGATGTCGATGTCCGCTGCTCGGCCAAGGGCTGCCAGCGTCCGGCGATATACGCGCTGCTCTGGCGAAACCCCAAGATCCACAGCGAGGACCGCACCAAGCAGTGGCTCGCCTGTGAGGAGCATCGCGACACGCTGTCGGACTTCCTCGCCCGCCGCGACTTCCCGCTGCGCGTCGAGCGGCTCTGAGACCGAGCGGCTCTGAGACGGGCGGTCGCCTCGTTATCCGCCGATCGCCGACATCGGCCGGTCCGGCTGCTGGAAATCGGGACCGTCGATGCCGTGCCCGGCCTTCTTGCCGGCGATCGACGCGACGAACCGGCGGGCCAGCTCGTCGTCGTCGGCCCCGGCGCGCATTGCCGTACGGAGGTCACTCTCCGTGGTGGCGAACAGGCAGTTGCGCAGCTGGCCGTCGGCGGTGAGCCGGACCCGGTCGCAGTCGGCACAGAACGGCCGGGTCACCGAGCCGACCACCCCGACCCGCGGGTTCTCCCGCGCCCAGCCGGCGCGATCGGGCCCGTCCAGCACCGACCATGTCTCCGCCGGCGCGCTGCCGCGGTCCGGGTCCGGCACCGGCGCCAGCGCGTACACGGCCCGCAGGTGCTCGAGGATCTCGTCCGCGGTCACCATCGCGGCCCGGTCCCAGCCGTGCTGCGCGTCCAGCGGCATCTGCTCGATGAACCGCATCTGGTAGCCCTCGCGCAGCGCCCAGCCCAGCAGGTCGGGTGCCTCGTCGTCGTTTATGCCGCGCAGCAGCACCGCGTTGACCTTGACCGGGGCGAGGCCGGCCGCCTGCGCGGCCCGCAACCCGGCGAGCACGGCCGCGTGCTTGTCCCGGAACGCGATCCGCTTGAACCGCTCCGGGTCGAGCGTGTCCAGCGAGACGTTCACCCGATCGAGCCCGGCCGCGGCCAGCCCGGCGGCGTCGCGGTCGAGCAGGATGCCGTTGGTGGTGATCGAGATCTCCGGGCGCGGCCGGAGCGCGGCCATCCGGGCGACCAGGTCCGGCACGCCGCGGCGCAGCAGCGGCTCGCCACCGGTCAACCTGACCTCGGTGACCCCGAGCCCGACCGCGATCCGGACGAGCCGGATGAGCTCGTCGTCGGTCAGCAGGGTGTCCTTGGGCAGCCAGTCGAGCCCCTCTGGGGGCATGCAGTAGGCGCAGCGGAGCGAGCAGCGGTCGATCAACGAGACCCGCAGGTCCGTCGCGACCCGGCCGAACCGGTCGACCAGCTTCCCGGGTGCCCTCACTCCGCCACTGTAATCAGGTGCCGGGCCGAGCGGCGCCGATGTATCCGTTGGACCACATGTACGAGATCTTCACGACGTCACCGGTCTGCGGCGCCTGCACGATCCGGCCGCCGCCGATGTAGATCGCGACGTGGTGGATCGTGCCGGGGTCGGACGGGTCGTAGGCCCAGAACACCAGGTCGCCCGGCATCAGGTTGGCGCGGGAGATGTGCCTGCCGGACCGGTACTGGTAGCCGGAGTAGTGCGGCAGGTAGACGCCGACCTGGGCCCACGCCCACAGCGCCAGCCCGGAGCAGTCGAACCCGACCGGCCCGTCGGTGCCCCAGGTCGGGCCGGAGGCGTTGCCGCCACCCCAGGAGTAGGGCAGGCCGAGCCACTGCATGGCCAGGTCGGCCGCCCGCTGGCCCTTCGCCGCCGACCAGCCGCCACCCCCGGTCCACCGCGGCACGCTGACCGCTCGGCTGCTGCCGCCGGAGGAGCGCGACGAGCCGGCCGAGCTCGACGAACCGGACGAGCCGGCCGAGCTGGACCTGGCCGCGGCAGCGGCGGCGGCCGCCTCCCGGGCCGCCGCGGCCGCCCGCAGCGCGCGCTGCCGGGCCGCCTCGCGAGCCGCCGCCTCCTCCTGCGCCTTCTTCCAGGCGCGGTAGCGCGCACGCTCCGCGTACAGCCCGTTGAGCTTGATCCGGGCCGCCTCGAGCTGCTTGTTGAGCGTGGCCTTCTGGGTCTGCAGCGACGCCAGCTTGGACCGGGCCGCGGCCACCTCGCGGGCGGCGACCAGCTTGAGTGCCTGGGCCCGCGCGGTGGCCGCCTTCTGCGCGGCGAGCAGCTGCCTGGCCGTCGACTCGGCGTTGGCCCGCTTGACGGTGGCCCGCTCCAGCTGGCCCATCGCGTCGAGCTTCCGCTTGCCCGCGTAGCTGAGCAGGTCGGCCCGCTGCAGCAGATCGGTCGGGCTGTCCGCGTCGAGCAGCGCCGCGGTGGCCGAGTTGACCGCGCTGCCCTGGATGTAGGACCGGCGGGCGAACGTGGCGAAGTCGGCCCTGGCCGCCTCGACCGCCTTGGCGGACTTCGCCACCTGTGCCTTGGCCGCGGACGCCTTCGCGGTCGCGGCGCCGAGGTCGACGACGGCCTTGTTGTAGCGCTCGACCGCGAGCTCGGCCTTGTCCTGTGCCCGGCGGGCGTCACCGTCGGCCTGCGCCACCATCGCGGTGAGCCGGCCGACGTCGGCGGCCTTCTTGTTCTTCGCCTGTTGGGCGGCGGTGATCGCGGCGTCACCCGGATCGTGGGGCCGTGCGTACGCGTCATGAGGCACGAGGGTGACCGTGAGCGCGGCGGCCACGGTGACGACGGCCGTCCGGAGCAGTGTCCCGGGCCTGTCCACCACATCTCCCCCATGCGCACCGAGCGGCATAACTTGTCACGCAGGTCCCACTGTCGCCAGCGGCAACTTCAATCACACCAGTCCCACCGGGCATCAAAGTGGACGGCTGCGGCGTTGGCAAGACCTGATTGGGACAGAAGTTCGACTATTCAGCCGTTCGGCTGAGCTGTCGCTGCGACATTCGGTGCAGCGCGGGAGTCAGATCTGGCCGGTGGCCCTCGCCGCGACCGCCGGCAACACCGTGCCGAGCGGGGCGTCGACGGTGACCGCGGCGTACCGGTCGCCGCGGGTGGTGCCCTGGTTGACGATCGCCACCGGCCGGCCGTCCCGCGCCGCGCGCAGCACGAACCGGTGCCCGGACATGACCGTGAGGGACGAGCCGAGCACGAGCAGGCTGCGTGAGCCGGCCAGCAGCTCGTAGCAGCGCGCCACCCGGTCCGGCGGCACGGTCTCGCCGAAGAAGACGACGTCCGGCTTGAGCACACCCGCGCAGTCGTCGCAATCCACCGTGCGGAAGCCGGCCAGCGCGCTGTCCACCAGGTCGACGTCGCCGTCCGGGTTGACCCCCGCCGCGATCGCGTGCCAGTCGGCGTTGGCCGCGGCCAGCCGCGCGTGCAGCTCGTCTCGGGCGGAGAGCCGGCCGCAGTCGAGACAGCGCACCCGGTCGAGGCGGCCGTGCAGGTCGGTGACGTCGCGCGCGCCGGCGGCCTGATGCAGGCCGTCCACGTTCTGGGTGATCACCGCGGAGAGCAGGCCGGCGTCCTGCAATGCGGCGACCGCACGGTGCCCGCGGTTGGGTCTCGCGCCGCCGACCAGCTGCCAGCCGAGGTGGCTGCGGGCCCAGTAGCGGCGGCGGGCACCCGGGTCGCTGGTGAAGGTCTGGTACGTCATCGGCGTGGCCCGGCGGGCGGTGCTGGACGGGCCGCGATAGTCGGGGATCCCGGACTCGGTGGAAATACCGGCGCCGGACAGCACGAGCACGCCGCCCTCGGCGACCAGATCGGTCAGCGTGTCCAGCGCCTCGGCCGCCCGCCGGGCCGGCAACGTGACGCGGCTGACGCCGGCTGCCGTCGCCCGGGCCACCATCGTGTCCACGCGCACGACGGTACGTCGGGACGCCTGCCGGCGCTCGCCCGTCAACCGGGCATCCACAGGCCGTGACGCCGTCCACAGTCATGCGTCCCACCTGCCGTCGCGGCGCGCGCGAGTGGAAGGATGAACGCATGGTCAGCGCAGACTCCTTCGGGGCCCGGAGCACTCTGTCCGTCGGCGACACGTCGTACGAGATCCATCGGCTCTCGGCCGTGGACGGGGCCGATCGGCTGCCGTTCAGCCTCAAGGTGCTGCTGGAAAACCTGCTGCGCACCGAGGACGGTGCCGACATCACCGCGGACGACGTGCGCGCCCTCGCCGGCTGGGACCCTTCGGCCCAGCCCGACCGCGAGATCCGCTTCTCCCCTGCCCGGGTGGTCATGCAGGACTTCACCGGTGTGCCGGCCATCGTCGACCTCGCCACGATGCGCGAGGCGATGCGCGACCTCGGCGGCGACGCCGCCCGGATCAACCCACTGGCGCCGGCCGAGCTGGTCATCGACCACTCGGTGGTGGCCGACCTGTTCGGCACGCCCGACTCGTTCACCCGCAACGTCGAGCTCGAATACGAGCGCAACTACGAGCGCTACCAGTTCCTGCGCTGGGGGCAGGGCGCGTTCGACGACTTCAAGGTCGTCCCGCCGGGCACCGGGATCGTGCACCAGGTCAACATCGAATACCTGGCTCGCGTGGTGTTCACCCGCGACGGTGCGGCCTATCCCGACACGCTCGTCGGCACCGACTCGCACACCACGATGGTCAACGGGCTCGGCGTCCTCGGCTGGGGCGTCGGCGGCATCGAGGCCGAGGCCGCGATGCTCGGCCAGCCGGTGTCGATGCTCATCCCGCGCGTGGTCGGCTTCCGTCTCGACGGCGAGCTGCCCGAAGGATCCACGGCCACCGACCTGGTGCTCACGATCACGCAGATGCTGCGCAAGCACGGCGTGGTCGGCAAGTTCGTCGAGTTCTATGGTCCGGGCGTCGGTGCCGTGCCGCTGGCCAACCGCGCCACCATCGGCAACATGTCGCCGGAATACGGCTCGACCTGCGCGATCTTCCCGGTCGACGAGGAGACCCTGCGCTACCTCCGGTTCACCGGCCGCCCGGACGACCAGGTCGCCCTCGTCGAGGCATACGCGAAGGAGCAGGGCCTCTGGCACGACCCGGACTCCGAGCCGAACTACTCCGAGACCCTCTCGCTCGAGCTGTCCACCATCGTGCCGTCGCTGGCCGGCCCGAAGCGCCCGCAGGACCGGGTGCCGCTCGCCGAGGCCAAGCAGGCCTTCCGCGTCACCTTGCAGGACTACGCCGACTCCGACGGCATCCAGAGTGCCGTGGACGAGGGCATCGCCGAGACCTTCCCGGCCAGCGACCCGGTCGCGGTCGAGGTCAACGGCACCCTTGTGCCCGAGGCGGTCGCCCCGGGCCCCACCCGCGGGCGGGCGTCCAGCCCGACGAAGGTGACGCTCGAGGACGGCACCGAGACGGAGATCGACCACGGTGCCGTCGTCATCGCCGCCATCACCTCGTGCACCAACACGTCCAACCCGTCGGTGATGATCGGTGCCGCGCTGCTGGCCAAGAAGGCGGTCGAGCGCGGCCTGCAGAGCCGGCCCTGGGTGAAGACGACGCTCGCGCCGGGGTCCAAGGTGGTCATGGACTATTACGAGCGCGCCGGTCTCACGCCTTACCTGGACAAGCTCGGCTTCAACCTCGTCGGCTACGGCTGCACCACCTGCATCGGCAACTCCGGACCGCTGCCGGAGCCGGTGTCCAACGCGGTCAACGAGGCCGACCTCGCGGTGGTCTCGGTGCTGTCCGGCAACCGCAACTTCGAAGGCCGGATCAACCCCGACGTGAAGATGAACTACCTGGCCTCGCCGCCGCTGGTGGTCGCCTACGCGCTGGCCGGCTCGATGGACGTGGACATCACCACCGAGCCGCTCGGCTCCGACCTGGAAGGCCAGCCGGTCTACCTGCACGACCTGTGGCCCTCGGCTGCCGAGGTGCAGGAGGTCATCGACTCGTCGATCGCCAGCGAGATGTACACCCGCGACTACGCGGACGTGTTCGCCGGCGACGAGCGGTGGACCTCGCTGCCGACCCCGACCGGCGACACGTTCGCCTGGGACCCCGAGTCGACCTACGTGCGCAAGCCGCCCTACTTCGACGGCATGGAGCGAGAGCCGGCGCCGGTCACCGACATCGCCGGCGCCCGCGTGCTGGCCAAGCTCGGCGACTCCGTGACCACTGACCACATCTCCCCGGCCGGTGCGATCAAGACCGACTCGCCGGCCGGGAAATACCTGGCCGAGCACGGGATCGAGCGCCGCGACTTCAACTCCTACGGCTCCCGCCGCGGCAACCACGAGGTGATGATCCGCGGCACGTTCGCCAACATCCGGTTGCGCAACCAGCTGGTGCCGGGCGTCGAGGGCGGGATGACCCGCAACCTGCTGACCGGCGAGCAGACGACGATCTACGACGCCTCGGTGGCATACGCCGAGGCCGGCGTGCCGCTGCTGGTGCTGGCCGGCAAGGAATACGGCTCGGGCTCCTCCCGCGACTGGGCTGCCAAGGGCACCGGGCTGCTCGGCGTGCGGGCGGTGCTCGCCGAGTCGTACGAGCGGATCCACCGGTCCAACCTCATCGGGATGGGCGTGCTCCCGCTGCAGTACGCGGAAGGCGAGACGGCCGAGTCGCTCGGGCTGACCGGCGAGGAGACGTTCGACGTGGTGGGCATCGAGGCGATGAACGGCGGCGGCGACGTGCCGCGGACGGTCACCGTGCGGGCGGACGACAAGGAGTTCCAGGCGATCGTGCGGATCGACACCCCCGGCGAGGCGGCCTACTTCCGTCACGGCGGGATCATGCCGTACGTGCTGCGCTCGCTGCTCTGAGCGGTGGCGTCGTGACCTCCTGGGGTGTCACCGCAGCGGAGCGGGCGGCTCCGCTGCCGTGTGACGAGCTGGTGCCCGGCGAGGCGATGGTGCTCGACCGGGCCGTCGACGTGGCGGCGCCGGCTGCAGTGACGTTCCGGTGGCTGTGCCAGCTGCGGGTCGCGCCCTACTCGTACGACCTGATCGACAACGGCGGCCGGCGCAGCCCACGGACGCTCACGCCCGGGCTGGACCGGCTCGAGGTCGGGCAGCGGATGTGCCGGATCTTCACGCTCGACTCGTTCGTCCCGGGGTCGTCGCTCACCCTGCGACTGACGTCGGCGCGGGGCCGGCGGGCGTTCGGCGACGCGGCGATCACGTATGTGGTCCTGCCCACCGGGCCCGCGACGTCGAGGATCCTGGCGCGGGTGCGGGCGGCCGGGCTCGACCCAGTCCGGCGGTGGGCGCTGGGCTGGGGCGACCTGATCATGATGCGCAAGCAGTTGCGCACGTTCGCCGCGCTCGCCGCTCACACCGCCGCCGCCGACTGAGGGCTCCGCAGGGAGCTTCGTCGGCAGGTCCCCGATAGCGTGCCGTCCGTGGCCGACCGTCCCGACCGCTCGCTGGTCGACGCTGTGCGCGCGGCCCTGCACGCGGTCGCCGACCCGGTCGCTGCGGAGCCGATGCGGGCCTACATGAAGTCGAGCATGCCGTTCCTGGGCGTGCCGACACCGGCCCGCACCGCCGCGCTGCGGCCTGTTCTCGCCGCTCACCCGCTGGCCGATCCGGCCACCTGGCGCGGCACGGTGTGCAGCCTGTTCGGGGACGCCAGCTACCGGGAGGAGCGCTACGCCGCGCTGGCGATCGCCCGTCGGTATCCCGCCCACCTGACCGCCGAGCCGGAGCCGAGCCTCGACCTGCTCGACGAGATCGTCGTCACCGGGGCGT
>Ga0308176_10000436_pt1 | contig 26604 bp, 24 predicted proteins | sample PhyCR2_3_FD_203890 | JGI IMG/M metagenome (GOLD analysis project Ga0308176, IMG submission 203890) | Soil microbial communities from UC Gill Tract Community Farm, Albany, California, United States - DLSLS.C.R2 | ecosystem: Environmental > Terrestrial > Soil > Agricultural land | place: USA... | reverse complement strand
CACGCGCGACGTCGTACGCGACCTCACCGTCGACCTCGGCCTGGGCCTGGTCCGGATGCAGGAGCGCCACCACCGCATCGAGGACGTCTTCCGCGAAGGAGGTGCCGGCAGTGTCCAGCCCGTCTGACACCGACTCGACCGGCTCGACCGGCTCGACCGGCTCGACCGGCTCGACCGCGGTCATCCACGACCTCGGCTACCGCTCCTACACCGGGCCGCGACTCGGCGAGCCGGCCGTCGCCCGGGCGTTCTTCGCGACCGGGCTGCGCAACTGCTACGGCCTCGGCCGGTCGGGCCGCTCCAAGGTCCTGCCGATGATCCTGCTCGGCCTGATGCTGCTGCCGGCGCTCATCCTGGTCGGGGTGCTGGTGCAGGCGAAGACGCTGCTCGGCCTCGACGACCAGATCGTCCCCTACTCGACGTACCCGCTCACCACCCAGCTGCTGATCTCGGTCTTCGTGGCCTCGCAGGCGCCCGCCCTGGTCTCCCGTGACCTCCGGTTCCGCACGATCACGCTCTACCTGGCCCGCCCGATGCGGCGCACGACGTACGTCCTGGTGCGGCTGGCCTCGCTGACCGCGGCGACGTTCGTCCTGGTCGCCGCGCCCCTGCTGCTGATGTACGTCGGCGGGCTGCTCGCCGGCCTCCCGCTCGGTCGGGAGACGGGGCGGATCCTCGGCGCGCTCGTCGGGGCCGCGCTGCTGGCAGCCTGCCTGTCCGGCCTGGCCGCGCTGGTCTCGGCGCTCACGGTCCGTCGCGGGCTCGCGGTCGCCGCGGTGATCGTGGTGCTGCTCGTGAGCTACACCGTCGTCGCCACGATCCAGGGCATCTCGTACGACTCCGGCCACCAGACCGTCGGCCAGGTGGCCGGGCTCTTCTCGCCGTACACGCTGGTCAACGGCGTCCAGGTCCTCCTCTTCAGCTCCCCGGAGGCCACGCCGACGCCCCCGTCCGGAGCCGGCCAGGGCGTGCTCTACCTGGCCACGACGGCCGTCGTGGTGCTCGGCTCGGTGGGCGCCATGCTGGCTCGCTACCGGAAGGTCGCGGCATGAGCACGATCCTGCTCGAGCACGTGTCGCGGTGGTACCGCAACGTCGTCGCCGTCAACGACGTCTCGATGACCATCGGCCCCGGTGTGACCGGGCTGCTCGGCCCCAACGGCGCCGGCAAGTCGACGCTGATCGCGATGATGTCGGGGTTCCTGGCGCCGTCGACCGGCACGGTGACCCTGGACGGCGAACCGCTGTGGCGCAACGAGTCGGTCTACCGCAAGATCGGCCTGGTCCCCGAGCGCGAGGCGTTGTTCGACTACCTCACCGGGCGGCAGTTCGTGGTCGCGAACGCCGAGCTGCACGGGCTGCCGGACCCGGGCGCGGCGGCCCAGGCGTCGATCGCCCTGGTCGAGATGAGCGACGCCCAGGACCGCGCGATCTCGACGTACTCCAAGGGCATGCGGCAGCGCATCAAGATGGCGTCCTCGCTGGTCCACGACCCGGCGGTGCTGCTGCTCGACGAGCCGTTCAACGGCATGGACCCGCGCCAGCGGATGCACCTGATGGAGCTCCTGCGCACGATGGGGGCCGAGGGCCGCACCGTGCTGTTCAGCTCCCACATCCTCGAGGAGGTCGAGCAGGTGGCCCGCCAGATCGAGGTCGTGGTCGCGGGGCGGCACGCCGCCTCCGGCGACTTCGGGGCGATCCGGCGGCTGATGACCGACCGGCCCAACCGGTTCGTGCTGCGCACCGGCGACGACCGGACGATGGCGTCGGTGCTGCTGGCCGACGCCTCGGTGCGGGGCGCCCGGTTGCGGCCCGAGGGCGGGGTCGAGGTCGAGGCGTCCGACTTCGGCCGGTTCAGCGAGGTGCTGCCGCGCATGGCCCGCGACCACGGGATCCGGCTGCTCGAGGTGTCGCCCACCGACGAGTCGCTGGAGAGCGTCTTCGCCTACCTGGTGTCGGCATGAGCGTCGCCTTCTCGACGACCGTCGCCCGGATCGGGGTGCACAGCGTCTTCGGCCGGCGGCGGGGTGTGCTGCTCTTCGTGCTGCCGGCCGTGCTCCTCGGGCTCTCGCTGCTGGTGCGACTGCTCGTCGGCGAGGAGGAGCGGGCGGCCCAGCACACGCTCTACGGCCTCGGACTGGTCGTGGTCGTCCCGCTCGTGGCGCTCCTCGCGACCACCGGCCTGCTGGCACCCGAGATCGACGACGGGTCGATCGCCTACCTGCTGGCCAAGCCGATCTCGCGCTACACGATCGTCGCGAGCAAGCTGGCCGTCGCGTCGGCCTGCGTGGTGGCGTTCGCCGTCGTACCCGTCCTCGTCGCAGGCCTGCTGCTGCGGTCCAGTGACCCGCGCTTCGGGCTCGGCTTCGCGCTCGGCGCGCTCGCCGGCGGCCTGGCCTACTGCGCGCTCTTCGCGCTGCTGTCGGTGCTGACCCGTCACGCCGTCGTGGTCGGCCTGATCTACCTGCTGATCTGGGAGAGCCTGCTCGGCGGCCTGCTCGACGGGGTCCGGTGGCTCAGCGTCAGCCGCTGGTCCGCCGCGATCGCCGAGCCGGTCGCCGGCGTCTCCCTCGTCGACAACCTCGGCGTCGGCTACGCCCTGACCGCCACCGTGGTCGTCATCGTGCTCGGCGTGTGGCTCACGGGCCGCCGGCTCCGGGCGTTCAACCTCACCGGGGACGAGTAGGAACGGATAGTCCCCGCCGTTTGGCACCCCCCGGACCCCCGATCGAGGTGCCAACCGGCGGGGACTATCCCTCCACCCAGCTCCCCCGCCGCATCACCCGCTGCACGTCGAGGTCCTCGTCGAGGACGACCAGGTCGGCGTCGAAGCCGGGGCGGAGGGCGCCGACGCGGTCGAGGCCGTGGAGGGCGGCCGGGGAGGCGGTGGCGGCGCGGACGACGTCCTCGATCGGCAGGCCGGCGACCTGGACGGCGTAGCGCACCGCCGCCGCCATCGTCAGCGTCGAGCCGGCGATCGCACCGGTGTCGGCCAGCCGGGCCACGCCGTCGCGCACCTCGACGGTGAGCCGGCCGAGCCGGTAGTCCCCGTCGGCGGCCGCCGCGGCCGCCATCGCGTCGGTCACGAGCACGGTCAGGTGCGGCTTGGCCCGGGCCGCAAGCCGTAGCGCGGCGGGGTGCACGTGGACCCCGTCGGCGACCAGCTCGACGTAGGTGTCCGGGTGCTCGAGCAGCGCGGCCACGGGGCCGGGCTCGCGGTGGTGCAGGCCGCGCATCGCGTTGAAGAGGTGCGTGCCCACGCCGGCGCCCGCGTCCAGCGCCGCGCGGGCCACGTCGTACGTCGCGTCGGTGTGCCCGATCGCGGCCACCACCCCGGCGGCGGTGAGCTGTCGGATCGCGTCGAGCCCGCCGGTGAGCTCGGGGGCCAGGGTCACCATCCGGACGTGCCCGCGCCCCGCCTCGAGCAGGGCGTCGACGTGTGCCGGCTTGGGGTCGGTGAGCAGCGCGGGGTCGTGCGCCCCGGCGTACCGCTGGCTGAGCCACGGCCCCTCGAGATGGAGGCCGGCGAGGAGCCCGTCGTCGGCGAGGTCGGCCAGCCGGGCCACCGACTCCCGGAGCGGCTCGGGGCTCGCCGTGACCAGGCTCGCCAGCATGGTGGTCGTGCCGTGGACGAGGTGGGCGCGGACCGCGGTCGCGCTCGCCTCCGGGTCGCCGCCGTCGAACGACGCTCCCCCGCCCCCGTGGACGTGGGTGTCGACGAACCCCGGCACGACCGTGGCGGCGGGCAGCTCGAGATCGGCCGGACGCGGCGGCGTACCGGGTCCCACCTCGGCGATCCGCTCCCCCTCGATCTGGAGCCACCCCGGCGCGAAGACCCGCGCCGGGGTGACGACCCGACCAGCAGACAGGAGCATCCTCAGACGCTCGTGTCGGCCTCGACGGCGGACTCGACGTCCTCCTCCTCACGGCCCGGCGTCCGCAGGTTCCACCTGCGGATGACGGCGCGGAAGAGGAAGTAGTAGACGACCGCGTAGCCCAGCCCGATCACGATCAGCCACACCGGCTTGGTCGCGATGTTGAAGTTGAGGACGTAGTCGAACAGCCCGGCGGAGAACCCGAACCCGTCCTTGATGCCCAGCGCGTTGACCAGCGCCAGCGAGGTGCCGGTCAGCACCGCGTGGAGGACGTAGAGCGGCCACGCGACGAACATGAACGCGAACTCCAGCGGCTCGGTGACGCCGGTGAGGAACGACGTGAGCGCGGCCGAGAGCATGATGCCGCCGACGGCCTTCTTGTGCTCGGGGCGTGCCTCGTGCCAGATCGCCAGGGCGGCCGCGGGCAGCGCGAACATCATGATCGGGAAGAAGCCGGTCATGAACGCGCCGGCGGTCGGGTCACCGGCGAGGAACCGGGCGATGTCGCCGTGCACCACGCCGTCCGGGCCGTGGTAGCTGCCGAACACGAACCACGGCGGGTTGTTGAGGATGTGGTGCAGACCGAGCGGGATCAGCAGCCGGTTGAGCGTGCCGTAGACGAAGCCGCCGACGACCTCGTTGTTGGTCACCCAGGTGCCGAGGCTGGTCAGGCCCGAGTCGAAGGCCGGGTAGACGAAGTTCATCAGCACCGAGACGACGATCGCCACGAACGCCGTGATGATCGGGACGAAGCGCCGGCCACCGAAGAAGGCGAGGTAGGGAGGCAGCTTGATCCGGTGGTAGCGCTGCCACAGGAACGCCGCGATCAGGCCCATCACGATGCCGCCGAGGACGCCGTAGTTGATGCCGCCGGTGAGCAGCTTGGCCTGGTCGGTGGTCGACCCGGCCACGATGTCGGGGCTCATCGCGTCGCCCACGGCCTTGAAGACCAGGTAGCCCACGACGGCCGCCAGCGCCGTCGACCCGTCGGCCTTGCGCGCCATCCCGATCGCGACGCCGACGGCGAAGATCAGCGGCAGGTTGGCGAACAGCGCACCGCCCGCGGCCCCGAGCACCGCGGCGACGTGGTCCCAGCCCAGGCCGTCGGCGCCGAGCAGGTCGGGCGCACCGAGCCGGAGCAGCAGTGCCGCGGCCGGCAGGCTCGCGATCGGCAGCATCAGGCTGCGGCCGAACTTCTGGACGGGCGCGAGGTTGAACCTGCGCCTCTCGGTGGGCGTGGCGCCCGCGGACGCGTCTGTCGTGGTCACTGTCGGTTCCCTTCGGTGGTGCCCTGCTTCTTCGGTGGAGGACCTGAGCCGAGGTCGTCCCGGCCCAGGGACATGTGGAGCTGGTAGCGGTCGCCGCGGTAGCGCGAGACGACGTACTCCAGCGGCCGCCCGGCGGCGTACGAGACGCGGCGGAAGACGAGCAGCGGGGTGTGGACGGGGGCGTCGAGCCGGCGCGCCATCGCAGCGTCGGCGGTCTCGCCCCACAGCGTCTGCTCGGCGCTGTCGATGCTCAGGTCGTAGACGTCCGCGAGGAGCTCGTAGAGCGAGCCGCCGAGGTCGTGCCGGTCCAGCCCGGGCAGCAGCGAGCGCGGGTACCACCCGTTCTCGAGCGCGATCGGCTGCCCGTCGGCGAGCCGCACGCGGTCCAGCCGCCAGGCCTGCCCGTCGGTGCTGAGGTCGAGTGCCTTGGCGACGTCGGCCGGCGGCTCGTCGAGCTCGACGTCGAGCAGCCGGGTGGAGGGCGTCAGTCCGCGCCGCCGCATGTCCTGGCTGAACGACGCCAGGTGCAGGCGGCTCTCCAGCCTCGGCCGGGCGACGAAGGTGCCCTTGCCGTGGATCCGGTGGAGCAGGCCGTCGGCGACCAGGCTGTCGATCGCCTTGCGCACGGTGGCCCGCGAGACGTCGTACGCCGTCATCAGCTCGCGTTCGGACGGGATCGCCGCGTCGGGTCCGAGCTCGTGCACCGCGAGGTCGGCCAGCACGTCGCTCAGCTGTGCGTGCTTGGGCCGGGGGCCATCGGTGATGACCCGGGCGGGACGGGTACCGGACAAGGGGCTGGACCTCTCGACGACGGTGGATGTCGCTGGTACGGTCTGGTCCGTACCAGTTGTGAGGATGGTCACGGTTTCGATGGATGTCAAGACCCAGGACAGGTCGGGCGGCGACGGCGCGCACAGCCGGATGGCTGCGGAGGTGGCCGAGCAGCCGCTCGCCGTGCAGCGCACCCTGGACGCGCTGCTCCCGCTGCGCGGCGCGGTGGCCGAGCTCGCGGAGGGCCGGCGCCGGGTGCTGTTCGCGGCGCGCGGCTCCAGCGACAACGCCGCGGTCTACGGGCGCTACCTGCTCGAGACCCGGGCCGGGGTCCTGGGCAGCCTGCTCTCGCCCAGCATCGCCACCCACTACCGCGCGGAGCTCGACCTCTCCGACGCGCTGGTCGTGTGCGTGTCGCAGTCCGGGGCGACCAGCGAGATCGTCGACACCCAGTCCTGGGCCGGCGCCAACGGCGCGGCGACGCTGGCGATCACCAACGTCGAGGGCTCACCCCTGGCGGAGTACGCCGACCTCGCCCTGGTGACCCGGGCGGGCCCGGAGCTGGCGGTCCCGGCCACCAAGACCTACCTGGCCCAGCTGGTGGCGATGGCCGTGCTCGGCACCGCGCTCGCCCCGGACCCGGACGTCCTGGACGCGGAGCTCGCCCGGGTGGCCGGCGAGGTCGAGCGGCTGGTCCGCGAGCCGCGCGGCATCGACGAGGCGGTCGCGGCGCTGCGCGACGCGGCATACGCCGTGGTGTCGGGCCGCGGCCTGATGATGGGCACGGCCCTCGAGACCGCGCTCAAGCTCGAGGAGACCTGCCTGCGGCCGGTGCGGGGCTACTCCTACGCCGACCTGCGGCACGGACCCATCTCGGTGGTGACCAGCGGCATGACCGCGGTGCTCGTGGCCGCACCGGACGGCCCGCTGCTGGCCCCGATGGCCGAGCTCGCCGACGACCTCGCCGACCGCGGGGCGACCGTCGTCGGGATCGGCGGGGACCCGGCCTTCGCCCGCGCCTGCGCGGTGCACGTCCCCGGTCCCGAGCTGCCCGAGGCGCTGGCGCCGCTGGGGGCGATCGTGCCCGCCCAGCTCATCGTCGAGGGGCTCGCCCGCGAGCTCGGGCTCGACCCGGACAACCCCCGCGGCCTCGCCAAGGTGACCACCACCGACCCACCCCAACCCAAGGAGAACCCATGACCAGCAAGGCCGAGCAGATCCTCGCCGGACTCGGCGGCGCCGGCAACATCGTCGAGATCGAGCCCTGCATCACCCGCCTGCGCACCGAGGTCAACGACGGCGCGCTGGTCAACGAGAAGGCCCTCAAGGCCGCCGGCGCGCACGGCGTGGTGAAGTCGGGGAACGTCGTGCAGGTCGTCGTCGGCCCGGAGGCCGACACCCTGGCCGAGGACATCGAGGACCTGATGTGAGCGGACCCGACACGCGCGGCCCGGTCGAGGTGCTGGTCCCCTGCCCGGGGCGGCTGGTGCCGATGTCGGAGGTGCCCGACCCGGTCTTCTCCTCCGAGATGGTCGGGCCCGGGGTGGCCATCGAGCCCGACCCCGGCGAGGTGACCGTCGTGTCGCCGATCGCGGGCAAGGTCGTCAAGGTGCACCCCCACGCCTTCGTGGTGCTCGGCGCCGACGGGGTCGGCGTGCTGGTCCACCTCGGCATCAACACCGTGCGTCTGGAGGGTCGGGGCTTCGAGGTCCTGGCCGAGCAGGGCTCCACCGTGGCCGCCGGCGACCCGATGGTGCGCTGGGACCCGGCCGCCATCGAGGGCGAGGACATCTCGACGATCGTGCCCGTGGTGGCGATGGACCGGCCCAAGGGCTCGGTTCCTGCACCCCCGCCGGACGCCGTCGCGAAGGTCGGCGACGTGCTGTTCACCGTCACCCCGTGAGGCCGGCCGCCCTGCTGCTCGACCTCGACGGCACCCTGGTCGACTCCGAGCCCGTCCACCGGGCGGCGTACGACGCGTTCCTGGCCCAGCGCGGCTGGACGGTGCCCGACCTCGGCATCTTCACCGGTCGCCGGGCCGAGGACGTGTTCGCCGTCGAGCCAGGCCCCTGGTCGGAGCACGACCCGCACGACCTGGCGGCCGAGGTGCGTGAGCAGATCCCGGACGACGCGACCCCCGAGCCCGTACCGGGCGCCGCGGAGCTGGTGCGCGCCGCATCGCTCGCCGGCGTCCCGGTCGCGGTCGTCACCTCGGCCCGCCCCGAGTGGGTCGCGCTGGCCGTCGGCGAGGGGCTGGGGGTCCTCGAGCACGTCGCCGTGGTCGTGACGGCCCACGACGTCACCGAGGGCAAGCCCGACCCCGCCGGCTTCCTGCTGGCCTGCGAGCGCCTCGGCGTCCCCGCGTCGGACTGCCTGGCCGCAGAGGACTCGCCGGCCGGGATCCGCGCGGCGGCCGCCGCCGGCGTCGGCCGGGTCGTCGGGGTGACCACCACCTGGCCCGCCACCGACCTCACCGACGCCGGCGCCCACGAGGTCCTCCCCGACCTGCTCGACCTGGTGGACCTGCTCCGTTGAGCTGGGCCGAAATCAGCGTCGAGCTGGCCCGGAATCCGAAGATTCAGCCCAGCTCGACGCCGAACAACGCCCAGCTCGACAAGCGTCAGGCGGCCTGGGCCACCGCCGCCTTCCGGGCCTGCTGGTTGAGGCGGGCCTGGGCGGCACGACGGACCTTGGCACCGCCGGTCGCCATCTTGTAGAGCATCTTCAGCTGCGGCACGGCGTTCTTCGCGTTGGTGGTGGCCAGCCAGCCGTTGGGCAGCGACAGCCGGATCACCTTGTGCCACGCGCTGGCGACCTGCTTCGGGAACGGCGCGGCGTGGTAGTTCAGGCCGTACTTGTCGAAGAGGTCCTTGACCTTCGGCGCGATCTCGGCGTACCGGTTGCTGGGCAGGTCCGGGAAGAGGTGGTGCTCGATCTGGTGCGACAGGTTGCCGCTCATGATGTGCATGGCCTTCGAGCCGGAGATGTTGGCCGAGCCGAGCATCTGGCGGACGTACCACTCGCCCCGGCTCTCACCCTCGATGGAGCGCTTCTCGAAGGTCTCGACGCCCTCGGGGAAGTGACCGCACATGATGATCGAGTGGCTCCACACGTTGCGGACCACGTTGGCGGTGAAGTTCGCGACGAGCGTCGGCAGGAACGACCCGGTGGGCAGGGACAGGGCCGGGTGCACGACGTAGTCCTTGGTGGCCTGGTTGCGGATCTTCTTCAGCACCTGGCTGACCCGCGCCTTGAACTCCGGGTCCTTGGTCTTCTTGCGCTTGATGTTGGCACCGAGCTCGAGGTCGTACGCCGCGATGCCGTACTCGAAGAAGCACGCGTTGATGAAGTTCCACAGCGGCTGCACGAGGAAGAACGGGTGCCACGGCTGGTCCTCGTCGACGCGCATGATGCCGTAGCCGAGGTCGTTGTCCTTGCCGATCACGTTCGTGTAGGTGTGGTGGAGCTCGTTGTGCGAGTGCTGCCACTGCTTGGCCGGCGTGGCCATGTCCCACTCCCAGGTGGTGGAGTGGATCTTGGGGTCGCGCATCCAGTCCCACTGGCCGTGCAGGATGTTGTGGCCGATCTCCATGTTCTCGAGGATCTTGGCGACGCTGAGGCCGGCGGTGCCGACGATCCAGGCGGGCGGGAACGCGCTCGCGAGCAGCACGGCACGGCTGCCGAGCTCCATCTTGCGCTGCACCCCGATCACCTTGCGGATGTACGCCGCGTCGCGCTCGCCGCGGGTGTCGATGACGTCCTGACGGATCGCGTCGAGCTCGACGCCGAGCTGCTCGATGTCCTCGGGGGTGAGGTGGGCGATGGGGTTCTCGGGCTTCTTCTGCAGGGCGGTCATGTCGCTCCTTCTCGGATGATCGAGCGGGTCGATGAAGTCGGGGAGGTCAGTTGTCGATGTCGCAGGCGCCGGCGGCGGCGCTGATGCAGGTCTGGATGATCACGCCGTCGCCGGGGGCGGCGACGGTGAGCTGGCCGTTGCGCAGGTCGCGCACGGCGCCCTCGCGCAGCGGCAGCACGCAGCCGAAGCAGACGCCCATCCGGCAGCCGCTCGGCATCAGGACGCCGGCGCTCTCGGCCGCGTCGAGGATGGGGGTCGAGCCGTCGGCCTCGACGACCGCACCGGACTTGGCGAAGGTCAGCGTGCCACCCTCGCCGGTCACCACGGTGGCGGTGCGGAAGCGCTCGATGTGCAGCGGCAGGCCGCGGCCGGTGTGGTGCTCCTCGAGCGCGTCGAGGAGCCCGACCGGGCCGCAGGCGTACGTCGTCCGCTCCTCGATGTCCGGCACGATCTCGTCGAGGTCGGCCACGTCGAGCATCCCGTGGACGTCGGTGTGCAGCTCGACGAGCCGGAGCCGGCCCTCCTCGGCGTAGCGGCGCAGCTCGTCGCCGAAGATCACCTCGGAGCGGGACAGCGCCGAGTGGAGGAGCACGATGTCGGCCTCGAACGGGACGGCGCGGGAGAAGAGGTTGCGCAGCATCCCGATCACGGGGGTGATGCCGGAGCCGGCGGTGACGAGCAGCAGCTTGCCCGGCATCGGGTCGGGCAGCACGAAGTCGCCCTCGGCCTGGCCGAGGTGGATCATCTGGCCGGCGCGCGCCCGGTGCACGAGGTGGTTGGAGACGACGCCGTCGGGGATGCCCTTGACCGTGATGCTGATGCACCCGTCGGGGCGCGGGCCGTGGGTCAGCGAGTAGGTGCGCCACAGGCGTACGCCGTCGACGTCCACGCCGACGCGGAGGTACTGCCCGGGCACGTGGCCGGCCCAGTCGCGGCCCGGCTTGATGACCACGGTCGCGGCGTCGGCGGTCTCGGGGTGGATGGCCACGATGCGCCCGCGCAGGGTGGCGCCGGCGCGCAGCGGGTGGAACACGTCCAGCACGTCGCCGACCTCGAGCGGGGTCACCGCTGCCTCGGCGATCCGTCGCAGGCCGTCGCGCAGGGAGCGCCGGGCCTTGACGGGTGTGGCGGACGTGGCTCCGGAGACACGGGGGGTGACAACGGTGCTCATGGCATCCACTGTCCTTCATCGGGAGGCGTAAAGTCCTGTCCGACGAGCATGAAGACGTAGGTCACATTTGTTCGCAGCGCACAAATTGGAGGGTTCCATGCCCCGTCCCGTCCGGCGTACCGCGGGCCACCGCCTCATCCTCCCGCCCGAGGCGGTCGGCGAGATGCGCTCGCGCCTCCCGGCCGTGGCCGACGAGACGGTCGCCGCGATCATCGCAGAGGTGCCCAGCTACGAGGGGGCGCTGACCGGGTCCATGGGCGAGAACATCCGCAACGCGGTCCAGCTCGCGCTCGGCGGGTTCCTCTCCCTGGCCAGTGGCCGCCGCGGCGCCAACCCGCGTACGCCGACCGCGCCGGCCGTCGAGGGCGCCTACCAGCTCGGCCGGGGCGAGGCCCGCAGCGGGCGGACGACCGAGGCCCTGCTGGCGGCGTTCCGGGTCGGCGCCCGGGTCTCCTGGCGCGAGATGTCCACCATCGCGGTCGAGGCGGGCGTCCCCGCCGAGACGCTGGTCGACTTCGCCGAGCTGGTCTTCGCCTACATCGACGAGCTGTCCGCCGCCAGCGTCGCCGGTCACACCGACGAGCTGGCGACCACGGGCCGGGTCCGGCAGCGGCTCCTCGAGCGGATAGCGCGGCACCTGCTGCAGGGCGCCTCGACCGACACGGTCCTGGCCGCGGCCGACCGGGCCGGGTGGGAGGCCCCGACCACGCTCACCGCGGTGGTGCTGCCCGAGGCCCAGGTCCGGCCGGTGCTGGCCTCGGTGCCGCCCCGCACCCTGGTGGCCGCCGACGTCCCGGACCTCGAGGACCACGCGCTCCTGCTGGTGCCCGACGTGCAGGGCCGCCGTCGCCCGGCCCTCCTCCGAGCGCTGGCCGGCCGGGGCGCGGTGGCCGGGCCGGCCCGTCCGTGGCTGGAAGTGCGTGCCTCCTACGACCGCGCGATCCGGGCGCGCACGCTCGGGATCACCGAGGACACCGAGGCGCACCTGACCCAGCTGGTGCTCTGCGCCGACCCCAACGCCCTGGCCGACCTGCGCACGCAGGTGCTCGCCCCGCTGGAGGGCCTGCGGGCCGGCTCGGCGGAGAAGCTGGCCGACACGCTGCGCTCGTGGCTGCTCCACCAAGGCCGCCGCGACGACGTCGCCGAGGAGCTGTTCGTGCACCCGCAGACGGTGCGCTACCGGATGGGCCAGCTGCGCGACCTGTACGGCGACCGGCTCGACGACCCGGCCACGGTGCTGGCCCTGACCATCGCCCTGGGCGTGGACCGCGCCTGAGCCCCGCTCGTTGAGCTGGGCCTGATTCGGACGTGAACAGGGCCTCAGTCGGTCGGCCGCCCCCAGCTCGGCCCAACTCGACGCCGATTTCGGCCCAACTCAACAAACTTCGGTCAGCGGGGAGGTCAGGGCGTCAGCGACTCCTCGTCGGGGTGGGAGAGCGTGAGCACGGCGTCCTCGATCAGGTCGTTGTCCTCGATCTCGCGCTCGAGGTCGCGCAGCCGCACCGCGAGGTCGGGCTCGGCGTCGTCGCCGCTGAGGTCGACCGCCGCGACCACGAACAGGCGGCTCGGACCGACGTACTCCACGTGCAGGTAGCTGACCCGGTCGATCCCGGGGTGCTCGAGCATGCCTCGCAGCACCCGGGCGCGCATCTCGGGGGACCCGGCACCGATGAGGTACTGGATGTTGCGGCGCATCAGGTAGACCGCCACGAAGCCCAGCAGCACGCCGACGGCCAGGGATCCGAAGGCGTCCCAGTACGCCTGGCCGGTGAGCTGGTGCAGCCCGATGCCGGTGCCGGCCAGGACCAGGCCGAGCAGGGCGGCGAAGTCCTCGAAGAACACCGCCCGCAGCGTCGGGTTGGAGGTGGCGTCGACGTACTTCATGGGGTGCATCCCCCAGCGCCGAGAGGCCCCGTGCACCTGCCGTGAGGCCTGGAAGAAGGAGCTGCCCTCGAGCAGGAACGCGATGCCGAGGATGACGTAGTTGATGGTGAAGCTGGCCGACGTGGGCTCGGCGAGGAGCTCGGTGATGCCGTGCCAGATCGACACCACGGCGCCGGCCGAGAACAGGCCGAACGCCGCCACCAGTGACCAGATGTACGTCGCGCGGCCGTAGCCCCGGGGGTGGCTCTCGTCGCGGGGCTTCTTGCCCTGCTTCTCGGCGATGAGCAGGAAGACCTCGTTGCCGGTGTCGGCCCAGGAGTGCGCGGACTCGGCCATCATCGAGGCCGAGCCGGTCACGAGGCCCGCGAACGTCTTGGCCGCCGCCAGCAGCCCGTTGGCGACCAGGGCGATGATCACGGTGAACGTCGACTCGCCACCCTTGGACTGGTCGTCGGGGATCTCGACCGAGACGGAGGTGCCGTCGCCGGGCCTCTCGGCGCTCTGTGTGCTCACCCTTCAGTCCTACCCGGGGGCGGGGCAGTTCACGCACCGAGGCGGCCACCGATCATTGGGTGGACGCCCGTACCGTCTCCTCGGAGGAGGTCCGCATGACCCGTTCGTCCCAGTCGTCCCGCCCGACCCGGTGGGTCCTGCCGCTCGTGCTGGCGCTCGCCCTGTCGGTGGTCGCCACCGGCTGCTCCGGGGGCGGCGGGAGCGACGCCGCGGGCACTCCGCAGGCCTCGGCGACCACGTCGAGCGCCGGCGACCCCACCGCCTCGAGCCGGTACGGCACGTACGTCGCACTGGGCGACTCCTACACCGCCGCACCGCTGGTGCCGACCACTGACACCTCCAACGGATGCCTGCGCTCGACGGGCAACTACCCCTCGCTGGTCGCCCAGGCGATGCCGGGCACCGACCTGGTCGACGTCAGCTGCAGCGGCGCGGACAGCAGCTCGATGGTCGGCGTGCAGGAGACCGGCTCGCAGGCCCAGCAGCCGCAGTTCGACGCGCTCAGCGGCAGCACCGACCTGGTGACGGTCGGCATCGGCGGCAACGACTTCGGCCTCTTCGGCACCCTCATCGGCACCTGCGCCAAGCTTCGCGGCTCCGACCCGACCGGGGCTCCGTGCCGGGCGCGCCTGAGCTCCGGCGGCAGCGACACGCTGACCCGTGAGCTGGGACAGATCCGCGGCCACGTCGCCGCCATCGTCGCCGGCATCCGGGACCGGGCGCCGCACGCCACGGTGGTGGTCGTCGGCTACCCGCAGATCGTGCCGGCGCACGGCACCTGCCCCCAGCTGCTGCCGCTGGCCACCGGCGACTACGCCTACGCGCGGCGCATCAACCAGGGGCTCGCCGACGCCGTGCGGCAGGGGGCGCGCCGGGCCGACGACTACATCGACGTCTTCAAGGCCAGCGCGGGCCACGACATCTGCGCCCGGGACCCGTGGATCAACGGCCAGGGGACCGACCCCGCCCGGGCGCTGGCCTTCCACCCCTTCGCGGTCGAGCAGAAGGCCGTGGCCCGGCTGGTCCTGGCCGCGATCGGCTAGACATCGACCGGACAGCGACCGGGCCCTGGACGCGGCACTGACCGAGGCCGAGAACACTCCCGAGCCGGCCGACCTGGTCGAGGCGGTCACGGGCTGACGACCGGCTCCCGGCGACCGCGTGCGCGCCGGGTCTGCCAGGCGGCGCGGAGAGCGCTAGTATGGAAGCAGCACCGACCCCTCGCCCTGTCGCCTCAGCTGTGGCATGACGTCGATCTCTCGCAGATCCCCGGGGTCGCGTCGCCTCGCGGGGTGGCCACCCGGCTCGCTCCGCTCGACGTCCCGTCGCAGCGCGGGACTGCGTGCGACTGGCACCGGCCACGTCGCACCGAGCGTGCCCAGCACGCCGGAGGAGGAGTCTTGGCTCGACGAGGCCAGCGCCAGCAGAGCGTTCGCCGACCCGCCCAGCGCAGCAGCCAGCGCCGCGGCCGCGATCTCGACAACGAGGGCATCATCCCCGTGCTCGCGCGCGCCGTCCGCGAGGTCGAGAACGCCGTCCAGCGCGGCCAGGTGATGGCCTCGGTGCGGACGAAGTTCCAGGTCGTCGCGCTCCTGGTGCGCGAGGAGCGCGCCCGGGTCAAGGCGGACGCGAGCAGCACCGAGGCCAACCGGGCCGAGCAGCTCAAGCGGCTCGACGGCATCGCCACGATCCTGGCGAAGACCGCAGCCCGCGACACCACGCTCCTCGTGCTGCTGGCCGAGGACGCCGTGGTCTCCGAGTCGGCCCGCACCCTCAAGCGCGAGATGCTGGTCGCCGGCGGCCTGGAGGCCCCCGTCGAGGAGGTCGCCCCGACGGAGCCCCTCACCACGCCCGCCGGACCCGAGCGCCGGGTCGTGCCGCAGTCGGTGATCTCGCGCCAGCTCTCGAACCCGTTCCTCGTCCCCGACTTCTCCGCGACCCAGCAGACCAAGGTCCGCTCGCACCGGCTCGCCGGGTGGGAGCTGCTCGGTCCGCTCTTCCGGTCCTTCGAGTACGCCGGCGGCGGCGCCTCCTCCTGCATGCCGCTGCCGGAGCCGACCTCCCTCAACGCGCCGGGCGGCCTGGAGCTGATGCGGCACCAGGCCCAGCTCGTCGCCGCCGCGGCCGACGGGCACCGGACGTTCCTGCTGGCCGACGAGCCCGGCCTGGGCAAGACGGCCCAGGCACTGCTCGCCGCGGAGGCCGCGAACGCCTACCCGCTGCTCGTGGTCGTGCCCAACGTGGTCAAGACCAACTGGGCGCGCGAGGCCGGGCTGTGGACGCCGAACCGGCCCGCCACCGTGATCCACGGCAACGGCGACAACATCGACGGCTTCGCCGACATCGTGGTGGTCAACTACGAGGTGCTGGACCGGCACGTCGGCTGGCTGGGCGACCTCGGCTTCCGCGGCATGGTCGTGGACGAGGCGCACTTCATCAAGAACAAGTCCTCCCAACGCTCCCAGCACGTGCTGCAACTCTCCGAGCGGATCCGCTCGCGGGTCGTCCGGCCGCTGCTGATGGCGCTGACCGGTACCCCCCTGATCAACGACATCGAGGACTTCCGGGCGATCTGGCAGTTCCTCGGCTGGATCGACGACAAGAAGCCCACGGCCGACCTGATGGTCGCCCTGGAGGAGACCGGCCTGACGCCGGCCGACCCCGGCTTCTACCCCGCCGCCCGCAAGAGCGTGATCGACATGGGCATCGTGCGGCGCCGCAAGGTCGACGTGGCCGCGGACATCCCCGCACGTCGCGTCGCGGACCTGCCCGTCGAGCTCGACGACGACCTCGGCCGCTCGATCCGCGAGGCCGAGCGCGAGCTGGCCCGCCGCCTGGTGCACCGCTACGACACCGCGCTCGAGACCCGCACCTCCGGTGCCGTCGTGGAGGGCATCGACCACGAGCTGGTCCGCCGCGTCGCCACGTGGGAGCGCGAGGACACGACCACCACGAAGACGGAGGAGAACGTCTTCACCATGATGCGGCGCATCGGCCAGGCCAAGGCGGGCCTCGCCGCCGACTACGCCGCCCAGCTGGCCCGCAACGTCGGCAAGGTCGTCTTCTTCGCCAAGCACGTCGACGTCATGGACGTGGCCGAGGAGACCTTCGCCAAGCGCGGCATCAAGTACTCCTCGATCCGCGGCGACCAGACCCCGCGGGCCCGGCAGAAGAACATCGACGCCTTCACCGAGGACCCCGAGGTCGAGATCGTGGTCTGCTCGCTGATGGCTGCCGGCGTCGGGCTGAACCTGCAGGTCGCGTCCAACCTGGTGCTGGCCGAGCTGTCGTGGACCGACGCGGAGCAGACCCAGGCCATCGACCGCATCCACCGCATCGGCCAGGCGGAGCCCGTCACCGCGTGGCGGATCATCGCCGCGCAGACGATCGACACCCGGATCGCCGAGCTCATCGACAGCAAGGCCGGCCTCGCGGCTCGCGCGCTCGACGGGTCCGACGAGGAGGTCGGCTCCTCCGCCGACGTCCAGCTCGAGGCGCTCGTCTCGCTGCTGACCGACGCGCTGGAGGACCGGGCGGCCGCCTGAGCGCCCGCCCGGGACCGACGGGCCTACCGCACGTCGTGCACCGCGACGCCGCCGACGAAGGTGGCGGCGACGGGCATGGTGCGCAGCGGCTCGGCGGTGGCAGCGGTGCTCTCGCCCACGGCCAGCGGGTCGCGGTCGAGCAGCACGAGGTCGCCGAGCGAGCCCGTGCCCACGGTTGGACGCCCGTCCACCGAGGCGACCAGCGCCTCGCGCGGGGTGAGCGCCTGCTCGCCGTGCCAGGCCTCGCGCTCGTCGGCGCTGCGGTGCACGGCGGCGGCGATCGCCAACCACGGGTCCAGCCGCGAGACCGGGGCGTCCGAGCCCATCGCCAGCTCCACGCCGTCGTCGAGCATCCAGCGGAACGCGAAGCAGCGCCCGGAACGGTCGCCCCAGATCTTCTCGGTCAGGTCGCGGTCGTCGAGCAGGTGCGCGGGCTGGATGCTGGCCCGGATGCCCAGCCTGGCCATCGTGCGCACGTCCTCGCGGCCGACCATCTGCGCGTGCTCGATCGAGCCGCGGGCGCCCGTGTGCGCGTACGACGCCAGCGCCTCGGCCACGGCCGCGTCACCGATCGCGTGCGTGGCCACCTCCAGGCCGCAGGCGTGCGCCCGGGCGAGCAGGTCGCGCAGCTCCTCGCCGGAGAGGTTGGGCTGGCCGCAGGGGTACTCCAGGCGGTGCGCGTCGGCGTACGGCTGGCAGCACCAGGCGGTGCGGGTGTTCAGGGAGCCGTCGCTGATGATCTTCAGCGGGCCCATCGTGGCGCGCGCGTCGCAGCCCGGCAGGGTGTCGCCGGTGCGCAGGCCGGCGGCGATCACGTCCTCGAGGGTGTCGGCGTAGGTCGCCATCCGGATCCGCAGCAGGTCCGCGCCGGCGGCCCAGCGCTCGGCCCACTCCCGCGCGCCGCCGCTGAACTCGAAGTCAACGATGCCCACGACGCCCATCGAGGCCGCGTGCTCGAGGGTGCGGCGGTAGGCCTCCGGGGAGGTGCCGTCGTCCCCGACCAGCGTCGAGAGCCGGGCGTACGCCGCGAACCACTCCGCCTCGCGGACCACCGAGTCGCGCACCGGCATCGCCAGGTGCATCAGCGCCGTGGTGTTGAGCCAGGCGTGGTGCCCGTCGCCGCTGATCAGCACGACCGGGGTGTCGCCGGAGACCGCGTCGAGCTCCGAGACCGTCACGTCGCGGTCCCATCCGCCGGAGCGGTGGCCCCAGCCGATGACCGGGTGACCGGGCCACTCGGCGATCCGCTCCGCGACGGCGCGGGTCGCGTCCTCCGGGGAGCGGGCGGCGGCGAGGTCGAGCCGCAGCGAGGCCAGGGTCCACTGGGCCAGGTGGACGTGCTGGTCCCACAGGCCCGGCACCATCCAGCGCCCCTCGGCGTCGCTCTCCTCGACGCCGTCCGGCCGGGCCAGGGCCGGACCGACGGCGGTCACCGTGCCCCGCTCGACGAGGACGTCGACGGGGCGGTCGGGGGTGTCCTCGCCCGTGGCCAGCGGGACGAGGCGGGCGTTGCGGATCAGGTGGCTCGTCACGATCCGCACGCTAACGGCGCAGCCCCGGGCCCGCGGCCGCGGGGGGCTACTGCGCGTCGACGAGCGACGGGGTGGGCTCGGGCACCTGCATCGGCCGCGGGCGGAGCAGGACGCCACCCGCGAGCGCGGCGAGCAGCGCCGAGACGCCGCCTGCGGCGAAGGCGACCCGGAAGCCGCCGTTGAGCGCCTCCAAGGGCGCGGTCCCGGCCGCGAGGAGGGCCCCGGTGCGGTGGTCGGACAGGCTCACCAGGACTGCGAGGCCGAGCGCGCCGCCCATCATGAAGGAGGTGTTGACGACCCCGGAGGCGAGACCGGACTCGTGCGGCTCCACGTCGCCCATCGCGGCGAGCAGGACGGGGTTGAACGCGATCCCGGCGCCGGCCCCGAGGAGCAGCATCGAGGGCAGCACGTCGACGAGGAAGTCGCCGCCGACCGGCGCCCGCGAGAAGAGCAGCAGGCTGACGGCGGCCATCAGGAGTCCGGCGGTCAGCGGAGGGCGCACGCCGTACCGCATCACGAGGCGGTCGGAGAGCCGCAGCGAGCAGAACGCCATCAGCACGCTGGTCGGGAGGAAGGCCAGCCCGACCTCGAGGGCGTCGTACCCCAGCACTCTCTGGAGGTAGAGCGCGGCGAGGAAGAACCACGCGAACATCGCCGCGGCCCAGAGCACGCCCACGACCTGCGAGACGGCGACGTTGCGCAGCGAGAACAGCCGCAACGGCACCAGCGGGTGCGCGGTCCGCGACTCCCAGGCCACGAAGGCACCGAGCAGGACGACCGAGGCGCCGAGCAGGCCCAGGGTGCGCGCCGAGCCCCAGCCCGCGGCGTTGCCGCCCACGATGCCGTAGACCGAGAGCATCAGGGCCGCGGTGACGAGGACCGCGCCGGGGACGTCGAGCCGGGCCTCGCCGCCGCCGACCTCGTCCTCGGGCAGCACCCGGCGGGCGCTCACCCAGACGGCCACGCCGACGGGGACGTTCACCAGGAAGATCCAGTGCCAGGAGAAGAGCCCCGTCAGCACACCGCCGAGGAGCACCCCGACCGCGCCGCCGCCGGACATCACGAAGCCGAAGAACCCCATCGCCTTCGCCCGCTCGGCGGGGTCGGAGAAGAGGCCCATGATCAGGGAGAGGGCGACCGCCGAGACCGCGGCACCCCCGAGCCCCTGGACGGCACGGCCCGCCACGAGCAGGCCCGAGGCCGGGGCCAGCCCACAGGCGACCGAGGCGGCGGTGAAGGACACCACCCCGATCGAGAAGACACGCCGGTTGCCGAACAGGTCGCCCAGCCGCCCGCTCAGCAGCAGGAAGCCGCCGAAGGTCAGCAGGTAGGCGTTGACCACCCAGGCCAGGGCGGTGCCCGAGAAGCCCAGGTCGGTCTGGATGGACGGCAGGGCGACGTTGACGATGCTCGAGTCGAGCACGATCATCAGGTCGCCCAGGCACAGGACGTAGAGGGCCAGCCAGCGGCGCCGGTCGGCGGCCGTGCGGACGGTGGTGTGGTCGGTCATCGGTCTCTCCTCGGTGGACGGGCCTTCACCCCTGCTACGAACGGGTCGGCCTGAATTCGACAGACCGGCTGCCACGAACGAAATCATCGGGGCGGCTACCGTGTGCGCCATGAGCATGCGGGGACTCGGAGCGGTGCTCGTGCTCGTCCTGCTCGGGGCGGCCGGGGGGTTCGCGGTGGGGCACGTCCTGGAGGACGCGCCCGCGGTCGTGGCGATCGCCGCGCCGGTGCCCGCGTCGAACCCCTCGCTGCCGGTCGACCCGATCCGCAGGTTCGCCCCCGACATCGACTACCCGCCGCTGCTGCCCAGCCTGGAGTACCGGCGCCACGTGGTCGGGCAGAAGGGCTTCCAGCAGTGGGTGTACGACGCCCCCCGGGGCTGGACGCCCACCGTCGAGAACGGCGACCCCGACGAGATCCGCTGGCGCCCCGCCGACGAGCCGGTGGTCGGCGGGTTCAGCCTGCGCGTCAAGCTCGTCTTCGAGCACAAGACCAAGGCCCAGATGGTGGCGCAGAAGCTGGCGGCCATGCAGGCGGGCTACGACGACGTGCAGATCCTCGGCCAGACCCAGGACCTGCTCTCGTTCTCCTACCGCGACCCCGACAGCAACACCCAGCGGTTCAACACCTTCCGCTGGTTCTCGCTCCCGGCCTCCGACGAGGCGCTCTTCGAGATGTCGGTCGTCGGCCGGTCGGTGGACCAGGACGGGCTCGACGACCTGATGGAGCAGGTGGCGCAGAGCATCAGCCCCGTGCAGTGAGGCGGGCTGTCAGATGCCGTGCGTCTGCACGCCGTCGAGCACCTCGTTGGCCGTGGCCCGGTCCTCGCTGCGGACCTGGACCCACAGCAGCCGGTTCCCCGCGACCTGGACGACCCGCTCGACGGTGACGCCCCCGGGGCAGCCGGAGTAGAGGACGGTGATCGAGGCGTTCCCGTCGACGGTGTCGTCGACCGGCTCGTCGGCCCCGCTGCACTCGGGGTGGCGTGGCACCTGCTGGGGCAGCGCGGTGCCGGGCAGGAGGCCGAGGAACACGCCCTGCCCGGACGCGTCCGCCGCGGACCAGCCACGCGACGTACCGGCCGACAGCGCCGGGAACCGGGCCTTCGCGTCCGCACCCAGGGGCGGGGTCCAGCCGTCCGTCGCCACGGCCCTGTCCCAGCCGACCGGAACCGTGACCGAGAGGTTCCCCGAGTCGTCGCTGAGGGTGGCGTCCTGGCCGGTGCGCTGCTCCGCGACGTAGCCGGCCGCCGCACCGGCGCCGAGCGCGGCGAGCCCCACCACCACGGCCAGCGCACGACGCCGACCGCGCCGCGGTCGCGGGGGGTCGGTGGGCTCGCCCGGCGCGAGGCTCGACACGGGGGCCGGCGACGGCCCGGCGCCCGGCTGGGTCAGGTGCGGGTCGACGGGCAGCCGGGGCGCGCTCGCGGTCGCCCCCGGCGCCGCGGACCCGGGGTCCGCGACCGGGGCCAGCGCGGTCCCGAGCGCTGCCACGAAGGCGTCGACGTCGGGCCAGCGGTCCGCCCGGTCGGGCGCCAGCCCGCGCGTCACCACCGCCTCGACCTCGTCGGGGAAAGGCCGCTCGGGCGTCGACAGCGGCGGCGGCGCCCCGGGGCTGGACGCGGCGCTCAGGGAGGCGTGGGAGTACGCCGCCCGGCCGCTGAGCATCAGGTAGGCCAGCGAGGCGAGGGAGTACTGGTCGGCGCGCGCGTCGAGGCCCTCACCCATCGCCTGCTCGGGGGCCACGTAGGACGGTGTCCCGGCGATCATGGTCAGCCGCGAGGACATGTCGAGCGCCTTGCCCAGCCCCAGGTCGCCGACCATCGCCCGGACCTCGGGGTCGTCCGCGCCGTCGGTGTCTACGGTCCGGAACAGCACGTTGGCCGGCTTCACGTCGCGGTGCAGGATCCCGCGCCGGTGCAGCGCCTGGAGGCCGGCCCCGACCTGCCGGACGACCTCGAGGGCCTGGGCCGGGGTGAGCCCCCCGACCTCGAGCCGGTCCGCGAGCGTCCCCTGGTCGGCGTACGACATCACCAGGTAGGGCCGGCCGTCGTCGAGCTCGCCGGCGTCGTAGACGGACACGACGTGCGGCGACTCGACCTTGCGCAGGTAGCGCCCCTCCTCGAGGAACCGCTGGCGCACGTGGTGGTCCTCGGTCCAGTTGTCGGCGAGCACCTTCACCGCGACCGGCGAGTCGAGCTGCTCGTCGTAGGCCAGCCAGACCGTCGCGAACCCCCCGGAGCCGATGCGCCGGCGCACCGCGTAGCGGCCGAGACGGGCAGGCATGGACACCCCAGCATTATGGGGTCCCTCGGGGTCGACCCCGAGGAGGGTCAGGGGCGGGTCCCGGGGTCAACTTCCGCAGCATCCCCGATGTGCGGACCCCGCACCTGCCGCGAGTGTTCTCGGCATGATCACAGTGCAAGCTCTCACCAGGAAGTACGGCGACTTCACGGCCGTCGACGACGTCACCTTCACCGCCCGGCCCGGCCGGGTGACCGGCTTCCTCGGACCCAACGGGGCCGGCAAGTCCACGACCATGCGCGTACTTGTCGGGCTCACGCCCGCCACGTCGGGCACGGCCGAGGTCAGCGGTCGGCGCTTCGCCGACCTCCCCAACCCGGGTCTCGAGGTGGGCGTCCTGCTCGACGCGTCGGCCCAGCACGCCGGCCGCACCGGCCGGGAGATCCTGACCGTCGCCGCACGCACCATGGGCCTGCCTGCCTCGCGCGTCGACGAGATCCTCGACCTGGTCAGCCTGACCCCGGAGGAGGCCGGGCGCCGGGTGCGCCACTACTCCCTGGGCATGCGCCAGCGGCTCGGCATCGCGACCGCGCTGCTCGGCGAGCCCGGGGTGCTGATCCTCGACGAGCCCGCCAACGGCCTCGACCCGGCCGGCATCCGCTGGATGCGCGACCTGCTGCGGGGGTACGCCGACCGCGGGGCCACCGTCCTGCTCTCCTCGCACCTGCTGCACGAGATCGAGGTCATCGCCGACGACCTGGTCGTGATCGGGCAGGGCCGGATCGTGGCCCAGGGCACCAAGGCCGAGCTGCTGTCGGCGGCCGGCACCCTCGTCCGCACCGATGACCGCGCCGCGCTGGCGCGGGCACTCACCGCCTCGGGCCTCACCCACTCCACCACCGCCGACGACGGCCTGCGCACCGACGCCGACCCCGACCTGGTCGGCAAGGTCGCGCTCCGGGCCGGCATCGCCCTGCGCGAGCTGCGTCCGGCCGACGGCGCCGGACTCGAGGAGATGTTCCTCGAGCTCACCGCCGACACCCAGAGAGAAGGACTTGTCGCATGACCGCCATGACCCTCACCGAGGCGCGCCCGCTGGCCCGGGAGGCCGCGCCCGCGCCGATCCCGCTCTCCCGGCTGGTGGCCGTGGAGGCGCGCAAGTCGTTCGACACCCGGTCCGGCTTCTGGCTGCTGACCAGCATCGGCATCACCGCACTGCTCGCGACCGTCGCCGTGGTGCTGTGGGCGCCCGACTCGGCCCTGACCTACGACACCTTCGCCGCCGCGATCGGCTTCCCGATGGCGGTCATCCTGCCGATGGTGGCGATCCTCTCGGTCACCAGCGAGTGGAGCCAGCGCAGCGGGCTGACGTCGTTCACGCTGGTCCCGCACCGCGGGCGCGTGGTGGCGGCCAAGGCGATCGTGGCCGTGTCCGTCGCGGTCGGCTCGATGGCGGTCGCCATGACGATCGGCGCGCTGGGCAACATCCTGGGCTCGACCATCGCGGGGGTGGACACCGTGTGGGACGACGGCCCGATGCACCTCTCGACGATCGTGCTGGGCAACGTGCTCGGCCTGCTGATGGGCTTCACGCTGGGCGTGCTGATCCGGAACTCGCCGGGCGCGATCGTGACCTACTTCGTGCTCTCGTTCGTCCTGCCGACCCTCGCCGGGCTGCTGGCGACCAGCCAGGAGTGGTTCCGGACCCTGCAGCCGTGGGTGGACTTCAACTACGCCCAGGGATTCCTGTTCAACGGCGGCCTGACCGGTGAGCAGTGGGCCCAGGTCGGCGTGACCAGCCTGGTCTGGCTCGTCGTCCCGCTCGCGATCGGCCTGAGGCTCGTGCTCCGCTCCGAGGTCAAGTAGCGGTTCCCCCACCAGCGCACCGGACGGCACCCGCCGACCGGTGCGCTGGTCTAGTCTCCACCCAACGGGGAAGGACACGGCATGACGGGCGAGACGAGCGTGGAAGCACGCACACCGGACGAGATCGACGACCTGGCGCGGCGCGCCCGGGACGGTGACCGCGACGCGATGGAGCTGCTCCTCGGAGCGGTCCGCCCGCGCGCGCTCAGCGTCTGCCGCGGGGTGCTGCCGTACTCCCCGGACGCCGAGGACGCCTGCCAGGAGGCGCTGATCAACATCGCCAACAAGATCGGCTCCTGGGGCGGCCGCGGCCGCTTCACCACCTGGATGCACGTGGTCGCGGTCAACTCCGCTCGCAGCACCTACCGCCGGATGAAGAACCAGGCGATCGCCAGCGACGTGCTGCCCCTGGAGAAGCCGGACCCGCGCACCACCAGCGTCATCGCCGGCACGCGCCTCGACCTGCTCGAGGCGATGGAGACCATCGAGCGCGACCACCCGCAGCTCGTCGAGCCGCTGCTGCTGCGCGACGTCTACGGCTTGGCCTACGAGGACATCGCGGCGCTCGTCGGCGCCCCGCTGGGCACGATCAAGGCGCAGATCCACCACGGTCGCAAGCTCGCGCGCCCGTTGCTGCGGGCCGGGGACTGATGCGCGCCCTCGTCGCCGGCCTGGCGGCGGGGACGCTGCTGCTCGCCGGCTGCACGTCGGGGCCCGACCCGAGGCCGACTTCCGACCCGAGCCCGACCGGCCGGAGCGGGCTCGACGCCGCGCTGAGCCGGCCGGTGGAGGACCGGGTCTACCCCCAGGTCGGTGACCCCGGGGTCGACGCGCTGCACTACGACCTCGACCTCACCTGGACGCCTGCGACCTCCACCCTGGACGCCGTGGAGACGCTCGTCCTCCGGGCCACCGCCGACGCCGACCACGTCCAGCTGGACCTCGAGCACGCCCTCGCGGTGTCGTCGGTGCGCGTCGACGGACGGGAGGTCCCCGCCTCCCACGACGGCAAGGACCTCGTGGTCCACACCCCGGTGCGGGCCGACCGGCGCTACACCCTCGTGCTGCGCTACGCCGGCAGCCCCGAGCCGGTCGCCGCGCCCACCACCCGCTCCGACTTCAGCACCCTGGGCTGGACGACCACCCGCCAGGGAGGCGTGTGGACCATGCAGGAGCCGTTCGGCGCCTACTCGTGGTACGCCGTCAACGACCAGCCGTCGGACAAGGCGCTCTACGACTTCACCATCTCCGCCCCCTCTCCGATGGTCGGGGTCGCCAACGGCACCCTCGAGTCCCGCCACGACGACGGCGGCACCACCGTCACCCGCTGGCACCTCGACGACCCCGCCGCGTCGTACCTGACGACGATCGCGATCGGCGACTTCCGCGAGACCCGCGACCGCTCGGCCAGCGGGGTGCCGGTGACGTACTGGACCCCGACCGACCGCCCCGACCTCGTCGCCCGGATGCGGCCCGTCGCCGACCAGCTGGGCTGGATCGAGGACCGGCTGGGGCCCTACCCGTTCCCGTCGCTGGGCGTGGTCGTGGTCGACTCCCGCAGCGGGATGGAGACCCAGACGATGATCACGCTCGGGCGCACCGCCTACGACACCTCCCCGGAGGTGCTCGTCCACGAGATGGTCCACCAGTGGTACGGCGACGAGGTCACGCCGGCCGACTGGCGCGACGTCTGGATGAGCGAGGGGATGGCGATGTACCTGCAGGGTCTGTGGCAGGCGCAGCGCGACCACGCCCCGGCACGCGTGCTGATGGCCCGCTGGGCGCGGGCCGAGCCCCTGATGCGCCGCGAGTACGGGCCGCCGGCCGACTACGACCCGGAGTCGTTCGGCGCGGGGAACGTCTACTACGGGCCGGCGCTCATGTGGGACCAGCTGCGCAGGCGGCTCGGCGACCAGCGGTTCTGGTCGATCGCACGCGCCTGGCCGGCGGCCTACGCGGACGCCAACGCCTCCTACGCCGACATCGCGGCGTTCTGGTCGCGGCGGGCGGGCGAGGACCTGCGCCCGGTCTTCGACGCCTGGCTGCTCGGGAAGGCCTCGCCGCCCACCTGAGGCTGCACTGCCCACGGCAGAATCCCTTGCGCGGGCCGACCGGACCCTGTTCGGTGGGAGTCATGCGACTCCTGGTGCTCGGTGGTTCGGTGTTCCTCTCCCGCGCGGTGGCCGAGGAGGCGGTGCGCCGTGGTCACGACGTGACCTGTGCCTGCCGGGGCTCGTCCGGGTCGGTGCCCGACGGGGCGCGCCACGTGGTGGCCGACCGGTCCGCGGGGCTGCCCGACGAGGTCGCCGACGACTACGACGCGGTGGTCGACGTCGGCCGCCACCCGTCCTGGGTCCGGGCCGCGGTCGAGCGCACCCCCGGTGCCCACTGGGTCTTCGTCTCCACGATCAACGTGTACGCCGACGACTCCACGCCCGGAGGCGGCCCCGCCACCCTGCCGCTGCGCGAGCCGCTGCACGAGGACGTCGACCTGAAGCAGGATCCCGAGGCCTACGGGCCGATGAAGGTCGCGTGCGAGCAGGCCGTGACCGCCGGCGCCGCGTCCGCGACC
>Ga0308176_10000435_pt1 | contig 26640 bp, 23 predicted proteins | sample PhyCR2_3_FD_203890 | JGI IMG/M metagenome (GOLD analysis project Ga0308176, IMG submission 203890) | Soil microbial communities from UC Gill Tract Community Farm, Albany, California, United States - DLSLS.C.R2 | ecosystem: Environmental > Terrestrial > Soil > Agricultural land | place: USA... | reverse complement strand
AGATCTTCGGGCTGAACGTGCTGCATCCTCACTCCCGTGCAGCGCTCCAGCATGGCAATCGACAGGATCGTCATCGCCATTCCCATGACCAGCCGAGGCTGAAGAATCGGCTGCAGCCACTGCGAAGTGATACGGCTGAAAAAGCCTTGCCGTTCGAACGGCCTGCGAATCCTCCCGGCAGGGGCGTGGTAAGCAATCCGCGTAATCAATTCCTGCGGAGGAGCGACTTCCTCGCTCGCTTTCAAAAACTGCACCGCGCCCTGAACGTCGGCCAGCAACTCCCTACAATGCGCGCAATCCGCTGCATGTCGCTCTACCTCGGTCCGTTCGGACTCGGGGAGCGTGCCGTCCAGGTAATCGGCAAGCACAACCTCGAATTGGGCGCAATCGATCATTTACCTTCTAAATCGTCACTTTGTTCCGTCGCAGCACTTTCGCGAGTTCCGCCCGTCCACGGTTCAGTCGTGATTTGACGGTTCCTTCCGGTACATTCAATACACTTGCTATCTCGCGATATTCCAGTTCCTGCAGATCCCGAAGAATAACCGCTTCCCGCAACTCCGGCGAAAGCTTCTGCAGGCCGGATTGGAGCAGTTCACCCGCCTCGCGCCCAGCCAGAAGACCGTCCGTTCGGGACGATTGGGCGTTCCGCTCCTCGAGTACAGATAGCTTGTCATCAATCCCGTCCGTCAAACGGTCCCGCTTGGTTCTGCGGTAATGGTCGACCAGCAGATTCCGGGTTAAGCGAGTCAGCCAGACCGCGAAGCAACCTTCGCCTGCGCGGAAAGACCCGAGCGTTTTAAATACCCGCAAGAACACCTCTTGCGTCAGGTCCTGAGACTCGTTGTCACTGTTTGTGAAGCGGTAGCAGAGGGCGTAGACTCGGCGGCTGTAGGTCTGAATCAGCTCTTCCCATGCGCCTTGTTGGCCCGCGAGGCACTGTTCCACCAGATGAGTTTCGACGTCCAAGCGTTGCGCTGTCCCCCAGCTATCCGTGCTTGCGCGACTGGATTTTGGTGTCGCTCTTGAGCTTAACGAACTTCCAGCGTGAAACAGAGTTCCCGCAATCGCTGCCGCCGCCATCATCTTTCCCTTCGTGAATGCCGTCTCGCCGTCCTAGATTTCTGAGCGTGAGTGCGGAAGGCATCTCAAGCTAAATAACGTTCGCCGCGCGGTGAAAGTTCAGGGAGAAAAGGAGAACTGCCGGTCTGTTCCCTCGTCCGGGACAGCAAATGGTCAGCGAAGCTCGCGAATGAGACACAATGGATACAACCCATGACGTGTCCCTTTTGCGGTCACAGGGAAGACAAGGTCATCGATTCTAGGGAGAGCAAGGACGGCCAGTCTACCCGGCGACGACGGCAGTGTCTCGCGTGCGAGCGCCGATATACCACCTACGAACGTTGCGACGAATTGCCCTACATGGTCATCAAAAAAGACGGAAGGCGAGAACCCTTTGAGCGTCAGAAGGTTCTGAATGGGCTTCTGAGGGCGTGTGAGAAGCGGCCGGTGGGCATGGCCAGCCTGGCCCAATTGGTCGACGACGTGGAATCGGATGTGGCAGACAGTGGGGACCGGGAAATTTCGACGGCCGCCATCGGTGAAAAGCTGATGAACCGGCTCCGTTCGCTTGATAAAATCGCTTACATTCGGTTTGCATCTGTTTACCGCGATTTCCAGGACGTCGAGGAGTTTCTGAGCGAGCTGACGGGAGAGGTGCGAACCAGGACCCGATAGCTCAGATTAGGTAAATCTTGCAACGAGTTAGCTGCCACGAAGGCCGTTTCTGAGGGTCGCCGTGGCATCATTTAAGCTGCTAAGTTTTGTGTAACCAACCACTTTCCCGAACATCCCTTAAATAGGCAAGTTTTTTGCCAGAGAACCGGGTATAATCGTTGCGCGCAATACTTACACTTTAGGCCCTCACATCGGGGCACCGACCGCGTCAGGAACTAAGTATTCGGATTTTCAGACAGAGTATCGGTATTGTCTTTGCCGATTTGGCTGGTCGGGTTCCGCTTGTCCTCCGATAAGCAGAGTGAGTTGTAACCGGCCTGCGGCTGGAGCGTTAGTTTTTGTGTGTATACAGAGGTGACTAGGTAAGGTGGATCAATTCGAAGACCAATATTTAGCGGAGGGGCGTGAACCGCTAGGGTTGCCGTTCGACGAGGAGTCCAACTTTTTCCATCCGGAAGAGGTACAGGACGAGGAGTTTCATGGCGCTCAGCAAGTAGAGGAGTCGATCTATACTGACGACCCGGTCCGCGTTTATCTGCGGGAGATGGGTTCTGTTCCGCTGCTTACCCGCGAGGGTGAGGTCACGCTCGCGCGCAAAATGGAGCGCGGCAAACTCCGAATGCAGAAGGCGATCAGCCGTTCTCCGCTGATCCAGAGTCTCGTCGCGGATTTTGCTGATCTGATCCGGCGCGGTGCCGAGGACGTAGACAGCTACATCGATTTCCCGCCGTCCGAGATAGAAGAAGGCAGTGCCGCCGATCTCAAGCGGCGCAACGAGATGGCTGAGCTCTTCCTCAACTATCTGAATTCGCAAAAGAAGCTTCAGTCGACGGTCGACAAGCACAACGCTGTTCCGGCCAATAACAAGAAACTGCGGAAGAAGTGGGTCGGCAAAATCGCTCGTTGCAAGGTGGAACTCTCGAAGGCCCTGCGTGCGATTCCGTTCAACTTAGCCCGCTGGAAAGAGTTCGTTCGAGTCATTGAAGGCGTTGCCGAGGAGATGAGTCTTCTCGAGAGCGAAATTCACAAGCTCGAAGCCAAAAACCTTCCTGCCGCCCAGCTCCGGCTCAAAGAGCTGAAGCGGGATCTGAAGAAGCGCGAAGGGGACGCGGAAGCTACGCTCCCTGACCTCCGGCATAGCCTCTCGGTGATTCGCCACGGCGAAGTGGAGGCGGAACGCGCCAAGAAGGACCTCGTCGAGGCCAACCTCCGCCTGGTCGTTTCAGTGGCCAAAAAATACGTCAATCGCGGCTTACACCTGCTGGACCTGATCCAGGAAGGCAACATCGGACTCATGCGCGCGGCCGATAAGTTTGAATATCGCCGCGGATACAAGTTTTCGACCTACGCAACGTGGTGGATCCGGCAGGCGATCACGCGTGCCATTGCGGATCAATCGCGCACTATCCGCATTCCCGTTCACATGAACGAGAGTATGAACAAGTTCCTGCGCGCCACGCGCGAGCTCGAAAAGGAACTTGGGCGCGTACCGACGAACGAAGAAATCAGCCGGCGCATGGACATTCCGGTTGAGAAAGTCCAGAAGCTGAAGACGATTTCTCGCGACCCCGTCTCCCTCGAGACACCGGTTGGACGCGATGGGGAATCGGCACTGGGCGACCTCATCGAAGACCGCTGGGTGGGTTCTCCAGTTGACGCTGTCATCGATTCAAATGTCCGCGACGAAACGGCCAATATCCTGAAGACACTCTCGCCCAAAGAAGAAAAGGTCATCCGGCTTAGGTTCGGCATTGGCTGTGAGCGGGAACACACGCTCGAAGAGATCGGCCAGGAGTTTGACGTGACCCGCGAACGTATTCGTCAGATCGAGGCGAAAGCGCTTCGGCAGCTGCGCTCTCCCGAGCGGGCACGGCATCTGCGAGCTCTGCTCGCGGCACGCTAATCAGAAAGCAACCCAGAAACAAAAAGGGCGGCAACCTGTTCAAGGTTGCCGCCCCTTTTTCTTGTCCTCCGGCTTAGAAGGTGAGCTTGGCCGTTAACTGAACAGACCGCGAGTTGCTCGGAAAGAACTCGCTGATCTGGTTGAAGGAAGCGTTCCCAGGGATAAGGAAGTTCCGCCCCTGTCCGGTTGCCGCCACCGGGGTGACGTCGCTCAGATACCCAGATGTGAATTGAGAGTGGTTCAGGAGATTGAAAAATTGACCACCGACCTGCAGTTTCACTTTTTCGGTAATCGAGAAACGCTTAACGAGAGAAGCGTCAACGTTGTTAATCGGGAACATCGGGAGGGTGCTGCGTCCTCCGTTCGCCAATGCGCCCAGAGCCGCTTGGACGTACCGCGCATTCGGGTTCAGCGCAACGTATGCCACAATGCCCGATGATCCCGCAGCGACGCGATTTCCATCGCGATCAACGCCGTACACGCCGGAACCAACTCCGCCTTGGCCCGAAGGATTGATGATTGCACGGTCCGCGGCGGCGTCATTGTTCAGATTGGAATCTACGCCGCTCTGAACGGTCACTAACGTCGGAGATTCATAGGTGTACGTACCGGACACGTTCCAGTTACCGATGAGGTTTTTCAAAAGCCAGTTGCTGCCGCGGAACCACGTTACATCGTAAAGCGCGGTCAGCGATACTCTGTTGCGATGGTCCAGCAAGGACGTTGCGCGTTCGGCCCTTAGGTTGGCGAAATCCTGTGGACGCCTCGGCGTCAAAGCGCTCGAGTTGAGGGTGTTGGTTGAGTCATCGATGTTGTGGCTCAGAGTGTAGGACGCGATGAAAGAAAGGTTGTTCGTGTACCGGCGAGTCAGCTGGAACTGAGCTCCATGGTAAATGGAGTTACCGCTCGGCTGATAGGAAGTGATGGTGCTCGTGAAGCCATAAGGAGCAAGGAAGTTACTCGGAATGGCTCTCAAAGCGCCCAACGTTAAATTCATGCTGGACAGTTGAGCCGCTGACGGCGCTTGGAGGAAAGTAGGTATGTAGCGCGTTGGAGTCACAACGCTTTGGCGGTTAATCTGTTGCTGTATCCAGAGATGTACTCCGCGCGTTCCTACATAGCGGGCTTCCAAAGTGTAATCGTTGTGGAAGACGTGCTGGATGCCAAAGCTCCAGTTGATCGAATACGGGCGGATCTGATCAGTGGTGTAGTTGGACGTATTCGCTCTCGCGATTAGGGGATTCGTCGTTGGAGGCGGGACAGCGCCACTTAAACCGCCATTCGCGAGGAAATTCGGGGCATTGCTGTTCACGTCCACATCGAGCGTCGACGAATAGAAGGGTGGCTTCTCATTGATTGACAGGTTGTTGTAGAACTGATCGTAAACAAGGCCGAACCCGCCACGAAACACCGTTTTACCGCTCGAACCGGGAGAATAGGCGAATCCAACGCGAGGGGCCCAGTTATTCTTTTGGGACTGGGGCGTGTTGAATACCAGAACGCCAGGCAGGTTTGCAACACTGTTCAAACCTTGTGCCCGCGACACAATGGGAACACTGACGTATTCGTAACGAACGCCCAGGTTGATGGTCAGGTTTGAGTTGACCCGATAATCGTCGTTCGCATACGCCCCATGTTGTAGAAATCCGACGGGGATGCCGCCGGCCGCGCCGACGCTCCGTTCTCCCAGTTCATTGGGAGTGAGATCGAGCAGATATTGATTCAGGTTCGTATAGTCGTAATCACCCCGGGCGCGTTGCACGAAGGTGTTGCTCGCGATGATGTCGTGCAGGTCGTATCCGATTTTAATGGTGTGTCGACCCGCAAGCTTGGTGAAGTTGTCCGTACCTTGATAGATGTTCTGGACATAACCCTGCGGGATGTTCTCATTTGGGCCCAGCTGCAGATTTAGGTCGTTGTCGATTCTGATGTTGGGGAACGTGTCCAGGCCGGGGAAGCTGAAGCTCGGAGCGGCCCAATTACTGAACCGACGGCTGTAGGAGAGCCGGAACTCGTTAATAGCGGTTGGGCTGAAGTTATGAAATTCGGCAAGAGAAGCAAGGTGGACGTAATTCTGCTGCGTTCCCCAGAAACCAGGTAAGTTCGCGGTAGTGTCGATCGCGTCAAGTTTGTTGTACACGTACCGGATCCGGAATTGATCCTTGTCCGAGATGTTCCAGTCTCCGCTCGTGGCCAGGTTGTACTGGTTCTGGTAAGAAGGTCCGACTACGCTGATCGGACCGATCGGAATAGCAACCCCTACGCTCCCGGGGACGTTGGGATTCGCGCCAACAACAGTTGTGTCCGTGGCGGTTGGCGCTGCGGACAAGAACTGCTGCAAAACCTTTAGGTTGTTGGAGCTTACTCCCGGAATGGACGCCAGTCTCGAGTACCCAGCCGAGGTCGGCGCCAAAATCGTGCTTCCGGGCACCGGGGCCTGCCCGATCGGGTTGTATTCGAAGTCCGCAAAATAGAACAGCTTATTCTTCAGGACCGGACCACCGATGGTCGCGCCAAGCCGATTCAGGTCGAATCGCGGATTGCTCGTCAGCCCCTGACGGACCACCTGCTGGTCAACCGCGTTCAAATTCCGGTTCTGCATGTACTCGTAAATCGAGCCGTGAACGGCATTCGTTCCGCTCTTGAGGTTCGAATTGAAAATTCCGCCCGACGAGAAGCCGAACTCAGGATTGAACTGGTTCTGCAGAACAGAGAATTGGCCAATAGAATCGATGGGAACGTAAACGATTGGTCCCGTGATTCCCTTGTCGTTATTGTCAATTCCCTCAACGTTATAGCTGTTATTAGTTGGACGTTGGCCCCCGATCGAGGGGCCCGTTCCATACCCGCTTCCGGTGGCCGTCGATACTCCCGCGTTGAGCAGGCTAAGATTCGCAATCCCGGCTGTCGCCGTCGCGCTTGAAAATCCGGCCTGGGGAAGATCCAGGATCTGCCGGCTGTCGAACGAGTTCTGCAGCTGCGAAGTCGTAGTATCGATCGTCGCACCAGCTTCCTGTACTTCGACCGTAGTGGTTGTTTGGCCTACCTGTAAATTCAGATTGGCCGTTTGCGTAGTATTCAGAAGGATCTGAACACCATGTAGGGAAGCCGCGTTGAAGCCCGTCGCATTTGCCGTGACGTCATAGCGCCCGATCAAAAGGTTAGAGAAGCGGTATTCTCCCCTGGCGTTTGTCGTTGCTGTGGTCCTTACGTTGGTTTCGACGTTCGTTGCTTCAACGTTCGCATCGGGAACGCCGGCCCCGGAGGGGTCTAGTACCGTTCCGACTAGATCGCCGCTTGTTGTTTGCGCAAAGGAGTAAGGGCAGAGCCCTGCAAAGCCGATAAGGATCATGGTGCAGAGGCATAGATATCTGAACCAAAGAGACATCAACTTTTGACTTGTGGTGAGCATGGTGGATACCCGTACCCTCCTGAAGAGGGAGCTTCACGTGGATTCTGGATTGCGAGTTTTGCCTCGGAGTTTTGCCTCGCCCGGTGTTCGTCCAGTACTTGACAGGGCCGTGCAATTGCCTAACCACATCAATTGACTGCTGGCAGGCCTATCTGGAGCTTACTAGCATCAACCACTTGAATGGAAGCGAAGAGGGAAAGTACGTTACTGAAACCTGTATCTTTTTTGGTTTCGGTTTCAGATATTGGATACTGAAGAGCCCGGGTCGGCTCCCGCCACTCTGGGACCGAAGTCTACCCTTGAATACCGGGATCCAATCTTCTTTCGTCGATCGGATTCCGGGGCGGGCAGACTCGGAGGTTTTCTGCCCGTTCTTCCTCAATAGAAGTATCACATTATAAAGCGGTTAGGAATGATTAGCAGGGCCGGCAACTTCCACGGCTCGGAACTAATCTAAAGGAACGCGATGTTGGCCACCACCACAGTTACAGAGGAAATCCTGGATTTGAGGGCGCGTAGGAACGCTGTTATCCTTGCTCATCATTATCAGGAGCCCGAAATCCAGGAGATTGCGGACTCGGTCGGCGACAGCCTGGAGCTGGCCCGTGCTGCGCAGAGATTCGATGGCGAGGTGATCGCCTTCTGCGGAGTAAAGTTCATGGCGGAAACGGCGAAGGTTTTGAACCCCGCCCGAACCGTCATTCTCCCGGACGAAACCGCGGGGTGCAGTCTGGTTGATAGTTGCCCGGCTGCCGGTGTCAAAGCATTCAAAGCCAGAAACCCCGACTACGTGATCGTGAGCTACATCAACACCTCCGTCGAGGTGAAAGCCGAGAGCGACATCCTGTGCACGTCCCGCAATGCGGTCGCCGTGGTGAACTCAATCCCTAAAGAAAAGCCGATCTTGTTCCTCCCGGACATTAATCTTGGCAATTACGTCAAGGCGCAGACCGGGAGGGAGAACATGAAGATCTGGCAGGGGGCCTGCATCGTCCACGCAACCTTCCCGGGCCGCAGAGTGGCCACGGCGCGAGCAGAGCACCCCAATGCGTTGGTCGCCGCCCATCCCGAATGTCCAAACGAGGTGCTCAGCATGGCTGATTTTATTGGGTCTACGTCCGCGATCGTGGACTGGTGCACCGCCCAGGACGCAGATGAGTTCATCGTGATGACCGAAAGCGGAGTGCGCTATTCCCTCGAAAAGCTGTCTCCCGGCAAGAAGTTCTATTTCGTTGCCAACGAAAATTGCAACTGTAGCGAGTGCCCCTACATGCGGCTGAACACGCTCGAAAAGCTGCGAGATTCTCTCGAAACGCTGCAGCCCAGGATTGAGCTTCCGGCCGACATCATGCAGCGTGCGCTCCTGCCGATTGAGCGCATGCTGGCACTCAAATAAGTACTGCCTCGTTGCGCATGCCCTCCGTGCCTGTCGGATGATATAGAAGTATCCCGTTGAACCGACTAATCCAACTCGGAACGCTCGAAGTGTCCCGAGCGCCCCAATCTGGAGCACTTGTGGACTCATTCGGGCGCGTGCACTCCGACCTGCGTATCAGTGTCACGGACCGGTGCAATATCCGGTGCTTCTACTGCATGCCGGAGGAAGGTGCCGAGTTTGCGCCCCGCTCCGCACTCCTTTCCTTCGACGAAATCGAGCGCTTCATCCAGGCTGCCCTGCCGCTCGGAATCACCAAGATCCGACTGACCGGCGGGGAACCTCTGCTTCGTCCCCAACTAAATGAATTGATTGCTCGTCTGTGCTCTCGGACTCCGTTGCGGGATCTTGCTCTGACCACAAATGGAGTTCTGCTGGCCTCCAGGGCGCGAGGGCTGTACGATGCCGGATTGCGGCGGCTCAATGTTCACCTCGACACTTTGGATCGTGAGCGCTTTCGAACTATCACGCGCCGCGACGATCTCCCGCGCGTGCTGGCCGGTATCGAAGCGGCCCGGAATCTGGGATTCCAGATCAAGCTGAACGCTGTTGCTGTGAAGGGCTTAAATGAACCTGATATCCCCGCTCTGGTTCGATTCGGGCGTGAGAACGGAATCGAGGTTCGCTTCATCGAGTTCATGCCCCTCGATGCTCAGGATCTATGGGGCGTCGATCGGGTTCTGACGGCGGACGAAATGATCGGAACGATCGAGCGTGAATTCGGTCGGCTGATCCCCGTGCCGGATGCGGACCCACGAGCGCCCGCTACGGAATACCGGTTCGCCGATGGCAGTCGAGTCGGCTTCATTGCGTCCGTGAGCAAGCCATTCTGCGGCAATTGCAACCGGCTGCGGCTTACGTCCGACGGGAAGATGCGCAATTGTTTGTTCGCCCGGGAGGAATCCGACATCAAGCCGCTCCTGAGCTCGGACGGGTTTCGCGATCAGTTGCAGACGGCAATTCGCGAGACAGTCTGGTCCAAATGGATTGGCCACGACATCCAGCGTTCCTCGTTTGTCGCTCCGAATCGGCCCATGTATTCGATCGGCGGGTAGATAGAATACCTGGTCATGGTCTCCCGGCGTCAGCTATTAGCGCGCTCGGCCGCTTTCGTCTCCACAACTCTAGCGGCCGCCCCGAAAACCGCAAAGCCCATGCGCTTGGGCGGTCCCATCTTCGCGAAATCGGATGACCCTGCCGTTCTGGCCAAGGCACACCGCGACCTGGGCTATCGAGCCGCTTATGCACCGGCGGAGATGGATGTGAAGGACAGCGCCCGAATCGCTGCCTGGGTGAAGGAGTTTGCCAACCAGGATGTGGTGATCGCCGAGGTCGGAGCCTTCCGCAACATCCTGGACCCACAAGCCGAAAAGCGCCGGCGCAATTTCGACTGGGTCACCGAGCGCCTCGCGCTGGCGGAAGCATTGGGGGCGCGGAACTGCGTTGACATCGCGGGCTCATATCATCCCGATGTCTGGTATGGGCCGAATCCGCGCAATATGAGCCGGGAATTCTTCGACGCCACCGTCGAGAATTGCCGGAAGCTTATTGATGCCGTGAAGCCGCGCCGTACCGTGTTCACGATCGAAATGATGCCCTGGAGCCTGCCGACCGGGCCGGATGAGTACCTACAGCTCATCAAAGCAGTCGATCGTAAGGCCTTCGGCGTCCACCTCGACGTTTGCAACACGATGAACAGCCCCACGCGGCTGTATAACAACGCCTCGGTCATTCATGAGTGCTTTCAGAAACTGGGTCGCTGGATTGCATCCTGCCACGCGAAGGACCTGCAATGGGGCCCGGGCGTTCAGATGTACGTGCAGGAAGTCGTTCCCGGTACCGGCGTCATCGATTACAAGACGTACCTGACCGATTTGTCAGCCCTACCTGTCGATGCTCCACTGATGCTCGAGCACTTGCACACCGAGGACGAGTACACGAGAGGGCGCAAGTATATCCAAGGCGTGGCGCGGTCGCTCGGCTTATCGTTCGGCGCGTGACCGCGTAACGAGGCGTGACCGGATCGAGCCGCATCCGGCCAGAACAGCCAGGCCGAAGGCAGCGATGGCGACCGTGGCGGGCTCCGGAGTTGCTACAGCCGCAGAGACGACGCCAGCCTCAGCGTCGAATGGCCCGATGACTGTGGTGCTGCCGGTGGACAAATTAAGACTCGCGAGTTCCTGCGTCACGTCGAGGAAGGCGTAAGTAGTCCCGTTTACCTCAACTGCCGCACCGAGGCCGAAGACCGTAGATCCGATGAGAGTTGAAGCCGCTGTGACCGGGTCAATCTGGTAGAGCGCGCCGTTGATGACGGGCGTTAACTCGCCGGTTGCGAAGTCAATTCGTCCGGCGTCGAACGTGGCGTAAAGCTTTCCGTTCGCCTCGAACAGCGCCTCGTCATAGACATTCACAGTACCGTCAGGATTTTCGCTGAGCGGTATGAACGGGATCGGAGGCAGGCCCGTGGTTCCAATCAGCCTCGTGGCCCCTGTGGTTGCGTTGACGGTGTAGAGCCGGTTCTGAAAATCGGTCACAAACGCCTGGCCATTGAAGGTCACCAAGGCATTGACCGAGTTCGAGGCGCATGGGGAAGAAGGCGTCGAACAATCTGACAGACCCGAAAGTCCAATCCTCGTCATCATTCCGGTGGTGGGGTTTATCGAATTCAGGTAACCGTCGAAGCCCATGGTCAGCAAGGCTCCGTTCGAGGTGTACCCCAAACCTTGGGATGCGTCGGGGAAGTCGGGGCCAACCTGGTGATAAGACCCGGTGGCAAGATCCACGACGCCGAATCGAGACGTGTCTGAAACGTACACCGACTCGGCAAGAGCAATTCCCGGACGGAAGGAGGCGCCGAAGAGTACCAGCGCGAATGGGACTAAAGCTGTTTTTCGCATGCTCTGCAAATGCTAAGTTGAAAATCTCCCGAGCGCGCTTAGAAAAATCTTAGAAAGCTATGAGCCCTCCTAAGTCGTTGGCTGCCAAGCGCAATCTTACCTTCGGGCCGTATCGTTATCGCGTTCTCGAGCGTGTGCTCGAGAAGGACGGGAAGCCCGTCGCCATACCTGAGAAGACCCTGGAGGTGCTTCGATTCCTGCTCGAAAGACCCGGCGAACTGGTAACCAGGAAGGCGCTTAAGCAGAACGTCTGGCCCGGCATTTTCGTGGAGGACTCGAACATTGCCTTCCAGATCTCGAGTTTGCGAAAGCTTCTCGGAGAGCGCGCGAAGGTCCCCCAATTTATCGAGACAGTCCCGAAGCGCGGGTATCGGTTTATTGCCGAGGTGGAGGAAGAGAAAGAAGCCGCCGCGTGGCCGGGCGACTACTCGAGCCAGGTGCCTCCGAGCGAAGGCAGTCGGAATCCCGTAGATGCCGCCACTGATCTGACCCGTAAGCCAGCCGTCTCTTCCAGGATCTGGATCGTGACCGTCGCCCTGCTTGCATCGGTCGCAAGTGTGGCCTTATTCGTCGGATCGCGAGCGCGGCCGGTGGCCGCGCTCGCGAACAAGGGCTCCATTGTGCTTGCAGATTTCGAAAATAAAACCGGGGACGCCGTGTTCGACGGAACACTCAGGCAGGGCTTGCTCGTAGAACTGGAACAATCGCCGTTTCTCAGTCTCCTTTCCGAGCAGAGAGTACACCAAACCTTGCGGCTCATGACGCAGCCGCCCGGAGCGCGCCTCACGAATGACATTGCGATGAGCATCTGCCAGCGGACGGAAGGCACCGTCGTCGTGGAAGGCTCGATCGAGCGCGTTGGAGGTCTGTATGTCCTCGGACTGAGGGCGTTGAGTTGCGACACCGGAAGCCTCGTCGATGCCGAGCAGGCGAAAACTGACAGGGAGGAACGTGTACTGGATGCGCTTGGCTCCATGGCCGCTCGACTGCGTATTCGCCTGGGCGAATCGGCGGCCATGTTGCAGCGCCACAATACCCCCCTGGCAGAGGCCACCACCGCATCTGCTGAGGCACTGAAGGCGTACACGGTGGGATGGAGTTTGCACACCACCCGTGGCGCTGTTCAAGCTATTCCCCTCCTGCGCCACGCCGTACAACTCGATCCGGGCTTCGCGATGGCGTTTGCCGCGTTAGGCCGTATGTATGCCGACGTCGACGAGTCCGATCTCTCTGCCGAGGCTCTGGGGAAAGCCTGGGACCTGCGGGAGCATGCGAGCGATCGCGAGCGTTTCTTCATTGCCGCGAACTATCTGAGCCTGGTAACAGGCAATCTCGAGGAAGCGCGCAAGGTGGCTGAGGCTTGGGCTCACACCTATCCGCGCGACGCAATCCCACATGCTTTGCTCTCGGGCATCCTGAACAAATCAGTGGCACGGTACGAAGAGGCCGCTTCGCAAGCTCGCCATGCCATTCAACTGGATCCCTACTTCGCAGTGGGGTATTACAACCTCGGAGTAAACAACGTCTATCTCGAACGTCTCGACGAAGCTGCACACGCTTTAACTGAAGCCGCTAAACGAGGCCTGGATATCGAGGAATTCCGAATGCTTGAGTATGATTTGGCATTCCTCCGGCACGACTCGGAAGCCCTGGAAAGGATTGTCCGGCAAACAGCGCAACGTCTCGGCCCAGTGAGCTGGCTTGTCAATCGCGACGCATTTCGCGAGGCCTACTCGGGGCACGTCCGACGGGCACGGACCATTGCTGCGCAGGCAATTGCCGAAGCAGAACGAGCCGGTGAACGCGAACGGGCAGGCGTTTGGGCCGCGGGCGACGCGGTTCGCGAAGCCATGATGGGCAATACGGAACTAGCCAGGAGAAGCGCGGCCAGTGCGCTGCGGCTGTCGAGGGATCGCGAAGTCCAGTATGGCGCCGGATTAGCGCTGGCACTAGCTGGGGACTCAACCCAGGCTCGGAGCATCACGGAGAGTCTTGCGAGGATCTTCCCGGACGATACTACAGTCCGCTTTGTCTATTTGCCTGTTTTGCGAGCACAGATCTCGCTGAATGATCATCGGGCGGACGCTGCCCTGGACATCTTGAACCAGGCTGTTCCCATGGAACTGGGTGTTTCGCGAAGCCCAATAAATACGCTGTTCGGGGCTCTTTACCCGATATACTTTCGCGGGGTTGCCTTGTGTGCGCTGGGCCGAGGTGCGGAGGCGGCGGCCGAGCTTCAAAAGGTCATCGACCACTCGGGATTAGTGCTCAGCGATCCGGTGGGAGTTCTGGCACACCTGGGAAAAGCTCGGGCTTATCGAAATGCCGGTGACCGGGCGAAAGCGATAACGGCTTACAGCGAGTTCTTCAAGCTCTGGGATACCGCCGACCGCGATATCCCCGTGCTGCGCTCTGCTCGTGCTGAATTCGGTCGCTTAAACAGAGAACGGCAGCTCTAACCCGAATAAGGGCCGGCCCCATTTGCAGGCTTGCAGTCGTAGAAGCGCGCCTTGATGCCGTACTTCGCCTGATACAGCTCCGCAAGCTGGCTCCTAAATTCCTCTTCCGAGCCGGCTCTTACGAGATTGACGGTGCAGCCTCCAAACCCGCCGCCGGTCATGCGAGCGCCATACACGGCCGGCATCTTGATTGCCGAATCGACGAGGAAGTCGATCTCCTCGCAAGTGATCTCATAGTCGTACTGCATGCTGCGGTGGGAGGCCACAAAGAGTTGGCCCATCTTTTCCAGGTCGCCGGCCCGTGCCGCGGCCGCGAACTCGAGCACTCGCTCGTTTTCTGTGATCACATGCCGCGCGCGCTGCCTCGGAACTGGCGGCACAGTGTCCTGAACGCGCGTAAAGAAATCAAAGGTCGCGTCACGTAAGCTTTGAACCGAGGGATCGGTCCGCTGCAATGCCTCAACCGCTTCGCGACACTCTTTCACCCGTTCCCGATACGCCGAAGAACCGAGTTCATGCTTCACCATGGAGTTCACAGCGAGCACGCTCACATCTTTCGGCAGCGATACGTACTCGTGCTGCAAGCTCCGGCAGTCGATCCGGATCGCAGAATCTTCCCGCCCGAAGACAGACGCGTACTGATCCATGATGCCCGTCGGTACGCCCACGAAAAGTGATTCAGCACGTTGGCCGAGGAGTGCCAGTTCGAGCCGGTCGATGGATCGCCCGCCCAGCATGGCGCAGGCACACGACATTTCGAGGGAGGCGGAAGAACTCAATCCGGAACCGGACGGCACTTCGCTGCGAATAAACAGGTCAAGACCTTCGATTGGAATGTTGAGCTTTACCAACTCCTTCGCGACACCAACGACATAGTCGTGCCATTTCTTTTGCGGTTTTGCCTCGGCAATCTTATCGACAGCGATAGAAGCGTGTGAATTGAAGTCTTGCGAGAAGATCCGCAACTCGGGTCGTCCGTTCGGCGCAACGGCCGCATAACAGCTCATCTCCAGGGCGACCGGCAGAACGTAGCCCAGGTTGTAGTCTGTGTGTTCTCCAATGAGATTGACGCGACCTGGAGCCCTGTAGATCGCTGGGCTGGCGTTTGTCCCAAACGCCGCCTGGAACTTATCTACGATCTGCGCCGGAATGACAGCCACAACATGCATCCTCCGAAAAGTAATAGGATCAGGCCGCACCACAGGTTGACATTTGTGTCTTCGCTTAAGGGTGCGCGCACTGAGGGATTGATAAGGCCGTAGGCCAGGAGAATCAGCCCTAGGACAGCAAAGAGAAAACCGGTCGGTCGCCGAAGATCATCCATAGGGTTACCAGAACAGAATATTGAAGACGACGAGAACAGCCAATACGACGATGGCGAGAGGACCGGGCCGCTTGTACCAAGGCGCATCGCCTTCATCAGGCTTCTCCGTCACGCCATAGACGAGATTTCGCAGTTCCGCATCCGTTTTGCCCCTGGTCACGAGACTCACGGCAGAGGTCACGACAAGGCAGACGGCAAACGCGACAATGGCAATCCAGAAGTTCTGTGCCATGGCGGACGGGAATTCGTGGATATTCGTGATCCAACCGCCTTTCGCTTCGGCCAGAGTCAATCCGTGAGTCATGGCGGCTGCTGTCGTGCCGGAGAGCAGACCCCAGAATGCGCCGTCGCCCGTGGCGCGCTTCCAGAACATCCCCAGCAGAAAGGTTGCAAACAGCGGCGCGTTCACAAACCCGAAGATCAGCTGGAGGAAGTCCATGATGTTGTTGAAATGAGTCGCCAGGTAAGCCGTCGCGACCGAAAGCGCCACGCCCACGATCGTCGTCACGCGTCCCACATAGAGATAGTGCTGATCCGGCGCGTTCTTCCGGAAGTAGCTCTGGTAGAGGTCGTAGGTAAAAACGGTATTGAATGCGGTGACATTGCCCGCCATGCCCGACATGAATGAGGCCATCAGGGCAGTCAGACCGATGCCCAGCATGCCCGAGGGGTAGAACTTCGCCATCAAAGTTGTCAGCACCTGGTCATAGTCGTAGCCGCCGCTAGCCTTCAACGGGAGTGTGTAGCCACTCGAGGAATTCATGAGGGCAACGGCTGCGATGCCGGGCAGAATGACCACGAACGGCATTAAGATTTTGGGGAAGGCCGCAAACAGCGGAGTTTGTCGCGCTCCGGCCATATCTTTGGCAGCCATCGCGCGCTGGATGACGAGGAAGTTCGTGCACCAATACCCGAACGAAAGCACAAATCCGAGCCCGGCAACCAGTCCGAACAACTCGACACCCATAGGATTTTCGCTGGCATGAGCAACGTATCGCCAGGAGTGGGTCATCACGGGCTCGAGGTGGGCCTTGATACCGCTCCACCCGCCTGCCCTCGTGACGGCGTAATACGAGAGCGGCGCGAAACCGAGCACAATCAGAAAGAACTGCACGACCTCGTTGTAGATGGCGCTCGTCAATCCGCCGAGCAGGGTGTAAATCAGCACGATCGCTGCTGAGAGGAGCACGGAGTTTGTGAAACTCCAGCCCAGCACAAGTTCAAACAGCAGGCCCAGGGCATACATGCTGATACCCGATGAAAAGATGGTCATGATTGCGAACGTGATTGCGTTCAGCCCGCGGGTCTTCTCGTCGAAACGCAGTTTGAGGTATTCGGGGACGCTCCGCGCGCGGCTACCGAAGTAGAACGGCATCATAAATACGCCCACGAACACCATTGCCGGTACCGCGCCCAGCCAATAGAAGTGGGCAGTCATGATGCCGTACTTAGCGCCCGAGGCGCACATTCCGATCATTTCCTGGGCGCCCAGATTTGCCGCGATGAAGGCAAGACTGGTAATCCAGACCGGAACTGAATTTTTAGAGGTGAGAAAGTCTTCGCTGCTGGTGATTTTGCGTTTTGCAAGCCAGCCGATCCCAAGAACGAATGCGAAGTAAATAATCAAACTAACGTAATCAATCGCTCGAAGGGTCAAATGTCGCTCCGTCCCGGGTGGATTGTATCGTATCTCCTTCAATAGAGAGGTCGAACGTGCTTCGGGTTTCCCTCTGATATGAAAGGAGGATAATGAAACCAGTTAGGCCACCCCGCGCCGGCGAGCCAAGGAACGCAGGCTAACAGGTAAGCGTCTATTGCTTACGCGGCGAGTTGCCTCGGGTTCCGTCGAAAGGGTGGGGACTATGGAAAGCGGAAGAAAGCGGGCGGCCTCCTTATTGGCCGGATTGATCCTTGCAGCCGGATACGCAAGCCCGCAAGCGTACACGGTATCCGCGAAACCGGGGGCGGTGAACTACGTTGAAGGCGCGGCGTATATCAACGGCACTCCCGTTAGCGAGAAAGACCTCAAAACAACTTTTCTGAATGCCAACGACATCCTGTCCACGGATGTGGGTAAGGCGGAAGTGCTCCTCGCTCCTGGCGTTTTCCTTCGCGTCGGTGACAACACAAAAGTCCGGATGGTGTCCCCCTCACTCGTTGACACGCAGGTTGAAGTGATGAGCGGCGAAGCCATGGTGGAAGCGACCGGGCTTGTCAAAGGAAGCAGCGTCCAGGTAATCTCGCACGGAGCTTCAGCAGAAATCGGGAAAAATGGCCTATACCGCATCATGGCCGACGATCCACCGAGCATCGCCGTCCTCGACGGCAAAGCGGCGGTTACGTTTTCAGACAAAAAGGTGGATGTAAAGAAGGGCCGGCAACTAATTTTGGCCGAAAACTCGAAGCCCGAGAAGTTCGACACGAAAAAAGACGACGAGCTGTATGCCTGGAGCAACGTGCGCTCGGAGTATGATGCGGCCGCGAGCTATCGTGTGGCGAGAAGCGCGCAAATGGGCCTCTTGGGAAGTGGATACGCGGCCGGAATGGCAAGTCCCGGCTGGTTCTGGGATTCCGCATTCAGCTCCTGGGCCTGGCTGCCCGGCGCGGGTGCATTCTACAGTCCTTTTGGGTACGGGTTCTATTCCCCCGCTCTTGTGGCTTATGCGCCCGTTATTGCTGCTCCCGTGTACCGAGGCGGCAGGTGGTCAGGTGGACACTGGAATGGCACCCACACGCCACCTGTAAATGGCTGGCGCGGCGGGCACCCGGCGGGTCCTGGCGGCATTGCCAATGGAGGTACTTTAGCCGCCGTACCTTTGAGCCCTAACAACCCGGCCGCGGTAGGCTCAGTGACGGCATCTCCGTGGGCAAATCACGCTGCTCGCATGCAGATGCGTCAACGCTTCGAAGCCTCAGGCATGAATACGGCGTCAGGCAATCCTGCCCCGGTCTTCAGGGGCAATGGAGCGGGCGCTCGCCCGGGCGGCGCGTGGCAGGGCGGCTCGCATCAGGGTGGCGCCTGGCAGGGTGGCTCACATCCGGGCGGTGGCTGGCAGGGTGGCTCACATCCGGGGGGGTGGTCCGGTGCTCACCAGGGTGGTGCCTCGGGTGCTGGCGGACATATGGGTGGCGGGCCCGGTGGTGGTGGACACGCGGGCGGTGGAACTCACCGCTAACGACGAGCGCGTCGTCTTCTAATCATCCCGAGAACTCCAAACGCCAGGCCAACCATGCCGATCGTAAACGGTTCGGGCGCCTGGCTGATTTCTACTCCGGTGATCCCGTCCGCCTCCAGGAAGCGGAAGTTGTATTGCGTCCTAAGCGACCCGCCTGAAGATCCGTCGAATGCCGATGCCCAGTCCGTCGTTCCTCCATTGGCTTCGACGGTGAACGCGGTTCCCAGCGTCACGGGAATCAATGAGTTGTAGGTGTAATACCCGGTTCCGGGTGTGCAGTAACCGGAATTCGAGTAGCACGTTACCTCGGTCTGATACGGACTTGCGGGATCGAGCAGGATGCCCGATGTCATGCTCGCACCGCCATCATGGAAACCGGCTCCGATCCCGTACGCTTCGATCTGCAGGAACCCTGAGCGAACTGGTCCGCCGGTAGAAAGCCTGCTGCTATACCCAACCTCGATCGAGCTTGCGGCCGCTGGTCCGAACAGGTCATCTGCGGACTGTTGCGGTGCCTGTCGGGCGTAGGCGTATTGGTAAGTGGAAAGCGAACTGAAATCGGCTCGATTCGCGGCGAGCTGCAGGGCAACATTCGCCGTTGCACTGGCACCGCCTCCGGAATACGAATGGCCGTTCGTAAATGACGTGCAACTCGCGGCGGATGTCGAACCCGACGTGACGCTCGAACTCAGAGGAGCGGCGCAGGTGACCGTAATGGGTGCGCTGTGCAGGACAGCGGAAGCGATCAGGGTCAGCACGGCGGGAACAAGTAATTTCATATGCCTCAATTCGCTCAAGAGAGCTCAGGCAACATTTCGGCGGATTTCGCGCTCACCGATAGGGGTATCGGGTACGGAGTAAGGGAATGAGAGGGGTGGAGCTAAGATGATCGGAAATGCCCTACCTGCTCAAGTCGGAGCCCGATCAGTACTCGTTTGAGAATCTGGAACGTGATGGCGAAACGCTGTGGGATGGCGTGACGAACCCTGTTGCTGTCCGGCATCTGGCGGAGATGAAGGTGGGCGACAAGCTGATTTACTATCACACCGGCAAAGAGCGTCAGGCGGTCGGTACTGCTTCTGTCGCCAGTGTTGACGTTTCCGATCCAAAGGCGCCGAAGGTCAGAATAAAAGCAGGCAAACGCTTCGGCCAGCCGAAGACGTTGGCGGAGATCAAGGCGGAGAAATCGTTCGCCGACTCTCCGCTGGTGAAGCAGGGACGGCTTTCGGTGGTGCCTCTAAACGCTGAGCAATATGGCTGGCTGGCCGGCCACTAGCCGTTGGCCGTACGGGCCGCTGGGCGCCTACCTCCGGCTTGCTTTTTTGCCGGCTGGGATGCAGCAGCGTCACGAGTCGCCGCAGCGCCTGCGGGTTTCCGCTGTGGGAGTTCTCCTAAGCTCTTCTGTAAGGCCTGCATCAGGTCGATCACCGGGGCGCGCTTCTTAGGCGCTTCGGCAGCTACCTCCTGACCTTCCTTTTTGGCCTCAATCATCTGCATGAGACGGCCCTGATACTCGTCGTGATACTTCGAAGGATCGAATTCGGCCGCCAAACCTTCCACTAGTTTCTGTGCGAGTTCCACCTCTTGTGGCTTGACCGTGACATTGTGATCGCGGCGAAACTCCGGAACATCCCGCACTTCCTCCGGATAAAACATGGTGTGAAGCAGCAGGCCATCGGAATGGGGCCGGATGGTGACCGTGTATTCGCGTTGATGCATTGTGATCTTCGCGACGGCGCTGTAGCCCGATTTCTTCATGGTTTCGAAGAGCAGATGGTAGGCCTTTTTACCCGCTTCCTCCGGCACCATGAAATACGACGCATCGAAATAGATGGGATCGATGCCTTCGGCCTTCACGAATTCGTAGATCTCCATGTTGTCGCTCGAAGCCGGCGCAACACTCTTAATCTCTTCGTCATTGACGATGACGTATCGTTCTTTTTCTACTTCGTAGCCCTTCACGAGTTCACTGCGCTCCACAACACGGTCGCAGTGAGGACAAAACGTTTGTTGCTTGATGCGGCTACCGCAAACTCCGTGGATCTGGTTGAAACTGACCCGCTCCGTCCGGGCGGCCGTAAACAGGCGCACCGGCACAGTGATGAGACCAAACGAGATGTAGCCCTTCCAAACTGTTGAAGCCATGGTCCTCCAGCAAGTCCTGATGCGGCTATAAGATAGAGGCGAGCCGCCAGTTTGTACCTCCAACAATATCGTTTCACCGGTCCGTTTAGCAAATCAACGGGCCCGTTAACCGCTCATCGTACTGGTACACACACTAGCGGAAGTCAGGGTGGCAGCCGTTGAAGATCTACGTCTACTTCATCGGCAAACCTCGTGACACTCATGCGAATGCGATTGCGGCAGAATTTGTAAAGCGCATCACACGATTTTGCGACTGTACACAGCGTGAGATCCTGCCCTCGCGCTTCGATCTATTTGCCAAACATGGCAGTGCTCGAAAGATCTTTCTCGATCCCGGGGGCAAAACCATGGACTCCGATCAGTTTGCGCGAATTTTCCAGCAGGCCGAGCTCGTCGGGCAGGATCTGGTCTTTCTCATCGGAGCGCACGACGGTCTCCCACCCGAATGGAAGGGACGTGCCGACCTGCTTCTCTCGTTGTCTTCCATGACTTTTCCGCACGAACTGGCGCGTGCCGTTCTTCTCGAGCAGATCTATCGCGCCTGGACAATCCTGCGCGGCCATCCGTATCCGCGCTGACAACGATCCTTTCGTCACAGTGCGGTTCGAAGGGCATCTACCAAACGGAGACGGAATCGTGAGCATTAAAGAAGCCCTGGGCCTCGGATCGGACAAGAAGGTGCGTTACGCCATTGTGGGACTCGGTGACATTGCACAAGAGGCGATGCTGCCAGGGATAAAGCATACCGGCAACTCGGAAGTAACCGCTTTGGTCAGTTCGAACCCGGCCAAAGCTCGCGAAGTTGCGGAACAGTATGGTGTCACGCACTGCTACACATACGAGCAGTTCAACGAGGTTCTTAAATCCGGAGTGATCGACGCGATCTATCTGGCGACACCCAACTGGCGTCACGCAGAGTTCATCGTTCCTGCGCTAAAAGCAGGTATCCATGTATTGGCCGAAAAGCCGCTCGAAGTGAATACCGCCAGATGCAGGGAGATCATGGAAGCTCAGAAGAGTTCCAGCGCCAAGTTGATGGTCGCGTACCGGCTGCATTTCGAGCCGGCTACTCTCGATCTGATCGGGAAAATCCGGGACGGTGAACTAGGTGCCGTTCATTTGTTCAGCTCCGTTTTTGCGCAAATGGTTGATCCTGCGAATCACAGGGCAACCAACGGCGACCTTGCAGGTCCCGTGCTCGATATGGGCCCCTATCCGGTGAATGCGGCCCGATACGTATTTAGCGCCGAGCCGACGGAAGTCGTTTCCGCTGTCGGCACACGTCATCCCGATTCGGGTCTGGCCGACTTTGATGACACCGTGGCGGTCACTCTGCGCTTCCCCGGAAATCGGATTGCACAATTCACCGTTTCGTATTACGGCAACACGATCGATTCTTATACGGTCGTCGGAACGAAGGGAAACGTGGTCATGAGTCCTGGCTACATGTACGGTGTTTCGCTGGAGCAGCAGACAACGATTGGCCAGAAACAAAGCCAAAAAAGCTTCAAGAATACAGACCATTTCGGCGGTGAGATGAAGTACTTCTCCGATTGCATCCTGAACGGCAAGGACCCCGAGCCGGATGCGGAGGAGGGCTACGCTGATGTCCGGGTTCTCGAGGGTGTTCTGCGCGCACTGAAAAGCGGCCGGTCAGAGCCACTCGAGCCGTTTGAACGCCTGAAACGCATCGATCCATCGACCCAACGTGAAATGCCTAGTGCTGAGCGTTCTCCGGACCTCGTGGGAGTCTCCAATCCGGCTCGAGGCCAGGAGAAAACCCCCAAAAATTAACAGCAGCGTCCTCGTCCGAAACGTCGCCTCGATGTTCCGGATCGAACTGTAGGACAACATGAGCACCGAGTTAAACAACAAAAAAGTGGCTATTCTGGCCACGGACGGGTTCGAATATGTCGAGTTGGTCGAACCCAAGAAGGCGTTGGAAGCAGCGGGTGCGAAGACTGTTGTGATCTCGCCCAAGGATGGGCAGATCAAGGGCTGGAATCATACGGATTGGGGCGAATCCGTCCCTGTTGATTTGAATTTGAATTCTGCGCGGGAAAGTGACTTCGACGCTCTTGTGTTGCCGGGAGGAGTGATGAACCCGGATCATCTGCGGCAGGATAAGACGGCGGTGGCCTTCGTAAAATCCTTCTTCGAGGCAGGCAAACCGGTTGCGGCGATCTGCCACGGCCCCTGGTTGTTAGTAGAGGCCGGAGTCGTACGCGGTAGGAAACTAACTTCGTGGCCTTCGCTTCAAACTGATATTCGAAATGCCGGCGGAGATTGGACGGACCAGGAGGTAGTTACGGACCACGGACTTGTCACCAGTCGCAAACCGGCGGATATTCCCGCGTTCAACAAGAAGATCATCGAAGAGATTAAAGAGGGTAAACACCAGCTGCAGCACGCCTAAACTTTCATTTCGGGGCAGGTCACGCGGTTCTCCCCTACGCGCTGCTTTTCTTCTTCGTAGCGCGTTTCGGGTTCGTGAGAGCCGCCGCTGGACGTGTTGGATCGTCGTCCGGGTCAGGCGTTTCACCTGTGGGCCGGAGTTCTTCCGGTACGTTCCGCAGGTTGACCCGAATCCGCGTCCAAGTAGAGGACCTGCCCCGCATGGCATCCACAAGCACGTCATCTACGGCTAAATGAGAGGCTGCCTCGGGGTGACGTACTTTCCAACGTTCGAGTCCGGCCAGCGCTTGCTCCTTGTGAGGTGATTTGGCGACCACGACTAGGGGCATCTGTTTGCGTGGCTGCTTGACCGCAGGCTTTGAGCGGGACGGAGTTACCCGCGAACCCTCGGTGGCTGTCTTGCGGAAGTGAGGAGGCCAGGGCGCGTCGCCCAGGCCGGCTGCGTCGTGCTGATCGGCGATCTCGAGTAACCTGTCGAGCGAACCGGGCCAATCGTCCATCGCCGCGTGAGGATCCCCGATCTGCGCAAATCGCTCCGGTACGGTCCGGACCGTGAAAGCGGCTGGATCACTGCCGGGCACTTCCTCCCAAGTTAACGGCGTGGACACGCGCGCATCCGGCAGTGGACGCACCGAATACGCGGAGCATGTTGTGCGATCTTTTGCGTTCTGGTTGTAATCGAGAAAGACGCCGTGGCGCTCTTCCTTCCACCATTTGGAAGTAGCAAGAGCAGGAGCACGTTCCTCGATTGTGCGCGATAGAGCAAGCGCAGCCCGCCGCACGTCGGTGAAGCTCCAGCGAGGTTCAATGCGCACGTTGATATGCATTCCGCGCGAACCGCTCGTTTTCGGCCATCCGCGCAGCCCCACCTCTTCGAGAAACGCCTTCACTTCGAGTGCCACTGTACATACATCGGACCAGCCCACACCGGGTCCGGGATCGAGATCGACGCGCAACTCGTCCGGGTGCTCCAGATTCCCTGAGCGTACGGGATGCGGATGTAGTTCGATGCAGCCGAGGTTCACGATCCAGGCCAGTCCGGCTGCATTGTCAACTACGATTTCCTCGGCGGTTCGTCCTGAAGGAAATGCAAGCGTGACTGTGCGCAACCAGTTCGGCCGCTCTTCCGGAGCGCGCTTCTGGTAGAAGGCTTCGCCTTCCGCTCCATTTACAAAGCGTTTCAACACGATCGGCCGGTCTCGAATGCCGGCAAGCGCCGCGGGCGCGACGGAGAGGTAATAGCGAACAAGTTCGAGCTTGGTGAGGCGGGTCTGTTTCGAGAAGTAGAGCTTGTCCGGGTGGGTTACCGGGACGTCCCGGCCATCAATCGACAGGATTTCTGCGCTTTCGCTCTTAGCCACAAACATAGGCTATATCGGTCGCTCCATCACGGGTCTACGATGTAAAAAGTAGTTTGGTGAACAATGGCGTTCAGACTCATTGGAGCCGCAATCCTGGCTTGCCATCTCAGTGCGGCAACGCCCAAGCCGGCATTCGAAATCCGTGGCGAGGTCCTGCCTCACCGCGTCGCTTCGGTCAGCCTGCACGCCATCGCCAACCCTTTTGCCGTCTCGACGCTGGCGGGTCCTGACGGACACTTCCGGTTCAAAGAAGTCGAGCCGGGCACGTACACGCTTTCAGTTGCCACCCTGCTCGGAAGTGAGGTGCGCAAGACGGTCGAGATCGGCGCGGCCACCGCGGACAAGAGGGGAAGGGTCAGGCTCGGAATCAGTCTGGACGGTGATGCCTACAGCCCGGCCGAAGCCGCTAAGGTAACTGTCCGCACGTTGCAAATTCCCGATCGGGCCGAACGCGAATACGAACAGGCGCTGAGCAAGATCGCCAGGCGGGATTTCGATGGAGCCCTGGCATGCCTGCGCCGAGGTGTGGAGATTGCTCCGAAGTTCTCGGCCGCCTGGAATCAACTGGGAACAATGGCGTACCAAACGCAGCATTATCGTGAAGCCGCGGACTACTTCCGCAAGGGCATGGAAGCAGATCCGAACGCCTATGAGCCCCTGGTGAACCTGGGTGGCGTTCTACTGAACCTACAGAGCTTGGATGAAGCGCTGAAATACAACAGCGAAGCCGTGCGACGGCGACCGGAGGATGCGCTCGCACAATCGCAACTTGGCATGACGTACGCGCTGCTTAACCACTTTGATGGGGCGGAGAAGCACCTTCTCATTTCAATCCGCCTTGATCCCGATCACTTCTCACGTCCGCAATTGACCCTCGCTGATGTGTACATCCGGAAGAACGAACCGGAACGCGCAGCCGATCAGTTGGAGGCCTTTCTCCGTAGCCATCCGGATTGGTCGAAGGCCGAAAAGATGAAGGAATCGATCGCACAGTGGCGGTCCAGGAGCAGACAGGTTGCGGATGGCAACGCGGCAGAAGATCGGAAGTAAACCCGGTTCGGGAAACATTGTCGTCCTGACCGGCGCCGGCGTTTCGCGCGAATCAGGCTTGCACACCTTCCGTGATCCCGATGGGATATGGGCCAAGGTGAACATTGAGGATGTCGCAACTCCCGGCGCGTTCTCCCGTAATCCCGCGCGCGTGCATGAGTTCTACAATGTGCGCCGGCAGCAGCTAGTCTCTGGAACAGTGCACCCCAACCGGGCGCACTTCGCTCTGGCCGAGTTGGAGCGCTCCTGGCCCGGAAACGTCACTCTTGTGACTCAGAACATTGACGACCTGCATGAGCGCTCCGGTTCCGTGCGCGTTATTCATATGCACGGCGAGCTACTGATGGCGCGTTGCCAGCGCTGCGGCGATCGGAGCCGCTGCCTGGTCGATCTGAGCACCGCGTCGCTGTGTTCGCATTGCGGGACGGCGGGCGGGATGCGTCCCGACGTCGTCTGGTTCGGCGAAATGCCGCTGCACATGGACGAGATTGAAGCTGCCCTGGACCGTGCGGATCTGTTTATCTCGATCGGAACATCCGGAAACGTCTATCCTGCTGCGGGATTTGTCGAATTGGCGCGCCACTCTGGCGCTTATACGGTCGAGTTAAACCTGGAACGCTCGCTCGGTGCTTCATCGTTTGACGAAGGAGTGTACGGACCCGCAACTGAGGTCGTAGACAGCTATGTCGGGGAACTACTGAAATCGGTTGTCCGCGGCTAGATACTTTCAAGGTGAAGAAGAACGCGGTTCCCTCGTTTGGGACAGAGCGCACCCAAATGCGTCCCCCATGCTGTTCGATCACCTTGCGTACAATGGCCAGCCCGATCCCTGTTCCGGCATACTGATTGCCGTGCAGCCGTTTGAATAACTTGAAGACGTCGTCCGCGTACTGCTGTTCGAAGCCAATGCCGTTGTCCTTGACCGGGACCACCCATTCGCTTCCCTCTCTGCTGGCCGAGATGTCGATCCGGGGCGGATGGCTATTCCGGTATTTCAGGCTGTTCGAGACCAGGTTCTGGAACAAATGAACATGCGTTCCCCGTCGCCTAATACCCTGGGCAGGATCCCAATGTTGACGGTCGCTCCGTTTTCCTGGAGTGCCGGCCCCAGACCGTCCAGTGTTCGGCGGACAATTGCATCCAACTCGATCGGCTTGAGATTCCGGGAGTCATCGTGAGAGATCCGCGAATACCCCAGCAGATCCTCGATCAATTGTGCATGCGATCCACGCCTTGCTCGATGATGCTCCATAACTCGGCTCCCGCTTCGTCGAGGGCCTTCTCATAGCGCCGGGCAAGCAACTGCGAATAGAGCTTTACCAGCGC
>Ga0308176_10000433_pt1 | contig 26752 bp, 23 predicted proteins | sample PhyCR2_3_FD_203890 | JGI IMG/M metagenome (GOLD analysis project Ga0308176, IMG submission 203890) | Soil microbial communities from UC Gill Tract Community Farm, Albany, California, United States - DLSLS.C.R2 | ecosystem: Environmental > Terrestrial > Soil > Agricultural land | place: USA... | reverse complement strand
CTCGCCGTCGTCGTCATGGGTCGCCTCCGGACCGGCCGCGGGCGGGGGCCGCAGCACGGCGACCGCGACCGGCACGATCCCGACGACGTAGCCGCCGGCCAACCACGGCGCGGCGCCGGCAACACCGAGCGAGCCGACCAGCGCTGCGATCGGCGGGGTGAGCACCGCACCGCCGACCGGAAGGCCGGTGAAGGCCAGCGACATCGCCATCACCCGTCGCTGCGGGAACCAGCGGGTGATCAGCGTGCTGGCCGGGATGGTGCCGGTCGCGGCGAACCCCACACCCAGCGCGGCATAGGCCAGCACCAGAGCGGCCGGGGTCCGGACCGAGCCGAGCGCCTGCAGGGCCGCCCCGCCCAGCACCGCACCGGCGCAGAGCACCCACCGGATGTCGACCCGCTCCAGCAGCGCCGCCACGCCGACGCCGGCCACGCCGCTGACGAGCAGGAAGGCGCTCGTGGCCACCGACACGGTGGTGAGCGAGAACGCGTCGGGGCCGCGGGTCAGCGCGGAGAGGTAGACCGAGACGCCGTAGAAGGAGATGCCGACGCTGACCGCCAGCACCACCCCGAGGGCGGCGACGACCGCCCAGCCGTAGGACGGGCGGCCGGCCACCTGCCGGTCAGGCCGGAACGGCGGCACCGAGGTGGCTCGCGGCCAACTGCTCGAGCAGGTCCTCGAACTCGGCGACCGTCCGCCGGATGATCTCGGCCACCGGCAGGATCTCGTCGATCCGGCCGGCCACCTGGCCCAGCTGCTGCAGCGAGGCGCCGAGATCGCCGCCCTCGTAGGTGTCGCGCACCTTGAGCAGCAGCGGCACCGGATCGGTGAGGTCCGCCTCCACCTGGGTGACCAGGTCCGTGCGCAGCACGCGCATCGGCCTGCGGCGGTGCCTGTTGAGCAGCGTCGTGTCGGTCTCGGTCGCCCGGACGACGGCGTCCTTGACGTTGTCGTGGACGCCGGACTCGGTGGAGGCGAGCATCCGGGTGCCCATCTGGACGCCCTCGGCGCCGAGGGCGAAGGCGGCCAGCATGGAGGCGCCGTCGACGATGCCGCCCGCCGCCACCACCGGCACGTCGAGCGTCCGGGTGATCATCGGCAGCAGGACCATCGAGGCGACCTCGTGCGGGCTCTTGAACCCGGCGCCTTCCACCCCCTCGACGACGAGGCCGTCGACCCCGGCGTCCACCGCCTTCTGCGCCGCGTACAGCGTGGGGACGACGTGGAAGACGGTCAGCCCGGCGTCCTTGAGGATCGGCGTGAACCTCTCGGGGGAGCCGGCCGACGTGGTGACGAAGGTGATGCCGGCGTCGACCACGACGTCGATGACCGCGGGGTCCTTGGCGAAGGCGATCGGGATGTTCACCCCGATCGGCTTGTCGGTGAGCTCCCGGGTGCGGGCGATGTCGGCCCGGACCTGCTCGACCGCGAGCGACCCGGGGACGAGGCCCATCCCGCCCGCCTCCGACACGGCGGCGACCAGGTCCGGGCGGGCGACCCAACCCATCGGTGCCGAGAGGACGGGAACGTCGACTCCCAGCAACTTAGTGACGCGCGTGTCACTTCTCATGCACCGGACCGTATCCTGGCCGCGCGGGAAGCGTTTCGTGACCTAGGACACACAGCGCCGCTCACCCGTTGGGAGGCGGTCGGCGTCCCGGAGCGGGCTGTGGACGGCGGCGGATCGTTATCATCGCCGTCGATCCGGGCGAGGATGGACGTGCGCGTACCGGAGCACTCGGAGGAGGGAGGGCGGGTCGTGGTCGCACCTCGTTCGCACGGCGTCGGGGCAGCGCCCAGCATCGGTCAGCAGGAGCGCCGGGAGACCGGCCCGCTCACCGGGAAGGGGCAGGCCCGCAAGGCCGCGCTGCTGGACGCCGCCGCCCGGGTCTTCGAGCGGCGCGGGTTCCTCGACACGCGCGTCGCCGACATCGTGGCCGAGGCCAAGGTCGCTCAGGGCACCTTCTACACGTACTTCGACTCCAAGGACGCCGTCTTCATGGCGGTCGCGACCCGGGTCGTCGGCGAGATGCTGGTCGCCCTGAACGCCGAGCACCCGAGCCCGACCGCGACCCCGTACGAGCGGGCGTTCGCCGCGATGGAGCGCTTCGTCGACGCCTACCGGCCCCGGGCGCGGATCATCGCGCTGATCGAGCAGGTCGGCACCTTCACCCCCGAGCTCAAGCACCTGCGCCTGCAGGTCCGCGAGGCCTTCGTCGACCGCGCTGCCCGGGGCATCGCCCACCAGCAGGAGCAGGGCATCGCCGACCGGGCGCTGGACCCGGTGCTCACCGCCGAGGTGCTCGGCGCCATGGTCGACCACGTCTGCTACGTGTGGATGAACCTGGGCAAGGAATTCGACCGCGAGGCGCTGCTGAAGATGCTCACCCTGGTCTGGATCCGGGCGGTCGGCGCCGAGGAGCCCGCTGCCGAGGCGCCCGGCGTGCCCACCGTGGCCGAGGCCGTCCCCTCGCACTGAACCTCGGCGCGGGCGTTCCCGCGCACCCCCTCCGGCAGGTAGCGTGCCGCCCGTCGGAGGGAATTGACGATGGAGTCAACTGGCACCGGGGCGCTGCCGCTCGCCGGCCTGCGCGTCCTCGAGTGCGGCGACACCCTGGCCGTCGGCTACGCCGGCCGGTTGCTGGCCGATCTCGGCGCGGACGTGGTCAAGGTCGAGCCGCCCGAGGGCGACCCGCTGCGTGCGCTCGGCCCGTTCGTCGGCGGCATCCCGAACCGGGACCTGTCGGTGTCGGCCGCCTACTTCCACGCCGGCAAGCGGTCGGTGGTCGTCACGCCGCCGGACGACGCGGAGCTGGCCCGGCTGGTGCAGGGTGCCGACGTCGTCCTGCGCAGCACGCGTGACGGCGTGGACTGGGTGCCCGACGGGCTGCTCGAACCGCGGGTGGACGACGGGCTGCTCGTCGTCGACCTGTCCACGTGGGGCCGCGTCGGCCGCGCCGGCCCGCACCCCACCGACGACCTGCTGGCGTCGGCCGCCGGTGGCCTGCTGGCGGTGAACACCTGGAGCGTGACCGACCCCGAGGCCGGGCCGCTGCGCTACCGCGGGGAGCTGGCCTCGACGCACGCGGCGTGCGCCGGCGTGCTCGCGCTGCTCGGCGCGCTGGTCGAGCGCGACCGCAGCGGGTCCGGGCAGCGGGTCGACGTGTCCGCCCAGGCGGCGGTCAGCAGCGTGCTGGCCACGGCGCTGTCCCGCTACGGCTACACCGGCTCGCTGCCGGTCCGCCAGGGCACCCGCAGCGTCGGGCCGTGGGGCTTCTACGCCTGCGCAGACGGCACCGTGCTCATCCAGTGCACCAAGGACGAGGAGTACCGCCGGCTCGTCGGGCTGCTGGGCAGCCCGGAGTGGGGCGGTATGGACATCTTCGCCACGATGGCCGACCGCGACGCCAACTCCGACGTCCTCGACCTGTTCCTCGGCGAGGCGCTGGCGACCTACCCGCTGGCCGAGTTCCTCGCCGACGCCCACCGCGCCCGGGTCCCGGCCGCCCCGGTGCACTCCGGCGCCGACGTCCTCGCCTGGGACCACCTGCAGGCGCGCGACTCGCTGCGGCCGGTGCGGGTCTCCGACGGCAGCCGGTCGGCCGACCTGCCGGTGCCCGGCCCCGCTTGGCGTTTCGGCGGCGCCGGCCCGGCAGCGCGCGGCCCGGCGCCGCGGCTGGGCGAGGCTGCTGCCGGAGACCTCTGGGCCGACGCGGCCTCGCCGGAGCACGAGGGACGCCCGCCGGCCGGGCGGCCGCTCGAGGGCCTGCGGGTGATCGACCTGACCTGGGTGTGGGCCGGCCCCTTCTCGACCATGCAGCTCGCGCATCTCGGGGCGGAGGTGCTCCGGGTCGAGACGACGACGCGCGTCGACGTCACCCGGCTGCTGCCGCCCTACGCCGACGACGAGCCCGGCATCGATCGCTCCGGCTACTTCAACCAGTACAACCAGGGCAAGAAGAGCGTCGCGCTCAACCTGCGCGAGAAGCGCGGCATGGACCTGCTGCGCCGGCTGGTCGCCACCGCCGACGTCGTCGTGGACAACATGGCCGCCGGCGCGCTCGCCCGCATGGGCCTGCCGTGGGAGGAGTTGCGCGCGCTCAACCCTCGCATCGTCGCGGTGTCGATGACCGGCTTCGGCGAGACCGGGCCCTACGCCGACCACATGGCGTACGGCTCGCTCATCGACGCGCTGTCCGGCACCGCCGCGGCCAACGGGCCGGTCGGCGGTGGCCCGGCCGACTTCGTCATGTCGCTGCCCGACCCGATGGCCGGCATCCACACCGCGATCGCCACCGTGGCCGCCGTGCGGCAGGCTCGGCGGACCGGCATCGGCACCCGGGTCGAGACGGCGATGCTGGAGGCCTGCCTCGCGGCGTTCCCGCAGCCGGTGCTGCACGCCGCCGTCGGTTCGTCGGCGCCGGTGATCGGCAACCGGGACGAGGAGCGCAGCCCGCACGGCATCTTCGCGTGCAGGGGGGACGACGAGTGGCTGGTCGTCTCGGTGGCCGGCGACGAGCAGTGGCGCGCGCTGGCCACGGTCGTCGGCGGCCCGGACCTCGCCGCCGACCCCCGTTTCGTCGACCTGCACGCGCGGCGCGTCCACGAGGACGCGCTCGAGGCCCTGCTGGGGGAGTGGGCGGCGGAGCAGGACGCGGCGAAGGCCGCCGACGCCCTGCGCTCGGCCGGTGTGCCGGCCGAGCAGGTGCTGCACGGCGACGAGGTGTACAGCTGCGAGCCGCTGCTGTCCCGCGGGCACTTCACCACCCACGACCACCCGGTGATCGGGCCACGCACGCTGCCCGGGGTCCCGTGGGTGACGTCGCTGTCGGACATGGCGCCGGCCGCCGCCGCACCCGCGCTGGGCCAGCACACTCGCGAGGTGCTGGCCGGGGTGCTCGGCCTCGGCGAGGCCGAGATCGACGAGCTGGTGGAGTCGGGCGTGGCCGTATGACGTGCGTCTCAAAATAATCAGCCGACGAACTGATTCTGTTGCTACGCTGCCCTCGCAGTCCTGCTCGTCGAGGAGTGAGGGTGGCCTTGTGATGACCTCCGGTTCCGTGGACAGCACCTACCGCCTGGCGGACAGGTTCGAGCGCGAGAGCGGCCGGGTGTACCTCACCGGCTGGGACGCGCTCGTGCGCCTGCCGCTGGTGCAGCGCCGGCGGGACGAACTGGCCGGGCTCCACACGGCCGGGTTCGTCTCCGGCTATCCCGGTTCGCCGCTGGGCGGGCTGGACTCCCTGCTGCGCGCGCAGCGGGCGATGCTGGCCGAGCACCACGTGCACTTCGAGCCCGGTCTCAACGAGGATCTCGCCGCGACCTCGATCTGGGGCACGCAGAACCTGAACAACGGGCCGGTCCGCACGCGCTACGACGGCGTCTTCGGCATGTGGTACGGCAAGGGACCCGGCGTCGAGCGGTCGACCGACGCCATGCGGACGGCGAACTTCCAGGGCGTCGCGCGGCACGGCGGGGTCCTCGCGATCGCCGGCGACGACCACAACGCGCGCAGCACCGTCACCGCCCAGCAGAGCGAGACGCTGTTCATCCACATGCAGATGCCGGTGCTCAACCCGGCGACCGTCCAGGAGTACCTCGACTACGGGCTGGCCGGCTGGGCGCTGTCGCGGTTCGCCAGCACCTGGGTGGGGTTCATCGCGCTCAACGACACCGCCGACTCGGCCGCCACCGTCGACGTCGACCCCCTGCGGCCGCGGCTGGTCGTCCCCGGGGGCGTGGCCCAGCCCCCGCCGCTGGCCGCCCTGCGCGCCGGTGAGGGCGTCGCCGGCGGACTGTCCCGGGAGCGGGAGATCCGCACCCTCCGGCTGCCCGCCGCGCAGGCCTTCGTCCGTGCCAACGGGCTGGACCGGGTCGTGGTCGGCGAGGGCCGCGGGCGCCTGGGCGTGGTCGCCTCAGGCAAGGCCTACCTCGACGTCCTCGACGGGCTCGCCCGGCTCGGGCTCACCCCGGAGGCCGCCGCCGACCTGGGCGTCCGGGTCTACAAGGTGGCGATGCCCTGGCCGCTGGAGCCCGAGGGCGTCGCGGAGTTCGCCGCTTCCGTCGACGAGGTGCTGGTCGTCGAGCCCAAGCAGCCGATCATGGAGGACCAGATCAGCCGGCTGCTGTGGCGGATGCCCGACGGCCGGCGTCCGCGCCTGGTCGGCAAGGACGACGAGACCGGCGCTCCGCTGATCCCGTCCCACGGCGCGCTGGACGCCACCCTCGTCTCCCGTGTGCTGCTGCGCCGGCTGGAGGCGGTGCTCGGGGCGGACGTCGCCCGGCGGCTGCGGCCCCGCGAGACGATCGAGCTGCTCACCCCGTCCACGGACGCCGAGGCGACCGGCACCGAGCTGGTGCGCGCCGCAGGGTTCTGCTCGGGCTGCCCGCACAACACCTCGACACGGGTGCCGGAGGGCGCCTTCGCGATCGGCGGGACCGGCTGCCACGGCATGGCCGCAGGCCTGGCCGTCCCGGGCCGCGAGACGCACCACTTCACGCACATGGGCGGGGAGGGCGCGCTGTGGATCGGGATGGCGCCCTTCGCCGAGCAGACGCACACCTTCCAGAACATGGGCGACGGCACGTACTCGCACTCGGGCTACCTGGCCGTCCGGGCGGCGATCGCCGCGGGCGTGACGATGACGTTCAAGATCCTGCTCAACGGCTACATCTCGATGACCGGGGGACAGGCGATCCCCGGTGGGCTGAGCGCGCAGCAGCTCGCGGCCCAGGTGCTGGCCGAGGGCGCCCGTCGGGTCGTCGTCGTCAGCGACGACGTCGGCTCGTACAAGGGCGGTGCCCCCTTCCCGGCGGGGGTGGCGGTGCACGACCGTGAGGAGCTGCTCGCCGTGGAGGAGGAGCTGCGCGCCGAGCCCGGCGTCACCGTGCTCGTCTACGACCAGGCCTGCGCCGCCGAGCTGCGCCGCGAGCGCAAGCGCGGCCGGGCGGTCGACCCGGACAAGCGCACGTTCATCCACGAGACCGTGTGCGAGGGCTGCGGCGACTGCAACGTGCAGTCCAACTGCATCTCCGTCGAACCGCTGGACACCGACCTCGGCCGCAAGCGGCAGATCAACCAGTCGACCTGCAACAAGGACTTCACCTGCGTCACCGGCTACTGCCCCAGCTTCGTCACGCTCTACGGGGCGACGCCCCGCCGGCGCGGGCGGGCCGAGGTCGCCGGCCGGGCGGAGCTGCTGACCGCGCTCCCGGAGCCGCCGGTGGCCGGCGGCGCCGCGCCGTACAACGTGCTGATCGGGGGTATCGGCGGCGGCGGTGTGCTGACCGTCGGCGCCCTGGTCGGGATGGCCGCCCACCTCGAGGGCAAGGCGGCCAGCGTGCTCAACGAGTCCGGCCTGGCGCAGAAGAACGGGGCTGTGCAGTCGCACGTCCGCGTCGCCGCCGATCCCGCGACGGAGCTCTCCCCGCGGATCGGGGCCGGGGGGACCGACCTCGTCCTCGGTGCCGACCTCGTCGTCGTCGCCGGGGCCGGCCCGCTGGCGACCATGGACCCCGCCCGGACCTCGGTCGTGGTGAACCGGGACGTGCGCCCGACGGTGGCCTTCGCCGGCAACGGCCGGCTGGACCTGTCCGGCGCGCCGATGGAGCGCCGGCTGCGCCGCGCCACCGGCGACCGGGTCGAGGCGGTGGCCGCCGACGCGGCGGCGACCGACCTCATGGGCGACTCCATCTACGCCAACCTGTTCCTGCTCGGGTTCGCCGCCCAGCGCGGCCTGCTGCCGGTGTCTGTCGCGGCGCTCGAGCGGGCGATCGAGTTGAACGGCGTCGCCGTCGACCAGAACCGCGAGGCCTTCGCCTGGGGCCGGCTGGCCGCCGCCGACCCCGAGCGGGTCGCCGCGATCCGGGCCGCGCACGCCGGGCCGGCCGCGGCCGAGCCGGTGCGGGACGAGCCGGTCGACGACCTCGTCGCGCGGCGCCGGGCCTTTCTCGTCGACTACCAGGACGAGGCGTGGGCGCGCCGCTACGAGACGGCGGTCCGGCGGGTCCTCGATGCCGAGCAGCGGGCCGTGCCCGGCGCCGACGAACTCGGCCGGGCGGCCGCGGAGAACCTGTTCAAGCTCATGGCCTACAAGGACGAGTACGAGGTGGCCCGGCTCTACCTCGCGCCGGAGTTCACCGCCCGGCTCGAGGACGCGTTCGAGGGCGACTACCGGGTGAAGGTCAACCTGGCCCCGCAGATCTTCAACCGCCGGGACCGGGTGAGCGGACGGGCCCGCAAGTGGGAGATCCCGCTCGGTGCGGCCCGGCCGGCCTTCGCCGTCCTCGCCCGCGCCCGGCGGCTGCGCGGCACGCCGCTCGACGTGTTCGGCCGGACGGCGCACCGCCGGGCCGAGCGCGCCCGCATCGACGCCTACCTGGCCGTGCTCGAGGAGATCACCGGCGCGCTGACGGTCGAGAACCACAGCACCGCCGTCCAGGTGGCCTCGCTGCCCGAGACCATCCGCGGCTTCGACACGGTCAAGGACCTGGCGGCCGAGCAGGCGCGGGAGAAGGAAGCGGTGCTCCTGGAGGAGTTCCGGGCCCAGACCGTCGCCGCGGGCCGCTGAGGCCTGCCACGCGGTGACCGCGGCCGAGGAGGTCGTGACCCGGCCCGTTCCGGTCGTCGTGCTCGCCGAGGTGCTCGACGGTGCCTTCCGCGCCGCGGGGATGGGCGAGGAGGAGGCCGCCCGCGTTGCCGACGCCCTCGTCTCGGCCGAGACGGCCGGGGTCCCGACCCACGGCGTGCTGCGCGTCCCGTGGTACCTCGACGCCCTCGCCAGCGGTGCGGTGCGCCCGGCCGGGCAGCTGCGGGTGCAGGTCCGGACCCCGGCGGTGGCCACTGTCGACGGCGGCGGGGCGTACGGGTACCTGCCCACCTGGGTGGCGCTGCAGAGCGCGCTGGCGATGGCCGGCAGCACGGGGGTGGCCTGCGTCGCCGTGCACGCGGTCGCCGAGTTCGGCCGGGCCGCCTACTACGCCGAGGCCGCGGCGGACCGCGACCTGGTCGCCGTCGTCTGCCAGAACACCCAGCCGCTGGTGGCCGCCCCGGGGGCGGACGCGGCGACGCACGGCAACAACCCGCTCGCCTTCTCCGGTCCCGGGGCCGACGCCCCCGTTTTCGACGCGGCCTTCACCGCCCGGTCCGGCGGGGAACTGCGGCGGCGGGCCCTGCTCGGGCTGCCGCTGCCCGCCGAGTGGGGCTACGTCGACGCCTACGGCGCACCGACGACCGACCCGGCGCGGGCCATGCTCGCGGCGCAGCAGGCAGTCGGTGGCGCCAAGGGCTTCGGCCTCGCCGTCCTCGTCGACCTGCTCGCCGGTGTGCTGAGCTCGTCGGCGAGCGGGCCGGCGGTCCGGCCCGGCGTCCCCGAGGTCGGCGCCGTCGTCCTCGCGCTCGACCCGGTGGCGTTCGGCACGACGCCCGAGCGGGTCGCCGCGCAGTTCTCCGCCGGGGCCCAGGCGGTGCGCACGGCGGGCGGCCGCTGGCCCGGCGACCGCGCCCGGGCGGCGCGGCGCCGCGCGGCGGACCGCGGCGAGGTCGAGATCCCGGTTCCGGTGCTCGAGGCGCTGGCCGCCGCCGTGGGCCCCGGCCCGGCCGGCCGGCTGGCCTGAGCTCAGACGCCCAGCGGGTCGGTCCCGATGACGCGGTCCCCGGCGAGCTCCTGCAGCTGGTCGTCCGGCACGCCGAGAAGGCCGCCGAGCACCGCCTCGTTCCACTCGCCGAGGAAGGGCGAGCGGCGCGGGTCGACGAACGGGGCGCGGCGCAGCCGGAACGGCTGGCCGGGGTAGTGCTTCTCTCCCACTCCCTCGCGGTCCTGCACGACCCAGAACCCGCGAGCGGCCAGGTGCGGGTCGGCCAGCATGCGGGCGCCGTCGACGACGACGCCGGCGGCGATCCCGCGCGTCTGGAGGGCGAGCATGAGCTCGTCGGCGTCGCGGCCCGCGGTGGCCCGCGCGACGTGCGCCGTCACCGCTTCCCGCGCGGCTAGGCGGTCGGCCGTGGTGGCCATCGGGTGCGTGCCGTCGGTGTCGGCCGGGAGGCCCAGCTCCTCGCACAGCCCGCGCCACTCCGCGTCGCTGCGGCAGGCCAGGGCCAGCCACCGGTCCTCGCCGCGGCACGGGAAGGCGCCGTGCGGTGCGTGCACCGGGCTGTCGTTGCCGCGCCGGGTGGGCTCGATCTGCGCCAGCTGCGCCTCGACGAGGGCCTGCGCGGCGAACGCGGTGGCGGTCTCCAGCTGGCTCAGGTCGATGTGCTGACCCTCCCCGGTGCGCCGGCGGTGGTTGAGCGCGGCGAACAGGGCGAGGGTGCCCATCAGCGCGGCCAGCGGGTCACCGCCGGTCGTGCTGGTGAACAGCGGGCCGGAGTCCTCGTAGCCGGTGAGGTGGCACAGCATCGACATCTGCTCGGTGGTCCAGGCGAACGCTGTGTAGTCGCGCCACGGGCTGTCCCCGCCGAAGCCGGGCATCGAGAGCATGACCAGGTCCGGGCGGACCTCGCGCAGGCGCTCGTAGTCCAGGCCGAAGTTGGCCATGACCCGCGGCGTGTAGTTCTCCACCACGACGTCGGACACCGCGACCAGCCGGCGCAGCAGGTCGGCTCCCCGGGGGTCGGTGAGGTTGAGCGTGATGCCCTTCTTGTTGCGGTTCACCCAGTTGAAGTTGGGCGACTTCTCCCAGCGGCGCTCGCCGCGGCCGCCGCCGCGCCAGCCGTCGACCCGCTGGATCGACTCGACCTTGATGACCTCGGCGCCGAGGTCGCCGGCGATGAGCGTGACCATCGGGCCGGACTGGAACTGGGTCAGGTCCACGATGCGCAGCCCCGCCAGCGGGGGGAGCGCCTCGGTGGGCGCCGCCGTGGCGCGGGTCTCGAGGTCCAGTTGCGCGGTCACGCGATCACCCCTGCACTCCGAAGGTCGTCGAGTTCGGTGCCGGTGAGGCCGAGCAGGTCGCGGAGGACGGGCTCGGTGTCGGCGCCCAGGTCCGGCGGCGGGCTGGGGCGGGACGGCGTCGCGGCCATGACGAACGGCACGCGTGGCGTCCTGACCTCGCCCACGCCGTCGACGTCGTGCGTCTCGAAGTAGTCACGGGCCGCGTGCACCTCCAGCTCCAGGGCATCGCGGGGAGCCGTGACCAGGCCGAACGGCAGCCGCCACAGCTGGGCCTCGTGGAAGGTCTCCAGCGCCGTCCGCCCCTCGAACGCGGTCTCGATCGCCTCGCGGATCTCGGGCAGGTAGGCCAGCCGGCCGTAGTAGTCGGTGGCGAACCGCGGGTCGTCGGCCATGTCGGGCCGGCCGATGAAGGCGCAGAGCGTCTCCCACTGCTGCTCGGTGAGCACGTTGACGCCGAGCCAGCCGTCACCGCAGCGGACGTGGAACGACGGCCCGGTCATGTAGTCGGAGTGCCGGCCGATGCCCTCGCTGTGGTACTCGAAGAGCATCGACGGGAAGAACGCGCACGTGATGGCCGCCTCCAGCGCGGAGACGTCCACGTGGTCGCCGACGCCGTCGCGGGCCCGCGCCTCGACCGCCGCCAGGGCAGCCACCGCGGCGTAGGCGCCGGCCACCGTGTCGGTGATGTCCCCGCCGGCCTGCAGCGGCTCGCGCCCCTGCTCACCGCACGTGTGCATCCACCCCCCGAGCGCGCAGGCGATGAGCGGCGTGGCGGCGAAGTCGCGGTACGGGCCGTCGCCGCCGAACGGGGAGACCGCGACCACGATCGCGCCCGGGTGCGCCTCGGCGTGGGTCGCCGCGGACAGGCCGTGCTGCTCCCAGCGCCCGTCGGGACCGTCCACGACAACGATGTCGTGCGTCCGGACCAGCTCGGCGAGCAGCGGCCGGGCCGCGGGGGAGTCGAGGTCCAGCGCCACGCTGCGCTTGCTCGTGTTGAGGTAGAGGAACTCCGGAGAGGCGGCGAGCCCCTCACCGGACCCGGCGGTCGTGCGACCGCGCGACGGGTCCCCGTCGCCGGGGGGCTCGACCTTCACCACGTCGGCGCCGAGGTCGCCGAGCAGCTTGGCGCAGAAGGCCGCGGCGGGCGTGCTGCTGAGGTCGAGCACACGCTCGTCGGCGAGCGGTCCACGCCGGATGCGGGCGGGGTCGGGAGCTGGTGACCGTGTCACGCGGGAACCTGTTCGTCGCTGGAATTCAGTTGACGGACTGAATATCATGTGACCTACATCTCTCGCAAGGCCGTCGGCATTCCGGCGGCCCGAACGGAAGGGGCGGCCGTGGAGCTGCGCACGGGACAGCGACTGCACTGCGAGGTCTGCGCGTCGAGCGTCGTCGTGGTCAGGTCGGCCGGAGGGGCGGTGGCCCTCGAGTGCGACGGCCGGCCGCTGGGGACCGCCGCACCGTCTCCGGCCGGCGGGGCGCCGGCCGGAGACGGCGGGACCTTGATGGGCAAGCGCTACACCGACGACGACGGAGCGCTGGAGCTGCTGTGCGTCCGGGGCGGTGCGGGCACGCTCGTGGCCGACGGTCGGCCGTTGCGCCTGAAAGAGGCCAGGGCGCTGCCCAGCTCCGACTGACCTGTTGGGGTGAGCACTCCTTCCTCTCCCCGTCGGCGACCCTATGCTCGGTCGGCCGGGGTGCCGAACGCCGGCGTCGACGGAGGGGTGACCGGGCCTGTGGTGGACGGTGTCGTGCGCGAGAAGCGCCGCGTGGGCCGCCCGGCGGGCGCCCAGAGCGGGCAGACGCGCGAGGCGCTCGTCTGGTCGGCCGTGGAGCGCTTCGCGCGCGAAGGGCTGGCGCGCACCACCCTCCGCGAGGTCGCCCAGGGCGCCGGGCTGACCCAGGGGACCCTGTACCACCACTTCAGCGCCAAGAGCGAGCTCTACATGACCGCGTACGTGTTCGCGGTCGAGGAGCTCTACCGCCACTTCCGCGAGGCGGTCGCCGACGAGCCGTCGCTGCGCGGGCGGGTCTCGGCGCTGCTGGACTGCATGCTGCGGCTGCAGACCGACGCGCCGCACCTGCTGACGTTCATCCTCCGCGCCTGGGTGGAGCACGAGTCCGAATCCGAGGAACTGCCCCCGCTGCCCATCCCGGCGGCCGTCACCGAGTTCCTCCAACTGCTGTCCGGCGACGCGGTGGACCGGGGGGAGATCGCGGCCGAGGACGTCGACGGCCTGGTCGCCGTGTTCCGGTCGGTCGCGTGGGGTGTGGGCGTGCTCTCGCTGACCAGCCAGCAGCCCACGGCCGCTGTCGAGGGGTTCAAGAAGCTCTTCGAGGGCCGGCTCATGCGCGACGTCGTCCGCGACTGACGGGGGACTTGACGCTGGCGTCACACTGAGGCCGCCTCCCCGCACACCGGAGTGCGGGGCCTGCCGCGGAGGTCTGCCGGTGATTGTCTGCATCGATCACGTCGGGGTCGTCGCGCGCTCGTACGACGAGGCGGCCGACCTGCTGCTCGGGACCTTCGGCCTGACCCTCGACGGCGAGCGCAACCCCGACCCCGGTGTCATCTACATGGCGCAGGAGAACGCCGACATCTACTTCCTGAGAGCCGGCAGCGGGGAGACCCGCATCGAACTCCTGCTCCCGCGCGATGCCTCGGCCGGCATGGGCCGGTGGCTGCAGAAGCGCGGCCCGAGCGTGCACCACCTGGCATTCATGGTCGACGACGTGCAGGAGCACGCCGCCGAACTCCGCGAGAAGGGGCTGCGCCAGATCGATCTGGGGCCCGACGCCGCGGCCGCGTTCTTCTACCCCCGCGACACGATGGGCATCCTCACCGAGCTCGTCGACGTGCGCACCATGCAGCGCCTGCACGAGTCGGCTGCGCCACCCCTGCGCTGAGCAGCCCAGAAAATCGAGATGCGCGTCACCTCTTGACAGGGCGCCGCTTCGTCCAAAGAATCAGCTCGCCGAACGATTTGTGGCTCCGGTCACGTGACGGCGAGCCCTCCACCGGTCCTCAGCTGAGGGGTCCGGGTCCTTCCTCCCATGCCGATACGGCCCTGCCCTGGGGAACTCATGTCTCTTGTCGAGAAGGAGCACCACGGCGACGTGGTGGTCATCCGGATGAACCGTCCGGAGAAGCTCAATGCGATGAACAAGCAGCTCCTCACCGAGCTGGCGCTGGCCTTCACCGAGTTCCGGGACGACCCGGCCCAGAAGATCGCGATCCTGACCGGGACCGGTCGGGCGTTCTGCGCCGGTGAGGACCTGGTCGAGTCCGCCGAACGCGGGACCCCGGGGCTGGACCCCGACCTGCCGCCGGACCCCTTCTGGAACGACGCGAAGGGCCCGGCGGAGACCATCGACAAGCCGATCATCGCCGCGGTCAACGGCTGGGCGATGGGCGGTGGGTTCATCTACACGTGGATGTGCGACCTGCGGGTCGCCTCGCGCAACGCCGTCTTCGAGATCTCCGAGGCGCGGCACTGGCTGCTCGGCGCCTACCAGTTCGGCTTCACCGACACGCTGCCCTGGTCGGTCGCCACCGAGCTCGCGCTCGGCTTCCGGATGAGCGCCGAGCGCGCCCACCAGATCGGCTTCGTCAACCGGCTGGTCGAGGACGCCGACGACCTCCTGCCCGCGGCCTTCGAACTCTGCGACCACCTGCTGAGCATCCCGCCGGCATCGCTGGCGAACACGCTGAACGTGGCCCGCAAGCTGCGCCCGCAGATCCCGACCGAGGTCGAGCGGCTGGGCGAGAAGCTCAAGAGCAACGGCAACCTCGACGACGTCACCGAGGCGCGCCGCGCCTTCGCCGAGAAGCGCAAGCCGGTCTTCACGGCCCTCTGAGGTACCCGCCGGGGCGGAGCGACCGTCGTCCGGCAGCCCCACCCGTTCAGCACGTGCCCCGTCCCGGTCCGGAGGCAATCCGTCCGCCCGGATCTCGAGCAGTGGAGGACAGCAAGGTGCAAGCGATCAGCACGGAGACGGTGTCCCGGCGCAACTTCTTGCGCCTCATGGGTCTCGGCGGCGCCGTCGTCGTCGGCGGGCCACTGCTCGCGGCCTGCGGCTCGGGCACCAAATCGAGCAACGCGGCGAGCAATGCCCCGGTCGACGCGAGCGGGACCCTGACCATGGCCTACCACCTGGCCACGAACTCGCTCGACCCGCTGCGCATGACCACCGGCCAGTTCGTGACGTTCATGTACCCCATGTACGACACGCTGCTCATGCTCGACGAGAACGCCGACGTCGCGCCGATGCTGGCGAAGAAGTGGGAGTACTCGGCCGACGGCACGACCCTCACCCTCACCCTGCGCGACGACGTCACGTTCCACGACGGGACGAAGTTCGACGCGAACGCGGTGAAGGCGAACATCGAGCGGGTGATCAACACCGCGGATTCGCCGGTGCACAGCCAGCTCAAGACCGTGCAGTCGGTGACCGTGCAGGACCCGACGACCGCGGTGATCCAGCTCGCCAGCCCGGACGCCTCGCTGCTCGGCATCCTGGCCGACCGGCCCGGCGCCATGCTCAGCCCCAAGGCGCTGACCGACGGGACCGACCTCAACACCACCGACGCCGGCTCCGGTCCCTACCGGCTGACCAAGTTCGCCCAGGGCGACCAGGCCAGCTACGAGCGGTACGACGACTACTGGGACGAGACGGCGGCGCCGTCGAAGACGCTGCTCATCAAGTCCGTCAACGACGGCCAGGCGCGGCTGAACGGCGCGACGGCGCACACCTACGACGTCTCCTACCTGACCCCGACGCAGTTCCAGGCCGCGGACAAGGCGGGGCTGAAGACGGCGGCCAAGGAGACGCTCTGGTACATCCAGCTCGCGTTCAACCAGCGCGGCCCCCTGGCCGACCAGAACGTGCGGCTGGCCATCGCCCACGCCATCGACCGGAAGACGATCAGCGAGTCGATCTACTTCGGCCAGGCGAGCCCCACCTCGTCGATGTTCCCGTCCTGGTACTGGGCGGCGAACAAGGACCTTCCGGCCGACTACTACTCCTTCGACCCGGCCAAGGCGAAGAAGTACCTCAGCGACTCGAACCTCAGCGACGTCTCGTTCGAGCTGATCTTCGCGGCCGGATCTGACCCCTACCCGCAGTTCGCCGAGATCCTCCAGGCGCAGCTGAAAGCCGTCGGCATCACGCTCAACCCGCGTGCTGTGGACATCAACCAGCTGGCCAGCGAGTTCGCCGGTGGCAAGACCGACTGCCTGATCGGCGGCGGCGGCCAGATGGCCGACCCGTCGCTGGTGTTCGAGACCTACTTCGCCCCGAACGCCTACTTCAACCCCTCGAAGACGACGGCACCCGACCTGGCCGATGCCATCTCGCGGATCCGCACCACCACCGACCGCGACGCCCGGCTGCAGGTGATCAACGACGCCAGCAAGATGGTCGCCGAGCGGGCGCTGTGCGTGCCGATGGTCGCGCCCAAGGTGCTCTTCGCGTACAACGGCCAGCGGGTCTCCTCGTACACCCCCGCTGCTCTGGGCGCGATCATGCCGACCCGGGGCGTCGGGGTCCTGAAGGGGTAACGGGGAACCGCGCCATGGGTCGCTACGTCGCGCGACGGCTGCTGCTGGTCATCCCGGTCATGCTCATCGTGTCGCTGCTGAGCTTCTCGCTGATCCTGCTGGTGCCCGGCGACCCGGCGGTGACCATCGCCGGGCAGTCGGCCACCCGGGAGCAGATCGCCGCGATCCGTGACCAGCTCGGGCTCGACCGGCCGGTGGTCGTGCAGTACATCAGCTGGCTCGGGCACGCCCTGACCGGGGACTTCGGCAACTCGCTGTCGACAGGGCAGCCGGTGGTCGGCTCGATCCTCGACCGGCTGCCGGTCATGCTCTCGCTGGCCGCAGGGGCCCTGGTGATCGCGGTGATCCTCGGCTTCCCGGCCGGCGTCGCGGCCGCCGTCCGACGGGACGGGGTGGTGGACCGGCTGCTGGGGGTCGGCGCCGCCACCGGTCTCGCGCTGCCCAGCTACTTCGTCGGCATGCTGCTGATCATCCTCGTGGCGCTGAACCTGGGCTGGCTGCCGCCGACGGGCTACACGCCCATCGCCACCGATCCGGTCGACTGGCTGGCCCACATCGTGCTGCCGTGCATCGCGCTGGGACTGGTGCCGGCCGCCGTGCTGGCCCGGCAGTTGCGCGGGGCGATGGTGACCGCGCTCGACCAGGACTACGTGCGTACGGCGGACGCCAAGGGCCTGCTGCGGCAGAAGGTCGTCTACAAGCACGCTCTGAAGAACGCTGCCATCGCGCCGCTCACGGCGCTCGGCACCCAGTTCGCCCTCGTCGTCGGAGGGTCGGTGGTGGTGGAACAGGTCTTCGGCATCCCCGGCCTCGGCGCGCTCGCCATCAACGCGGTGCAGAACCGCGACATCCCGCTGATCCAAGGGATCGTCGTGTTCACAGCGCTGATGGTGCAGGCGATCAACCTGCTGGTCGACATCTCCTACGGCTGGCTCAACCCGCGGGTGCGCGTGGCGGTGGCGCGATGACGCGGCCACCGATGACCCGGTCCCAGGCGACGCCCACCCCGTCCACGGACGGGGTGGCGCCGGCCGTGGCGGTCGAGCCGGTCGAGGCGATCGGCGCGCCGCCCGCGGCCGCGCCCCGCCGGCGGCTGCTCGGCCGCCCCTTCGTGCGCCGGCTGGTGCGCAACAAGATCGCGATGGTGGCCCTGGCCTACATCCTGTTCCTGATCGTGATCGCCGTCATCGGGGACTGGATCGCCCCGTACCCGCCCGATGCTCAGGACCCGGCCGCGGCGTTCCTGTCCCCGTTCTCCTCCGGGCACCTGCTCGGCACCGACCAGCTCGGCCGCGACGTGCTGTCCCGGCTCATCGCCGCGGACCGGATCGCGCTGGTCGCCGCGGCCCAGGCGCTCGGGCTCTCGATGCTGATCGGCATCCCGCCCGGGTTGCTCGCCGGCTACGTGGGGCGCTTCGCCGACAACGCCGTCATGCGGGTGACCGACGCGGTCCAGAGCCTGCCGCCCCTGATCATCGCGCTGGGCATCGTCGGCGCCCTCGGGCCGGGCCTGAGCCACGCGATGCTGGCCCTGGGGTTCATCTTCGCGCCCAACTTCGTCCGGATCACCCGCGCCGCGGTGCTGGAGCTGCGCGAGGAGACCTTCGTCGAGGCCAGCCGCAGCATCGGCACGCCGGCCTGGCAGATCGTGCTCCGGCGGATCGTGCCCAACGCGCTGCCGCCGGTGCTGGTGCAGGTGTCGCTGGTCGCCGGGTTCGCGCTGACCGCGGAGGCGAGCCTCAGCCTGCTCGGCTTCGGCGTCCAGCCACCCCAGGCGAGCTGGGGGAGCATGCTCGGCCAGGGCTACAACTTCATCTACCAGCAGCCGTGGCTGGTTGTCTTCCCCGGCTGCGCCATCGCCCTCGCCGTGCTCGCCTTCAACGTCTTCGGGGACGGACTCCGGGACTCGATCGGGCGCCGGAAGTGAGGGGGACGTCGTGAGCGCGATCAGCGCCGAACCGGGGCAGGGCCCGACCGGGCCGGTCCTGGACGTGTCGGGCCTCACCGTCGAGGTGCACACCGAGGACGTCCGGGCGGAGGTCATCAGCGACGTCTCCTTCTCGATCGGCCGCGGCGAGACGCTCGGCCTGGTGGGGGAGTCCGGTTCCGGGAAGTCCCTGACCTCCATGGCGATCATGGGCCTGCTGCCGAAGCGGACCTTCACCGTGACCGGCGGCCGGGTCTCCCTCGGCGGCGACGACCTCACGCGGCTGAGCCGCAAGGAGCTCGCGTCGGTCCGGGGCGCCCGGATGGCGATGATCTTCCAGGAGCCGATGACCAGCCTCAACCCGGCGTTCACCGTCGGGCAGCAGATCGCCGAGACCCTCGTCCGGCACAAGAAGGTGTCCAAGCGCGAGGCGCGCCGGCTGGCCGTGACCGCCCTCTCCGACGTCGGCATCTCCGCGGCCGAGCGGCGGGTGCAGGCCTACCCGCACGAGTTCTCCGGCGGCATGCGCCAGCGGGTGATGATCGCGATGGCGCTGTGCTGCGAGCCGGAGCTGCTCATCGCCGACGAGCCGACGACGGCGCTGGACGTGACCATCCAGGCGCAGGTGCTCGACCTCATCCGGCACCTGCGCGAGACGGTCGGCATGTCGATCCTCTTCGTCACCCACGATCTCGGCGTGGTCGCCGACATCTGCGACCGGGTCGTCGTCATGTACGCCGGTCAGGTCGTGGAGCAGAGCGCGGTGGACCGGCTCTTCGCGCACCCTGTGCACCCGTACACCGCCGCGCTGCTGCGCTCGACGCCCACCAACGACGCGGCCGGTGACGCCCGCGGGCACCTGCACTCCATCCCGGGCAAGCCGCCCGCGGCCGGTGAGTTCCCGCACGGCTGCCGCTTCGCCCACCGCTGCGAGCTGGCGCTGCCCGCGTGCAGCGAGCAGGAGATCGAGCTGCTGCCGGTCGTCGACCAGTTGTCCCGGTGCGTCCGCGTCGGCGCCACCGCCGAGCGCAGGGAGGTGCCGGCATGAGCGGGACGGCGCAGTCGCCCATGCTGACAGTCGAGGACGTGTCGGTGGAGTTCACCGCCCGCGTCGGCCGCAAGCGGGTGCCCTTCCGCGCGGTCAACGAGGTCGGGCTGACCGTGGGCCGCGGCGAGACGCTCGCCGTCGTCGGGGAGTCCGGCTCCGGCAAGTCGACCCTCGCCCGGGCCGTGCTGCGGCTGCTGCCGCTCGCGCAGGGCCGCGTGGTGGTCGACGGCGTCGACGTGACGTCGCTGAAGGGACGGGCGCTGCGCCAGGCCCGCCGGCAGGCGCAGATGGTCTTCCAGGACCCGTACTCCTCCCTGGACCCGTCCAGCACGATCGCCAACATCGTCGGTGAGCCGCTGCGCACCCACCACGGCCTGCGCGGGGCACCGCTCACGGACAAGGTCCGCGAGCTCCTCGTGTCGGTGGGCCTGCACCCGGACTACGTGAACCGCTACGTGCACGAGTTCTCCGGCGGGCAGCGGCAGCGGCTGGCGATCGCACGGGCCATCGCGCTCGACCCGGGACTCGTCGTCCTGGACGAGGCGGTCAGCGCGCTGGACATGTCGACCCAGAACCAGATTCTCGACCTGCTCATGGACCTGCAGGCCCGGCACGGGATGAGCTACCTGTTCATCTCCCACAATCTCGCCGTCGTCCGCTGGATCGCCGACCGGACCGCCGTGATGTACCTGGGCCGGGTGCTCGAGGAGGGGCCCGGCAAGCGCATCCACGACCACCCGGCGCACCCCTACACCCAGTCGCTGCTCTCCGCCGTTCCGGTGCCCGACCCGCCGACCCAGCGCACCCGCCAGCGGATCGTGCTGCGGGGGGAGACCCCGGACCCGCTGCACGTGCCGTCCGGGTGCGCGTTCCGCACCCGCTGCCCGTACGCCATGGAGATCTGCGCTCTGGAAGAGCCGCCCGCGGTGCCCGTCGAGGGCGGCGGCTGGGCGGCCTGTCACCTGCTCACCGGGGCGGCGTCGCCGTCGGCCCCGGAGAAGTCCCTGGCGGTCGGCTGACCGCCGCTGCCGTCCGTGAACCGACCGAAGGAGAGAGAGTGCGCGACACCCTGCTCGCCGGCCTGACGAACGAGCTCACCCACACGATCACCGCCGAGATGAGCACCGGGCACACCGGCACGCCGGTGCTGTCCACGCCCTCGATGATCGGGTTGATGGAGGGCGTCTGCCTGCAGGCCGCCCAGCCGCACCTCGACGAGAAGGAGGTGACGGTCGGCACGCACGTCTGCGTCTCACACCTCGCCGCGTCGCAGCAGGGCGAGGAGGTGACGGTCTGGTGCGAGCTCTCCGAGCGCAACCGTCGCCGGCTCACCTTCAAGGTCCGGGCGAGCGTCGGCGACCGGCTGCTCGGCGAGGGCACGCACGAGCGCGCGGTCATCGACACCAGCCGGTTCGCCACCTGAGCCCCGCCGACCGCCGAGGAGAAGAGATGAGCACCCAGGAACTGACCGAGCCGACGGACGTCGCGACCCCCTGGCGGACCGACGAGCTGCCGCGGCTGACCTCCGACGTCGACCAGGCGCTCGCCGACCTGCAGGAGTGGGGCTTCTGCTACCTCGCCGACGCGCTGCCGCCGGAGCAGCTGGCCGCGGTGCGGCAGCGGCTGATCGAGCAGGCCCGTGCCGAGGCCGAGGCCGGGATCGGCCGCTTCGACACCGGCGCCCACCCGTCGAAGTACGAGGGCGCGGGGATCAACCAGCGCGTCGGCATGCTGGTGAACAAGGGCGTGGAGTTCCACGAGGTCATCCAGCACCCGGGTGTCAGCACATTGCTGACCGCCCTGCTGGGCGAGCGCTACCTGCTGACGAGCTACACCGCCAACATCACCGCCCCAGGGTGCGAGCGGCAGCTGCTGCACCAGGACCAGGGCTACGTCTCCTGGCCGCAGCCGGCCTATCCGATCGTCACCCAGGTCCTCTGGACGCTCGACGACACGACCGACCTCAACGGCGGGACGCGGATCATCCCGGGCAGCCACCTGTGGACCGCGCCGCTACGCGACCAGGACCACCCCACGATCCCCGTCGAGGCGCCCGCCGGCACCGCGGTGCTCATGGACGGCCGGCTCTGGCACGGGGCCGGGGCCAACCGTGCCGACCACCTGCGCCGGGTGCTGCTGTCCAACTTCTGCCGGGTGTGGGTCCGGCAGCAGGAGAACCCGTTCCTCGGCCTCGCCCCCGACGTGGAGGCGTCGTTGAGCCCGGAGATGCGCCGGCTGCTCGGGTTCCGCGTCTGGGGCACCCTCGGCGGGGTCGGTGAGCCGCACGCGATCGTCGACGGCTTCGCCACCCGACCGGCCACCTTCACCACCCGCCTGTCCTGACTCGTCCGATCGGAGAACCTCTCATGGCTGGACTCGGTGCCCCGGAGCTCGGTCTGATCCTCCTGGCCGTGTTCGTGCTCATCGGGTACAAGAAGTTGCCCGACGCCACCCGCTCGCTGGGTCGCTCCCTGCGCATCTTCAAGGGTGAGATGCGCGGTCTGGCCGACGACGGCCCCGGACGGCCGGCGACGCCGGGCGTCGCGGAGCTGGAGGCGCAGGCCCGCGCGGCCGAGCTGAGGGCGGCCGAACTGCGGGCCCGCGTCGGCAGGATCGAGCCGGGGGTCTGACCTCGCATGGACCTGACGCTGCTGTTGGACATGGCCGCCGACGGGTTCGGCGACCGTGTGGTGGTCGGGCCGCGGGAGGACGGGTTGACCGCCGACCGGTTGCGGGCGCTGGCCGCGGGGGGTGCAGCGGCGGTCCGGGCGGCCGGCGCGGACGCGGTGGTGTACCTGGCGGTGAACGGGCCGGCGTTCCCGGTGGCGTTGTTCGCCGCCGCCTACGCCGGGGTTCCGCTGGTGCCGGTGAACTACCGGCTCGGGAACGACCAGTTGACGGCGCTGCTGGCCCGTCATCCGCGAGCGTTGGCGATCGTGGACGACGAGCTGCCGGTGCCGGCCGAGCTGGACGCGCGCACCCCGGCCGCGTGGCTGGCCGAGGCGGCCGCGCAGGCCGGCGGGAGCGCGCCGGAGGCGACGCCCGCGGACGGGGCGGCGGTGGTGATCTACACCAGCGGGACGACGTCGGCGCCCAAGGGGGTGCTGCTGCGGCACGAGAACCTGGTGTCCTACGTGCTGGGCACCGTGGAGTTCGCCTCCGCGGACCCGGAGGACGCGGCGCTGATGAGCGTGCCGCCGTACCACATCGCCGCGGTGTCGAACACGCTGACCAACCTGTTCGCCGGACGGAGGGTGCTGGTGCTGGAGAGCTTCACCCCGGAGGGCTGGCTGGAGCTGGTCCGCCGGGAGGCGGTGACCTCGGCGATGGTGGTGCCCACGATGCTGGCCCGCATCCTCGACGCCGGGGTGGACCGGTCCGTGCCGTCGTTGCGGTCGCTGGCCTACGGCGGGGCGAAGATGCCGGCGCGGGTGATCGAGCGGGCGCTGGCGGAGTGGCCGGCCGTGGACTTCGTCAACGCCTACGGGCTGACCGAGACCAGCTCCACGGTGACCGTGCTGGGCCCGGAGGAGCACCGGGCGGCGCTGGCGGCGGCGGATCCGGCGGTGCGGGCCCGGCTGGGTTCGGCCGGACGGGCGTTACCCGGGATCGAGCTGGAGGTCCGCGACGAGCTCGGCGAGGTCGTGCCGGCCGGGACTCCGGGGTTGATCTGGGTGCGCGGGGAACAGGTGGCCGGGCAGTACGCCGGCAGCGGCCCGGCCGTGGACGGGCGCGGCTTCTTCTGCACCCGCGACCAGGGCCGGCTGGACGAGGCGGGCTATCTCTTCGTCGAGGGGCGGGTCGACGACACGATCATCCGCGGGGCGGAGAACATCGCCCCCGCCGAGATCGAGGACGTGCTGCTGCACCACCCGGAGGTCACCGACGCCGTCGTCGTCGGGGTGCCCGACGAGGAGTGGGGCCAGCGCATCGAGGCCGCCGTCGTCGTCGCCCGGGGCAGCCGGCTGACCCCCGAGGAGCTTGCCGCCTTCGCCCGCGCGTCGCTGCGCGGCTCGAGAACCCCCGACCGGATCGCCTTCTGGACGGAGCTTCCCCGCACGATCACCGGCAAGCTGCTGCGCCGCGAGGTCGTCGCGGCGCTGGCGGATCAGCTGGCCGATGTCGGCTGAGCAGCTCGAGGACCTGCCCGCCCGGCTGCAGCGGTGGGCCGACAGCGAAGTGCTAGCCGGGGGGCGGGTGTCGGGCCTGGCCCCGATGCCCGGCAACGCGGGGCTGAGCTTCGGCTTCGACGTCGTCGACGGGGACTCGATCGTGGTGCGGTCGCTCGTCGTGCGGTTCGCCCCGCCCGGGGTGCGACGCAGCGGCAACACCGACGTGCTGCGGCAGGTGCCGCTGCTGCAGGCCCTGCAGCGGGCGGGCGTCCCGGTGGCGCCGCTGGTGTGGTGGACCGGCGATGAGGAGTGGTTCGGTACCGATGCGATCGTGCAGGAGCGGCTGACCGCTCGGCCGCTGCGGCTGTGGGACGACGGGGACGGCGTCCCGGATCCGGAGCCGTACCTGCGCTCCGCCGTCGGCGTCCTCGCCCGCATGCACGCGCTGGACTGGGAGCGGCTGCTCGCCGGCTGGGAGTCCCCGCGACCGGTCGCCGAGGAGATCGCGTTCTGGGACCGGCTGCTGGTCAAGCACCCGGAGCCGGGGTGGACGGAGGCCGGGCAGGCCCTCGCCGCCGACCTGCAGCGCACCGATCCGGGCCGGCATCGCACCGGCCTGTTCCACGGCGACTTCCACACGAACAACGTGCTGTTCGACGACGACGCCCGGGTCGCGGCCGTCGTCGACTGGGAGATCGCCGGCATCGGCGCCACCGGCCTCGACCTCGGCTGGCTGGCGCTGATGACCGACCCGACGTGCTGGCACCCCGACCAGGCGGCGGCGATGCGGGTCGTCGCCGAGCCCGCGTGGCTGCGGGCCGAGTACGAGACGGCGGCCGGCGTCGCCGCCCCCGACCTGGACTGGTACGAGGCGCTGGCCTGCTACCGGTTCGGTGCCATCGCCGGCTTCAACGTCCGGCTGCACCGCACAGGCCGCCGTCCGGACCCCCTGTACGAGGACATGGCGAGCTCGGTGCCGGTCTTCTTCGCGCGCGGGCGGGAGCTGGTGCGCGGTGGCTGAGCTCTCCGGGAAGGTGGCGCTGGTCACCGGCGGCAGCCGCGGGCTGGGCCGCGAGATGGTGCTGGCGTTCGCCGAGCGCGGCGCGCGGGTGGTCATCGCCAGCCGGAAGATCGAGAACTGCCGCGCGGTGGCAGAGGAGATCGAGCGGCGGTTCGGCGCCGAGGCCCTGCCGGTGGCGGTCAACGTCAGCGACTGGGCGCAGTGCGACGCGCTGGTCGAGGCGGCCTACGAGCGGTTCGGGAGGGTCGACGTCCTGGTGAACAACGCCGGGTTGTCCCCGCTGTACCCGAGCCTGACCGAGGTGTCGCAGGAGCTGTTCGACAAGGTCGTGGCGGTCAACCTGCGCGGGCCGTTCCGGCTGACCGCGCTGGTGGGGGAGCGGATGGCCGCCGGCGACGGCGGATCGGTCATCAACATCGGCTCGGTGGAGGCGGCCCGGCCGCAGCCGCTCGCGCTGCCCTACGCCGCGGCCAAGGCCGGGCTGCATGCCCTCACCGAGGGTTTCGCGCGGGCCTACGGCCCGAAGGTCCGCGTCAACACAGTCCAGGCCGGGCCGTTCCTCACCGACATCGCCGACAACTGGCCGCCCGGCTTGCGCGAGGAGATGGAGCAGCACCTGCTGCTGGGCCGCTGCGGCGAGCCGGGGGAGATCGTCGGCGCGGTGCTGTTCCTGGCCACCGCCGCCTCGTCGTACGTGACCGGATCGGTGCTGCGGGTCGACGGCGGCTGGCGCTAGAGGAGAGGAAGACGACGGCGATGTGGGGTTTCGAGACCGAACCGGAGTTCCAGCGGGAGCTGGACTGGATCGACGCGTTCGTGCGCGAGCAGGTGCAGCCGCTGGACCACCTGCTGGGCAATCAGTACGACGTCGCCGACCCGGAGTTCGTCCGGCTGGTCCGGCCGCTGCAGGGTGAGGTCAAGGCGCGCGGCCTGTGGGCCTGCCACCTCGGCCCGGAACTGGGCGGCAAGGGCTACGGCCAGCTCAAGCTCGCGCTGATGAACGAGAAGTTCGGGATGGCCCGGTTCGGCCCGATCGCCTTCGGCGCCCAGGCCCCCGACACCGGCAACTCCGAGATCCTCGCGCACTTCGGCACAGCCGAGCAGAAGCGGAAGTACCTCGAGCCGCTGCTGGCCAACGAGGTCGTCTCCTGCTTCTCGATGACCGAACCGCAGGGCGGAGCCGACCCGTTGGGCTTCACCACCTCCGGCGTCCTGGACGGCGACGAGTGGGTGGTGAACGGGGAGAAGTGGTTCGCCTCCGAGGCGCGGACGGCGGCCTTCATCATCGTCATGGTCGTCACCGAACCGGAGTCGCCGAGCCCCTACCAGCGGGCCTCCATGCTCATCGTCGACGCCGGCACGCCCGGGCTGGAGATCGTCCGGGACTACGGCTTCTACGGTGAGCCCGAGCCCACCCACGCCCACCTGCGGTTCACCGGCGTCCGCGTGCCCGCCGCCAACCTGCTCGGCGGCCGCGGGCAGGCCTTCGCCGTCGCGCAGACCCGGCTCGGTGGCGGCCGGCTGCACCACGCGATGCGCACGATCGCCCAGGCCCAGCGCGCCTTCGAGATGATGTGCGAGCGCGCCGTGTCCCGGACCACCAAGGGCCAGCGGCTGGCCGACCTGCAGATGGTGCAGGAGAAGATCGCCGACAGCTGGGTGCAGCTGCGCCAGTTCCGGCTGCTGGTGCTCGAGACCGCGTGGCTGGCCGACCAGGGCCGAGACTGGCGCGAGATCCGGCTGCACGTCTCGGCGGTCAAGGCCGAGATGCCGAAGGTGCTGCACGACATCGCCGCCCGGGCGCTGCAGGTGCACGGCTCGCTGGGCCTGTCCACCGAGGTGCCCTTCACCGACTGGGTGGTGAACTCCTTCCACGTCGGCCTGGCCGACGGGCCCACGGAGGTGCACAAGCAGGTGGTCGCGCGGGAGCTCCTCAAGGACGTCGCGCCGGCCGAGGGCGTGTTCCCGTCCTACCTCCGGCACGAGCAGGAGCGCCGGGCCCGGGAGCGCTGCGGCCTCGCGTAGCCGCCCCGCGCCGTGGCCGGTAGTGGGACACGCGGGCGACCTCGCCAGGGGGGCTCGTGCAACCGGAGCCGACCGCGTATGGTGCGAGCAGCCCGTTGTGACATTGACGTCAACTCCAGGAGTCGCTGTGCGCGAAGCAGTCGTCGTAGAGGCGGTCCGCACCCCG
>Ga0308176_10000432_pt1 | contig 26772 bp, 18 predicted proteins | sample PhyCR2_3_FD_203890 | JGI IMG/M metagenome (GOLD analysis project Ga0308176, IMG submission 203890) | Soil microbial communities from UC Gill Tract Community Farm, Albany, California, United States - DLSLS.C.R2 | ecosystem: Environmental > Terrestrial > Soil > Agricultural land | place: USA... | reverse complement strand
CTTCCAGTTAGCCAACGTAACGGTGGACGGCAGAACCTATCGCTGCATTTTGAAAGATTTGCAGTTTGACAAGGTGAGCGATGAACTGATTCACGTTGATCTGTTGGAACTCGTAGAAGACAAAAAGGTAGTCGCGCAAATTCCGCTGAAATTCGTTGGTGCCGCTGCCGGCGTAAAAGCAGGCGGCCGTTTGGTACCGAAAATGAAATCGCTGAAAATAAAAACTTATCCCAAGTATTTGCGTGAACAAATTGAAGTGAACGTGGATGCGTTGGAAATTGGCGGCAACCTGCGTGTGGAAGACGTAAAAGACGAGAATTATGAAATCATGAACTCGCCGCGTATTCCCATTGTATCGGTTGTTACCACCCGTGCTTTGCGCCAGGAAGAAGCCGCTACGGCTTCGGCCCCAGCCAAAGCTGCGCCGGCCAAAGCTGCGCCGGCTAAAAAATAATCACGGATTTCGCGGATTGTTTCAGATTTCACCGATTCGCAAAAGATTTAAAAGGATTGCTTCAACCGGGCAATCCTTTTTTATTACCGGCGATTGCCTTTCAGAAGGTTTCGCAGATATTTGAAAGCCGCCTATCTTGCGCAACGCATTTACACACCGGTGTTTTGCCAATGAAAATGCATTGGATTCCTTCGGAAATAAATCTGCGAAATCTTTAAATAAATCAGTTTAATAGCGATGAAATTTTTGATTGTTGGTTTGGGAAACGTAGGGGCCGAATACGCACACACACGCCACAACATCGGCTTCGATGTGGTGATGGCCTTTATTACAAAGCACGGCGGGCAGTTGCGGCAGGACCGGTTGGCCTACGTGGCCGATGTACGTTGGAAGGGGAAAATATTTGTGTGCATTTGTCCAACAACCTTTATGAACCTGAGCGGTAAAGCCGTGAAGTTTTGGATGGACAAAGAAAAAGTCCCGCTGGAAAATATTTTGGTAATTGTGGATGACGTAGCCATTCCGTTAACCAAAATCCGTATTCGTTCCGGCGGCAGCGACGGTGGCCACAACGGCTTGCGCAGTCTTCAGGAATCGCTCGGAACAACCGAGTATCCAAAGCTGCGTTTTGGCATCGGAAACAACTACCCAAAAGGAGCGCAGGCGGCTTTTGTTTTGGGCAAATGGTTAAAGGAAGAAGAGCCATTGGTAAAAAAGAAAATTGAGGTCTGCGTGGATGTGATTGAAACCGTTGCCACAGCCGGCATTCCCAATGCCATGAACAAATTCAACAATCTGGAAATATCGCTATGAGGATAAAAATTAATTCGTTTACTTTGGTAAACCAACTTGCTTAGCAAACCGCGTACTATCCAATCCCTCCTCTGCTAAAGCCCGAAATATAAAGGATAAACAATGCCGCCTAAACGGGATCAGTATCCTTGTTATTTACCATAAACCTAAATAAGTATGAAAATTTTTTGCGTCGGACGCAACTACTCCGACCACGCCAAAGAACTGAAGAATGAGATTCCCGATGAGCCGGTTATTTTCATGAAGCCCAAGAGCGCCTTGCTTCAGCCGCACACGCCGTTTTATTACCCCGAGTTTACCAACGAGCTTCATTACGAATGCGAACTGGTGCTGCGCATCTCAAAAAACGGCAAATACATCCAGGAGAAATTCGCCAATAAATATTACGACGCCGTTACCACCGGCATTGACTTTACAGCCCGCGACATTCAGAACGAATTAAAGCAAAAAGGCCTGCCGTGGGAAAAGGCAAAGGCTTGGGACAATTCGGCCGTTATCGGCAAATGGGTTCCGTTTGCCAACGTTAAAGACCGAAATAAAATCGCCTTTTCGTTGTTTAAAAACAAAGAGAAGGTTCAGGAAGGAAATTCGGAAGAAATGATCTTCGACTTCGATTACATCGTGTCTTACATCTCCAACTTTTTTTCCATCAACATCGGTGATTTAATCTTCACCGGCACACCTGCCGGTGTGGGCGAGATTGTAGTGGGTGATGAAATTGAAGCTTTCATGGATGAGCAAAGCATGATGACACTTGAAGTGAAATAATCTTCCCTGTTCCTGAAGGGAAGGTTTAGACCGGAGAAAGTTTATAACTCTCAATCATTCCTTTAATCAAATCATTCAAACCAGAAGCAAGTGCTTCTGGTTTGTTTTTGTTACACTTCTGGAGGCTTCGTGAACAGGTAAAACAATAACTTGCGTTTCCAAATTGACCTAACGAATGCTTGAAAACAAAGAGGAAAACAACAGCCTAAGTCTCCCCTTTGGGGAGACAGGAGGAATGGACAGAAACTTGCTCCTTCGTGCTTATCGGTTAATGTACAGTGCGAAACTGATGGCCGAAACTTACGAGGCGAATCGTTCTATCACCAAATACGTTCACTCCACTTCCCGCGGCCACGAAGCCATTCAATTGGCTACTGCTTTTCAGTTGCTCCCGCAGGATTGGGTCAGTCCTTACTATCGTGATGAAAGCCTGTTGTTAGGTATGGGCTGGTCGCCGTACGAATTGATGCTGCAATTGCTAACCAAAGCAGACGACCCTTTCACCGGCGGGAGAAGCTATTATTCTCACCCAAACTCAAGATCTGAAGACAAACCAAAGATTATCCATCAGAGCAGCGCCACCGGTATGCAGGTGATACCCACAACGGGTGTGGCGCAGGGAATACAATACAGCGAAAGAATCGGCAATCGGCCCCTTCGACAAACTCAGGAGGCAATCAGCAATGAAGAAAAACCGATTGTTCTCTGTTCGTTGGGCGATGCAAGCGTAACCGAAGGAGAAGTGAGCGAGGCTTTGCAATTTGCAGTGCTCAAACAATTGCCAATCATTTATCTGGTGCAGGACAACGAATGGGGCATCTCCGTTTCGGCCGAAGAAGGCCGTGCAATGGATGCTTACGAATATGCTGAAGGCTTTAAGGGCCTCAATAAAATTCGCGTTGACGGTACTGATTTTTTTGAGAGTTACAACGTCATGCAAAAGGTGATTGCCGACGTGCGAGAACACCGCAGGCCCTGGCTTGTTCACGCAAAAGTTTGTTTGCTCAATCACCATACCAGCGGTGTGCGAAAAGAGTTTTACCGCAGCGAAGAAGACCTGGCAAAACACGCATGCAACGATCCTTTTGTTAAGTTCAAAGAATACATTGTTGGCGATTTTGGCGAAGACTATGTAAAGCTGATGGAAGTAGAAGTGGCGGCAGAAATTAAAGAAGCATTTGAACGGGCCGTTGCCGCACCCGATCCCGATCCTTCCACCGTTGCCGAGTACATTTTTGCACCGACACCCATCACCGAAGAAAGCGGCGAACGTTCGCCGCAAGGTGCTGAAAAAGTGCTGATGGTGGATGCAGCCTTGTTTGCCATCCGTGAGTTAATGGAAGATCACAATGAATGTTTGCTCTACGGGCAAGATGTGGGCAAACGCCTGGGCGGTGTATTTCGCGAAGCGGCAACGCTGGCAGAAAAGTTTGGTGAGAACCGTGTATTTAACACGGCAATACAGGAAGCTTATATCATTGGTTCAACGGTAGGTATGAGTGCCGTTGGCTTGAGGCCAATTGTTGAAGTGCAATTTGCCGATTACATCTATCCCGGCTTTAATCAACTTGTAAGCGAAATTTCTAAATCCTGCTATTTGTCATGTGGCAAATTTCCTGTGTCCACCATCATTCGTGTGCCTATCGGTGCTTATGGCGGCGGCGGACCTTATCACAGCGGCAGCGTGGAAACAACCTTGTTGAGCATTAAAGGAATCAAGATTGCTTACCCAAGCAACGCGGCCGATATGAAAGGTTTAATGAAGGCTGCATATTGCGATCCCAATCCCGTTGTGATGCTTGAACACAAAGGACTTTATTGGAGCAAAGTGCCGGGCACCGAAGAAGCAAAAACAGTCGAGCCTTCAAGAGATTATGTTCTTCCGTTTGGCAAAGCCGCCGTTGCTTTAAAGGCAAGCGACGATGCGGTGTTCAACGGCGAATCAGTTTGCGTCATCACCTACGGAATGGGGGTGTATTGGGCAAAAGCGGCCGCAAAAAATTTTGATCAGCAAATTGAAATCATTGATTTAAGAACCTTGTTCCCGCTTGACGAAGAGACCGTTTTTTCCACCGTAAAAAAGCACGGCAAATGTTTGGTGTTAACCGAAGAGCAGCAGAACAATTCTTTTGCAGAAGCATTGGCAGGACGCATTGCAAAAGCTTGCTTTGGTTGGTTAGATGCGCCTGTTGACATATTGGGCGCCTTAAACTTACCGGCCGTTCCTCTCAATACAGGATTGGAAGCAGCAATGTTGCCAAATGCAACCAAGGTAACAGAGCGTTTGCGGGAGCTGTTGCAATATTGATTCAGCGACAATGGAAATTAGTATGCTGCTTTTTGTTCTTTTTCAAAAGCATCTTTCAGCGTTTGCGCGGCGGCTAAAGATTCCAACATAATCACCGGAAAATCGCTAGCCATTTTTTGGCCGGCGCTGGTCCTGTAAAACTTCACAAGCCGTTTTAATTCGGCATAGGAAAAACGGTTGCGGTAAAGCCAGATGGTGGCGTTGTCAAGCCAGCGCCTGCCGTTTCCGGCGGTGAAAAAGTCTGCAAGTTTTTTCTGCACGTCCGCGGGTGTTTCGCCTTTTTGCCGGTCTTCTTCCAGCTTAAACGCAATGGCTTCGTTGACGTTAAAACCGCCGCGCAGCTTTCGCAGTTCAATAATCTTTTGCGTGATTTTATCGGCCGGCGGCGAGGTTGTGTCGGGCTTGTAGGTGCTGACTTCTTTCATGATTCTTTCAATGCCTGCAAAGTCTTGCGTATGCTTTGCCGTGTCGGCGCTTTGTTGTGCAGATGCAAACCCGGCAACAAAGAATTGCAGGATTATAAAGACAGAAGCTGTTCTCATTTACAGAAGATAAACGATTTTATTGAAGTGTCGCAATTGTTTTGTTGCAGCGTTGATTACATAACCCTCGTAGCGTAAAATGAAATTAACCTCATTCGCTTATTTCTCCGGTCAACGAAGAAGCGAATAAGGTTGAATGCAAACACCTTCTTCTACAAAGATTATAAGGTTTGCGCGGCTGTGGTCATGCAATCGAAACCTTCTTGCCCGTTCGTGCCGCTTCGTAAATGGCCTGCATGATTTTAATGTCTTTCAATCCTTCTTCGCCGGTAATATGCGATGGTAATTGTTTGCCGGTCAACAACACTTTTGCGATCTCATCGCACTGAACTGCCTGTTGATTTGTTTCGGGAAAATGCAATTCGCCTTTGCTTGTTTTGCCCTGGAACGGACCGTAACTAATCGCCGGGCTCAATTCGAAGCTTCCGTTATCCGCCGAAGCATACAAGCGGTCAATGCCGCAGTTGTAGGTGCTGGTGCAATTTGCCAATGCACCCGACGGAAAATCCAGTTGCCACGTGACCGATGTTTCCACTTCTTTAAACAAATCAGGATCGGTCACAGGGCCAAATTGCGCCGTTACCGAAAGCGGTTCTTCGCCCGTGATGTAGCGGCTTGCCTGCACGCAGTAAATGCCCACGTTCATCAACGGACCGCCGCCGGCTAATGCCTTCTTTAACCGCCATTCGTTCGGGTCGCCGGTTTTGTAACCAAGTGATGCTTCTACCAAACGCACCTGTCCAAAAACTTTTTCCTGCCCAAGCCTTTTCATTTCCATGTTGTACGGTTCGTAATGTAAACGATAGCCAATCGCCATTTGCAAGCCGGCTTTTTTGCAGGCGGCAATCATTTCTTCGCAATCGGCAACGGTGATTGCCATGGGTTTTTCCACAATCACTTGTTTGCCGGCTTCTGCGGTGCGTATCGCAAATTCTTTGTGCATCGAATTGGGCAAGACGATGTACACCGCATCAATGTCTTTGTTATTCTTAATGCTGTCGAAATTTTGATAGTTGTAGATGTTTGCATCGGGAATGTTGTAACGTTTTTTCCAGTCAACGGCCTTTGACGGCGTGCCGGTAACAATGCCGGCAAGGCGGCAGTATTGTGCTTCCTGCAAGCCTTCGGCAAGATAGCCGGCGTAACGTCCCAGTCCAACAAGCGCAATGTTTAGTTTCTTGCCATCATGCACCGTGTTTTTATTTTTACAGGCCGCAGTAAATGATGGCAAGGCCGCGGCAACAGCGGTCACACCAACAGCAGCGCTTGTGCTGTGCAGAAAATGACGTCGCGAAAACTTTTTCATGGTTTGATTTTGAAGATCGGTGACGCGTTAACCTTCTTTCTCCACAACAACGGCCGTTCCGTAGGCTAACACTTCGGTAAGTCCGCTCATCACTTCGTTTGCGTCGTAGCGCATGTTGATGATGGCGTTGCAACCCATCTCGCGGCCGTGCTTTATCATGAGTTGCAAAGCGTCTTCGCGGGTTTGTTCGCACAGTTGGGTGTAGATGGCGCTTTTGCCGCCGAAGAGCGTCATGAAGCCACCGGCCATGTTGCCCAATATGCTTCTTGATCTTACGGTAATGCCCCGAACCAATCCCAATTGTTTTGTAACACGATAGCCTTCCAGCGAGGTGCTGGTAGTGATGAAAATTTGTTCGTTCATGCAAAGGGTTTTAAGCGTGAATGATTAAAGTTCGGATGAAGGAAAGAAGATTCCTAAAAATGGCGATTGCCGGTTGTATTCTGCGGATGAATGAGCGATTTGTTGCAATACGTGGCAAGGTTAAATTCCTGCACGTTCATGGAGAGGATGGAAAGGTTCGGAAACAGTTCATTTAATCGTTCAATCATCTTTCTTGAAAGTGCTGCTTTTTGTTCGGTGCTGCAGCCTTCCATGATGTGTGCGAAGACGTGAAGGAAATCTTTTTTGTTTTCGCCCAGCTTGTAGAAGGTATAAGGATTGATGCGGACCTTGATGTCGTGTTTTGCAAACAGGCCCGTTGCTTCCGCAACGTTGTAAATCGCCTGTATGATCTCTTCGGGTGTTCGTTGCGTGAGTACGTTTTCGGAACAGTCAATGATAAAATGCGGCATGGTTGGTTGGATTTATTTGACGTGGAGTTAGCGGTTAAGCCAACCTTCTTGCTTCGTTGGTAAGTAAACCGTGAGCTATTCGTCAAGAAAATTGTTCAGTATGTCAGCGAAGTAATCCTGGTTCCATTTTCCGTTGTCCACGCATTCGGCTGTGCCGAGATAAGTGCCGTGTTGGCCTGGAAGAATAACCAGTTGGGCACCGGGGAGAATGCGGTACATTTCAACGGCGTGTTCAACACTCCCAACGTCGTTGTTTGCGTTAACAATAAGTGACGGCGCGTTGATTGACTTCATCTGTTCATCGTTCCAGCCTTTGAAAGATTTCATTCTTTGCACGTCTCTGTTAAACATGTTCAGGAACGCCTTCTCGTCGTTGTTCACGCTTAAGAAACCTTCCTTCAATGCGGCAGGCATCACGTCAATGGTGGCGGAATCAAAACCTCCCCAAAACTGCGGTACCGCCGCACTGCGTTTGTAAAAGGCCGAGGCAACGACCATCTTGTTAACGAGGGCCGGATGGCGAAGCGCCATTTCAATCAGGGTTTGGCCGCCGTTGCTAAAGCCCAAAAAATCCGCTTTCGGAATTTGCAAATTGCGCAACAGTATTGCGATGTCATCGGCATCCTGTTCAAAGCTTAAAGCGGTAGCGCGGTCGCCGGTGCGGCCGTGTGCCTGCAAGTCCATGGCCACAATTTGCCGATGCTTTGCAAGCAGTGGAATGAGGTTGCCAAAAGAGGTTTGCAGCGTGGAGCCGCCGCCGTGAATGAGCACCAGCGGCTTGCCTTGCCCGTAAATTTCGTAATACATTTTAAGGCCGTTCACGTCGGAATAACCGCTTTTGAAATTGCTCTCATTCATTTACAAATCGTTTGAAGGTTACCGTTTTGGTTTTATAAAGATGACGGTAAAGTTTGATTTTGACGGGTTGTGCGCATCATAAGTCGCTTGTAAAGTTTATATCCAACAAAGACCACTACAACAACATCAACGACATGCCAAATATTTAGAGCCACATATGCATACCTGTCAAAAGTGTTCATACTTTTCCAACTCCAGTACTCACCTTTGGAAGCGTCATAGTTGTCATCGTAGCTCATTAAAAGCAGGCCAAGAACGATGTAAACAAGAATATCGGCTGCAAATAAAGCAATCCAATAGATGACATCAATGAACCTTATTTTAAACCTACTCATAATCATTTGTGGTCAGTCCAATTTCAATTAGCTCGTAGTCTTTGGCTGGACGTATTTTGCCTTTTGTATTGCAGTGTGGGCAGGCTTCAGGTTCAGTCGTTGAAACAGTGGCCAGCGATATATCAAATGGATTGCCGAATGTTGCTCCTTCCTCTTCACAAACGGCTATTACCTTATGGCAATTGTCACAGGTACATAAAGCCAGATAACCTTGACCACAATTCGGACACATTTTTTTGAGTTGCCATACAGGAGAGTCTATGTACATTTTCTCTTTAAAGTTTTGGAACTGCTTCAGTTGCGCACAAGGCGTTCATTAGCGTACTTTCTTGCTCCAAACGTAACTAATTTTCAATCCCAAACGAAGCAAGAAAGTTCATTGCCGAATAATGTTCTGAACGTACAAGAGTGCCCTTCGACAAACTCAGGATAAACTGCAACGAAAGCCGATAGTAGCACCGCAGCCGGCCACAAAAAAGCACCCCTTTTTCAGAAGTGCTTTTATCAATCAAACAAAACACGAAAGCTTTAAAACGGATAGCCGATTGCGAGGTTGAAAATCAGGTTGTCTCTTCGCCAGGCTGGGTCGCCAAACTTCACATCGTTCAGCACCCAGCGGTTGCCCGGCGTTTGCCAGGGCTTGCGAATGGGAAAGGCAAGATCAAGGCGAATCACGAACAATTGAATGTCCACTCTTATCCCCACGCCGGCGTCCATCGCCAACTGTTTCAAAAACGCCGAGCTGATGGTGGCGCCGGGTCTTGTGGAGTCGTTATTGGCCAGCCAGATGTTGCCCGCATCCACAAACACGGCACCGTACAAAGGTCCCGAAATTTTAGGCCGCCACTCAGTGTTCAGTTCCAGTTTTAAATCACCCGTTTGGTCTGGAATATAGCCTTGCGAAGTTGGCAACGCTAAGTACGAACCCGGGCCTACGGTGCGGCTGCGGAAGCCGCGTAAGCTGTTGTTACCACCGGAAAAGTATTGTTTGATGTAGGGCAGTTGTCTTGAGTTGCCGTAAGGCAAACCATAGCCAAGAATAATGCGGTTGGCCCACGTAGTGCTCAAGCCCAGTCTGCGGTAATAACGACCGTCGGCTTCTACTTTTATGTATTGCGCAAACGGTACGTTGAACAATTTCTTGTCGGGCACCACCAGGCCCGCAAGGTTGCCGGAAATATCGCCAAGCAGGTTAAAGTAAAATGAGTTGATTTTTTGAAAACCCGCTGCCTGCTGGTTAATGTTCAGTTGGTAAGTTGAACCAAGAATAAACTGCTTGTCAATGATGTGGCGGTACACAAAGTTTGTGTCCACCAATTTTTGAAATGAGTCGTTTACGTTGCGCGGTTGCGCATAAGTGATGGCGATGGGGTAAAGCTCGTGCGATTTAATTGGCGACTCTTTCCACAGATAACCCAGGCCGCCGTGAAAGCTGTTGAGCGAGTAAAGTCCACTTCGTGTAAGTTGTTCATAGCCCAATTGAATGTTGGTTCGCGGCACGTAGGCGCTCTTGCTTTTCATGTGAAAGAAAGGCGCCACAAAACGCGGGATGGCAAAATTGATTTCGCCGCCAAGCCGAAACGTACTCACACCCGAGAAGGAACCGGCAAATTGCGCTTCGGTACCGGCATACACACGAAGGTCCATTTGCTCACCGGCGCGGAAGGCGTTGCGGTGCGTAAAGCCAATGGTTATTTCACTCCCGTTCATGTTGTTGCTTCTTGTTTCAGCGCCAATCTCGGCACGAAGTGCTTTTTCGGGGAAGGGTGTGAGATAATAATACGCGTTGAGCTTTGGCGTGTCGGAGGACACTTTTTCAAAACGGTTTTTTACAAACTTGAACACGTTCAGGTTCATTAACCGCAGAAGCGTTTTGTTGTGGTCAGTGCGGTTGTACACATCTCCGGGATGAAAGGTCATCACGTTGGTAAACAGCTTGGGTTTGAATTTTCCCAATGGATCAATGATGTGAAAGCCTTCGTACAACTGCCCTTCGCTGTGCGCCGTATCTCTTCGGGCACTGTTCAGGCTATAATTGCTGTAGACGTAAACATTGTTAATGCGGTAAGATTCCTGTGCCTGCGCCGGCGTGGTGGGCTTTACCACTATCCGCATTCCAACTTTGTAATCTTTTGCATAGGTGCTGTCCACTTTCACCAGCAGGTATTCGGGGCTGAAATAATAATAGCCTCTTTCTTTCACCAGGGCATCAATGCGATCGCGTTCGCCTTTGATCAGATCAAGGTCATACGGCGCACCCACTTTCAACAAGGTGTTTTTACTGATGGTGTCAATGACCGCCGACAGCGGCGTGGTGTCCTTCGAAAATTCCACCGACGCAATGTGGTACTGCGGGCCGGCGTTGGCCGTATAAGTGACGCTTGCTTTTTTCTTTTTCCAGGTTGAATCGGCGCTTACCATTGCGCCAAAGAAACCTTTGTTCTGCAGATGGTTTTGCAGCAGCGTTGTGTTGGCGCTCAAACTTACGCTGCTGGCCAAAACGGGCGGTTCGCCCAGGCGTTGCTGAAGATTGTGTTTGAGGCCTTTTGTTTTTGTGGTATAAAAGAAATTCCAAAGCAAAAGCTTAAACGGAATGCCGAGGAAACGGCCGTTTGGCCGGGGCCGCGTAAGGCCCGTTAAGTCTTCGAGCAACACTTTTTTTTCTTGCTTGCTTGTGTTTTCTGCGTTCAATTTCACGTTTGCTCCGGTGTACAAGGCATCGCCTTCGGGTATGTGTTTCGTAGCGCTGCAAGCCGTGAGAAGAATAAGCAATAAACAATATGCAAGGGGCAATGAACGGTTGATGATTTGTGATTTTAGATTTGAATTTTGCTGATTGCCGTTTGCCGTTTGACAGTTTCTTGCAGCCAATTGCTGATTGCCAATTGCTGATTGCCGATTGCCGATTGCTCGTTGCTTCCTCATGGATTGGGTTCTTTTTGGTTATCTCTGTTAACGACTCTCTTCCGTTTGCGGAACAGATCCGCGAAACGGTCGTAATCAAGGGTGATGATGAAGCGCAATCCGGTTTCGATGATGTAGCCGTCAACCACACCGAAATAGTCGTTCTTGCGGTAAGCCCGCAGCATGTAGCGGCCATCGCGGCTCAACTGGTAATTGACGGCAATGTTGCCCGCAATGTTGTTGCTTTGCTGGCCCGTTTGCTGCGGTCCTTCCAATTCAAAATTGCTGCCTACGGTTACCGTGAGACGGTCGTTAAGCAAGCGCTTGCTTAAGCCTACATTCAAGTCTGTACGGTTGCGGCGTTCACCCGTCGTGTAATCGTCGGTAGAAGCAATGTCGAAGTTGAGGTCGACGCCCTGAATTAAGTTTTGCGCAAGGCCGTTCAGTTGTTCGGTCAATAATTTGCTAACGCTTTGCCTTGCCAACGCACCCGCATCAAAGCCACCGCCGCTGCCGCTGCTTTGGAAAGGATTCTCACCCACAAAACGGTTCAGCAACAAAAGCGCAAACACTTGTTTGTTTAACTCCGAAGGCTCTTGCCGCAATTGCGCCAGCCGCGTTTCCACGTTGGTAATAATGTCCGACGAGACGTTGTAGTTTTTGTCTTCGGGCAACACAATGTCAAAGGTGATTTGCGGCTTCATCAACTCACCCTGCATGTCGAGGAAAACCTGGAAGGGAAGTTTTTGCAAGTAGGTGTTGCGAATGGCCTGGTTGGAAGCCGAAATATAATTGCTCACCAAATCGAGCGGCGCGGTGTTGGCGACGTAAATGGCTTTTACGTCCAGCGAAGCGTCGGTGGGTTCGCCGTTCCAGGTGATCTTGCTGCCTTTTTCAATATCAAATTTTCGTTGCAGAAAATTGTACGTGAGCTGGTACGAGCCCTGGTCAATGGTGTAGGTGCCGGTAAGGTTTACTTTGCCGCTTGGGTCAATGCCCGCGGTCATGGCTGCGTCGCCTTGCAAAGCGACAAAATCACCGTTGGCTTCGTCAATCACGATGTTGAATTTTGCTTCTTTCTTAATGGTAAGATTTGTTGCAATGTCGTAGCCGATCAAAGCGGTGGCTTTGTTCAACGAATCGTAATTGGCGAGAAAGAGCGAATCCGCGCCGGGGTTGTCAAAGTCCACAAACTCTACCACGCCTTCACGCGACACCACACCGGGATCGGTTTGCGGAACGACAACGGTAAAGTCGGTGCCTTCGTCCACCGTCAGGTTGCCGTCCACTTTCGGTGCGGCTTCCGTGCCGGTGATGTGCATGTTGGTAGTGATGAAAAGGTTGCCGTAATAAATCTCGCCTTGTTTTTTCGAAAGACTGATGGCTCTAAAGTGCCGGCCTCTTATGGTAAGATCAAAATTGTAATTGATAAAGTTTGTTGTGCCCACAAGTCCGTTGATGTTGATGGGCGTGTTGGCCGAATCGCGCACCGAAAATTTGTTGAACTCAAGTCCCTTGTTGCTTACCAGCACCAGCGATTCATTATCTACCCGCAACGGGCCGCCAATGGCAAGCGTCGAAACGGCTACGTTATCGAAATTGATTTTGCCGTCAATCACCGGCGCGGCCGTTGTGCCGCGCAGCGATACGTTGCCGTTCACAGCACCGGATGCCGAGGTCACAAAATCTTTCAATGCACCTTCAAAAGTTCCCATCTCCAAACGACGAACGGCAAGGTCAAGGTTCAGCGCAATGTCTTTGCCTTGCGGTTCGGCGTAGCCTGTAATGGCCAGGTCGTTGCCTCTGCCGGTAAGCGTTACATTGGCATTGTAACGGGTACCGGTGGAACTCACTTTCGCGTTCAAATTACCCAACGTGTCTTTGCGCAGGCTTAAATCACTCACGGTTAAATCGGTTGTGAATAAAGGCTGTTGCATAAGGTTGGTGAACGTGGCATTGCCGTTAATCACGCCGTCAACCAAAACGGAATCTGATTTAATAAAACCTGTGATGGTAGCTATGCGAAAGTTGGTAAATCGTGCTTCCAAGGGTTGCGATGCGCCGCTACCCGGCAGGCTTTGAATGGTGAGTTGTTGGGCCCCTTTCGCCAGCGTAAAATCGTTTGCCGTTATGGCCGTCTTGCCAATCACGATGCGGTTGTTCGGCGTTACCGTCCACGGTTCGTAATTCAGGCGAAGGCTGTCTGAATTCAGATGAAGAGTCATGTCGCCGCTCACCGGCATCGCTACAAGCCCGCTTAAAAAATATTTTTGCTTTTGTGCTTTGTCATCAATGCCCACGGAGAAGTTGATGTTGTTGTTCATGGCCGTGGCGTTGATGGTTGTTTTGTAAATGTCAAACGAACCACCGGTCTTCAGGCGATCAACGGTTCCGTTTGCGTGTAAGCCGCTGGCATCGGTAAACACGTTTGCTTTCAGGTTGCTGATCTCATTTGTTCCGTAAACGATTGAAGGCGCAGTAACAGTCGCCTGCAAGCCTTGCCCTGTTGCCAACGTGCCTTCGGCATGAACGTTATCGGCCTTCTTTAAATCAGGAACAAAGGCTACCAATGCCGGTGAATAAATTAAATCGGCGGTAAAGCGAATGTTGTACGGCGCCAGCGGCCTGTTACCTGCCGGCGTGCCGGTGTTCCAATACGGCGAGATGTTGTTCAAAAAGATATCACCCAAATCGGTCAGTTTGTACTGGCCGCGCAACTCCGCACGAACAATGTCGCTGTTAAGCGTAATGAAAGTTTCGCCGTCGTTGCCCGCTGCAAGTGAAACTGAATCCAGCACAAGGCGATTGGTGCCTGCAACGACAAGGCCTTTTGTAATCAAAATGTTTCCGGCCAGTTTATCGGGATTGATGCTGGCAATGTCGCCGGTTATTTTTCCACGGAAGATTAAAGGTTCTGTAGCAAATCCAAGCTTGTCGGCTTTCACGCTGTCAATCATGCCGTCAATTTTGTACGGCCCGTAAGCCGCGTAATCGCCGCTGGCGGTTAAGGAGATGGCTGCGTTCGGGTCTTTCACATTTGCGTGAACATTGAAAGCCGTTTTATTCAACGAGCCATTCAGGTTAATGTTGCGGTAGTTGTAATGATTGTAGCCAACGGAATTAATGTTCGCCGAAAATTTTGTGTTGATGGTATTGGGTGTAATGCCGTGGCCTGTTGCGGTAAACCGTCCGGTTAGATTTCCAATCGTCCCTTGTTGTTTTAAAATTTTTCCGAGTTGAAGATTCGACGCCAGCACTCTTGCGTTGTACGACATTGCCGCTGGATTCATTAAGTTGGCGAAACTTCCGTCAAGCACTACGTTGCCATCTGTTGTATTAACGTTGAGTGTTGTATTCAATCGCCCCGCATTGCCGCTGATGTATCCGGAAGCATTGATCGTTTGCGGTAAACTTAGCGGCAGTGATTTCAGGCTTGAGCCTGCAAACAAAGCAAGGTCGTTCTGGTTTGTTGTAAAGCGGCGGATGGTAAAATTGCCGCCGGCGTTGTTCGGGTTTGTAAGACCGCTCAACGTGCCGCTGGCATCAAGATGCGTGGCCTGCAAACCGTCAAATTTTAAGCTGGCAACGTTCATCCGGTCCATTGTTCCTTTGGCTACAAGGTTCATGTGCCACACATCGTTCGGGTTATGCAAAGCCGGTTGCGAACGAAGCTGCGGCGCAAAGGTGAGAATGTCTTTCACCTGCACGCGGCTATCGGTTACATCAATGTCAAACACGGTGCGTTCAAAATGTTTGCTTAGTTCATCAAGCGAAGCGTATTGCAACACGAGGCTGCGCTTTAATTCCGTGCCCGGTGTTTTGATCAGCAAATTTTTTAAGTAAGATTGATGATTGGCGTATAACAAATCACCGTGAACCTCATTCAACACGAAACCACTTTTTTCTTTGAAAGAACCTTTCGTGATTGTTGTGCCGGTTGAATCATTGTTCATGACAAAGTTGTCGGCGTACAAAGTCAGGCTATCAAATTTGAGGTGACTGTAATCCATGCCGTAGTTCAGCACCGGTTTGCTGTCGTCGTTGAACACAACGTTGTTGTTGTCAAAGCGAACCTTGTCTATTTTAAAATCCCAACCTGCTGTGCTTTCGGCGGCTACTTCTTGCTTTGCTTGTTGCTTTACTACTTGTGCGCCCTGTTTTGCACCCATGCGAACATTGGCCGTGGTGTTGGCCAAATCCAATTCGTCCAGGTAAATTTTGTTGTGCTGCAGGTCAAGCAGCTTGCCATCCACTTTTAGTTTGCCGATGTTGATGTTTGAATAAATCGCTGACACGTCGTTGTTGTATTGAACAGAAACCTTTGAAACATCCAGCACGCCAAAATTCAAATGCATCGGTGATGGTGTTTGCGCTTCCTGTAAATCCTGCGACATTGGCTTGGGTTGCAAGAGCGGCGTCATTTGCTTCATGCGCACAACGCTGTTCCGCAGAATGAGCGTGGGAAAATCAAAGGTCTGCGTATAAGGATCAAGTGTGTCAATCGTGGTTGTTGCGTACCCAATCTTTGCAAACAGATCGTTGCCGGTGATGACGTCTTTGTACGTAACCGCAACGTTGTCCAGCGTTACGTCGCTCACATTCAGTTTCATGGGTGCGCCGGTGCTGGTGTCTTTTGTGGCGCCGCTGGTAAAGGCGTTTACAATAAACTGGTAATTGAAAACTGTGTCGGGCAAGGCACGTTTAATTTTTGCCGTTATGTTTTGTAGCTCGATGCCTTTGACTTCCACTTCGTTTGAAAGGAGTTTTAGAAAAGCCACGTTTGCTTTAATGGTGCCACCGGAAATCAAAGTGTCTTTTGTCTGGTCTTCGATGTAAACGTTTTGCAGTGCCACATTGCCCGAAAGGCCGAAAGAAATGCGGCCAATCTGCACCCGCGTGTGCAATTTGTTTTGAAGATAATTTTCAACCTTGCCCGTCAGAAATTTTTGCACGGGTGGCGTGAGTAGGAGTAAGAAAATGACGATGACAAACAGCAGCAGAAACAGAACCGTCTTGGCAACGATCCGTGCAATGCGCACAGGCAAACTTCTCTTCGGTTTTTCTGTTTTGGGTGCTTGATGTTTTTCTTCTTGCATGGGCGATAGTTAAGGCGTGGCTCTTGTTACGTGGCAAATAACATTCCCTCAAACAAGCTGAGCGAATTTTTGGGCAGATAAATCAATTACACAGATGAACGCCTTGTTCGCCAACTGCTCTTATCCATTTCCGTCCATCCTTGTAGAAAATGTTCTACAAGGATTGACGGCGGACTTGAAACAAATGAGACAGATCATTTTGTTGCTGAACGTCATCATTTCTTAATAAAATGTGATTGACTAAAAGGCTGAATCATCGCAACTTTGACGCAAATTTTAACTCATGAGAAAAAAGAACGCTTTCCTTTTGATTGCTTTTCTTTTGGTCTCTTTTGTAAACGTCTTTTCTCAGGAAACTACCTCTGAGCTGCAAGGGGTAGTGACCGGCGAAAACGGACAGGCGTTACAAGGGGCCAGCGTTACAGCAATCCATTTGCCTACGGGCACGAGGTACACCACTTCTACGCGAAGTGACGGACGTTACAATTTGCCTAACGTTCGTGTGGGTGGCCCTTACGAAGTGACCGCTACTTTTGTGGGCTTTCAGCCATCCAAACAAAGTGACATAACCCTCTCCCTCGGTACGGCTTATAAAGCCGACTTCAAATTGATTTCCTCCGCTGGCAACCTTACGGAAGTCACGGTATCGGCAACCCGCAGCGACAAGGTTTTCAGCCGCAGCCGCACGGGCGCAGCCGAAGTAATTACCCGTTCACAAATCGAGCGTTTGCCAACCGTTAGCCGCAGCTTGCAGGAATTGACCCGTTTGACGCCTTCGGCCAACAACACACCGTTTGGAACTTCGTTCGGCGGCCGCAGCTCATCGTACAACAACCTTACAGTGAACGGCGCCTCATTCAACAACACTTTTGGCCTTTCCGGTACGCTGGGCGGACAAACCAACTCACAACCGATTTCGCTTGATGCTCTGGACCAGGTGCAGGTGAACATTGCTCCCTATGATGTAACGCTTGGTTCGTTCACAGGCGCGGGCATTAATTCGGTTACAAGAAGCGGCACCAACAACTATCACGGTTCGGTTTATTATTATTGGCGTAATCCTTATTTAACCGGAACAAGAGTAGGAACGGTAACATTGGCCTCGCAGGATTTTAATTATTATACTACTGGTGCCAACCTCGGTGGCTACATCATCAAAAACAAGTTGTTTTATTTTGTAAGCTACGAAAGAGAAAGACTGGCGCAGCCTGCCACGAGCTTTACGGCAAGCCGCGCAGGCAAGCCAGCCGTTCCGGGTGCTGTATCACAGGCCAACGGTGATACGCTGGATGCGTTGCGCAACTTCCTTGTATCAAAATACGGTTACGATCCCGGCCCGTATGAGAACTACAATTACAACACAAATTCTGACCGGGCTACGGTTCGCGTAGATTACAACATCAACAGCAAGAACACATTTTCAGTTAACTACTTTTACCTGAAGAGTAACCGTAACGTTGTGCCCAGCACCAGCGGTTCACTGTCAGGCGGACGTACAGCCAGCAACACGAGCATGCCGTTCTTTGCTTCGTCGTACGTCATCAACAATAATTTCAACATTGTGATTGCGGAGTTGAACACCCGCTTCTCCAACCGGTTGTCGAACAAAGTACAGGTTGGCTACAACCGTCTGCGGGACTTCCGTTCTTCGCCTGGTGGCATCTTCCCGCTGGTTGATATCGGAAACGGTTCGGGCAGCACCTATACGTCATTTGGTTACGAACCTTTCACGGCCTTCAACCTGTTGAACACGGACACGTATCAGTTCAACGACATCGTAAACTTGTTCAAGGGCAAGCATAATATCACACTTGGCACACAGAACACGTACAACAAATTTCGCAACGGCTTTGCGCCAAACTATTACGGTGCTTACCAGTTCCCAAGCCTTACAGCCTTTTACCAGGCAGCACTGAACGGTGCGCAAACCGCACAGCGTTACGAGTTGCGTTATTCCGCACGCAAAGGCGGCGAGTTCCCTTACGCAGATATCTCTGCTTTGCAATTAGGATTCTTTGCACAGGACCGTTGGAATGCCTCAAACAATTTTGTGTTGACGGCCGGCTTGCGTGCTGACCTTCCGATCTTCGGAAACAGCTTTGGCGACAACACGGTTGCTGATGCCCTGGTCTTCCGCAACGGCGTTACGATTAACACAGGCCGCAAACCAAAAACAGCTGTGTTGTGGAGCCCTCGTCTTGGCTTTAACTGGGATGTGAACGGAAACAAGACCGTGCAAGTTCGCGGTGGCTTGGGCGTGTTTGCCGGTGCGCCGCCGTTTGTATGGGTTTCAAACCAGGCCAGCAACAACGGCGTGGACTTTGGTTCGTTCGTAAAAACATCGGGTGTTGCGTTTAGCCCTGACGTAAACGCAAATCGTCCGGTAGGCGCGGCGGCAAACACGTCGTACAACCTGGCGGTAACAGACGAGAACTTTAAGTTCCCGCAAATTTTTAGAAGCAACCTTGCGGTTGACAAGAAAATTTTTGCCGACATCACCGCTACGTTGGAAGGGATTTATACAAAAGACATTAACGCGGTTTATCACCAAAATGTGAACCTGCCTTCAACGGGTATACCGCTGGTTGGTCCTGACAACCGCATTCGCTACACATCAACACAGATTTACAGCGGTGCGGGTGGCGCTACGCTGACCAATCCGAATATTTCTGATGCGATCCTGATGACGAACACGTCGAAAGGTTACTCGTACACCGTCACCGGTCAGTTGCAACGCAACGTAAACAACCTGTACACGATGGTGGCTTATACTTATGGAAAGAGCAAGTCTGTAAACGACGGTGGTTCGATTGCGCAGTCTATCTGGCGCGACCGCCCCGTAAGCGGAGACCCGAACGTACCGGAGTTGGGTTATTCAAATTACAATCAGCCGCACCGCGTGGTGGCCGCTGCTTATTATCGCCTTGCGTATGCAAAATACTTCGCCACTTCTATTGGCTTTACCTACGAAGCGGCCAACGGGGGCACAGCAAGTTATACGTACAACGGCGACGTAAACAACGATGCCCTTACCGGCAACGATTTGATTTACGTTCCGCGCAACCAAAGCGAAATTGTTTTGGTGGCCGATAACGCTTCCGATGCACGTTCCACTACGGTGCTCTGGAACCAGTTGAACGCTTACATCAACCAGGATCCTTATTTGAGTCACAGGAGAGGTTTGTACGCGGAAAGAAACGGCTTGATGCTGCCTTTCTACAAACGCCTTGACCTGAACTTCACGCAGGACTTTATGTTGCACACGGGCAAGCGCACCAACACCTTGCGCTTCACGGCTGACATTTACAACTTCGGAAACCTGATTAACAAGAACTGGGGCATCTTCCGCACCACCAGCCGCTCTTTGGGTTCGGGCAACAACTATTCGCTGCTGAACTTCAAAGGGATTATTTCCTCAGGCGCCGATGCCGGCAAGCCTTCGTTCTCGTTCCCGTATTTGGATGCAACGAATCAAATTCCGTTGACTAGCTCTTTCCAAAACAGCACGAGCCAGTCATCGCGTTTCCAAATTCAATTGGGCATTCGCTACATCTTTCAATAAGTGAATGGTGAATAGTCAATGGTGAATCAAGAACAGTGTTACAAGAAAAACCTCTCTGAAATTCAGAGAGGTTTTTTTATAGCGGATACCTATCAACTGGTCAGCCGATCAACTAATCAACTTTCACTTCGCCTACCATGTTTGCCGGCACCACCCATTGATCAAATTCTTCGGGTGTAACGTAGCCAAGCTTCACGGCCATTTCTTTCAGCGTTGTTCCTTCTTTGTGTGCCTTCTGCGCAATTTCAGCGGCTTTGTAATAACCAATCTTTGTATTGAGAGAAGTCACCAGCATCAGCGAATTGTCAACGTGCTTTTTAATGTTCTCTTCAATGGGCTGAATGCCTGCGGCACATTTATCATTAAACGAAACGCAGCCGTCGCCAATCAGTCTTGCGCTGTGCAGGAAATTATAGATCATCACCGGCTTGAACACGTTGAGTTCAAAATGACCCATTGAGCCGCCAATGTTAATGGCAACATCGTTACCTAACACTTGCGCGGCAATCATCGTCAGGGCTTCGCACTGCGTAGGATTTACTTTTCCCGGCATGATGGACGAACCCGGCTCGTTGTCGGGAATAAAAATTTCACCGATGCCGCTGCGCGGACCCGACGACAACATGCGGATATCGTTGGCAATTTTCATCAGGCTAACGGCTACTGTTTTCAAAGCGCCGTGTGCTTCTACAATCGCATCGTGTGCGGCCAGGGCTTCAAATTTATTGTCTGCGGTGCGGAAAGGAAGACCGGTTAATTGCGCAATGTGCTTTGCCACGTTTTCGGAATAACCTTTCGGTGTGTTGATGCCGGTGCCAACAGCCGTTCCGCCAAGTGCCAATTCAGATAAATGATCGAGTGTGTTCTTTATTGCTTTCAATCCGTGATCGAGTTGCGATACATAACCGCTGAATTCTTGTCCAAGCGTAAGCGGCGTTGCGTCCATAAAATGCGTGCGGCCAATCTTTACCACGTGCATGAAATCTTTACTTTTTTCCGCCAACGTGTTGCGCAACTTTTCAATTCCCGGGATTGTTGTTTCCACCAAAATTTTATACGCCGCAATGTGCATTGCCGTTGGAAAAGTGTCGTTGGACGATTGCGATTTGTTTACGTCGTCGTTGGGATGCAAAACTTTTTCTTTGTCTTCAAGCTTGCCCCCGTTTAAAACGTGTGCACGGTAAGCCACCACTTCGTTCACGTTCATGTTGCTTTGTGTGCCGCTACCGGTTTGCCAAACCACCAACGGAAAATATTCATCGAGCTTTCCTTCTAAAATTTCATCACAAACTTTGCCGATCAAATCCATCTTTTCTCTGGGCAGTACGCCGGCTTCGAAGTTGGTAATAGCAGCGGCCTTTTTTAAATACGCAAAGGCGCGAATAATTTCTTTGGGCATTCGGTTGATGTCCTGCGCAATTTTGAAGTTGTCAATGCTGCGCTGTGTTTGGGCGCCATAATAGGCGTCAACGGGCACCTGCACCTCGCCCATGGTATCTTTTTCGATGCGGTAATTTGACATGTCAATGTTTTGAGTGGCGCAAAGATAAATGCCGGGAAAAGAAAAGCTGCAGCGGACTCCTTCAACGCGAACGGCGCGGCAAATATTTGATCACCATATAAATTTCTGCGAAGCATTGGTTGTTTCAGCTTTTTCCGCTAAACTTGAATCGCTGTTTTCAACGTTGTTTGTCGCAGTGAATTTCTTTACAAAACTTAACCGGCTTATGTTTCCCGTCACTACCCTTTGCAAAAGGATTTTCGTTTTCTGCCTGTGCTTTCTTCCCGCCCTGTTTTCAGCAGCCCAGGAAGAACTCGTTCCGTTCGGACAGTTTCTATTGAAAGAAATGGACATGAAGGAATGCAATTTCGACAAAAGCGCCGATGCGGTTATTTTATTAAACGAGGCCGAAGCCCAGTACGATGAGCGCTTCAGGCTGATAACCGATCACCGCATTCGAATAAAAGTTTTAAAGCAAAAAGGCGTAAGGCACGGCGACGTAACGATTGGTTATGACAACGGTGAGGATATTATGAATATTGATGCCGTGGTAGTAACACCCGAAGCGAACAGCGGCATCATCACCAACACCCTGGACGAAAAACAAATTTTCAATCGCAAAGTGAACAGTAGTCGTTCGGTGTACACCTTTGCCTTGCCCAACGTAAAAGTGGGCAGCATCATTGACTATAAATATCAAAGCGTCACGCGGCGGATTACCGCCATCAGTCAATGGGCCTTTCAAAGTGATTTGCCGGTAGTGACGAGTTCCTTTTTGTTGTCGCCCATTCCCAATTCGGAGTTTGCCTACACGGTGCACAAAAGCGCAGAATACCCCATTCAGATTGGGGCCGATAAAGCCAACGCGAAATACCTTTTTGTAATGCACGACATTCCAGGGCTTCGCGAGGAAGTTTACACCGCCAGCACCGAAAACTTTTTGCAACGCGTCAATTTTCAATTTGCTTCTTATACCGATTATGAGGGTAAAAAAACGTATACATCTACGTGGAAAGAATTGACGAAAGAGCTTTTGGAGAACGAATCGTTTGGTACGCAGATAAACAAAAACCTTTCAGGTCTGCCGCTTTTAAAAACTGTGGCCTCCTTGTCTTCGCCCACGGAAAAGTTGAAAACGATTTACAATTATGTGCGGTCAAATTTTGAATGGAACGACGTACACTCCAGATACTGCCGGGATGGTGTAAAGGAAGTATGGGACAAAAAAAGAGGGAACACCGGCGACATTAATTTATTGCTTGTGAGCCTGCTGAAAAGTGCCGGCCTTGAAGCCTATCCATTACTGGTAAGCGAACGCGATAACGGCCGCATTGATACGACCTATTCTTTCTTTGATCAATTTAACGAAGTGGTTGCGCTGGTGCAGTGCGAGGGCAAGCAATACGTGTTAGACGGTACGCACAGCCGCACGCCTTTTTGGATGGTGCCCGCCGGTTTGTTGAACACCATCGGTTACACAGTGGATGCGAAGAAGAGCGGCTTTGTATATTTTACCAACCTGCCCGAACGCATGAGCGAAGGCATCATGCTGAACGGGGTTGTAACCAAAGAAGGCGAACTGCAAGGAACGGCCGTTGTGGAAAGCAGCGGTTATTCCAAACTGTCAAAAGAAAGTCATTGCGAAAAAGATACCGCTTGCTACCGAAATGCTTTGCTGGAACGCAATTGGTTTTTAAAGATTGATTCTTTTTCAGTTGACGGATTGAAAGATGATTCGGCGTCGCTGCGCGAGGAAACGGGTTTTCATTTCGCGTTGAAGAAAAGCGGCGATTATTATTTGCTAAACGCAAATCTTTTTACGGGCTTAAGCGAGAACCCTTTCACCACGCAATACCGCTTTGCCGACATTGATTTTGGCGCCAAATCCAGCCGCATCGTTTCGGGATCGTTTGAACTGCCCGCCAACTTCACCACCGAACCGCTGCCGCAAAACAAACGCATGATGTCGCCCGATCGCTCCATGTCCATAAGCCGCATGATTGAAAAAAGAGGCAACGTTCTTTCCTTCAAGTTTGTAATCATGGTTGACCGCGAATTGTACAAGGCCGATGAATACGACGCCGTGAAAGCTTTTTTTAAAGAGATGGTGGACGTATTGAACGAACCCGTTTTACTGAAATCAAACTAACCGTATGCTGAAACTGATTGCTGCCTTTCTTGCTTGTTTTTTGCTGTTTGAAACAAAAGCACAAGAGCCGCCACCGCCCATTTTTGCCAGCGTCCCCGATGAATTGAAAAAAGATGTCGATGCCGTGTGCAGGCTCGACGAAGCCGTGCTTAACATTCTTTCGCCCTCGGAATACATCTTAAAAGAACATCAAATCATCACGATACTGAATGCGGAGGGAGAATCGCACCTGTACCACGGGTATAGCATTAACAAATTTTACAAAGCGGAAAACATAGACATTAAAGTGCTGGATGCGTTTGGGCAGGTGATAAAAAAATACGACAAGAAGGATTTTGAAACGGCATCGGCATTCGAAAAGGGCACGCTTGTAACAGATGATAAAGTCATGCGGCTATACACGCCTGCGCCGTCTTATCCTTGCACAATTGACGTACAATGTAAATTTCACGCAACAGGTTATTTCCTGTTACCCGGTCAATACATTAATCAAAACCGCGTGGCCACCGAAGTTTTTCGCTTTGAGATAACGGTGCCCGCTTCGCTTGACATCCGGCAACGCACGGTGAACCTGAACGCAGCACCACAAATTGACGTTGTTGGAAACACGAAACGTTATGTGTGGGAAGTGAAAAACACAAAGGCAAAAAAGCTGGAAAGCGGTGGCTACGAGGCTGCTCGTTACCGGCCGTATGTGGAAATTGCACCGAACGAATTTTCGTACGACGGTTACAAAGGCGAGTTTCGCTCCTGGGCTGATTACGGCCGCTGGCAATACAAATTTTACGATGAAAAAACACCTTTCAGCGAAGACCGCATCGCCGACATAAAAGAACTGGTGAAAGGGTTGCACAATCGGCAGGAAATCATCACAACCCTGTATCAATATCTTCAGCACAACATGCGCTACGTGAGCATTCAGTTGGGCATTGGTGGACAAAAACCTTTTGCGGTAAGGTTTGTGGATGATAACAAATTTGGCGATTGCAAAGCCTTGACGAATTACATGCGTTACTTGTTGCAAACCGTGGGTATCACGGCCTATCCCGCTTTGATAAACAGTGGTTACAGCAGTCCATCGGTTGATCCCCAATTTCCAGACGATCCTTTTAATCACGTTATTCTTTGCATTCCCAATGATAAAGATTCCATCTGGCTTGAGTGCACAAGCCCGTACAACAAGGCAGGCGATTTAGGAACCTTTACCGAAAACAGAAAGGCTTTGCTTCTGACCGAGAACGGCGGCGTTTTGGTCAACACGCCCCGAAGTGATTATCGAACCAATACCTTTTGTACGAAGAGCGAAGTAACGATAAACGAAGACGGCGGCTCCACGGTTCAAAACAAAATCATTACAAGCGGTGAAGAATCTTTTATTTATCAACAGGTCTTTCAACTTAAAGAAGACGAACAGAAGCAATGGCTAATGAAAGCCTTACGTTACAAAAGTCCCGACGAAGTTTCCGTTTCTTCTCCCGGCGACAAGGTGCAAACCGGTTTGGTCATCATCCGCACGTACGAAAAGTTTTATGATTTTAAATCGGGCAATAAATATTTCTTTCCGCTTTGTGTCAACCGCCTGGCAACGGAGAGCATGAAAGTTGCAACAAGGGAAACGGACTATTTATTCGCCTACCCCTACGAAAGAAGCGATACTACCGTGTTTCAGTTTCCGCAAGGCTTTACGCCGGAGGCTGTGCCTGCCGACAAAGAACTTCAAACACCTTACAGCTTTTACAAGCGAATTTGCCGCTACGATGCGGTCTCCAATCAACTTACAACAGTAAGCACCGTTGCATTGAAGCAGCACGTCATTCCGGCTGCGGACTATCCGAAAGTGGCGCAGTTCTTCAATGACGTTATTGCGATAGAAGAAGAAAGCGTAATTGTAGTGAAGCAATAGGTTTGGTTCGTTTACAGCCGCAAAGCCTGCAACGAAAGAATTGCTTTCCCATAAGGCAGCCGCATCACTATTGTCCGCTTGGTTCGATTTTCGATTGAGGAACAAAGAAGCCAATTCCGGCGAATCAAAACGGGACGTAATGAAGCGGATAATTGTTGTGCTGATTATAATTTTTGCGGGATGGGAAGCGGCGGTATTTATTATCAGCCGAAACAACAAGGCTGGAGGAAGTATTTCCGTGACCGATAGTTTGCAGGCAAAAGCGCCGTTGTTGGACAGCGTTAAGCATGATAGCGTGAAAGCAGGCAAAGAATTGGACACTATAAAAGAGAATCCATTGCTTCTCCCAAAAGGTTCGATTGATACAAAAGCCGTGCAACCACAGCAGCTTGTTGACTTTGCAAAAACGTTAATTGGTACGCCTTATTTATACGGCTCTACCGATCCGTCTAAAGGTTTCGATTGCTCTGGTTTTATCACCTACGTTTTCAAACATTTTGATATTGTCGTGCCGCGGTCGTCCATTGATTTTACCCATGTGGGAAAAGAGGTCAGTGCGGCCGATGCGAGAGGCGGCGATTTGATTTTGTTTACCGGCACCGACAGCACCGAACGGTTTGTCGGCCACATGGGCATTGTGGTTTCCAATACCGATACGCTGCGTTTTATTCATTCCACATCGGGCAAACAACACGGGGTAACGATTACGCCGTTGAACACATATTACCAGGGACGTTACGTAAAAACGATACGTGTCTTTCCCTAAGGTTATCTGTTTTTAAACGTTGCCTTTCTTTTCTCTAAAAAAGCGCTTGTGCCTTCTTTCATGTCTTCGGTGGCAAAGCATTCGCCAAAGGCTTCTAATTCGGTTTGATAACCTTTATCGGTATAGGCTGCGTTGGCCGCCGCAATACATTTGCCCACGGCCAGCGGTGCTTTGGCAAGAATGACTTCTAAAATGGATTTTGCTTTGTTCAACAATTCATCTTGCGGCACCACGTGATTTACCAAGCCGTATTGAAGCGCCGCTTGCGCATCAATCATGTTGCCCGTCATCAGCAGTTCTAATGCACGGCCTTTGCCAATCAATTGTACCAAACGTTGCGTACCACCGTAACCCGGAATCAAGCCAAGGTTTACTTCGGGTTGGCCGAACCTTGCGTTCTCGCTGGCAATGCGAAAATGACAAGCCATCCCTAACTCGCAACCGCCACCAAGTGCAAAGCCGTTCACGGCCGCAATAATTGGCTTGCTGCTGTTTTCTATCTTGAAAAAAATGTTCTGTCCTTTTTTAGCCAGAGCTTTTCCTTCTTCTTTGTTCAGTCCGACAAACTGGCCGATATCAGCGCCGGCTACAAATCCTTTTTGTCCCGAGCCCGTGACGATGACGCCTTTGATTTCGGAATTGTTTTCAACTTCGTCAAGTACCTTGTCAAGGTCGTTCATCACGTCCTTGTTCAACGCATTGAGTTTGTCGGG